>Ga0247812_10001580_pt1 | contig 12843 bp, 11 predicted proteins | sample UWRJL149409B1_FD_178011 | JGI IMG/M metagenome (GOLD analysis project Ga0247812, IMG submission 178011) | Plant litter microbial communities from Arlington Agricultural Research Station in Wisconsin, United States - UWRJ-L149-409B-1 | ecosystem: Environmental > Terrestrial > Plant litter >...
CTGGAGCTGGTGCTGGCTTTGGCGAAGGTGCTTTACCAATTTTCGGGTCACGAGCTACGAGATAGTTGGTCTGGTAGTTACTGTCGCGAGCTGCAAGGCCATTGTCGTTGTCGATGGGAAGTGCAAAGTTGGAAGGCACAAATGCAAGGATAGCGACAATTGCTGCTGATGAAAGACGCATTGTGAAAACTGAAATCTGAAGGCTGAAGAGTTGGATATTGTGACTTGGTTGAATGGAGTTGCTATGTTGTTGTTGATATGATGATGATGATGATGATGATGATGTTGTTGTTGTTGTTGTGAGATGCTGATGAGAATGATGTTGACTTGAAAGGGAATCGATGATCCTTAAGTACTTTTTCAAATCACTTCAATCAATACCGAAAGCATATCAAAGCTCTACCATCAATGCTTCATAGCCCCACAGGAATTGTATTTCACAACGGCATTACCAGAATCGTCTGTGAGACTGAGATAGGACTTACAACGCTACATGCTGGGGTAGACTCTTGGATTCATGGAGGATTCGGCATCTCGCTTCCTAACTCAAGATCTCTAAAGGCTTTTTGCGAAGCAATTAGGACCTAAAGCGTTAGTCGTCTAGTCCCATAACGAACTTGCATGGTCAGAAATAGATAAAGAAGCTCGACAAGTGGAGCGTAGCCAAGTATCATCCTCCAGTCTTGAATTAGACAAAGCTTAAATTGACCTCAAAAGCCCCTCTTCACGTACCGCTAGTTGTTTCTTCCTTCGAATCCATGTTTGCGACGGCAAAATACTGAGCACGGTGCTATGGGGATCTTGTACTGTACGTGATAGCTATGTAGTGAGCATCGCGCCATTACCGTAGGATCCCGCTGCCCGCATTTGGTCTTCCTGAGTTATGCACCAGCATGTTTACACCCACGATCTCGTAAAACAGGTTAGTTTATTCATGTCTGCACGAGTCAGTCGCCCGTTTAGGTTAATCTCGACTGTTTCACCCGAAAGCACCCTTCCACTCACGTGGCAACAATTAAGCGAAAGGAATGTAGTACTCTCATTATTTTTTACTTCGTTTTACTAAATATGCCTTGGATTTTTTAAGAAAATTGGCAATTGAACAGTTGAAGGCAGGGAACTTCGGTCTGTATTCTACTTTTAAGATCCTCTCCCCTGTAAGATGCAGAAAGGTCTGTGTTCTTAGAGATTAAGAAGCAGGGTGGAGATTGGCCCCTGAGATTCTGCTACGTCGATCATCACATTTAGATTTAAGCATAAATACACAACGCTCCAGCCACGGAGAGGCTGAAGGTGCCCCAGATCCCTATAATCCATGAGAGGCCTTCCTACGATAATGGGCACTGCTATCTGTACATGATAACCACTAGGTTCTCAGCCGCCTCGCATTTCATACGTTGGTAAATATGAAACACATTCTCGCTTAACAGAGCTAGCCTCCCTCCATAGGATCATTCGTAACTTCGTAAGGTCCGAACGAGGGTGGAGGTTACTGCCTCTTCAGGTTCTATCTCTGCTAGATAGTTGAACACAGAATGCAGTAAATGCTTCCTTTAACCTGTTGTCCGAGGGAGAGCGCACGATAATCTGAACGGAACAAGTACGGCAGAATAAAACGGAAAACAGGTTAAAGGGAGAACATATTTAGAACTTTCGGGTTTCGATTCGATCAAAGAAAGCCGACAAAAAATATAGGAGACAGCGTAACGTGTTGAGATAGCATACCTCGAAAGTGGGAATAGCAAGAAACGAATCAGATGAGCTTTCAGCAAACATGTGAGGCTAGCAGATTTTGTCATAATCTCATTCACTTCCTCGAAAGTTTCTTCGGGAGATAATCAGATTGTTGATCGACAAGTGTCCAGAACTAGCTGAGCCAGCTCAACCTCAACAGATCCATACCAAAATCGAATGTACTTTCAGCAAAGAGCAAAAGCCATGGTCCCTTGAACCACACGCCTCTTTACCCACTTCTCATTCCTAACACCTATTGACCCCTATCGAGGTCCTCCCAAACCCTCAATATCATCTTTCCTATCCTTGCCATTAATCAATTCATTCTCTTCTTGCCCATATCGAGAATTCGAACGAGGTGACAGCCACTTTATCTTTCATGGAGCCTCCTCAAGTGTCTGCCAATGCTCAGACTCTCGGGAACAAGCCGCTTCCGCTACCTCACTATCTTATGGTGATTTTGGTGAGAGTGAGAGTGAGAAGGCTGATTGTGAGCATCTTGTTGCCTCTGTCCGAATGTCGATTTTTAAAGGTCTAAGCTCTGCAACTTGGGTGTTTTCTCGCATCAATTCGCTGCTTGTTGCTTATTCTTAAACTGAAGAGGATAGAAGTTCTGGCTTATACATGATGGATGGCACCTGCTATACTGAATCGGCAGTAGACCAGCAACTTTGATGGAGGGGGTAAACAAGCCAGGCAAATATGGTTACATTCCAATGGTATCACCGTAATTTACTTTACATTCCAACCAAATCTTACAAATTTACACCCCAAATTTCGGTTTGAACCCGCCACCCTGTCGAAGTTCCTCTTTCCCAAACACCGGCAACGATCTAGCTTTCAATTCTTGCTCAATAACCTTCCATCTACCAACACTCGTCTCCTTGTCTACAATTGATAATCTTTTTGGGTACACAGCGACGTTAGGGAGGCTGAGAAGTTCTTCCTTTTGTACGAGGGCATCAACAACCCTTGTGGGTTTCGGCGGGGTGATGAGGAGGGTTCGTAGGGCATCTGCGGTGGAAAACGATCTCAGCTTGGAATCCGAAAGGCGTTTCCCTGTCAATTGGAAGACACGTTTTAAAACCTGGTACTCTATTAGCTGACTCCATAGATTTGAAAGAAAAATAACTTACTGCAAACTTGATTTCGGGGTCCACCAGGGAGACATGAAGCCATTCTGGTTTCCAGGAAGCAATAGCTTGATCGTAAAACAGGTATACTGGTGCAGACACGGTAGGTACCTCAGCTTGGCTAGTGGCAGAAAGACACTGTAAAACCATCTCTGATGTAACCTCTCCAGTATACTCTAATTGTACCCCATTTGATGAAGGAGTAATCTGGACATAGTCCGTAAGCTGCTCGGCATATGGCATGAATTGGGAAACGGTCGATAGGGGCTTTCCAGCTTGTTGGACGGTGAAGACCTCCACCATTGCTCTATGCAGCATGCTTTCGATAGCTTCGTTATCTGTGAAAGGCTCCTGAGGAGTGAAACCAGTAAACTTGTACTTTGTTGGTAATACCTCTCCAACTTCCTCCAACCCGTCCCAGGTATCTGCTACTTCATATGATGATTCGTCCACATCAATCGCCTCATATTCGAGCTTCGCGGGCTTCACGACTTCCATTTGCTGGAAGCGTTTACCTGGTGCTGCGGATGCAGACTTCTTCTTTGACGCCTTTCGATTTGCCTCCAAGTTATCTCTCCGTATTTTTGCCTCCAAGTGTTCTCGAACTTGTTTATTGAAGTCCTCCTCACTTCCCTTGCTTCCTTGTGCCTGGTGGGTTCTCCAGCTGAGTACAAGTTGCTGCTGCACATACTCTCTTTGCAGCTTTGTCAAATCACCATTCGGTGATCCCACACCACTCGCTCGCATCGCCTCCTCAGAAATCCACTCCACACCACTATCAACATCCTGCCTTAAGGAACTAGCGCTTTTCACTTCTTTCGTATATGGATCTTCCTGTCCCGGTGGCTTATCTGTTCCCCATATCCGCTGACGAAGTTTATCTGTTCCTGTTGATTCTTTGGCTTTTCTTATGGAAGTCGAAAACGTCGGAGCCTGTCGATTTCGTGCAAAGGAGCGAACTGGGACCAAAATATAAGGACGCGATTGTAGGAGGCCAATTGACCTGTCTATTCTGGCTATACGCTTCATTATGTTGGTGATACAGCTGAAGTTGATGGTCATGTTGAATTTCTTGATGCAAATACCAAATATGGTTCTCCACTTTAAAGGCTTGGCTCCAGCTTGAGCTTAACGTCGCTGAGTGTCAATGACAACCTCCGAGCTATGATCTTCGGGCACTACAGCATGTAAAACACAGCTAAATCCAAAGGGTAATCTTTACAAAGACTTTCCTACATCTTAGGTCCCAAGAAGAATTGAGGCGACCTCGAGGAGCCTAATATGTCACGCCTCCCTCTTTACATGATCGCCTTCTGGGCACTTATCATCGCAGTAGCAGCAGCTTGTAAGTGCTCCATCGAATCTATAGACCAAGCTGAGGAAAGCTCACTAATTTAATACAGCACCGCCTTCGTTCTGCAAATGCACATGCTTCACCAACAGCACCATCATACCCCTCTCCTCTAACTCTCCTCCACCGGACACACCTCCACGACTTGATATACGAGCCCCAGCAGCAACATGCGCGATGTGCAATCGGGCTTTCTGCCTTTCACAACGACTCCCGATTTGCAAAAATGCGGAAGAGAAGGATGTGTTCACAACGTGTTTTCAAAGGGATAGTCGGAAGGATCAGATCGTGGTTTTGACATTTATCGCTGCTACGCTTGGATTACTTGGCTGGGCAGGTGTGAAGAAAGTTATTGAAAAGAAAAAGTCCTCTAGTTTTACCGGGGAAGATATCCAGCAAGGCTATATCGCGGTGGGCGGTAATCAATGAATATGTTGCTTTCGGTTCTGTCTCCGGCTTTCTCCATATATTGTTGGTTTTTCTTTCGGTATGCCGCACCAGCTCGCAATAGTAGTTTTATTGTGCTAGGCATGTCCTATTTTGAGCGTTCCCCGAGCGTATTGCGTGCTCAAATAAACGATGGATAAGTCGAAGTCTATGCCATTGGCCATGTTAGCTTCTTTGAAGCTCTTCCCCGATCAATTTGAATGATTCCTCTTCTTCCACTGGCCTAACGGTTTACTATTCTAGAACTTATAAATTATTACTATAAATTATATTAAGAATATAATATTAATTTAAAGCTCCTTTAAACTTATAAAATTTTTATGGGCTCTGCCCATGCACCTCCAGCCTCTAATTGTAGCCAGTGAAGCGGCCGGTATCTTTTAAGGGGCTAATATATTCTCAATTCTCAGCTTTGCTAATTGGAAACCCTATTATCTCGTGACTGAAGAAAATTGCACCCCGTAACAAAGAATAATGAACAAAGTTGGCGATTGACATTCATGGTCCAATGCATGTGTGTCAGGAAAGTGATGACTTGCGCGTTGAGGCAAGTAGAGTTAGTTTATGACGAGGTTTTCCAGCGTCATTCTTATCTTCAATTACCTGAGGAACCATCGTAGTAATCGTGGAAATAACTAATTCTGCTGTATGACCCCTACTTGAGAAGGGCCTACTGGACCGGAATTAAATATTGATTCTTACTTAGGTCTGGATATATTCTACTCCAGGTTGTAAAGGAAGATCGGACTCTGCAAGTTGCGAGTTTTGGTATATTGGCATGGATTGACCAAATTCAATTGAAGCATTACAGGTTCAATATACTGACAACAAAATGGTAGCCCCTCGTGTTAAGTCACTTAGTGCTGTGGCCTTAGGCACCCCACCTGGCACCTAGCACTACTGTATATAGCTTTCCATCACGAAGATCCTACTTCTCCTCCTTAGACTACCCAGATTATGAAAACCCTTATTTTAAACCGAGGGACATCCCCTCTTTGTGACATAGAGCCATGACACTTAGGAAGGAGAAGACAACGCAGAGTCGTCTACAGAAAAATGACCAAAGATGGAAGCGAGAAGCTAGGACAATTTGAAAGGACTGTACATAAAGCAGAAATGTTTCGTAAAGGGGTTCCTCGGTGAAGATCTCTTTCCTCATTCGAGGCCGCTTACTCATATTTTAAATCCCTTGATACTCCCGAGTGGAATTTGTTCTCAGAGTTTGAAGAGCTTAGAAGAAGACTCATTTTTTTCAATAATGAGATTTTCGATATCATATATATTGTATACCTCAATATTCACAAACATAACTGCCCCACCAATCTACATCCCCACTTACATATTTCGCAGTCTGGGGCCATGGACACAACTTTCTTGTTCTACCGCTCTTGTTTGGTGGATTTGTGCTCAATACCTCCGCCGGTTTCTCTCCTTTCTCAACCCAATTCATTAGGGCACTAACAGTATGGTATATAGCTGGAACACCCTCATACATAGTCCCAGTGCCTGCACCACAGTGTCCTCCACCAGGTATCATGAACAGATTGAAGAAATCTGATATGTCTGTCTTCGTAGAGTTTGTATCTGCTGCTATAAAGGCTTCAATCTGAGATTTGTGAATGATGGGCCAAGTAGCGGCGTTGAATGGATCTGCCCAACCCTGAGTTACAAGAAATTTGCTTCCTCGGTTACGGAACGAAGTAAAATCAGCAGAAATTTCATCGATTTGAGAGCCAGCTTTCTCGTCAACGTCTACTACATCGGTATCAAAGCTGAATATTGAGGAGTTATAGTTGAGATCATCGTAAACAAGATTTTGGAGGATAGGGATTGCAAATGCATCTGCCAGCGTCCCCTCTTCTACCAGCCATTCAGTCTCCGAACCATAGCTGAAGCCAGGGTATATGAGCGTTCCGTTGGATGATTTGGGTCCTGCGTAGATTGCCTCGGCAGCGGCGAGCTGAGACGGAGTCAAGCAAGTGGTCGAATTGGTGAGATTTGTAGCCCCACAAACTAGAGTGGTCATGTTAAAGTTGCACAGTAATGGATTCTCAATCAAATTATCATTGACGCCGTCAAGAGAATCGCATGCTAAAAGAACTTCAGAGGTGATGAAGTCTAAGGTAGCTTGGGGCATGTAAGACTCTCCCTTTCACCGAAATTAGTTCAAGAGATTTCAGTGTTTAGAGCACGCTGCGACCTACCTCAGTCTTCTGAGCATTCCACAAAAAGCTCAGGGCAAGGTGAGAATACCAGTTTCCTGGACTTCCAGCAACAATCCCATCGAAAAGATCAGGCCAAAATTGGGCAAGCGCAAACGCTTGAGCTCCACCTGTAGAGCAGCCAGTGTAGTAACTATATGCTGCCTCTGTGCCATAGTAGGAATTCACAAGTAATTTAGAACTCGGGGTGAATAAAGCTATGGCGTTATGAATCCATGCTTGAACTTGGGATTTCGAATGGAGATATGGGATGTTGGTGTTTGGTGCCCCTCCACCATTGTTGTTGAGCGATGCGAGATGGCCAGAATCACCACTTAAATCTTTAGCTTCCAGAAGTGTACGCCAATTTATTCGAATACATACCCAGCTACAGCGAACCCGGTGTTTAATTGTCCCATCATGGATCTCGTGTCAATAATTCCTGCCATACCACCGCCACCTGTTTTCGAATCAGTATGTTTTTTCAAACAGCGTTGCGTAACATGCTTTGCCCAAGAAATATGACTTACCGACGGCCATAAATCTTCCATTATAATCTTCAGGCTCGGGCAGCCACACCTCAAAGTTTAACGTATCCGTGTTATTATCTCCATACGCAATCTTCGCAATGACTCTACAGAATGGGAAGTCATTGAACGTGTTACTTATGTTGAGAGATTTCTCTGCAACCAAAGTCGAGTTTATCAAAGTGACACTCGAATTGCCCGTAATGCCTGACTTGGTAAACGCATTGCATTTCTGGGAGGATACTGAGATAGCAAGTGCATAATGCATCGACACAATGCATGTCAAAGTGAGGTGGAAGGAGAACTTCATGTTCGTTAGCAATATTTTAGTTGATCTCTGAATCGTCAGGTCAAGTAGCCTTGAACTATATATCGATGAAATTATTGGGACAGTTAGTGCGTAAAGGTACCACACGATTCATTTCATCTTAACTTAGGGTGGGGTTTTGAACAAGCCTGCGGTGAGCATAGGTCCATCCATATCAGAACCCTTGCGTGGATGACTTTATCCCTAACTTATGCTTCCTGCGCCATCACAAACCATTTCTAGCCCTGATCGGGGATCGCTTGAGGAGGCACAGGGAAAGTTCAGTCACGCTGGCTGCGTGGATGATAGTCACTCCCGAGAAACATGGCTTCCTCTCTTAAGTGACACCGAATCTGCCGAGAAAGCAATCTCATATTTCAAATCAAAATTCTCTCCCCACACATAACCCCAGAAACATAACCCCACAAACTGAGTATCGGCCTGACATAATAAACATACTAGTCGCACTGCTTCCTTGTTCAATCCACGGCCGGTGCCACCGATATGTTACGTAGTCTGTATGTTGTTAAAGGAGGCCGATATTTCGGAGTCTTGGCCCGTTTGGCGGGCGATGTCTCCATTCAGACAAGCAGCGTCTCGCTTAGATCTCACGTGATATGTATACTCCCTACAGTAACACTTTGGCAGAAGATGCAACTGAATACGGAACTTCTCCAGACGAATCAAAGCGTAAATATCGCAAAAATGCCTTCCAAAAGCAATCTCAGGATAGGAAATGTTTCTGGTGCCACGGGAGACCATCCCCACGCAATGGTGCGCATGGCCACCAGTGGGCAGGTAGATGTCATTACTGGAGACTGGCTATCGGAAATGAATATCGCCTGGAACGCAATCGTCAAGAAGGATTTTCCAGATTTGGGCTATGAAGCAGGCTTCTTGGCACAGCTTGAAGAAAGTATTGACTCTATAGTCAGCAATAAGATCAAGGTTATCACGAACGCGGGAGCTTTAAACACTCTTGCACTGACTAAGAAGGTTAGAGAACTGTGTCAGAGTAAAGGTTTTGTAGATATAGTGATAGCTAGTGTGTTGGGTGATGATGTTAGTGATTTGGTCACTAGTACTCAAGGGAAGGGAGGAGCTGGAAAGCTAATGCATTTGGACTATGAAGATAGATTCTTGGAAGACTGGGAACTAGAGCCTTACTGCGGTGCTGCATATATTGGTGCAGCTGGAATAAAGAAAGCTTTACAAGAAGGGGCAGATATTGTGATATGTGGACGAGTCACCGATGCATCGCCTGTCATTGGTGCAAGTCAGATCTCAACATATCATTTTTACGATTTACTAACAAATACCAGGCCGCAGCGTGGTGGTACGACTGGGATCTTGAAACGTCTTACGATGAACTCGCTGGAGCACTAATAGCTGGACGTAAGTCTAGATTTTGTTTGAGTTGACTTTGGAAAATCTGCGACAGATGCTAATTTCATCTCCCAGATCTGATAGAGTGCGGTCCATACATAACAGGGGCCAATTTCTCGGGTTTCAAAGAATATCTCCCCCAATTAATCGACATTGGATTTCCCATAGCGGAGATCCTTCACACAGGAGCATGCTATATATCGAAAGCTCCCACGAGTTCTGGTACTGTTAACAAGTTTAACGTCACTGCCCAACTAGTTTACGAACTTCAAGGAGTAACGTATCTTAATCCTGACGTTGTTGCTGATGTATCTCTCATTACCATAGAGGCAACACCTGAAAAAGACAAAATCTATGTTTCTGGTGCGAAAGGAACTCCACCACCTTCAACTACAAAAGTGATGGTTGCTGCCTCCGGTGGTTACCAAGCCGAGACGACATTCTATATCAATGGACTAGATGTCGAAGAGAAGGCTCAGATGATGAAACAGCAGTTGATGCATGTGTTCAAAGACAACAAGTTCAGCAAATTGAGTATTGAGCTGTATGGAGGTATTGTAGCAAACCCGACAAGCCAACAAGAAGGCACTGTGCATCTGAGAGTATTTGCTCAGGCAAGAAGAAAGGAGGACATTTCAGCAGAAAAGTTTCGTATCCCAATCTGTAAGTCTTGCAAGTCGAACTGATGTGAAAAAAGGGTTTCAGATTAGCTGATAAGCTATAAAGATGCACTGAGAATGCAGAGTTACCCTGGGTACCATATGAATCTCGACTTCCGAACCATGGACCCAAAACCATTCATGGAAATATTCCCAGCTACGATACCTCTCTCAGTCATAAACCACCGCGTGATACTCCATGAACCTGGTAACTCATCCCCGAAGGAATTTCCAATTTCACCACCTACAAAAACCCAGACATACTCTGTTCTTCGTCATTCATCAGAAACAGCAGCCCCGGTAGATCTATCCATAAAACCCTACGGTGCTACGAAGTACGTCCCATTGGGTAGTATAGTTCACGCTCGCAGTGGCGACAAAGCGAACAATTCGAACGTCGGCTTTTTTGTTCGCCACCAAGACGAGTATCCTTGGCTCCAATCCACCCTCAGTATTAGTAAGATCCAAGAGCTACTAGGTGATGACTGGCTTGCTCATGAGCAAAAGGAGAGTGGAAGGGAGAAAAGGATTGAGCGCTGTGAGTTCCCTAATATATGGGCGGTGCATTTCCGAATCATGGACTTCTTGGATGGCGGTATTGCGAGCAGTTCTCGGATTGATGGTCTAGGAAAGGGGATTGGGGAATATTTGAGGAGCAAATATGTTGATATCCCCGTCAAATTTCTTGATAGGGGAACGATATAGATAGAACTAGAAGAATCGTCCCACAGTGTGAAAAATATGTGGATTTTACCAAGGCTCTTCCAGCCTTATGTTTTTTGTATATAGCACTTAGATTCCGATTAGTAGAAAAATCAAGCAACTTGACTAGTATTAATTTGTATACATTCTACTGCGTTCATGGGATTTTGTTGTCCTAATATCATACCCGTAACAACAGTTTTGAAGAACTCCACAGAAAGTGGCAATGTGAAATATCCCCTTATGTCAATTCCACTGTCTTTGCACTTCTGAACTTTGCTCATCTTCTACGAAGGATAGAGCTAAGATTTCCACGATCATCATGCTTCGAGCTTATCACGAACCCATTGTATTATATGCAGTGGAATTACCACTCCGAGTCTGATTGATTTCTTCACTGTCAATATCTCTTCCATCCAAATGCCCGAGCCAGTCGTAGCTCAATTGCATCACCGGATCGTCAACATATTGCTGGTCGTAAAGGTGCTGTAAGTCGTCGAAAGAATTTCGGAATTCACAGTCTACTGCCAATGGGCTAGTTGATGCGAAGAACCCGGTGCCAGTATCCATTGCACCCAGTTCCATAGTTCCCTGTTGCCAACTGTTGTTTGTTACTGGATTGTACTGCGTTGAAGACATTGTACTCTGATAAGACGTTGAATGAGTTTGTGAGGGTGGCGGTGCAGCTGTTATGTTGTAACTTGATGGCCCCTCTCCTATGTCAGAGTATGCCTGGTGTAGTTGATTTTGTTGAATATCCGGCTGTGGTGCTGGCGTACATTGTATCTTGATTGCATCTGCTAATACAGCGTCACTTAATCGATCAAAGACCTGTGTGCAAGAGCGAAGCGTGTTCCATCGTTCTGACACAGCAACCAGAACGTTCGAGCAAGCTCTCGTGTCATTTACTAATGCACTGACCGTTGGGTCTGCCAATAAAGTTGCTCCTCTGGGTGATTCGATGCCTTTTCTCCTTGCTCGGAAGTGGCGACTAACAGCATATATATATGAGAGGCCAGCCATAAAGACGCTATGCAAAGTGATCCAGCTATAGTTTAGCTTTTGAGATCGATGTAAGTAACTGTAAAGGAGAACTGCTTGTTGGGAAGCACGAAAAATCCGTTGTAGAGATATTGAATCATATGAAATATCGCACAACATTGGTGACGGACGAAATAGAAGTAGTTGGGCATTATTGTAAAGTATTTCATACCATTCCTTTGACCGAAAACTAGATCGATGTTCTGGTAGTGATGATGTGAGGTCCACATCAGGTAGTCCAAGCTCATTGGTCTTCGTTTTCCAATATTCAAGGTCTGTGACCAGGGATTCTCTCAGGGCTCTAATCTCTTTCTCACTTTCCTTTGTAGACCTAGTACAATGCAGACTGGACATTATACGACCGCATAAGAGTCTATAATGAATTATATGAACGAAGATTGCCGTTCTATTTACCGATTCTGATCGTAAATCTTGCGGCAACCCGGAGTAGAAAACCTCGTCATGTTCTTTAGATGGTAGAGCAACATCAAAGTCTTCTAATCTTATTCCTAAAGGTCGGCCCAGGGTAATACTGACCACTCTGTCCATTGCAAGAACGCACCAAAAACATTTCCTTCTCGTCTCTTGATTTTGAAATTTGACTAGACTGGCTGCATCTTCGCTTCCTATTTTTAATTCGCTGTACGTTGATTCCCTGTGAAGGCCGAGCTCGTAAGCCATCCGCACACTTATTCCAACAAGATGCCACATGCTAGCTGAATTATCCTGTATCGAACTTCCAGTTCGGAATTGACACAAAAGCAAAATAGCTTGAAGAGCATTGATCCCACCAGGTTTAAGTACATCAGTGAGTCGGTACATAGCTCTTAAGTGATGGCTTTCGGCAGCAGGAAGAATTTGCCAATCAAACTTATAAACGTTCGCCGTTGCAATGGCAAGAACCATATCAAAAACAAACCCCTCAAAATGGTTTTGTAAGTAAAAGCTATGCTGTGCATAGATAGAATCTACCGTACTAAGTAGCATTGTCGGGAGAACGAATGGATAGCAAAGGTGATCATGAGCAAGGTAACTGGCAATCAGTTTTCTAGCAAGAGCCTCTGGTGGTAAAGCCTCTGCAACACTGGCAAAGGCTCCTCGGCCGTTCTCGACACTATCGGCGGCTTGCACTCTTCCACACACTGTTAAAGCCGCTAAAGTTTTTGGGGCTAGATTTACGCTGCTCCTCACTAGGTCTGCAAACAATATGCCTGAAGTCGATCCCAAGTATTGTCGTTCCCCAGCAGCAGTCAACGACAAATACGAGACCTCACTCATCACATCGCTTGATACACTGTGCAATAGTGAAGGCTGAACTTCTGCTGAAGCATTGGCTGAGCGAACATTTTTGGGCG
>Ga0247812_10001582_pt1 | contig 12839 bp, 11 predicted proteins | sample UWRJL149409B1_FD_178011 | JGI IMG/M metagenome (GOLD analysis project Ga0247812, IMG submission 178011) | Plant litter microbial communities from Arlington Agricultural Research Station in Wisconsin, United States - UWRJ-L149-409B-1 | ecosystem: Environmental > Terrestrial > Plant litter >...
GAATTCCACACACTCTCCACATTCCCCACATAAATCCCTCATACGGCCACACCAGACTCTCCCCATCCAAACAAGGAGAGTCCCATGAACCGAAGCCTGACCTTAAAACTCGGGGCCATTGCCCTGTTGATTCTGTTGTTGCTCATCCCGTTGCTGATGATCAGCGGCGTGATCCAGGACCGCCAGCAATTGCGCGACGGCGTGCTCGAAGATATCGCTCGCAGTTCCAGCTACAGCCAGCAGGTGAGTGGTCCGCTGATGGTGGTGCCATATCGCAAGGTGGTGCGCACCTGGAAGCTCAATGAAAAAACCAACCAGCGCTATCAAGACCTCAGTGAAGAGCGGGGGCGTCTGTACTTTCTGCCGGAACATTTCGAGCTCAATGGTCAGGTTGAGACGGAATTGCGCAAGCGGGGAATTTACGAGGCACGGCTGTTCCATGCCGACAATCGCATCACCGGGCATTTCTCGTTGCCGGCGCAATTGGGCATCAAGGAAGACTTCAGCGATTACCAGTTCGACCAGCCCTTTCTGGCCGTCGGTATCAGCGACATTCGTGGTATCGAGAACGCACTGAAGCTTGAGCTTGACGGGCAACGTCTGGACTTCGTGCCCGGCAGTCAGGTTCGCTGGTTAGGGGAGGGCGTGCACGTCACGCTGCCTGCCCTGGACGCGAAGGCGCCGACTGAACTGAGCTTTGGTTTCAACCTGCGCCTGCAAGGCACCGGTCAATTGCAGGTGCTGCCAGTCGGCAAGACCAGCAAGGTATCGTTGGCTGCCAACTGGCCGCATCCGAGCTTCATCGGCAACTACTTACCCGCCCAGCGCGAAATCACCGATCAAGGTTTTACCGCCAACTGGCAAACCTCGTTTTTCTCCACCAATCTGCAAGAAGCGATGAACAGCTGCGTCTCCGGCAAGAACTGCGAAGTGTTCAATAGCCGCAGCTTTGGCGTGAGCTTTATCGACCCGGTGGATCAATACCTGAAAAGCGATCGGGCGATCAAATATGCGTTGCTGTTCATCGTCCTGACGTTCGCCGGATTCTTCCTCTTCGAAGTACTGAAAAGCCTGGCGGTGCACCCGGTGCAATATGCGCTGGTGGGGGTGGCATTGGCGTTCTTCTATCTGCTGCTGTTGTCGCTGTCCGAGCACATTGGTTTTGCCTTGGCGTATCTGTTGTCGGCCGGTGCCTGCGTGGTGTTGATCGGGTTCTATGTCTGCCATGTGCTGCGCAGCGTGCGTCACGGGTTGAGTTTTTCAGCGGGGCTGGCGGCGTTGTATGGCTTGCTCTATGGCCTGTTGAGTGCCGAGGATTACGCGTTGTTGATGGGCTCGCTGTTGCTGTTCGGGTTGCTGGGCGTGTTTATGGTGCTGACGCGCAAGCTGGATTGGTACGGGGTGGGGCAGAAGACCGGAAAGCCGCTGGCGTTTGATATTGGAGCGGTGGAATGAGCCGGTCGCTGGGTTTGCGTGAGGATCAGCGGGAAGGGCGGGTGTTGGCGACGCTGATTTTTCGATTGTTTCCGGTCGATCCGGTGTGGTGCCATCGCGAGCAGGCTCACTCCTACAGAGGATCTCGGGTGACTACGGGTTTTGTGTGCCCCCCCGGATCAAATTGTAGGAGTGAGCCTGCTCGCGATGGGGCAGGTGAAGTCAACGCAGATCTAAAACCCCAAAATCGAAATCAGCGTTGACGGCCGTTTCTGGTTCATCGATTACCGCGCACATCGTTGCTGCGGCCGGAAATGGAATCATATCCAGTCGAAGCGTAATCCGGCGGAGGAGTCTCAGATCGTCGAGGACTATAAGGTGGCGGGGATTCAGGCCGTTGCGGAGGAGGTGGAGGAGGAACGCTCATCCGCTGAATATTACGAGACCGTGTCGAAGCCGCTGGAGGTATTTGGCCGCCGGCGGCAGGTGACGAGAGGAGGGTGCCATCCGGCGACATGCCACGCGCAGCATAAAAAGCTGTGCGAGCCCCGGTGTCCCGCTGAGGACCTGACTGCGTCGGCTGCCGAAAGCCATGGTAATCATCGAGAGCTGCCTGATGGAAAAGATTTCTTGTTTCGGGGGTCACTGGATGGTACATGCCGGGTATGACCCGATCATACGAACTCTGCGGAACGGGTGCGCCTGGAACTGGAGCTGGAGCTTCAACAATTGCGGTGGATCGAGTGAACGTTCGAGGCGCGTGTGGTCTAGGTGCGGGAGTCGGCACTCTCCGTGGGATCGGAGGAAGTAAATCCAGAGGGTTCATCCAATGCCCGCTTGGATCACTGTAATTAGCGGGATCTCCTTGGCAATAAGCATATGCATTCAACCCACCCTCGCCAAACGGGCTCCAACTGTCCGGACTGTTAAAGCGCATCAACACCGGGTTGAACTGTCGATAGCCATTGCCCAAATGATAATGCCCGGTCACCGGGTCTGGACGTTCGCCGTTGAATCCGAGCAAACTGAGTAAGCCATTCGCCAGTGGACGATGACCGTAGGGTGAGTAGGCGAGGGGCTTGGGCTGGTTGCCATCGAGTGCGTTCAATACCGAACGTTGTTGATCGGTTGCCAACAGCGTGGCGGCTATCGTGCCGTCCTCACGCTGCTGTTGCGCCAATAGCTGATCTTGGTGCTGCAGGATGCTTCGATGCACACCGCCTTGAATTTCGGTGGCCAGGCGGGTTTTGCAGTAGTAGCGCTGGGTAGGTTGTTCAAAGGGTGTGCTGTTGACCAAACGATCAAGCGGGTCGTATTGGTAGCGGCACAAAAGGGTTTCGCGGTCAGGAGTAGGCATTGACTGAAGCTCCATGCAAAGGTCGAAAAAGCCGGACCTTCAGCTTCAGTCCTTTTCCAGCCTTTGCCTACCTATCAGAACTGTTAGGGTTCTGGCCGCACTGGCGTAAAACCATCGATCCATTGTGGGCCCGCATGGGACACTTCTCTAGTCTGTAGGTAAGTTTTCCTACAGGAAAAACTGGCCTCCTACAGCTCTAATCCCTTCCTTTTGCAGGACGTTTCCTAGATTATTTCGCACGCTTGCGCCGACTGATTTCCGTGCCTAATCTCCGTCCGTCACTGCTTATCAGTGATCGGGTTTAGTCGCCCGGATCTCTCCAGGCGTACAGCGCTACCTCCGTTCAGGTGTTTTTTATCGCCTGAATCTATGGTGGCTGTGCGCAGGGCACCTTCGGGTGCGCCGGTATTCCTGGAGGCCGGTCGACTAACCTGTGCGCAGCCGCCACCCCTTCTCGTTTAGTCGCGATATCGGTTGGCTCCAATTAGCTCTAGGAGTTTTACCAATGAAAAAACCGGTCCCCGATCCACCCTCAAACTCAACCAGAAATGACGATCTGCTCAGAGACCGCTCCGCCCTTTACCGTGCAATCGATTTCTACCTGACCGGCGAACAACCGTCGGCACCGGATGAACTGCGTTTCTACAACGTCAGCAACGACGTGAGCTTCGAAGACACCCAACTCTATATCGCCGACCTGCTGCGCTGTGCCTCGGTCACCGCCTATCAATGCGGTGACCACCTGAAAGGCGCAGACAGGGCCATGGTTTTTTCCGTGTGGCATTTGCTGGAAATCGCCAAGGCCATGGTTGATCGGTCTATTGATTGTTTGGGGATGAAGCAGACGCCAGACTGATTGAGGTAGTCGGTGGTTGTTGGTACTGCTATCGCGAGCAGGCTCGCTTCCGCAATGAAGCTCAGGCGAAAGATAAAAAAGCAGGACAGATTTGTCTGGTTTGAAAATCTGTCCTGCTGCTTTATGCCTTTATTTAAAGCATCAGGGTCCCTGACTTGTTTCTTTTGTGTTTAACGAAAATTTCCAAAATGCCCCTCATCAGGGATCTGCTTTTGCTCTATTAGTTTTGATTTTTCACGTCGAATGATTGTATTTATTTTTTCTAGTGACTCTTTCTTTTCTGTGAAATAACTTTTTTTGTCTGTTCGTTTTAAGTTTTTTAGTCTGTTTTGTTCAGTGTTTAGATTGTCGTATGTTGCTTGAAGTTTTTGTTGTTTGTCTGTTAAAGCGTCATGCGATATTTTAATAAATTTTCTCTTGTTCTCCAAGGCTTGGCGATTGGCTTCGAATCTGGTCTCGCGCAAATGGCTTGGTCCGAAGTCGCCGCTATCTACAAGTTGTTGGACATATCCTCTGTTTGCTGAGCCATCTATTTTTGGGATGCGTTGGATAAGTTCTTGGTTGAAATCCATTGCCTCGGAGACTACGGATTTTGCCTTGTTAAATGATTTTGTTAATGATTCCCTGCTTCGTGTTCTACCCAGCTTGTTTTGAATTCCTTTCCACACACCAACGTGCCCCGACGGATCGTAGCGATTAACCGAGTCCCCATCACAGTACCCATACGCATTTAACCCGCCCTCCCCAAACGGACTCCAACTGTCCGGGCTGTTGAACCGCATCAACACCGGGTTGAACTGCCGATACCCATTCCCCAAATGATAATGCCCGGTCACCGGATCGGGTCGTTCGCCGTTAAATCCGAGCAAACTGAGCAAGCCGTTTTCAAGGGGGCGATGACCATAGGGCGAGTAGGCGATAGGGTTGGGCTGGTTCGCATCGATTGCGCTCAGTACCGAGCGCTGTTGATCCGTCGCCAGCAACGTGGCGGTCCTCTTGCCAAGCTCACTCTGCTGCTGCGCCAACAGTTGATCGTCGTGCTGCACGATGGTGCGTTGCACACCACCTTCTATTTCCGTGGCCAGGCGGGTTTGGCAGTAATAGCGCTGAGTGAGTTGTTCAAGAGGAGTGCTATTGACCAGCCGATCAAGCGGATCGTAGTGGTAGCGACTCAAGAGTCTTTCACGCGTAGAAGTAGGCATTGGCTGAAGCTCCGTGCAAAGGTCGAAAAAACCGAGCCTTCAGCATCGATCCTTTCCCAGTCGTTGCCTACCTAGCAGAACTGCTAGGCTTTCGCCGGTCCTGTTCGCTCCTCATAGGGTACGTCTCTCGTCGAAAAGGAACTTTTCCTACAGGAAAAACTGGCCTCCTACAGCGTCAATCCCTTCCTTTTGCAGGACGTTTCCTAGATTATTTCGCACGCTTGCGCCGACCGATTTCCGTGCCTAATCTCCGTCCGTCACTGCTCATCAGTGATCGGGTTTAGTCGCCCGGTTCCGGTCAGGCGCACAGCGTCACCTCATATCAGGTATTTTTTATCGCCTGAAATCTATGGTGGCTGTGCGCAGGGCACCCTCGGGTGCGCCGGTTTTGCCTGACGGCCGGTCGACTAACCTGTGCGCAGCCGCCACCCCTTGTTCGTTTAGTCGCGATATCGGTTGGCTCCCCATTAATTGTCAGGAGTACTACCAATGAAAAAGCCAGTCCCCGATCCACCCTCAAATTCAACCAGAAACGACGATCTGCTCAGAGACCGCTCAGCTCTTTACCGTGCAATCGATTTCTAACTGACTGGCGAGCAACCGTCGGCACCGGATGAACTGCGGTTCTACAACGTCAGCAACGACGTGAGCTTCGAAGACACCCAACTCTATATCGCCGACCTGCTGCGCTGTGCCTCGGCCACCGCCTATCAATGTGGTGACCACCTGAAAGGCGCAGACAGGGCCATGGTGTTTTCCATCTGGCACTTGCTGGAAATTGCCAAAGCCATGGTCGATCGGTCGATTGATTGTCTTGGGATGAAGCAGAACCCGGACTGATTGAAGCAGTTGGTTGTTGTACTTTCGCATGCAACCTCGCTCGCACAGGGCGGGATGTAAGAAAATATAGTGAAGGCCATTAAAAAAACAGGACAGAATGTTGAGTGTGGTCTGTCCTGTTTTTGACGGTCGCATATTAAATAAAATGTGCTCTTTATAGGTCCCCTTTGTTGTCCTTCAGTTGCTATCTCCGCCTCGAATGCCATTCGCTGTATTTCGCAACTTCAAGTCCCTTGTAGTTGGCGATGAGGTTGCGCCTGAAGAGTTTACTTGATGGGTGTGAGACATACGGCTCATCTCGATGGCCTGCTCATAGGTGGGAGGGGGTGAAGAGTCGGAAGATACAGAAGTAGTACGATTCGATCTGGGCATCTCTATGGAGGGACGTGAAGAGTTCGAAGATACAGAGGTAGTGCGATTCAAACTGGTCATCTCTATACCTGCATCATTGGAAGGGTGTAAAGAGTTTTGCCTGCCATTGGGATATAAATCACTGTATGAAGGAGGAGGGCGGTTTCTTGTAATGCCTGTGATACGAGAGTTGATTCTCTTAATCATCGGTCCGACGATCAAAGCTGCGCCTGCTGCAATAAGACCGACTCCAATTTCACTGACAATTTCATTTTTAGTAAATTTCCCTGTTACCCCTGTCGCGACCCCCGCTACAGCAACAACCCCCCCAATTATTTGTAGAAGGCCTACGACAAAGTGCCCGGTCGGGTCGCTCCGATTTATTGGATCTGCGTCACAGTACATATAGGCATTGATTCCACCCTCCCCAAACGGACTCCAACTGTCCGGGCTGTTGAACCGCATCAACACCGGGTTGAACTGCCGATAGCCGTTGCCCAAATGATAGTGCCCGGTCACCGGGTCGGGTCGTTCGCCGTTAAATCCGAGCAAACTAAGCAAGCCGTTTTCAAGGGGGCGATGACCATAGGGCGAGTAGGCGAGAGGGTTGGGTTGGTTCGCATCGAGCGCGTTCAGTACCGAACGCTGTTGATCGGTCGCCAGCAAGGTAGCGCTCGTCTTCTCATCCTCGGTCTGCTGCAGAGCCAACAATTGGTCGCCGTGCTGCACGATGGTGCGTTGGACCGCGCCGTGCAATTCGGTGGCGAGGCGGGTTTGGCAGTAATAGCGCTGAGTGAGTTGTTCAAAGGGAGTGCTATTGACCAGCCGATCAAGCGGATCGTAGTTGTAGCGACTCAAGAGTCTTTCACGCGTAGAGGTAGGCATTGGCTGAAGCTCCGTGCAAAGGTCGAAAAAGCCGAGCCTTTAGCATCAGTCCTTTTCCAGTCGTTGCCTACCTAGCAGAACTGCTAGGGTTTTACCCTTTTCGGGGTCAAACCTTCGGCATTGTCGCCAGCATCGATGCTCGCTGGCTCACCTCGAAATACCAGCCTGCCAGCTTGGGATTCGCTTCGCGCCAGTCCAGATCCGGGTGGCGCAGATCCAGATAGCCCAGCGCACAGGCCACGCTGATTGCGGCCACATCAAAATGGCTGGTCAGCTCGGCGATGGCGTCTGCTTCCAGCACGGCCAACGCCCGGCGGATCTTGTCGCGCTGGCCGTCCAGCCATTCGTCCCAGTGTTTTTCCGGCGCGCGCAGGGCCAGTTCGTAGCGGGTCAACACGGCCGCGTCCATGATGCCGTCGGCCATGGACGCGAGGGTCATCCGGCGCCAGCGGGCCGAGCCGTCACGGGGGATCAGCGGGTTGCCGACGTGCTGGTGATCGAGGTAATCGAGAATCACCCGGCTGTCATGGATGACGCTGCGATCGGCCAGGCGCAGGGCGGGGATTTTGCCCAGGGGGTTGTCTTCGATGAGGGTCAGGTCCGGGGTGACCGGGGTGAGAACGCTGGATTGCAGCGCCACGCGGTCTTGTTGGCCGGTTTCGTGGAGCAGCACCATGACTTTGCGTACGAAGGGCGAAAGAGGGTTGTGGTACAGCGTCATGCTCGGGGTGGACATGGTGGCGTCTCGATTGATGGCAGTGCCGGCAGCATAGCGTGTAACTTTCGTGGGTCGAACTCTGTTCGAGCTGTGTAGGCGCTGTGTAGGAGCTGTGTAGGAGCTGCCGAGTGAAACGAGGCTGCGATCTTTTGATCTTGCCTTACCCGTCGAAACAAGATCGAGATCAAAAGATCGCAGCCTCGTTTCACTCGGCAGCTCCTACATAAGGTTCTCGGATTGGCATAGAGGGATTTGGTGACCGACAAAACGTCAGCGACGTTGCAGCAGTCCACGCAGGGCGATGACGGCGGGGATGCCCAGGCCTAGCCAGCTCAGGGCATCCCAGACGCCGTCGCCCAGTAACGCTGCGAACAATCCGGCAGCGCTGAACAGACCGATGACTGTGGGTAGGGCGAAGACTTTCCAGAAATTTGACTGACGCGGCCTCATGCTTGGGCCTGCGCAATGTCCGCCACGGGTTTCGCTGCTTTGCGTCGCACGATCCAGAGGTAAACCCCGCTGCCGAGAACGATGATGGTCAGCACGTCCAGCGTCGCCCAGAGGATTTTCATCGGCATGCCGCCATAATCACCGAAGTGCAGCGGCTGTGACATGCCCATGGCGTCCATGTACCACGGTCGTTCGGCCACGGCGGTGACTTGCAGGGTGCTGGCGTCGATCAGCACCGGCGTGAGCAGGTGGGAAGTGAGGTGCGTACTGCCTTTCATGAACACGGCGTAATGGTGTTCGCTGGAGAACCGGGTGCCAGGGAACGCAATGAAATCCGGTTTCATGCCCGGTGCGACTTCCTTGGCGATATCGAGCAGGCGTGTCGCCGGCGCCAGTTGTGTCAGCGGTGGCGCGTCGCGGTAGGGCGCGATCATCGCGCTGAGGGTGTCGGTGCGCCACGCGGCAATCAGCAGATCCGCGCAGGCGCTGATAACGCCGGTAACGCCGACCACCAGCGCCCAGGTCAGGGTCACGACGCCGATCAGGTTGTGCAGGTCGAGCCAGCGCAGGCGGGTGGATTTGTCCTGGCGCACGGTGGCGAATTTCAATCGGCGCATGAACGGCAGGTACAGCACCGCGCCGGACACGATCGCCACCACAAACAGTATCCCCATGAATGCCAGCAGCAACTTGCCCGGCAGGCCGGCGAACATGTCCACGTGCAGGCGCAGCATGAACATCATGAAACCACCGTTGGCCGACGGCATCTCCAGCGCTTCGCCGGTGCGGGCGTCGAGCATGAAGGTATGGGACGAGTTCGGCTCGGTGCCGGCTGTGGCCGCCATGATGGCGATCATGCCGTTGGGATCTTCGTCGTCGTAACCGAAGTACTGCATGACTTCGCCGGGACGATGTTTCTCGGCCGCCAGCACCAGTTGCTGCAGATTGAGCTGGGGCGTGTCGGCCGGCATTTGCTTGAGTTCGGCCGCATCGCCGAGCAGGTGATCGATCTCGTGATGAAAGATCAACGGCAAGCCGGTCAGTGCCAGCATCAGTAGAAAGACCGTGCAGATCAGGCTGGTCCAGGTGTGGACGAACGACCAGCGGCGGATTGTTTTACTTTTCATTTCCAGACCTTCAAAAATACCAAAGCCGTCCATGAAGGACGGCCGGGTCTTGGGGTGTGTCAGGTCAGACCGTTACCACTTGTAGGTTGCACTGGCGACGACGCTGCGCTGGTCACCGTAGTAGCAGTAGAAACTGTCACAGGTAGAGATGTAATCCTTGTCGAACAGGTTGGTCGCGTTCAGTGCCAGCGACGCACCTTTCAAGCTGTTGTCCAGACGGCCGAGGTCGTAGTGAACAGCGGCGTCGAACACAGTGTAGGCGTCCGCCTTGCCGAGCTCGGTGTTGGCCTGATCGCCGTAGGTGTTGCCGGTGTAGCGAACGCCACCCCCCACGCCGAAGCCGTCCAGTACGCCGGTGTGCCAGGTGTAATCAGTCCACAGCGAAGCCTGTTGGTTAGGCATCAGTTGCAGGCGATTGCCCTTGAACGTGCCGTCCTGTACTTCGGATTTGGCCAGGGTATATGCGGCGATGACCTTGAGGTTATCGGTCACGTCGGACACGGCTTCCAGTTCCAGGCCTTTGACTTTCACTTCACCGGTCTGGCTGGTGATCGACACGTTGTCCGAGTTGATCGTTGTGACGGAGACGTTTTTCTGGGTCAGGTCATACACCGCAGCCGTCAGCAGGGTATTGCTGCCAGGCGGTTGGTACTTGATGCCCAGTTCCCATTGCTTGCCTTCGGTCGGTTTGATCGAGTCGGTCGGCGAGGCGGTGGCATTGCTGGTTGGCTGGAACGATTCGGCGTAGGACAGGTACGGCACGACACCGTTGTCGAACACATAGCTGATCGCTGCGTTGCCGCTGAAATTCTTGTCCCGCTCGGTGTTGGTGGCGTCGCCTTTGTTGAAGAATTTGGTCCCGGTGTGGACCCAGTCCTCACGCCCGCCCAGGGTCAGGCGCCATTGGTCGAAGGCCATCTGGTCCTGGACGTACAGGCCGGTCTGATAGGTCTTCTGGTCGTAGTCGTAGAACGCATCTGAACGTGGCGGACGAACGATGGGCAGGCCATAGATCGGGTTGTTGACGTTGGTGGTCAGGCCGTCACCGAAGATCGAGGTGTAGTTGGTGTTGGTGCGCTGGTGATCGAGGCCGATCAACAGGGTGTGGAGGACGTCGCCGGTAGCGAAGTCGGCCTGGAAGTTGTTGTCCACGGCGAACTGGCTGATGTCTTCGTCGACGCTGGTGCTCGAGCGACCGACGTTGCCGTCAGCATCGACCTGGGTGAACGGGTAAGCGCCGGGGGTGAGTGCCTGAAAGGACAGATCCGACTTGGTGTAGCGCAGGTTTTGCTTGAACTGCCACACATCGTTCAGGCGATGTTCAAACGCGTAGCCGAGGGCGTAGTAGGTGCGGTCGTAGTATTCCCAGTCCGGGTCGCCCAGGTTCTTGTGATGGGAAATATCACCGAGGGGCGAGCGGATCTTGGTGCCTTGCACCGGCAGGAACTGGCTGGTGATGCCGGTATCGTCACGGGTGAACTGGGTCAGCAGGGTGAATTTGGTGTCCTCGTCGATGTTCCAGGTCAGGCTCGGCGCAATGTTGTAGCGCTTGTTGTCGACGTGGTCGATCTGCGTGCCGCTGTCGCGGATGACACCGCTCAGGCCGTAGAGGAACTGGCCTTCGTCATCGATTTTGCCGGTGCTGGCGAAGTTGATCTGGCGATGATTGTCACTGCCATATTGCACTTCGATTTCATTGCTTGATTCGGCGCTGGGACGGCGGCTGACCATGTCCAGCAAGCCGCCTGGCGGGGTCTGGCCGTACACGGACGAAGCCGGGCCACGCAGCAGGGCGAGGCGGTCAAGGTTCCAGGTTTCCTGTTTCGGGTTGGCGTACACGCCTTTAGGCAGGGGCAGGCCATCGAGGAACTGGGTCGGTTCGAAGCCGCGCACGCGCAGCCAGTCGGCACGGGTGTCGCTGCCATAACTGCTGGCGACGATACCGGGCATGTAGCGCACGGCATCATCGATGTTCTGAACGTTGCGGTCGTCCATCTGCTGGCGCGTAGCGACCGAAATCGAGCGCGGTGCTTCAACCAGTGCGGTATCGGTCTTGGTGCCGGCGGCGGTGCGAGTGGCCAGGTAACCGTCTACCGGGCCCCAGGCGCTTTCCGTGTTTTCCACACCCATGATGCTGGTTGTGGGCAGGTCCATTACGCCCTCGGGCACGGCCACCAGGCTGAAGGTGCCGGCGCTGCTTTGTTCCAGTTGCAGACCGGTGCCGCGCAAGGCTTCGCGCAGGGCGCCCGTAGCGTCGAACTGGCCTTTGACCGGTGCCGAAGTTTTGCCCGCTGCCAGCGATGGGTTCAGTGACAGCGCAAGACCGGCCTGGCTGGCGATCTGGTTGAGCGTGCTGGCCAAAGGGGCGGACGGCAGGTTGTAGGCGCGAACGCTCGACGCCTGATCGGCGGCCATCAGCTGAGCGCTAAGCAGAGGGGCACTGAATGCAATGGCGACAGCCAGCAAACCGGGGCGCAACAAGGCGTCTAGCGAACGGGACATACAGCGGCTCCTGAAAGGGAATACTTCTCAATTGCCTAGGTGCCGAACGAGAATCCAAAAGTGATAGGGCTGGATGAAAATAATTTCGACTCATTAAACAAATCTTGTGGTGAGGCTGGCGGCCTCATCGCGAGCAGGCCCGCTCCCACACTGGATCTAGTGAACACGGCCACTGCGCCTAGCACATATCCACTGTGGGAGCGTGGCTTGCCCGCGATGGCGGAGTGTCAGTCGCCATTGAGGTTGAGGTGATGGCCTCATCGCGGGCAAGCCCGCTCCCACATTAAATTTGCGGTGAACACAACGAGTGCGCCTGGCGCAAATTCCCTGTGGGAGCGGGCTTGCCCGCGATGGCGATCAACCTGTCGACACAAAACTCAGGGCTTGGCTTCAGCCTTCGCCACCGTCACCCACCATTGGGTGTGCTGTTCGATCTGCACCGGCAATGTGGGTAGCAGCGCACTCAGGGCTTTGTCCGTATCGTTCAGCGGGAAGCTCCCGGTGATGCGCAAATCAGCGACTTCGGGCGCGACGCCAAGGTGTCCACGTCGGTAGCGACCGAGTTCATGGATCAGGTCTTCGAGCCGTGCGTTATCCACGACCAGCATGCCGCGGGTCCAGGCATCGGCACCGAGGTTGAGTGCGAGGATCGGGTCGAGGCCGTTATTGCGCATCAGCACTTGCTGGCCTTCGCGCAGGATCTGCTCTTCGGGGCTCGACTGCGGATGCGCGGCGACCGCCGACTTCAATACGCTCAGGCGTGTGCCGTCTTCCTCGCGCTTGACCAGGAAGCGCGTGCCCAGTGCGCGCATGCTGCCTTCGCGGGTTTCGACGATGAAAGGCCGGGCGTCGCCGTGGCCTGTCTCGATGAGGATTTCCCCTTCCTGCAGGACAATCAGTCGTTGCTTCTCATCGAAACGCACGTCCACGGCGCTGTGGGTGTTGAGGTTGATCAGTGTGCCGTCGGCCAGGTGCAAGGTGCGTTGCTCACCGGTGGCGGTGCGCTCGTCCGCCAGCCAGTAGTCGATCGGCAGGTAACGCTCACCGGCAAAAAGCGCCAGGCCAACCACCGCGACAATACTGGCCAGGCCGCTGCCGAGCTTGCGCACCCGCCGGC
>Ga0247812_10001583_pt1 | contig 12834 bp, 13 predicted proteins | sample UWRJL149409B1_FD_178011 | JGI IMG/M metagenome (GOLD analysis project Ga0247812, IMG submission 178011) | Plant litter microbial communities from Arlington Agricultural Research Station in Wisconsin, United States - UWRJ-L149-409B-1 | ecosystem: Environmental > Terrestrial > Plant litter >...
CGAAACATTGCCGGGCCAGATGCGGCAGGTTGTTCTTGCTGCTCAGATGGGCCAGGACCAGGTGTTGCAGGTCTTTCCAGCCCAACTCGGACACCAGGAATGCCGCCTGGTGGTTGTTCAAATGTCCCAGCTCGCCACCCACCCGCTGCTTGAGAAAGGTCGGGTAGTGACCCCGAGCCAAGCGGTCGCGGCAGTGGTTGGACTCGATCATCAACGCATCGAGGTCCTTGTAGCCGTCCAGCACGGTGGCACAGTACGAACCCAGGTCGGTCAGCAGGCCAAAGCGCCGGGTGCCGTCACTGAAGACGTACTGCGTCGGTTCCTGCGCATCGTGGGCCACGGCGATCACGCCAATCTCCAGCCCGCCGATCTGCAGCTGGTCGCCCCCAGCCACGAACCCTGCCGGATCAACCGGCTTGCGCATCCCGCGCAAGGTGCCACGACTGAGGTAAACCGGAATATTGTAGCGCCGAGACAGCAAACCCACGCCATGCACGTGGTCGGCATGTTCGTGGGTCACCAGAATCGCGCTCAGTTGCGCCGGGTTTATCCCCAGGCGCAGCAGGCGTTTTTCGGTTTCTCGCAGGGAGAAACCACAATCGACCAGCACGACGGTGTCGTCACTGGCTATCAGCGTGCCGTTCCCTTGGCTACCGCTGCCGAGAACGGCAAAACGCATCAGATCAGCCCAGGTTGTCCTGAATCACGCCCAACACTTTGCGCGCCACTTCAGCCGGCGCAACGGTGTTGATGTCTTTTTCGACGGTCACCTGGACGTTCTCGCCAACCTTGCTCAGGCGCACCTGGTAACGCTCGGCGCGCGCCTCGACTTCTTCCTTGACCGGAGAGCTGCCGAACAGGCTGGCGAAGAAGCCAGGCTTCTCGTCCTTGCGCTCGGCTTTTTCGGCCAGGTTGATGTAGTACAGGCCCAGGCTGCGGTTGATGTCTTCCACTCGCCATTCGCCCTGCTCCAGCGCGCGACCCACGCTCGACCAGGCACGGTCGAGGTCGTTGCCGACGTTGAGCACCGGGTTGCCGCTGCCGTCTTCGATCAGGCTGACACGGCTTGGGGCATCGAAATCACGGGAAGCGAGCATCGACACCGAACCGCCCTTCTCGGAGATGCGGCTCATGCTGACCAGCATGTCGTCGACCAGCGCAGCGTCCAGGCCAGTGTTGACCGAACGGTTGGTGAAGGCCACGTCGTCGCTGCTGCCAGCAGGACGCTCGGCGCTGACCACGTAGACTTCACTGGTGTTGCGCTGCACGCCTGGCTCGATGCGCACCCGTACCCGGGTTTCGGCATCTGCGGCCACGCCGGCGCTGGCCAGGCGTTTGGTCATGGTTGCCGACAGTTCGTCGGAACGCTGCCAGGTGGTGGTGAATTCGCCGGTTTGCGGACGCTGCTGGTCCAGGCGGAAACCGTTGTCCTGGAAGAACTGCACCGCCACTGGCCAGACTTCGGCCGGAGGACGCTGCGCCATTACCCAGCGCGAGTCGCCGCTTTTCTGCAGGCTGTAGTCGCTGGCCTCGGCAATCGCCGTCAACGGCTGCGGACGTGGCACCACGTACTCGCCCTTGACGGTGTCGTCGGCCACGTTGCGCGGGATTGGCAGCAGTGGGTCCAGACGCTTGGCGGTCTGGACGTCCGGCGGCAGTTGCATCGGGGCAGTCTGTTGCGCTTCGAGGTAATCGCTACCACGGTCACGGAAATAACCTTCCGGGCCCCAGACCCATCCACAGCCACTGGTGCTGGAGATAATCAAGGCAAGTGCGGAAAGTCCGGCCAGTCGCTTCATGCGTATTACTTCCTCAATTAAACCAATACGCCGGACTGGCGCAGGGCCTGTCGCAGCGGTTCGTGACAGGCTTCGCTGAGCCAGGTGAGCGGCAGACGGATACCGTCCGGCATCAAGCCCATCTCATGCAGCGCCCATTTCACGGGGATAGGGTTGGACTCGATAAACAGGGTTTTATTGAGTGGCATCAGTTTTTCGTGGATCGCCCGTGCGGTCACGGCGTCACCCTTGAGGGCGGCGTTGCACAGATCTGCCATGTCGCGCGGGGCAACGTTGGCGGTTACCGAGATGTTGCCTTTGCCGCCCAGCAGGATCAGCTCCACGGCAGTCGCGTCGTCACCGGAGAACACCAGGAAGTCTTCGCTCACGCCATCGAGGATGGCCTGGGCGCGGGACAGGTCGCCGGTGGCTTCCTTGATCCCGATGATGTTGTTCACGGTCGACAGGCGGATCACGGTCTCGGCCTGCATGTCGCACGCCGTGCGGCCCGGCACGTTGTAGAGGATCTGCGGGATGTCGACGGCTTCGGCGATAGCCTTGAAGTGCTGGTACAGGCCTTCTTGCGTCGGCTTGTTGTAGTACGGAGTCACCAGCAGGCAGGCATCGGCGCCGGCGGTCTTGGCATTGGAGGTCAGCTCGATCGCTTCACGCGTCGAGTTGGCGCCGGTACCGGCGATCACCGGGATACGCCCGGCTACCTGCTTGACCACATAACGAATCACTTCGATGTGTTCGTTTACGTCGAGGGTTGCCGACTCACCAGTAGTACCGACGGCCACGATGGCGTGGGTGCCGTTTTGCAGGTGAAAGTCTACCAGTTTGCTGAGGCTGTCCCAGTCCAGACGACCCTGTGCATCCATGGGTGTGACCAGTGCCACCATACTGCCCGCAATCATGCAACCGCTCCTGCCGGAAAAAGAGAGCGGTAATGGTACTGGCGCCAAGATGCTTGCACAAGCGAAGTACTGCGCTCATGCCATTCCCCTTGGCGCCGCTTTTCGCTACCCTTCAGACTTTGATCAGTACCGACAGGCTCATGTGCCGGGTTCAAGCCTCCATTTTCGGCTCCACAAGCCCCGCCCCTGCGTTGCCATCTACCCGAACTCACCTTGTTTGAGCTCGCAGCAACCCTCTGGCTCGGGCTTTGTTGATAACGCATCCGGACCCACACCCGACGAATCAGCCTATAAACGTACCGACCGCTCATCGCTTTAGGAATGCTGCATGTCCACCCCCACAGTTCGCGAACAATTCCTTGTCATCAGTGCCCTCGGCGCCAACCCCATGGAGCTGACTAACGTCCTGTGCCGCGCCAGCCATGAAAATCGCTGCGCCGTGGTCACCTCCCGCCTGACTCGCCATGGCGAGTGCAGTGCACTCATCCTGGAGATTTCCGGTTCCTGGGACGCCCTGGCGCGCCTGGAAGCCGGTCTGCCGAGCCTGGCCAAGAAACACGCCTTCACCGTCAACGTGGTACGCAGCGCGGCGCTGGAAAATCGCCCGCAAGCCCTGCCGTATGTGGCTTACGTCAGTTCTGCCTACCGCTCGGACATCGTCAATGAGCTGTGCCAGTTCTTCATCGACCATAACGTCGAGCTGGAAAACCTGACCTGCGACACTTATCAGGCCCCCCAGACTGGCGGCACCATGCTCAACGCCACCTTTACCGTGACCCTGCCGGCCGGTGTGCAGATCAGTTGGCTGCGCGATCAGTTCCTCGATTTCGCCGACGCGCTGAACCTCGACGCGCTGATCGAACCGTGGCGCCCACAGAACCCAATGTAAGGAAGCTTTCCATGGCCGTCGCTATCGACCAACCGGTCGCCGACTTCGAAGTCCCCGCCACCAGCGGGCAGACCGTCAGCCTGGCCGCCCTCAAGGGCAAGCAGGTGGTGATCTACTTCTATCCCAAGGACAGCACCCCGGGCTGCACCACCGAGGGCCAGGGTTTTCGTGACCAGTACCCACAGTTTCTCGCGGCCAACACCCAAGTGTTCGGCGTTTCCCGCGATAGCCTGAAGTCCCACGAGAACTTCAAGTGCAAGCAGCAATTCCCCTTCGAGCTGATCAGCGACAAGGACGAAGCCCTGTGCCAACTGTTCGACGTGATCAAGCTGAAGAAGCTGTATGGCAAGGAATACATGGGGGTTGATCGCAGCACCTTCCTGATCGACCAGCACGGCGTGCTGCGTCAGGAATGGCGCGGGGTGAAAGTGCCGGGGCATGTGGATGCGGTGCTGGCGGCGGCGCAGGCGCTGGCCAAGGGCTGATTTATTCGGCGTCTGCGATGACGCCATCGCGAGCAGGCTCGCTCCCACAGGGGTTGCATTGATCCTGTGGGAGCGAGCGCCCGCTTGCGGCTTGCTCGCGATGGGGCCCGCACTACAACAGCGGCGCCACCACCGGTTCCTTGCGCGGCCAGGCATCCAGCACGGCCTTGAACAGGGTCGCCAGGGGAATCGCGAAGAACACGCCCCAGAACCCCCACAGCCCACCGAACAGCAGCACCGCGCAAATGATCGCCACCGGGTGCAGGTTGACCGCTTCGGAGAACAGCAACGGCACCAGCACGTTGCCATCCAGGGTCTGGATGATCCCGTAGACCGCCATCAGGTAGATGAACTGATCGCTCCAGCCCCACTGGAACAAGGCAATCAGCATCACCGGCACCGTCACCACCACCGCGCCGACATAGGGCACCACCACGGACACCCCGACCAACAGCGCCAGCAGCGCCGAGTAGTTGAGGCCCATGGCGACAAAACCGATGTAGGTCACCCCGCCGCAGATCGCCATTTCCATGACCTTGCCACGAATGTAGTTGGCGATCTGGCGGTTCATTTCCTGGCCGACCCGGGTAATCAGCGCCCGCTCACGCGGCAGGTAGCCGCGCACCCAGCGGCCGATCATGGCCCGGTCCTTGAGGAAGAAGAACACCAGGATCGGCACCAGCACCAGGTAGATCATGATGTTGACCAGCAGGGGCAGGCTCGACAGCGAGAAGGTCAACGCCCACTGGCCAAACTTGCCGATTTCGCTGCGCGCCACCTCGATGGCCTGCAGCACTTGCTCGTCCGACACCAGGTGCGGATATCGCTCGGGCAGCAACAGCAGCAGCGACTGCCATTTGGCGAGCATCCCGGGCAGTTCGTTGAACAGCGTGATGAACTGGTGCCAGAGCAAGGGCAGCACCACCACGATAAACACCAGCAACACGCCCATGAACAACGCGAACACCAGCCCCACCGCGACCCCGCCGGGCAGGCGCAGGCGCTCCAGGGTGCTGACCAGGCCCTGCATCAGGTACGCCAGGACCATCCCCGCCAGCACCGGTGCGAGCATCCCGCCCAGGGTCAGCACGGCAGTGAAGGCCAGGACCAGGAGGACGGCCAGCACCACCGCTTCTTCGTCGGAGAAGTAGCGCTGAATCCAGTCGCGTAGCACTTTGAACATCAATGATCCTTATGGGTAGGCGGCCAGTCAGGCTTTTTTCAGCCAGTAGCGATAGACACCGGCTGCGTCTTCTTCGCGCAGCAGGGTATGACCGGCCAAACGGGCAAAGGTGCGAAAGTCGCGCTGCGAGCCGGCATCGGTGGCGATCACCTTGAGCACGGCGCCACTGGGCAAGCCATTGAGCGCCATCTTGGCCTTGAGCAGCGGCAATGGGCAATTGAGCCCACTGGCGTCCAGTTCGGCATCATGGGCTACAGCGTCGGTCATTACTTCACTCCGCACAGGTGATTGAGCCGCCTAGAATATCTGGTCCCGAGGCAAGTGTCCGGCTACAGTAAGCTCTTTGTCGACTAAGGCTTTGTGCATGACTTTTCTGCGCCCCACGCTGCTGACGCTCGCTTGCCTGCTTGCCTCACCAGGCTTCGCCGACGACTTGCCGTCACTTGGCGACGCCAGTTCTGCCATCGTCTCGCCCCAGCAGGAACATGACCTGGGGCGCGCCTGGCTGGCCATGTTGCGCAGCCAGGTGTCACAACTCAATGACCCACAACTGAAAAACTACGTGGAAACCAGTGTCTATCGCCTGGTGGAAACCAGTCAGCTGAACGACCGGCGTCTTGAGTTCATCCTGATCAACAGCCCGCAGCTCAACGCCTTCGCCGCGCCAGGCGGGATTGTCGGGGTCAACGGTGGCCTGTTTCTCAACGCACAGACCGAAGGCGAATACGCCTCGGTCCTGGCCCACGAATTGGCGCACTTGTCGCAACGCCACTTCGCCCGCGGCGTAGAAGCCCAGCAACGCATGCAAGTGCCGATGATGGCCGCCCTGCTCGCCGGGATCATCGTGGCCGCGGCCGGCGCCGGTGACGCCGGGATCGCGGCAATCGCCGGGACCCAGGCAGCGGCAATCCAGGAGCAACGGCGCTTCTCCCGGCAGAACGAGCAGGAGGCCGACCGCATCGGCATCGTCAACCTGGAGAAAGCAGGCTACGACCCGCGCTCCATGCCGAGCATGTTCGAACGTCTGGGGCGCCAGTACCGCTTCGATGCCAAGCCGCCGGAATTCCTCCTGACGCACCCGGTGACCGAATCGCGGATCGCCGACACCCGTAACCGCGCCGAACAGGCACCCGTCGGCGGCAAGGAAGACACCCAGACCTACCAACTGATTCGCGCCCGCGTGCAGTTGTTCTACGAGGAAACCCCGGGGCTGGCCGCCAAGCGTTTTCGCGCGCAGCTGGACGACAACCCGAAAAACGACGTGGCGCGTTACGGCCTGGCCATTGCCCAGGTCAAGGCCGGCCAGCTCAGCGATGCCCGCGAGAGCCTCAAACCGCTACTGGCCAAGGCACCCAACGAAATCATCTACAACCTGGCCCAGATCGACCTGGACATGGCCAGCAATCGCCTGCCCGACGCGCAAAGCCGGGTCGACCGGATGCTCAGCCAGTTCCCGGGCAACTACCCGCTCAATCAGGTCCGGGTTGACCTGCTGCTCAAGCAGAATCGCCCGGCCGATGCCGAAAAAGCCCTGGAAGCCCTGCTCAAGACCCGCCCGGACGATCCGGATGTCTGGTACATGGTTGCCGAAACCCGTGGTCTGTCCGGCAACATCATTGGCCTGCACCAGGCGCGCGCCGAGTACTTCGCGCTGGTGGGCGACTATCGCCAGGCCATTCAGCAGCTGGACTTCGCCAAGCGACGCGCCGGCAGCAACTTCCCGCTGTCGTCACGGATCGATGCCCGGCAACGCGAGCTCATGGAACAGGAGCGGATGATCAAGGACATGATGGGCTGACCCTTCCCGCCCCCACGAAAAAGCCCCTCGACGAGGGTAATGCTGTTCAGTTAAGTGAGCGCAGTACCTTGTAGGAGCGAGCTTGCTCGCGATGGACGCTAACGATGACGCGTATTACCTGAATAAACGCGTTGTTTTTGAGTTCATCGCGAGCAAGCTCGCTCCTACAAAGGGACATACCCCACGAAAAAGCCCCTCGACGAGGGGCTTTTTTTGTACCGCAGGCTTAACCCACCGGCATCAGGCCATCTGAATGATGGTCTGCATGATGGTGCTCTGGGTGGAGATGGTCTTGGCGTTGGCTTGGTAGTTGCTCTGGCCCTTGATCAGGTCCACCAGCTCATTGGTCAGGTTGACGTTGGAGTCTTCCAGCGAGTTGGACACCACCGAACCGAGGGTGCCGGTCTGGCCGGCGTCGTACGCGGCGAAACCGGACAGGTAGGTCTCCTTCCAACTGGTGCCACCGGCGGCCTGCAAGCCCTGCTCGTTGTTGAAGCTGGCCAGGGTGACCTGGCCGATCGCCTTGGACTTGCTGTTGCTGAAGTTGGCGAACAGCGTACCGGTACCGTCGATGGTCAGGTTGGTGATCTGGCCGGTGGCGTAGCCGTCCTGGGTCGGCAGGTTGCGGATGGTTGCCGAGTTGTACTGGGTGGTCAGGGCCAGGTCGTTGGTGACGCCGGTGGCATTGCCCACGGCACCGTTGGCCGTCCACACGCCATCCTTGACCGTACCCGGCGTCCAGACGCCCGCGCCCATGACAATCGAGTTGCCGCTGACGGTGTACGGGCTGCCGCTGGCCGGTGCGTCGATGTCCAGCAGCTTGCCGTCGGAACCGAAGTTCATGGTCATGGCAGTCTGGTTGCTCGGCGTTGCCGGCGAACCGAGGCCGGCCGGGACGAAGGCCGAGCCGTTCGGGTTGCGCCCCTCTACCAGGGTGTAGGTCTGCCAGGTGTTGGCACCGGTCTTGACCACGTACTGGTCCAGGTTGTGCTGGTTGCCCTGGCTGTCGTAGATCGGGGTGGTGAACATGTCGGTGTAGGTGTCGATCTTGGTCGGGTCGAACGGGGTGACCGCCGGATCGATGATCGGCTTGCTGGAGTTCAGGTTGATACTCGAGGAAATGTTGCCGGTGGTTTTCGGCTGCAGGTTCGCCTGGTCGATTTTCAGGTCACCGATTACATCCTTGAGGATCTTGCCGTTCTCATCGACCGCATAACCCTGCAGGCGCGCGGTGCCAGCACTGTTGGTGATGAAGCCGTCCTTGTCGACGTTGAAGGTACCGGCGCGGGTGTAGGTCAGCGAACCGCCGTCGTTGAGCACGAAGAAGCCCGAACCACGGATGGCCATGTCCAGCACGTTGCCGGTGTTGGTCACATCACCCTGGCGAAATTGCTGGGAGACGTTGGCCAGGCTCACGCCACTGCCGATGGACTTGTTGCCGTTACCCAGCTTGCTTGCCGCGTACACGTCTTCGAATTCCACGCGGGAGGATTTGAAGCCGGTGGTGGCGACGTTGGCGATGTTGTTGCCGGTAACGTCGAGTTGTTTGTTGGCCGCATAGAGACCGCTAAGGCCGATATTGAAAGACATATTCCACTCCTTGTTGCCGCGCTAGCCGGCTCTATAGACCAATGGTCTGTACTTTGGACAGGGCGATGGAGCCCATGTTGGCGAGGTTCAACATCATCTCGCCGCCGGTCTGGCTCAGGGTCACGCTGTTGACGGTCGCCGGCAGGTAGGTGATCAGGTCAGTTGCCTTGCCGTCGATCTGCGCACTGGCCTTGAAGGTGTAGGTACCCGGGTCGACTTTCTCGCCCGCGGTGTTGGTGCCGTCCCAGACGAAACTGGCATTGCCCTGGGCCTGGCTGCCCAGCTCGATGGTTTTCACCGCCTTGCCGTCCTTGTCGCTGATGGTCACCGTGGTGCCAGCCACCGAGGCCGGGATAACCACCGAGCCGGTCATGCTCTTGGTGCTGTCGACATAGGCCGAGCCGGTTTGGACCACTACCGAACGACCCACCAGCGACGACGCCTGCAGGGCCTGGGACGATTTGAACGAGCTCGAGATGTTGTTCACCGAGGAGTTCAGGGTAGTGATGCCTTCCAGGCTGCTGAACTGCGCCAGCTGGGCGACGAACTCGCTGTTGTCCTGCGGGTCGAGGGGGTTCTGGTTCTTCAACTGAGTCACCAGCAGTTGCAGGAACGCGTCCTTGCCCAGCTCGTTCTTGCCGGTCTTGCTGCCGGCAGCGGCCGCCAGGCCGTCATTGCTGGTGTTGGTGACGGTGGTCTTGGAGTTCGCAAGAATGTCGTTGAGACTCAGGCCACTGGTGGAATCGGTAACACTCATCGACGCTGCCCCTTATCACTGACCGAGGGTCAGGACCTTCTGCATCATGGTCTTGGCGGTGTTCATCATTTCCGCGTTGGTCTGGAACGAACGGCTGGCGGAAATCATGTCGGCCATCTCTTCAACCACGTTGACGTTGGGGTAGTAGACGTAGCCCTTGGCGTCAGCCGCCGGATGGTTCGGCAGGTAGCGCGCTTCCAGATTGCTCTGGTCCTCGACCACGCCCAGCACTTGCACGCCCTGGCCGGCCGCGTCCTGGTTCTGGAACAGCGAGTCACCGCCGCCCGACTGGCCACCCTGGAACATGGTGGCAAATACCGGGTGCCGGGCACGGTAGGTCTGGTCGATGCTCGACGAGACGGTCTCGGCGTTGGCGATGTTACTGGCCACGGTGTTGAGGCGCGTGGTCTGGGCACTCATGCCACTACCGGCAATATTAAAGACACTCGACAGGGACATGAATTACTCTCCGCGCAGGGCCGCTACCAGCCCTTTGAATTTGCTATTGAGCAAGGTGAAGCTGGCCTGGAAGTTCACCGAGTTCTCGGCGTAGTTGGCCTGTTCCAGTTGGGCGTCCACGGTGTTCTGGTCGATCGACGGTTGCATCGGCGTGCGGTACAGCAGCGACTCGTCACCGCTGCTCAGGCCCCGGGCTTCGATATGACGGCTGTTGGTCTTGTTCAACGCGAAGCTGCCGTTCTTGCTCTTGTCGGCCTGGGCGGCCAGGACCGCCGAGAAATCCAGGTCCCGCGCCTTGTAGTTCGGCGTGTCGGCATTAGTGATGTTGTTGGCCAGCACTTCGGCACGCTGGGCGCGGAAGCTGAGGGCTTGTTGGTGGATACCGAGCGCTTTATCGAAGCTGATGCTCATGGCGCAAACCTTTGGGTGACCTGATTTTTCGTAACAGGCACAAAGCAAGCCCCGTGCCAGCTCGCCAGGCCCCGCAAACAGGGGCCTTGGCCGAAAGCGGCAAGGTGGCAATGCCAGAAAAGCGGCAAGCGTCTTCCGGCACCTGCCGCTTTTCTGCCGCCTTGGGCTGCTCGACAGGCGCGCTACAAGGATTGTGCAGCACGATAAAAAACGGGAGCCCCTGAGGACTCCCGCTTTTTTTGCCACCTGACCATCACTTGGCCTGGTAGATGATCCCCGGACTGCACTGGACCATCTGATAGTGATCCGGCAAGCCGTTGAGGGCTTCGGACGCGCCGAGGAACAGGTACCCGCCCGGCTTGAGCGTACTGTGAATGCGCAACAGGATGTCCTTCTTCACTTCGGCAGAGAAGTAGATCAGCACGTTGCGGCAGAACACGATGTCGAACTTGCCCAGGCTGGCATAGCTGTCCAGCAGGTTGAACGAGCGGAACTCCACCCGGCTCTTGATCGGCGCCTTGACCGCCCAACGCCCCGGCCCTTTCGGGTCGAAGAAACGCTGCAGGCGCTCTGGCGAAAGACCGCGGCCAATCGCCAGGCTGTCGTACTCGCCGGACTTGCAGTTGTTCAGCATGGTCCCGGAAAGATCGGTAGCGACAATCTGCACCCCCATCCGCAACTGGCCCATGTTGGTCCGCTCGAACTCGTCGATCGACATCGACAGCGAATAGGGTTCCTGCCCCGACGAACAGGCCGCCGACCAGATCCGCAGGCGCTGGCCGGGACTGGCCTTGATCGCTTCGGGCAAGACCTTGTTCTTCAACACTTCAAACGGATAGGTGTCACGAAACCAGAGGGTTTCGTTGGTGGTCATCGCGTCCACTACCATCTCGCGCAACCCACCGCGCGGCTGGACCTGAATGCGCTGGACCAGTTCACCCAACGACTTGATACCCTGCTGTTCCATCAGTTTGTTGAGACGGCTCGAGACCAGATACTGTTTGTTTTCACCGAGCAAAATGCCACAGGCTTTTTCCAGGAAGACCCGGAACTGTTCGAAATCCAAATTACCCGTAGACAATGATGCCGCCTCTAAAATCGTGTTGATCGCCAGGGGCAAAGGCCACCTAGCTGATATCTGCTGCTTTGATCCGGTCAACTACCCGGGATGCCAGGTCATCAGGGCGGAACTTGGCCAGGAAGTCATCGGCACCGACTTTCTTGACCATCGCCTGATTGAATACGCCTGACAACGAAGTATGCAGGATGATGTGCAGCTTTTGCATGCGCGGGTCGTTGCGGATCTCGGCGGTCAGGGTGTAGCCGTCCATTTCCGGCATCTCGATGTCGGAAATCATCATCAGGAATTCCTCTTCCGGCTTCTTGCCCTCCTCCACCAGCTTGCGCAGGTAGTCCAGCGCCTGCCGGCCGTCGTTCAACGCCACGACCTCGACCCCGACCGTCTGCAGGCAACGGGAAACCTGCTTGCGCGCCACCGACGAGTCATCGACCGTCAGCACCCGCAGCGACAGCGCCTTGTGTTGCGTCTCGTCATCCACCACCCCGGCGGAAATCGCTTCCGGTGCCGGCGCCACTTCGGCCAGGACCTTCTCGACGTCGATGATTTCCACCAACTGATTGTCGACCCGCGTCACCGCCGTCAGGTAGTGATCGTGGCCCGTGCCCTTGGGTGGCGGATGGATCTCCTCCCAGTTCATGTTGACGATCCGCTCGACCGAGCGCACCAGGAACCCTTGGGTCTTGGTGTTGTACTCGGTGATGATCACAAAGGGATTGCTCTGGTCCTGCAACCCGCCCGACCCCGTGGCCATTGCCAGGTCCATGATCGGAATGGTTGCGCCCCGAATACTTGCCACACCGCACACGACAGGATTGGATTTGGGCATCAGGGTCAGTTTCGGGCATTGCAGCACTTCCCGAACCTTGAACACATTGATGCCATAGAGCTGCGGACCGTCGAGACGGAACAACAACAGCTCCAGGCGATTCTGCCCCACCAGTTGTGTGCGCTGGTTTACCGAATCCATTACACCAGCCATGCCCAGCCCCCTACACCAACGCTAAGTGTGTTGCGACGCACATTCATCACTAAACGGCACGGCGCTTGCTTTTTAACCGCTATGAACGTGAACACGACATTTTTCCGACGCCTGACCTCAACCTGCCGCCGATTGCTCGGCGCGGTTGCGGCGGCGTGCCTTTTCAACGCTGGCAGCCCTGCCCTTGCAGATCCGCTTACCTTGCCTGATCTACTTATCGGCGTCACTCAGGGCTTTCTTGAATTCACTGTTGAAGACTATCTGGCGTCCAGCCAAACCGAAGGCCGCTATGAGATCGAGGTCAAGCAACTCGATCCCCGTCTGCGCCTGCCGACCTGCGACAAGGAATTGACAGCGTCCCTGGAGAGCCCGGCCAAGCCGGTGGGCCGAGTCACGGTGAAGGTCCGTTGCGACGGCACTTCGCCCTGGACCGTGTTCGTGCCCGCGCAAGTCCGGCTGTTCCGCGAGGTGGTGACCAGCACCCGCCCGCTCAAACGCGCCGCAATC
>Ga0247812_10001584_pt1 | contig 12833 bp, 14 predicted proteins | sample UWRJL149409B1_FD_178011 | JGI IMG/M metagenome (GOLD analysis project Ga0247812, IMG submission 178011) | Plant litter microbial communities from Arlington Agricultural Research Station in Wisconsin, United States - UWRJ-L149-409B-1 | ecosystem: Environmental > Terrestrial > Plant litter >...
GCGTGGGCCTCTTCACTTCCACCGAGAACTTCTGATGCGTCGCGTCGTCATTACTGGAATGGGCACCACCTCATGCCTGGGCAACGACCTGGACACCGTATCGGCCAACCTGCGTGCCAGCCGCCCGGGCATCACCGCGCTGCCTGACCATGCCGAAGCCGGCCTGCGCAGCCAGGTCGGTGGTCGCGTGGACCTGGACCTGGATGCGTTGATCGACCGCAAGCTCAAGCGCTTCATGAGCGATGCCTCGGCGTTCGCCTACATCGCCGCACGCGATGCCATCGCCGATGCCGGCCTGACCACCGAGCAGGTGAGCAACCCGCGTACCGGCCTGATCGCCGGTTCCGGCGGTGGCTCCAGCGAGTGGCAGGTGGAAGCGGCCGATATCCTGCGCAGCCGCGGCGTGCGCAAGGTCGGCCCGTACATGGTGCCGCGCACGATGTGCAGCACGGTGTCGGCCTGCCTGGCCACCGCGTTCCAGATCAAGGGACTCAGCTATTCGTTGTCGGCCGCCTGCGCCACCTCGGCACACTGCATCGGCGCGGCTGCCGACCTGATCCGCCACGGCGCGCAGGACATCATGCTCGCCGGTGGCGGTGAAGACCTGCACTGGTCGATGAGCGTGATGTTCGATGCCATGGGCGCGCTGTCCACCGGCTTCAACGAGACCCCGACCACGGCCTCGCGCCCGTATGACAAGGACCGCGACGGTTTCGTCATCGCCGGCGGCGGCGGCATGCTGGTGCTGGAAGATTACGACCACGCCATTGCGCGCGGTGCCACCATCCATGCCGAGCTGATCGGCTATGGCGTGACCTCCGATGGTGCCGACATGGTGGCGCCGTCCGGCGAAGGTGCGGTGCGCTGCATGAAGATGGCCATGGAACACGTGGACCATCCGCTGGATTACCTCAATACGCACGGCACGTCCACGCCGCTGGGCGATGTCACCGAGCTCGGTGCGATCCGCGAAGTGTTCGGCGAAGCCATTCCGCCGCTGTCGTCGACGAAGGCGCTGTCCGGCCACTCGCTGGGTGCAGCAAGCGTGCACGAGGCGATCTACTGCCTGCTGATGATGCGCGATGGGTTCATTGCCGGTTCGGCGAACATCACCGAGCTTGATCCGAAGGTGGAAGGATTCCCGATCGTGCGCGAGAGCCGCGAGCAGCAGCTGGATACGGTGATGTCCAACAGCTTCGGCTTCGGCGGCACCAACGCCGCGTTGGTGTTCGGCCGGGTCTGAGCCGATCCGCTGGACGAAACCGGATAACGGTCGTGACGGCCGCTGGCCGTCAGTCGCGGAAGCGCCCGCTGCGCTCGCCGAGCATGGCTCGGCGCTACGACGGCGTCGCCTGACCGGAGACCGGTAGTGACGGCCGCTGGCCGTCAGTCGCGGAAGCGCCCGCTGCGCTCGCCGAGCGTGGCTCGGCGCTACGACGGCGTCGCCGGACCGGAAACCGGTAGTGACGGCCGCTGGCCGTCAGTCGCGGAAGCGGCCGCTGCGCTCGCCGAGCATGGCTCGGCGCTACGACGGCGTCGCCTGACCGGAGACCGGTAGTGACGGCCGCTGGCCGTCAGCCGCAGAAGCGCCCGATGCGCTCGCCGAGCATGGCTCGGCGTCACCCCGCACCGCGCGACGGTGCGTCAGGGTGCGGCCGCCAACCAGGGCACCAGCAGCGCGCGCACGTCGTGCAGTGATTCCACGATGCGGTGGCCCAGCGCGCGCAGGCTGTCATCCGGATGCACCAGATCGGGCACCTGGATGGCGGTCATGCCCGCAGCGAGGGCAGCACGCGTGCCGGCGGGCGAATCCTCCAGCGCCAGACAGCGCGCCGGGTCCTTGCCCAGCCGCTGAACGGCCAGCAGGTAGATATCCGGCGCCGGCTTGGGGTGCTGCACATCGCTGCTGGTCACCACCGCGTCGAAGTACGGCAGCAGGCCACTGGCCGCCAGCTTGCGGTTCGCGCGGGGTTGCCGGGTAGAGGTCGCCACGGCACGCGGCACGCCGTGCGCCTGCAGCAGATCGAGCAGTTCCAGGATGCCCGGCCGCAGCGGCAGGCCGGCCTGGGTACGCGCCTCGTACAGGTCATGGCAATTCGAAAACAGAGAGGCGATGCGCGCTTCGTCGATGTGCTGCCGCAGCAGCCGCTCGCAGTCACGGTCGCCCAGTCCGACCATCTGCAGGAAGAATCCATCGGGCAGCGCGATGCCCATTGCCGCCGATGCCTCGCTCCAGCAGGCAATCGACACCCGCTCGCTGTCGATCATCAGACCATCCATGTCGAAGATGACGGCGTCGGGGCGGAACGGCAAGGCAACGACAGGGCTCACGGCGTGAACAGGGTATCCAGATCGGTCGCATCCAACGGACGCCACTGTCCCTCTTCCAGTCCTTCCAGTCCCAGCCCGCCCACCCGGCTGCGGTGCAGCGCGTCGACGTGGTTGCCCACCGCAGCGAACATCCGCCGCACCTGGTGGTAGCGGCCCTCATGCAGCACCAGTGTCGCGCTGCGCGGGCCATGCACGGTCAGCTCGGCCGGCAGCAGCGGGGTCTTCTCCGCTTCCAGCATCAGCGCGCCGCTGGCGAACTGTCCTGCCTCGTCTCCCCGCAGGTCCTCGGCCAGCTCCACCTCATACACCTTGGGCAGCTTGGCCTTCGGCGAAATGATCCGGTGCAGCAGCCCACCGTCGTCGGTCAGCAGCAGCAGGCCACTGGTGTCGCGGTCCAGCCGGCCCACCGTGGACAACACCGGGTCACGATCGCGGTAGCGCGGCGGCAGCAGGTCATACACCAGCCGCCCTTTGTCTTTGGTCGAGCAGGTGACGCCGCGCGGCTTGTGCAGCGCGATGGTCAACCCGACCGGGGCGTCCAGTGGCTCGCCGTCCACGCGGATGGCCTCGTGCGCCACTTGATCGTCGGCGTACAGGACCTCGCCGTCCGCATCGGTGACGCGGCCTTCGCGAAACAGCCACTGCACCTGCTTGCGGCTGCCGTAGCCCAGGTTTGCGATCAGCTTGACCAGCTTCACCGGCTGCCTCCGCGCACCGCCTCGATCAGCTTGAAGCCATCACGCTCGGCCACGACCCGCACGGTGCCGAAGCTGTCGTTGAGCACGTTTTCATAGGGCAGGTGGCGGTTCGCGACCACGAACAACCGGCCGCCCCGCTTCAATGCCTGCGCGGCCACGGCGATGAACCGCTGGCCGATGTCCGGCCGGTTCTCGCGCGAGGGCGTGTGGAAGGGCGGATTGCTGATGATCACGTCGTAGCCCGGCTCGATGCCGGCGGTGACGTCGCGCCACAGGAACTGCACGGGCAGTGCGCGCGGCGGCTCGGCCAGGTTGAACCGCGCCAGATCCAGCGCGCGCCCTTCCGCTTCATAGAGGTCCAGCGCACTGATGGCGGGGCAGCGCTCCAGCAGTTCACGCGACAGGTAGCCGTAGCCGGCGCCCAGGTCGGCCGCACGCCCGGCCAGATCGACGGGCAGATGCTCGGCCAGCAGTACCGACGCAGGATCCGTGCGGTCCCATGCGAACACCCCGGGTCGGCTGATGAAGCTTCCGCCGAGGATGGGGCGCGGGGTATCCAGCGCCGCCCAGCGCGTGGCCAGCGCCTCGTCGTGCTGACCCGCTGCGGGAGCGCTCCAGTACACGCGGCAATGACTCTTTGTCAGGCTGCCCCCCAGACCGGTCAACTGCTTGAAGTCGCCCTCGCCCGAGCGTGCGCCTTCATCGTTGTGCTGGCAGGCGACGATCACCCCGCCCGGGGCCAGCAGGGTCAGCGCACGCGCGAACAGCGCACGCGCTTCATCGCGCTGGCGCGGCGGCAGTACCAGCACCAGGGCATAACGCCCTGCCTGCTCGGCACCCAGCTCGGCGGCCACTTCGAAGCCACCGGCCTGCAAGGCCTGTGCAAAGGGGGCGAAGCTCTGCTCGCAGATGACCTCGCGACCCTGCGCCTGCTCACGCAGCGGCCAGCCATCGCGCGCACGCAGGAAGGCCACCGGCCCCTGCGGCCAACGCAGCAGGCCTTGGGACAAGGGCAGGAACAAGGTCTGCAGGGGGGCGTCGTCGCGGGCGGCCATCGGGCACGTAAGCCTTGGAATCTTCAGGGGGCGACCATTGTAGCGGCTCCGCGGCACCGGCTTGCTGACCGCCCGCTTTGCGAAAACCCAACATCCCCTTGATGCAACGCGAACACCCGAGCAGTCAGGGTAGGGGTACCCCCGCAATCCTTGGAGATACCGCATGCGTGCCTTGTTCGTCGGTGGCGTGGTCGACAACAGTGAGATGGATCTGGAAGGCAGTCAGCCGCCAGTCCACTATCCCGAAGATACCGGCGGCGGACATGCCCGCTACCGCCTGCATCAGGTCGGCAAGACCGGCGATGGCAGTGTGGCGTATGCGGTGTATGGGGCACCGGACCTGGCCGATGATGAGATCAGCCGCGTCGCAGACGAGCGCGCCTACGAGCGCCGCTTCGAAGCTACCGCAACACCGTTCGAACACTGATCGCACCGGGAGCGGGCCGTCCCACGGCCCGTCTCTGTGCGCTTGCGCTAGCGCGCCGTCACCGGGGGCAGATCGCGGATCTCGACGATCTCGTCCAACCAGACATTGTGCTGCTGTGCCGGCGTGTCCAGGTCATCCAGCCGCAGCTGGCCATTGCTGCCTTCATCGCCGGCTTCGTCGCGATACTGCTGGATCGTTGGACGTACCGCGACGGTGCCCAGCAGACGGCGGCCGTCATCAAGGGTCAGCTGCACGCGTGAATCGCCATCGAGGCGAGGAATCAAGGCTTCCAGCGCGGCAATGCGCGCCGGGTCGGTATGGATACGCGGGGCGGTTCTGGACATGAGTAGGTACCTCCTGCCTCCAGCGTCGCTGATCGGTCGTGAAAACTCAGTGCAACGCAGCCTGCGCGGCGGGAGCCTGCACGTGCCGCACAGCGGCCACCAGCTGTGCCACCGAATAGGGCTTCGCTACATGCTCCTGGAACCCGGACGCCAACGCGCGCCGGCGGTCATCCGCGCGTGCCAGCGCGGTCACCGCCACGGCCGGCAACGCCGCCGCATCCACCGCCATGTCCTCGCGCAGCGTACGGATCAAACCATAGCCGTCCATCCCCGGCATGCCGATGTCGGTCAGCAGCACATCGAAGCGTTCGTGGCGGTTCTCGTCAAGCAGCGCCAGCGCCTCGCCGGCGGACGCCGCAGCCGTTACCGCTGCACCCTGCTCTTCCAGCATGCGGCGCAGGTATTCCAGCACTTCCACCTGGTCTTCCACGGCCAGCACGTGCAGCCCGCGCAGGGGATACGGCTCCACCACGCGCTCGATGATGGGGCCGCCACTGATCACCTCGCGCAGGGGGCGTGAGCCCTGGTCCTGCACATAGCGCGGCAGCCGCACGGTAAAGGTGGCGCCATGGCCGTGGCCTTCGCTGGCAGCGGACACCGTCCCGCCATGCAGTTCCACCAACTGCTGCACGATCGCCAGGCCAAGGCCAAGTCCCCCATGGCGTCGCGTAGTGGTTCCGTCCGCCTGGCGGAAGCGTCCGAACAGATGGCCGATGAATTCCGGTGCGATGCCATCGCCGCTGTCCTGCACGGTCACCTGCCAGCCCTCGGGCAGGTCTTCCAGCCGCAGCTTCAGGAAGCCCTCGGCCGGTGTGAACTTGATCGCGTTCGACAGCAGGTTCCACAACACCTGCTGCATGCGCGTCGCGTCGCCCAGCACCAGGCAGGGACGGTCGGGCAGCTCGATGCTCACGTTGAGCGCCTTGCCCTCCGCCACGAGTTCCTGCGCACCCAGCGCCTCGTTCATCTGGTCGCGCAGATCCAGCACTTCCACTTCCAGCTGCACCTTGCCCAGCAGCATGCTGCTCAGGTCCAGCATGTCCGAGATCAAGCGCTTCTGCGCATTGGCACTACTCGCGATCACGCCCAGGCCCTTGCGCAGCGGACTGTCCGCCTCGACCCGCTGCAGCAGCAGCTCGCTCCAGCCCAGGATGGTGGTCAACGGCGTACGCAGCTCATGCGACAACGTGGCCAGGAACTCGTCCTTCAGCCGCGCCGTGTTCTCCGCCGCGCTGCGTGCCGCGCGCTCGGACTGCAGCAGTTCTTCGCGCGCCAGTTCGATCTCCCGGCGTTCGGTGACATCCGGGCTGCTGCCTGCAAGGCCGACAAAGTAACCCTGGCGGGAAAACCGCGGACGTGCGTTCATTTCCAGCCAGCGCCACTCGCCATCGGCGCGACGCGCCCGTACCAGCGTCTGCATCGAGCGCTGCGCAGACAGCGCCTCGCGCAGTTCGTATTCAAATACCGATGCATCGTCGGGATGCACCAGCCCCCGCCACACATCTTCCGGCAGCCGGCCTTCGTCGCCGCCGAAGAACTCGGTGAACGCACTGTTGACGAACCGCGAATGGCCGAGCTCGTCCAGCACCCATACCGGCATCGGCAGCCCATCCGCCAGTGCACTGAAGCGCGCTTCGCTCTCACCCAGCTCACCCTCGATCTGCTTGCGTGCGCTGACATCGAAGAACAAGACGGCGACCGTGTCATCGCCCGCTGCGCCGACCTGCACTGCATCGACCGAATACGAGCGCCCCAGCGCCCGCGCCTCCATCTCGAACTGGGCGGGCTGGCCCGTGCGCGCGACACGGCCGTAGATGCGGAACCAGTCGGCTTCGTGGCCAGGCTCCAGCTCGGACATCCGCTTGCCAACCGGATCGATCAATCCGGTATGGCGGGCGAAGGCATCGTTCACTTCGAGGAACAGGTAATCCACAGGCTGCTCATCCTCGAACAGCACCTTGATCACGCAGAACCCCGCATACATGCGTTCCAGCACATGCCGATGGTGGTCCGCAGCACTGGGCACAGCCGGGCGGGACGGGGTTTCCACGGTCGTATCGAGAGAGGACAAGGGCATGGTCAGCCTGGGGAACAGTCAGCACAGCATGGTCCAGACTGCGTATTCGCAGCGTCAAGCGCCAACGGTCACGTATCAGGCGATGAATTGCCCATAAGCGCGGACCGCCTGCGACCGCCGGGCCCTTGTCCGGTCCCGACGACAGGCCCACACTGGATCGCACACCCGTTGCGCCGCGTGCCGGCGCTGGAGCCAGGTCATGACCCGCCTCTCGACACCCCGGCTGCTGTTGGCCACCCTGCTTGCTGCCGCGGCGATCACCGCCACCGCGGCGCCGCGTACCGTCACCGATCCCCAAGCGCCGCGCGCGCTGGAGGCCGACGGTCCGGTCAGCGTGAAGTGGAACGACCCCAGCGGGTTCGCCGAACTGCGCAACAGCACCAACCGGTTCGAGGCCGAGCGCGGCAACTGGGTACAGCAACTGGCCGAGTACACGCGCAAGACCGCCAGCAAGAGCCTGCAGCCCGGCCAGCGGCTGGAGGTCACCTTCGTGGACATCAAGCGTGCCGGTGATTTCGAGCCGTGGCAGGGGCCGCGGGCCAGCGACATCCGCATCATGCGTGACATCTATCCACCCCGGATCACCCTGGCCTACACCCTGACGGGGGCGGACGGCACCGTGATCGACCAGGGCGAAGCCGCGCTGCGTGACAGCGGCTACCTGCACGGCAGCGTGGGCCTGCACAGCAGCAGCGACCCATTGCGCTACGAAAAGAAGCTCATCGACGATTGGGTGCGGCGCGACCTGGCCAAGCGGATCGCCGCCAACTGACCCGATCCCAGGGGCATGGGCCTTCCACGCCAGGCATGGAAGGCACCGAGCCCATCGCGGCTCAGCAGTACTCGCGCCTTACCCGCTTGACCGCACACGGCAGCTGGTACGCGCTCACCCCGCACCGCGGCGCCAGCTCGGACAGTGACAGCGCCTGCCCGCCCCACAGCTGCACGTCGCTACCCACGCCTGCGGCTGCGTGCCGGGTCAGGTCCACGGTCAGCATGTCCATCGATACCCGGCCGATGACTTCACCGGGCTGCCCGTCGATCACCACCGGCGTGCCGTTCGGGGCGAACTGGGGATAGCCGTCGGCATATCCCATCGCCACCACCCCGACCCGGGTGCGCTGGGGGGCAACGAAGCGCGCCCCGTAGCCCACCGGCTCGCCGGCCTCGATCCACCGCTCGGCGATCACCTTCGAGCACAGGGTCATCACCGGCCGAAGCCGTGCGGTGACGTCCGAACCGACGGCAAGGGGATTGGCGCCGTACAGCATGAGGCCCGGCCGTACCCAGTCACTGCGCACATCCGGCCAGCCCAGCAGGGCCGGCGAATTGCACACGCTGGTCTGGCCCGCCAGACCGTCGATCGCCGTAGCGAACACCGCCGCCTGCTCATGCGTGCGTTCACTGTCGAGCTCGTCGGCACGCGCCAAGTGGGTCATCAGCACGATCTCGCCCACCTGCGGCAATGCGGACAGACGCGCGTGCGCGGCGCGGAACGTCGGTACGTCCAGGCCGAGCCGGTGCATGCCGCTGTCCAGCTTCAACCACACCGTCAACGGTACCGGCGATGCGAACGCAGCCAGCGCCTCGACCTGCCAGGGCGCGCCCACGGCCGTCCACAGGCCATGCTCGGCGATCAACAGCAGCTCGCTGGCCTCGAAGAACCCTTCCAGCAGCAGGATGGGCGCGCGGATACCTGCCCCGCGCAGCTCCAGCGCCTCTTCGATGGTGGCGACCGCAAAGCCATCGGCCTCGCTTTCAAGCGCCTGCGCGCAGCGCACCGCACCGTGACCGTAGGCATCGGCCTTGACCACGGCCAACGCCTTGCCGCCGCCCAGTTCCCGCGCCAACCGATAGTTGCTGCGCAGCGCCTCAAGATCGATCAACGCACGTGCGGGGCGCATTGCAGGCTCTCCCTGTGCGATGCCGGAACGGCCTTGCCGCCGTAGCGGAAAATATCCAGGCCTTCCGTGCTGATCTGCGGCTGGCGCGCGCTCATCAGGTCGGCCAGGTAGCGTCCCGAGCCGCAGGCCATCGTCCAGCCCAACGTGCCATGGCCGGTGTTGAGGAACAGATTGCGGAACGGCGTGGCGCCCACCACCGGCGTGCCATCCGGCGTGGCCGGGCGCAGCCCGGTCCAGAACTCGGCGCGCGACAGGTCACCGCCCTTCGGATACAGATCGCGCACCACCAGCTCCAGCGTCTCGCGGCGGCGCGGCGACAGGGACAGGTCGAAACCCGCGACCTCGGCCATGCCACCTACGCGGATGCGGTTGTCGAAGCGGGTGACCGCTACTTTGTAGCTTTCATCCAGGATCGTCGACGTCGGCGCCATCGCCGGGTCGGTGATCGGCAGGGTCAGCGAGTAGCCCTTCAACGGGTACACCGGCAGCTCCAGCCCGAGGGGGGCGACCAATGCCGGTGAGTAGCTGCCCAGCGCCACCACGTAGTGATCGGCGGTTTCCAGCTTGCCGTCCACGCGCACGCCGGTGATGCGGTCGCCGTCATGCTGCACGCCGGCGATATCCACGTCGTAGCGGAATTCCACGCCGGCCTCGGCGGCCATCGTCGCCAGGCGACGGGTGAACAGCTGGCAGTCACCGGTCTGGTCGCGCGGCAGCCGCAGTGCCCCCACCAGCCCGTCCACATGCGCCAGCGCAGGCTCGGCCGCGATGATGCCGGCACGGTCCAGCACCTCATACGGCACGCCGTACTGCGCCAGCACTTCGATGTCCTGCGCGGAAGCGTCCAGCTGCTGCTGGGTGCGGAACAGCTGCGTGGTGCCCAGCTCGCGCCCTTCGTAGTCGATGCCGGTCTCGTCACGCAGCTGGTTCAGGCAATCGCGGCTGTACTCGGACATGCGCACCATGCGCGCTTTGTTGATCGCGTAGCGTTCGTGCGTGCAGTTGCGCAGCATCTGCCACAGCCAGCGGTACTGGGCCAAGTCCATGCCGGGGCGGATCGCCAACGGCGCATGTTTTTCAAACAGCCAACCGATCGCCTTGCGCGGCACGCCCGGTGCCGCCCACGGCGAGGTGTAGCCGAACGAGAGCTGGCCGGCATTGGCGAAGCTGGTCTCCAGCGCCGGACCCGGCTGACGGTCGAGCACGGTGACGTCGAAACCGGCCTGGCGCAGGTACCAGGCACTGGTGGTGCCGATGACGCCGCTGCCAAGGATGAGAACGCGCATGAACTTCTCCAACCCGATCATTCCCTGCGTACAGGCACGCTGGGACCCTATTCGGAGAAGTATAGTCAGCGCAAACCAGTGAATTTGCGCGTTTTTTGAAAGCAGATCAGGATATTCACCTGAAATCCCTACTCCGCAGGTGACCCGATGGCCACGCGTATCCGCGACCTCGACAAAATTGATCGAAAAATACTGCGCATCCTGCAGGCGGAGGGGCGCATTTCCTTCACCGAACTAGGTGAACGCGTCGGACTGTCGACGACGCCGTGTACGGACCGGGTGCGCCGGCTGGAACGCGAGGCGGTCATCACCGGGTACCACGCGCATCTGGACCCCGCGGCGCTGAAGGCAAGCCTGTTGGTCTTCGTGGAAATCAGCCTGGCCTACAAGTCCGGCGACATCTTCGAGGAATTCCGCCGCGCGGCCTTGAAGCTGCCCAACGTGTTGGAATGCCATCTGGTGTCCGGCGATTTCGACTACCTGCTGAAGGCGCGGATCAGCGAGATGGCGTCGTACCGCAAGCTGCTGGGGAGCACCCTGCTCACCCTTCCGCACGTGCGCGAATCGAAGAGCTACATCGTGATGGAGGAGGTCAAGGAGACCTGGAGCCTGCCGATTCCTGATTGACCGGATACGGCAGTGCCGGCCCTTGGCCGGCACCCTTTCCTCGTTCCCACGATCTGGCGTCAGCGCTGCTGCTTGGATCCCTGCTGCGGCTTGTCCTGCGGCTGCTTGCCTTTCTGCGCATCCGCCTGCTGTTGCTGCTGCTGCGGCTGACGACCCTGCTGCGATTTGTCCTGCGACTTATCGTCTTTGTTCTGCGTACCCATGATGGCGCTCACTTGAGGGATGGCGCCTTGGTCGGCGCAGGCCCACCTTCTGCCTGCCTGGGTTACTGGCGGGCGAATGTCGCGTGAGCTGTCGTCTTGATTGTGCTGACTGCGCGGGTGGGCTGGTCGAGCGGGTGAGACCCCCTCGCGGCCGCGTGCGTGAAGCTGCATCTGGGGGGCCGGGCGGTGGGGCTGGGCGGGGGACGGCAACAACCGCATCCATGCGGGCCTCGTTTCGTGCCATCCATGGCGCTCAACGCCCCCACCCAGCCCCACCGCCCGGCCCCCTGACAGGTTCCGGAAGCCGCAAGGCGGTAGCGCCGACCCATGGTCGGCGAGCGCAGCGGGCCGTTGGCGGAAATATTCCGCCGAGCACGGCTCGGCGCTACCGATGGCCCAGTCAGCCGTGTAATGAAGAAGAAAGAAAAGCGGTAGCGCCGACCCATGGTCGGCGAGCGCAGCGGGCCGTTGGCGGGAACATTCCGCCGAGCACGGCTCGGCGCTACCGGTGGCCGCCAGCCCCGTAATGAAGAAGAAAGCAAAGCGGTAGCGCCGAAGCCAGCGGCAGGAGCCGCGGCCAACGTCGCGTGCGACGGCCCGTAGGGTGCCGGTCAGGACGACCGGCATACCCATGGTCGGCGAGCGCAGCGGGCCGTTGGCGGGGACATTCCGCCGAGCACGGCTCGGCGCTACCGGTGTACGCAGTGCGTTACGGCTTGATCTTCGAATCCGCGCCCTGCGGCACGCTGTCGTGGTACCGACCGGTGCGCGAATCAAACACGCGGTTCTGGCCGGCCGGGCGCACGCCCGGAATGATCCGCCCATCGCGGTCGTACACCTTCGCTGGGGCGGTGCTGGTCGGCGGCGGCGCCACTTGGGCCGGTCCCGTGCTGCGGATCGGCCCCGCCGCCGGCGGTGGATTCATGAGGGGGCGCGGCGCTTGCACCGGGGACGGGGGCGATGGCTGCACCGGTCGCGGCGGATGAGCAGGTACGGGCTGCGCCGCAGGCGGCGTCACCGTGGTCGCCCCGCGGGTGGAGGTCGGGCTGGACGGCGAGGCGATCTGCGCCAAGGCCAAAGTGGGCAGCAGCAGCGCGCCTAGCAACAACAACGATCGGTTCATGGCACGGCTCCCACACGGTGTGACCCCAGCCTGCACCCGGCCTTGTGTGCTGCCCATGAATGGTGCTGCCCATGAAGGGAGCCCGCGCTTGCATGCCGTCGGCGCCGGCCCCATCTGCAGACAGTCCCCCATGGAGATCCCGCATGAGCGCCTTCGACCTCACGCCCCCCAGCGACGCCCAACGCCAAGCGCTGGAAGCCAGCCTCAGCCCCGACGAGGCGCGCGTGCTGCTCCAGCACGGCACCGAAGCGCCCTTCTGCGGCGTGTTCCTGGACAACAAGCGGGACGGTGTCTACTGCTGCCGCCTGTGCGCCCTGCCGCTGTTCCGCTCCACGACCAAGTTCGACTCCGGTACGGGCTGGCCCAGCTTCTTTGCGCCTTTCGCTGCCGAGCACGTGCATGAAATCCGCGACATCAGCCACGGCATGATCCGCACGGAGATCACCTGTGCCCGCTGCGGCAGCCACCTGGGCCATGTGTTCCCGGATGGACCGCCGCCCACGTTCGAGCGGCACTGCCTGAACTCCGTCTCACTTTCATTCACCGAGAACGGAGCCTCGTACGCTGATCCGCTCAAGCGCGGCGGTGCTGAGGCCGAGCCGGCCGGCTGATCACCCGATGGCAGCAGCGCGGATGGATTTCACACATCCGCTCTTCAGAAAACCCGTGAACGCGCCGTAAAGGGAGATACCCCTGCTTCCTGCGTCGCGTCCATGCTCATCCTCATCGGCTTCCTCGTCGTCATCGCCAGCGTGCTC
>Ga0247812_10001585_pt1 | contig 12823 bp, 10 predicted proteins | sample UWRJL149409B1_FD_178011 | JGI IMG/M metagenome (GOLD analysis project Ga0247812, IMG submission 178011) | Plant litter microbial communities from Arlington Agricultural Research Station in Wisconsin, United States - UWRJ-L149-409B-1 | ecosystem: Environmental > Terrestrial > Plant litter >...
TTTTGAAGCGCAAATTGCTGTAGGTAACAACATTTGTTCCCGTGTTTTGCTTGTACGCTTCGCTTCGTCGCGCCTCCTTGCTCCAGGGTACCGCTTCACCCGGGGCTAAAAACGAAGGCATTTGCTTTTTTGGCAAGCTGTTATCGGGCTACCTACCATTGTTTATAAACCCGGTGGCAGCGGCATCCTTTTTCTTAAATCCACGAAGGGGACTTAAGAAAAAGATAGAGCGCACAACGGGACTACAGGCCGCCATTTACTGGTAACAATACTTTCCAAATCCATAATTCTGTTTACATGATTTTTTGTAAGCCTTAAACCATTTAGTAAAAATGTTAGTCAGATAGGCAAAATCTGCGAATCAAATTATACATTTGCAGTTATTTAGAATTAAACTTAATAACAGTATGAAAGTTATCGCATCAGTAATTGCCGCTTTTCTGATAATTGGAGCAACACCAAACACAGAAAAACCTAAGAATAATAAACAAAATTTGTACGTTTCTCATTACGAAAATGTATTGGGAACATCTTTAGAATTTAAGTTTACTAGTGTTTCTGAAGTAGAAGCAGAAAAGGCTGAGGCAGCTGGACTGGCTGAGATTGATAGACTTTCGGCTATTTTTAGTGCTTATGACAGCAATAGCGAATTTAGCAGGTGGACGAAACAAGAGTTGAATAATCCAGTTAAAGTTTCTAAAGAATTATTTGCCATGTTGAGCCTTTTTGAGCAGTGGAAAAACCGTACCAATGGCGCATTAGACGCATCGGCAGCAGTGGCAGGTAAATTATGGAAAGATGCTGCAACGAAACAGCAATTACCAACAAATAAAGAGATCGATTTAGCGGTTGCTACTATGCAACAAACACATTATCAGTTAGATGCTGCCAATTCTACAGCTACTCGCTTAACAAATGCTCCCTTAGTGATGAATACTTTTGCAAAAAGCTTTATCATCAATCTGGCTACAGAGAAGGCCCTAAAATCGGCTAATGTGGCAGCTGTTGTAGTAAATATTGGGGGAGATTTAGTGATTAAAGGTGATGTTACAGATGCCGTTAATGTAACTAACCCGCTCGCAAACGCAGAAAACGATGCACCATTAGCACATTTATTGGTTAATAATAAAGCAGTTGCAACCAGTGGAAATTACAGAAGAGGTGTTCAGATTGGAAAAAATTGGTATTCTCATATTATAGATCCTCGTACAGGTAAACCGGTTGAAGGTGTGATTAGCGCAACTGTTATCGCTAATAACGCAACAGATGCGGGTGCTTTGGCAACAGCTTTTAACGTTTTATCTCTAGAAGAAAGCGAAGCTTTGGCTAAAACAATTGATGGTGCAGAATACTTGATTATCACTAAAGAGGGTAAAAGAGTAGAAAGTAAAAACTGGAATTTGTTTGTAGATAAAACTAAAACAGATGACAACTTAACGCTTACACAACCCATTTTATCTGGCGCAGAAAAACCTTGGGATGCAAAATTTGAATTGGCCATTAATTTCGAATTCAATAGAATTGAAGGAAATAGTCACCGCCCATTTGCAGCCATTTGGGTAGAGAATGAAAGTAAAGTTGCAGTTAGAAACTTGGCATTATGGTACAACAAAACCAAATGGATTCCAGATTTAAGAAACTGGTACAGAATTAATGGCGAAACTTTTAAAGCCAATAAAGATAATTATGCTTCGGTAACTGGTGCTACTCGTAATCCGGGTAAGTATACCATAAAATGGGATGGTAAAAATGATAAGGGACAATACGTTCCTCAAGGAAAATATACGATCATCATCGAAACATCTAAAGAGCATGGTACTGATGAAATCATCCGCCAGCCCATGGAATTTAAAAAAGCTGCAAAAAAGGCGACTAATGCAGGTAATGTTGAAATCTCAAATGTAACTTTTGACTTCTATAAAAAATAATTCGGAAACAAGTTCTTCTAAAAAGAAGACTGTAAAAGCAAATAGCCCAAAAAAGGAAGTAGCAAAACTGTCAAGATGGTTGCATATTTACCTTTCTATGGTAAGTTTTGCCATTGTGCTGTTTTTCTCGGTAACGGGTTTAACTTTAAATCACCCAACTTGGTTTGGTGGAGATAAGCAGGTTGAAACTAAATACAAAGGCAAGCTGAATGTAAAATGGGTAAATAATCCTGATACAACTAAGATTGCCAAATTAGAAATTGTAGAGTTTTTGCGAAAATCCCACAATGCTAAAGGATTTGTTAGTGAAATTAGAATTGACGATTCTGAAGTGAGCGTATCGTTAAAAGGGCCAGCTTATTCTTGCGATGCTTTTATTGACCGAGAAAACGGTAATTATGAAGTTTCGGAAATTAGAATGGGTTTGGTGGCTGTAATGAACGATTTGCACAAAGGAAGAGATTCTGGCTCAGGCTGGTCGTGGGTTATTGACGTGTCTGCAGTGTTTCTAATCCTCGTTTCGCTCAGCGGATTGATATTGCTCTGCTTTATCAAGAAAAAACGCGTAGCGGGCCTTATTACGGGCGTAATAGGCTTAATTATTTGTTATTTGATATATGCGCTGTTTGTGCCGTAGTTAAATTAATTTTTAGACTTCGTCATTTCGAGCGAGTTTTTCACGAGGAGAACCACAAAGTGCTCAGCGCAGCTAAATCTCTTAGCTATCTGAACAGGCTTAAGTACTAGCAGTATGGTTTACTAACATGAAAGATTGCTTCACTCCAATGCAAATCCTCGGCTTCAGTTCGCAATGACGAAAACGCATTTACTTTATGATTAAATAATTGCGCTGCGTTCGATATGACGAAGGAAATGGTTAAACTACCGCAAATTATTTCTTCAGTCCTTGCAATAAATACTCCAAGCCATTCAGTTTAATCTCATACATGGTTGCCAATAAATGCCCCAACCTGCCGGGAGGAAAACCCTGGCTATGAAACCAAACCAAATAAGTTTCTGGCAAACGCGAAATAACCCAGCCTTTGTATTTACCAAAGGGCATTTGCATTGTAACGAGTTCGGTTAACATTTGTGGGTCCATATCATTTTTGTCATTCTGACGAAGGAAGAATCTAGGGGTTAAATTATAAAGAGATCCTTCTACAAGCTCAGGATGACAAATCGTTATAAAATCAACTCCAGCATTTCTATTGCTTCATCAACGTTTGCAATGTTATCGAAAGAAATCCGTAAACTATCTTTTACTTCTTTTAAATTACACAATCGTTGGTGAACTTGTGCAAAAGCAAGTATTTTATTGAACACTTCAGAATCAAAGAATTTTGATTGTTTATCGCTCACAAAATAACCACGAAGAATATTCTTTTTAAAGCTTAATTTTTCAAAACCCAGTCGCTTGCCCACCCATTGCAGCCTTAAAACTTTAAGCATGGCTTTTACTGGTTGCGGCACTGGTCCAAAACGGTCTTTCAACTTTGTTTCAAAAGCAGCTAACTCGCTTTCATTTTCTAGCTTAGAAAGCTCTGTGTATAAATTATATCGTTCTGTAATACTGGTTACGTAACCATCAGGAATGTGCAATTCTACATCAGTATCAACTTGCGTAAAGTTTACAAACGCTCTTTCTGGCTCATCCTTAAATAAATCTTTAAACTCAGCATCTTTCAATTCTTGAATAGCTTCATCTAAAATTTTATTATACATCTCGAAACCAATTTCAGCGATAAATCCGCTCTGCTCGCCACCTAATAAATTACCACTTCCACGTATATCCAAATCTCGCATGGCGATGTTAAAACCGCTGCCCAAATCAGAAAATTCTTCAATAGCGCTTAGCCTTTTTCTCGCTTCGTTAGTTAAGGTTGATAATGGCAAACTCAACAAATAACAAAATGCCTTCTTGTTAGAGCGACCAACACGACCACGCATTTGGTGTAAATCGCTTAACCCAAACATGTGCGCATGGTTAATGATAATCGTATTTGCATTTGGAATATCAAGCCCTGCTTCAATAATTGTCGTTGCCACCAAAACATCTTTTTCACCGTTGATGAAATCTAGCATTACATCTTCTAGCTGGTCGCCATCTAATTGTCCGTGAGCAATACCAATTCTAGCTTTTGGAACCAGTTTTTGGATCAATCCTCCAAGTTGCGGTAAATCATTCACACGGTTGTGGATAAAGAAAACCTGACCACCTCTGTCTAATTCAAATTGTACCGCTTCCTGAATTAATTTATCATTAAAAACGTGTAATTCAGTATTAACCGCTTGCCTATTTGGCGGCGGTGTACTCATGATAGATAAATCTCGAGCACCCATTAACGAGAAATGCAGTGTACGCGGAATTGGCGTTGCGGTTAGCGTGAGTGTATCTACATTTACACGTAAAGCTTTCAGTTTTTCTTTTGCAGCAACACCAAATTTCTGTTCCTCATCAATAATCATGATGCCGAGGTCTTTAAACTTTACATCTTTACTAAGTAATCTGTGAGTACCAATTACAATATCTACTTTTCCTTGTGCAACACGTTCTAAAGTATCTTTAATTTGTTTCGATGTTTTAAAGCGATTGATATAATCTACCGTGCAAGGAAATTCTTTTAAACGTGATGAAAAGGTTTTAAAATGTTGAAGCGCAAGAATGGTTGTTGGCACCAAAACTGCCGCCTGTTTACCATTTGCTACCGCCTTAAAAGCCGCACGAATGGCAATTTCGGTTTTCCCAAAACCCACATCTCCGCAAACCAACCTATCCATTGGGTGCGGTGCTTCCATGTCTTTTTTTACATCAGCAGTTGCCTTAACTTGGTCGGGCGTATCTTCGTAAATAAACGATGCTTCGAGTTCGGTCTCTAAATAACCATCAGGAGCAAAAGCAGTACCCACTTGGGCCTTACGCATTGCGTAAAGCCTAATTAAGTCTCGGGCAATGTCTTTAACTTTTTTTTTTGTGGTTTTCTTCAGTTTGTCCCAAGCTTCGGTACCCAATTTATTCATTTTGGGTTGCGTACCATCTTTTCCACTAAACTTCGCAATGCGATTTAAGGAGTTGATATTTACATAAAGCAAATCATTATCAGCATAAACCAATCGAATCATCTCTTGCATTTTGCCGTTTACTTCTACCTTTTCTAAGCCTGCATATTTTCCAATTCCGTGGTCAATGTGGGTTACAAAATCGCCAGGCTTCAATTCACGTAAATCTTTAAGCGTAATTGCCTGACTGCGTTGGTATCCTTTTTTTAATTGGTACTTATAAAAACGATCAAAAATCTGATGATCTGTATAAAAAGCTACTTTTTGCTGCGCATCCAAAAACCCTTCGCGAAGTGGAATATTTACCGGTGTAAACTTTGCCGTTTTATCAATATCATCTAATATAGCATACAAGCGTTCGGTTTGCTTAGTCGAATTAGTGAAAATGAAATTATGAATGCGCTGACCTTCGTTCTCTTTTAAGTTTTTAATCAGCAAATCAAAATCTTTATTAAAAGATGGCTGTGGTTTTGTTTCAAATTGAATAACCTCATCAGTTTGATAAAAAAACTGTTTGCCAAACTCTACCAATGCAAAATCTTGGAACAAATCCGACAACATCTTCTCATCTGTAAAAGAAAATTTAGGATCTAACCAATTCGGATTTTGTTGTTTATCGGCAACGCCCAAAGCTTTCCAAAGTTCTACTGCTTTTTTGTAACCTGTTTTAACTATATCTATAGTAAACTCTACATCTTTAAACCAAAGCTGTGTGTCTTTTTCGATATAATCTAACAGGCTGATGTTATTCTCTGTTAAGAATTTTGCCTGCACATTTGGTACAATGGTTAATGCTTTAACATCATCAACGGAAAGTTGTGTATCAATCTCAAAAGTTCTAATGCTTTCTACCGTATCACCAAAAAACTCAATGCGGTAAGGTAATTCATGTGAGAACGAAAAAATATCTACAATACCACCACGAATAGAAAACTGACCAGGTTCGTACACAAAATCAGAACGTTCGAAATCGTATTCGAACAAAAACTCATTAATAAAATCGATGCCCAATGTTGCGCCAACACTAATTTCTAAAGTGTTTTTCTCTAAAACCGAGCGGTCAATTACTTTTTCGGCTAAAGCCTCGGGATAAGTAACTACAATTTTCCCGTATTCAGATTGATGGTTAAGTTCGTTTAAAACTTCGGCCCTTGCCAAAACATTTGCCGTATCTATTTGCGTAAACTCAAAAGCTTTTCTAAATGATGAGGGAAAAAACAAAACTTCTTTATCCAAAATTCCCTCTAAATCTGAAAGAAAGTAAGAAGCCTCTTCTCTGTTTGGTAGTATAAAAAGTTGTGGTTTATGCAGTAAAAAGTAAGTTGTAACTGCAACAACAGCATCGGCAGAGCCCACCAATCCCTTTAATTGGGTTTTGCTGCCCTTTCCTTTGTTCAACGATTTTGCGGTTTCAACAACACGCTCGTCTGTTTTGTATCTGTTAATCAGGTCGCGAATGTTCACTATGTAAAGGTAGAAAAAGTATTGCGTATTGAGATGTGAGAATTGAGATATTAGAGTAACATTGAGACGCAAAAAATGTTCTCAAACCTCATATCTAACTTCTCATATCTTTTTTGGAAGCGCAATTGCAGTAAAAGAAACATATTCAGTCCCGTTTTACGCTTTTACGCTTCGCTTCGTCGTACCTCCTAGCTGCAGGGTAGCGCTGCAATCGGGGCTAAATGGCAAAGTCGGTATTTCATTTTTGCGGTTTGCAAGGCGTACCAACTTTGTTCTTAAACCCGACAGGAGTGAAAATCCTTTTTGTTTTTTGCCTGCCGTCATGCCGAAATGAGGAACGATTGAGGCATCTGTTACTTTAGTGTACTATCTTACAGATTTCTCTCTGCGCTCGAAATGACGAAAAACAAAAAGATTGTAGCAAATGGCGGGGCTGATTTTGCCAAAATGTGCTAACATTCGTTTTCAAATATTTAAAAAGACACGCTCACATCAAATTTAACTTATGTATCTATCTTTACTAAAACCGAGTTTGTCGATATTTTTTTTCAGTTTGTCGAGAACACTTTATTTGCCGTAACAAAAAACTTATCATTGTTTCTAATTAATACAAAACGAGGAACATGAAGTACATTAAAAGCTTTCCGATAGAATTAACCTTTTGGGTTTTAGCTTTAGTGTTGTTGGCAACAGCAAACCCTCATGAGCATCATTTTACCCTTTGTCCGTTGGCCAACCTAGGGTTCGAGTGGTGTCCAGGTTGTGGTTTGGGAAGATCAATTACCGCACTGTTTCACGGAGATGTAAATGCAAGCTTTTCGCATCATTGGTTTGGTATACCAGCACTAATGTTAATAGGTTACCGCATTTATCAGCTCACAAAACAATTATTTAACAAACAAATTAATTTAAAATATAAGGAGGACTAGCAATGTTTGATTCACAATTTATGGCATTACCAGGCATTACGCCACAAGAATATAGCTATTTACAAACAGCAACTAATGGTTTAAACGAACAACAGGTTCGTACATTTTTAATGATTTATTCGGGGAAAAGAAAAAATCCGGGAGATATGTTGTTATTCTGTGTGATTGGATTATTCTTGGTTCCAGGTTTACAAAGGTTTATTATTGGGCAAATTGGAATGGGTATTTTATATTTATTAACCGGAGGTTTATGTTTAATAGGATCAATTGTAGATATTATTAACCACAAAGAGTTAGCTTTTGAACATAATCAAAAAATGGTTTTCGAAAGTTTACAAATGGTAAGAATGGGAAACTATAACTAAAAATTACACACACAATTGATAAAATAATCCTTATCTGTTTAAAAGCGGATAAGGATTTATTATTTTTATGCCATGAAGTTAGCTGCAATTACAAATTATTTAGAAAGTTTAGCGCCTTTAAATTATCAGGAAGATTACGATAATTCGGGTTTACTAGTTGGCAACCCTAACGATGAGGTTAATGCGGCTTTAGTAGCTTTAGACTGTACCGAGCAAATTGTTGATGAAGCTATTTCAAAAGGATGCGATTTAATTATCACCCATCATCCGATAGTTTTTAAAGGTTTAAAAAAGTTTAATGGCAAAACTTATGTAGAACGTGTGGTGCAAAAAGCGATTAAGAATAATATTGCTTTATATGCCATCCATACTAATTTAGATAATGTTGCGCATGGTGTAAGTGGTGAGATTTGTAAAAGATTGGGAATTGAAAATGCGAAAATTTTAGCGCCTAAAAATAATTTACTTAAAAAACTGGTTACATTTTGCCCTACAGCACAAGTTGATGAAGTGAAAAACGCTTTGTTTAACGCAGGTGCCGGAGCTATTGGCAATTACAGTGAGTGTAGTTTTAATGTAGATGGAACCGGAACTTTTAAAGCTGGAAACGGTACAAATCCATTTGTTGGGCAAGTTGGCGAGCAACATCGCGAAGCGGAGGTGAGGATTGAAACTATTTTTAAGGTACAGGATGAACGAAAAATTTTGTTGGCCTTGTTAGAAAATCATCCTTATGAAGAAGTAGCTTACGATATTTATGCTTTAGAAAATAAACTGGATAACGTGGGCGCAGGCATGATTGGCTGGTTGCCACAAGAAATGGAAGCGCATGAATTTCTTCACCATGTGAAAAACAAAATGCAGGCTAAAGTAATAAGGCACACCAATTTACTAGGCAGAAAAATCAAGAAAGTGGCGGTTTGTGGTGGTTCTGGCAGCTTTTTATTGAAACAAGCTATTGCAGCAGGGGCTGATGCATTTATAACTGCCGACTTTAAGTATCACGAATTTTTTGATGCAGAAGATAAATTGATCATCTGTGATATTGGACATTATGAAAGTGAACAATTTACATCTAATTTGTTGATAGATAATATTCAAGAAAAATTTCCTAACTTTGCAATCCGTTTAACGGAGCATAACACAAACCCCATAAATTATTTCATTTAATGGAACAAACAGTAGAGCAAAAGCTAAAAGCTTTATACGAATTACAAAACATACATACTAAAATTGATAAAATCCGTCAGGTAAGGGGCGAGTTACCAATGGAAGTTGCTGATTTAGAAGACGAGGTTGCTGGTTTAGAAACTCGTATTCAAAAAATCAAAGCTGAATTAGATGATACTGAAGACGCTATTGTAAATCGTAAAAACATGATTAAAGAAGCACAAGCTTTAATTAAAAAATACGAAAAACAATTAGAAGACGTAAAAAATAACCGTGAATATGATGCTTTAACTAAAGAAGTTGAAATTCAAAATTTAGATATTCAGGTTTCTGAGAAAAAAATTAAAGAGCACGGATTTGAGATTGCTTCTAAAACTGAGATTTATGAGCAAGCATTAGCTAATATTGAAGCTAGAAAAGGAGATTTAGAAGTTAAAAGGAATGAATTGGCAACAATTACTTCTGAAACTGAAAAAGAAGAACAAGCTTTAGTAAAGAAAGCGGAGAAAGCTCAAACTACTATCGAAGATCGCTTATTGGTTGCTTATAACAGATTAAGAGGTAATGCGGTAAATGGTTTAGCTGTTGTAACTATCGATAGAGATTCGTGTTCAGGTTGTTTTAACCAAATTCCACCACAACGTCAGTTAGATATCCGTCAACGTAAAAAAGTAATTGTTTGCGAGCACTGCGGTAGAATTTTAGTTGATGAAGCGTTAACTCATGAGTTAGCGGAAGCATAGAAACCAAAAACCAAATATAAATACGAGGCCGGATGAAAATCTGGCCTTTTTTTTGGAATTAATTTCTCCCTGATTAAGATATTTCTGAAACGTATTTTTATTAGCACAATACTAAAAACATCAGTTGGCTTTTCACGTTATATAAAATTGTTAACTTTAATATTCAAACCGACGGATTTACTACATGTTTTCTCTAAAAAACCTTAAAATTTTTATTTCCTTTTTTACTATTTTTATAACTTGTCATCTTAATTCATCTGCCAATTTCGATTTTAACCAGAATTGCGTAAGAGCGTACCAAAATATATTCGAACTTAAGCTTAATGCCGCCCGACAATTGATTGTGGCTGAAAAAAAGGTTCGTCCAAACAATTCAATAATTCCGCTACTCGAAAACTATGTAGATTACTTTTACCTGATCACAACAGAAAGTAGAACAGAATTTGAAAGGTTAGAAAGAAATAAAAGCGCTAGAATTGATCAAATAAGTGATGATGATAAAAACTCTCCCTATTATCTTTATGCGCAAGCCCAGATTAATTTGCAATGGGCGTTAATTAGAGGTCGCTACGGCTCTTATTTGGGTGCTGCAAGAGAAATTAACAAGGCAAATACTCAACTAACCGAAAATACCAAAAAATTTCCTGGCTTCCATCCCAACGGGATTGGTTTGGGTTTAATTAATGTAGTATTAGGCGCATTGCCAGATGGCTTCTTAAAATCAACCCTATCTACATTTGGCCTAAAAGGAAACGTTCAAAATGGATTAAATATGTTAGATAAGTTGGCAGAAAATCTTCCAAAGTCAACATACGAACCTTTTTATGAAGAGGCAATTTTTAACTACGCCTATTTACTATCTGATGTGGCTAAAAGTTCTCAAGCTTATGCTAAAACCATGAAGTATACGGCCAGAATTGCCGATAGTAGCTTGTTAAAAACGTACTTGCAAGCTTATGTTTGCTCAAGAAAAGGTCATACTGATGAGGCAATTAAAATATTAACCGAAAAACCAATAGGATCAGCTTACCAACCATTTCCATATCTCGATTATTTAACGGGTATTGTTAAGCTAAACAAACTAGATTTATCAGCAGCAGTCCATTTTGAAAAGTATGTGCAAACCAATAAAGACTTTAATTACCTTAAAGATTCGTACCTGCATTTAGGTTGGATAGCTTTATTAAAAGGGGATGAAACGGGCTATTCCAGTTGGATAAGCAAAGTTAAAAATACCGGAAATGCATATTATGAACGAGACAAACAGGCGACTAACGAAGCCAATGCGCCTTTACCACATAAAGAATTACTAAAAGCAAGATTGTTGTTTGATGGCGGTTATTTATCAAAAGGTTTAGAGGTTCTTAATAATAGCAAGGCCGATGATTTTGCCAATACAAAAGATAAAGCCGAATATTTTTATCGTTTAGGTAGGATAAATGATGGTTTAGGGAAGGATGATGCAGCACTTTCTAATTATCAAAATGCGATTAATATCGGCAAAAACCTAAAGTATTATTATGCGGCTAAAGCTGCGGTGCAAATGGGCATTATTTACGAGAATAAAAAGAATGTTGCAAAGGCTAAAGCGAGTTTCAACATCGCCCTTGGCATGAAAAATGAAGAACAAAAGAGCAGCATCGAAAACGAGGCGAAGCAGGGTTTAAGGAGGATTGGCGGGTAAATCCTTCTTTTAGTCATACCCAACTCGATTGGGTACCTTAATGCAATAAGAAGGTTAGATTACTTTATAGTGCATTATGATTCCCGTGTTCACGGGAATGACGGCAAAAAATTAGATAAAGTTAAAACTTATAAACCACTGCGTTAATATGCATTCCGGCACCAACAGATGCGAAAACCGCATATTGTCCTTTTTCAACTTTATAACCTTCAACTTTGTTTTTTAATACTAAATCAATTAATGTTGGTATGGTTGCTACAGAACTATTTCCTAACCAAGAAATTGTCATGGGTACTAAATTTTCTGGAACAGCATCTAAGTTATAAAGCTTAAATAAGCGCTTCATAATCGCATTATCCATTTTTCCGTTAGCTTGATGTATAAATACCGTTTTAATTTCATCTAGCGCGACGCCAGACTTATCTATAGCCATTTTTACAACCTGAGGCACATTTATTACTGCAAATTCATAAAGCTTACGCCCATTCATTTTCAAATAAGTATTTCCATTCTGCTCATCTGGGTTATTACTATTTCCCATTACCAATAGATTTGCATGGCTTGCATACGTCTGACTTTTATGGGCAATTATTCCGGTTGGCTCTGCAGATTCCTTAGCTTCAAAAATAACCGCTCCGGCGCCATCAGAAAAAATCATGCTATCTCTATCATGTGGATCGATAATTCTAGATAAAGTTTCTGAACCAATTACCATCACCTTTTTTGCATCGCCACTGCGAATTAAATAGTCAGCTTGTATAACACCTTGTACCCATCCAGGACAACCAAAAATGATATCATAAGCCACGCAATTTGGATTTTCTATACCAAGCGCAGCTTTAACTTTAGCAGCTAAAGCCGGCAACATATCCATACGGTTAGAACCTTCTACTACATCTCCGAAATTATGGCATAAAATGATGTGGTCAAGCGTTTCTTTATCTACCTTTCCATCTTCGAGGGCTTTTTTAGCCGCCAATGTAGCAATATCACTATTTACAAGATCAGAACAAACATATCTGCGCTCTACAATTTCTGTAATCTCACTAAATTTATTAATGATCTCACTGTTTTCTTTGTCTAACTTTACGCCATTATCATAAAATGATGAACCCATAAAGTGTTCTCCAGAGATGACATTTTCAGGGATATAGCTTCCAGTACCCGTAATTACCGAGTAAATTTTGTTTATGTTGCTCATTTCGTACCGTATACTAATTTGGTATTTAGTATAAAAATATTATAATTTAATTGAAATTAAAAATATTTAACTAAAATCATCAATTAAAAATACAAATAACTCTTTCGGGCCATGTGCACCTAAAACTAAAGTTTTTTCTATATCCGCTGTACGGCTAGGGCCTGTTATTGTACTTACCATTGATGGAATATGATTGCCATATTTGTTTTTAAGCATTTGAAAAGCATCTTTCAAATCTAAAACCAATTGACCTGTTCTGGCAATTACGATGTGTTGATG
>Ga0247812_10001588_pt1 | contig 12818 bp, 12 predicted proteins | sample UWRJL149409B1_FD_178011 | JGI IMG/M metagenome (GOLD analysis project Ga0247812, IMG submission 178011) | Plant litter microbial communities from Arlington Agricultural Research Station in Wisconsin, United States - UWRJ-L149-409B-1 | ecosystem: Environmental > Terrestrial > Plant litter >...
GGTCGAAATGAACCGCCATGACCTGGAACTGGAGCTGATCGAGGACATGGCCGGGTTCACTCACGACCCCGAGGGATTCGCCTACTACGCCTATCCGTGGGGCGTCGAGGGAACGGAGCTAGCCGACGTCAAAGGGCCCAGGGACTGGCAGCGGGAAAATCTGCAGATCATCGGCAAACATTTGCAGAACCCGGAAACCCGCTTTCAGCCACTGCGCATTGCCGTCGCATCAGGGCACGGTATCGGAAAATCAGCCGACATCAGCATGATCATCGATTGGGCCATGTCGACCTGCGAAGACTGCAAGATTGTCGTGACCGCCACCACCGAAAACCAGCTGCGCACCAAGACCTGGCCCGAGGTCGGAAAGTGGCGGCGCCTATCGATCACCAGCGATTGGTTCAACACCACCGCCACCGCCGTCGCCAGCAATGACGGCGAGCACACCCGCAGCTGGCGCGCCGACGCCATCCCGTGGAGCGAGCACAACACCGAAGCCTTCGCCGGCCTGCACAACAAGGGCAAGCGCATCCTGTTGATCTTCGACGAGGCGTCAGGCATTGCTGACAAGGTGTGGGAGGTGGCCGAAGGCGCGCTGACCGATGAGAACACCGAAATCATATGGATCGCATTTGGCAACCCGACATTGAACACTGGCCGTTTTGCCGAGTGTTTCACCCGCTACCGACACCGCTGGATTTGCCGGCAGATCGACAGCAGAACCGTCGAAGGAACCAACAAAAAAGAGATCGCCAAATGGGCTGAAGACTTTGGCGAAGACTCAGACTTCTTCCGCATCCGCGTGCGCGGTGAATTTCCGAGGGCATCCGAATTGCAACTTATCCCGCAGGATTGGGTAGCCGAGGCGCGCAAACGTCCGGTCTACAGCACCATGCGCGACGGCCTGGTGATGTCGATCGACATCGCCCGTGGTGGCGCCGACAACAACGTGATTCGTTTCAGGCGCGGCATGGACGCCAGGTCAATCAAAAAGCTTAAGGTCCCAGGGAGCGAAACCCGCGACACAACGAAATTTGCCATGAAGGTGTGCACGCTGATCGACGAGCACGACCCCGACGCTGTGTTTGTTGACTCAACAGGCGTCGGCGGACCAGTCGCCGACCAGATCCGCAAGCTGCGCCCGAACGCCACGGTGATCGATATCAACTTTGGCAGCGCTTCTCCAGACCCGAAATTCTTGAACATGCGAACTTACATGTGGTGGCAGATGCGCGAGGCATTGCGCGCCGGACTGGCCATTGAGGACGACCCCGAGCTGGAGCGAGAACTGACCGCACCGAACTACAACACCGACGCCAAGGAAATCGTGCACCTCGAGAAAAAGAAGGACATCAAAAAACGCCTTGGCATGAGCCCAGACGACGCAGACGCCCTGTGCCTATCCTTCGCCATGCCGATCATGCGCCACGACCGAAAGCCAGGCACCAACAGCGACGGCGTGCAAACGGAGTTCGACCCCTATGCAGCCTGATGCGATCCAGGTGCGGCCGTACCAGCCAGGCGACGGCGCACTGATCCCGGTAGCGGAAGCCGACCCCTTTGGCTTCTGGCTTCGCGAGATCGAATCCGTGGGCCGCGGGATGACCAGCTACTACCTCGACGGCCTGCTGGTCGCGGTGACCTTCTACACTCTAGCCTGGCGCGGCGTGGCTGACGCCTGCGCACTGGTTAACCGAGATCTTGCGCAAGGAAGCGGCAAGGAGCTGGCCCGGGTGATTCGCAAACGAATACATGAACTGATGCAAGCCGAACAATTGCACCGGGTGCAGGCCACTAGCGAGGTTGAAGACCGGGCAAGTCAGGTATTCTTACGCGCAATTGGCTATCGCTATGAGTCAACCATGAAGCGCGGCGCACCTGACGGTAGCGATCTTTTTGTTTACGCCCTGCTTGGAGAATGAGACATGAGCAAAAAAATCAGAAAGACCGTAGCCAAGTTTGACTTGGGCCACCAATTTGGCAAGAAACTCGGACTTCCAGACCCATCAGGTGATCTTTTCTATGGCTCTGACCGCGCGCTATCGCCAACAGAGGCGGCTGAGAAGGCAGCCAAGGACGCCGCCAGCGCCGCTGGAGCTGTCACTCCAGAATCAGTTCCGGTAGCTGTCAGCGACGATACACTGGCTGCGCGTGACGCACAGAAGAAGCGCCAACTTGCTGCCGCCGGACTGTCCGGGAACATCCTAACCGGATCGCAGGGGCTGGCCGCACCAGCAACCACCTCCATGAAAAGCCTGCTTGGGAGCTGATCCGAATGGACGATAAAGCAAAAGGCGGCGACCGCGGCAAGCATTCTGAGTTGGAGCGCCTGCAGAAGAAGGCCAACGCGCTGGTCAATGAGCGCAATAAATCCTGGCTCCCGGTCTACAAGGATCTGCGCGCCTATATCTCACCCTACTCGGCGCAGTTCGAAGGCGATATCACCAACTCCGGCGAGCGCCGCGATCAGCGCATCAACAACCCGAAGCCGATCCGGTCCAGCGAACGCCTGTCCGCCGGCATGTCCAGCGGCATGTCGAGCAAGTCGCGCCCATGGTTCGAAGTTGTTCGCCCGAAGGACGCAAAGGACACCATGCCGGTGCGCCGCTGGCTGTACGCCGTGCAAAGTGCGCTGCGCATAACCCTGTCGAAGACGAACCTATATGAGTCGCTTGAGCAGGTTTACAACTCCCAGGGCATCTACGGCACCGCGGCAATGTCGTGCGTTCCACACAAGGATGAAGTGATTCGCTTCACCCATTATCCGTGCGGCACCTACTGCCTGGACACCAACGACCAGGGCGACGTCGACACGTTCTATCGCTGCGAGCAGATGACCCCGCGGCAGATGGCGCAGAAATTCGGCATCGATAACCTGTCGGCGCAGTCAAAGGCCGCGGCCGAGCGTGGCGACATTACCCGCATCACCGTGCACCACCTTGTCGAGCCCAACCCCGACGCCGACATGCGCTACGTCGACAACCTGTCTATGGCCTACAAGTCGACCTACTGGGAATCGAATGCCGGCGGCGACAATTGCGGCATCCTGCGCCGCGGCGGCTTCAAGCATTTCCCGATCGCCGCGCCGCGCTGGCTGGTGACAGGTAACAACGTATACGGCACCGGGCCAGGCTACCAGGCGCTGCCGAAGTCGCGGGAATTGCAGAAGCTGGAGTCGGACAAGATGCGATTGATCTCGCACCTGGCCAACCCTAACCGAACCGCACCGGTCAGCCTCAAGGGGCTGGGCGGCGGATCCATCGTGCCAGGCGGCATCAACTGGGTGCCGGACAACCTGATCGGCATCGCCATGCAGCCGACCTATGTGCCGGACGCCAACGCTATCGGTAACCTTCGCGCCGAGATCAATGAGTGCGAAACCGACATCGGCGAGGCATTTTCCGAAGATCTGTTTCTGCTGATCACCAACCGCGATGCGACCATGACCGCCTACGAGGTTGCGCAGCTGCAGGAAGAGAAGATCGCCATGCTCGGCCCGGTGATCGAGCGCAACGAGAAGGAATTGCTCGACCGCGTGGTGACCCTGACATTCGACGCCATGGTGGAACAGTCCATGCCGCGCTGGCAGGGCCTGCTGCCCGGTGAGCCGCTGTTGCCCCCACCACCGGAAGAGCTGCAGGAAATGTCCTTGGACATCGGCTATATCAGCGTGCTTGCCCAGGCGCAGAAGGCCGTGGCCACTTCATCGATCCAGCGAGCCGCACAGTTCACCGGCATGCTGATTGGCGCGGGATTCGAAGACGCCGGCGACAAGTTCAACCCAGACGCAGCGCAAGACGAATACTACGATGCCATTGGTGCGCCGCCGACGATCCTGCGCGGCGACGACGAAGTGGCGGCAATCCGTCAAACCCGCGCCCAGATGCAGCAGCAGCAGATGGCCATGGAGCAGGGTCAGGCACTGGCGCAAGGCGCCAAGACACTGAGCGAAACGCCAACTGGCGGCGACACTGCGCTGAGCCTATTGACGGGAGCCCAGTCGAATGGATGACGAGCAAATTAGGCAGAATCAGGCGCTTGCCGATAAACTCACGACCAGCCGTATCAAGCGTGGCATGCAGTACATGATGGGCAATCGATCCGGCCGAAGCCTGATGTGGTACCTGCTGGAGCAATATGGGATTTTCCAGGAGGGCTTTAGTTCTGATCCGCTGATTCTGGCCAGGACATCCGGCCGCCGGGGCTCTGGGCTTCAGCTACTGCAACTGATCGAAGCCTACTCGCCTGAGAAGTACGCGAAAATGGTCGAAGAAGCACGCGAAGACGCAATTCAAATCAACCCGATGGGGGAAGAATAAATGCACGGAATCAACGGACTACGGAAACTGTTTGGCCTGGGGCCAATGAACGAGGCTGCGGCTGATGGCGCGCCTTCTGGTGGCGCCACTGATGCGCCACCGGCAGCTGCGCCCGATCCTGCAGATAATCCAGCGCCAGCAACAAATGAACCCCCGGCCAGCAACGAGCCGACCAGCTTGCTAAGCGATCCGCCCGCCGATCTCGCTCCCACAGACGAAGCGCCAAAAGATGGCGATGAAGTCAAGGATGACGAGAAGAAGGACGAGGACAAAAAGGACGAAGGCGCCCCGGAAGTTTACGAGGAATTCAAGGCCCCGGACGGAATCGAGCTTGACCCGGAAGTAATGCCCGAGGTTCACGAAATTTTCAAAGACCTGGGCCTATCGCAAGAGAAAGCGCAGCAGGTATTCGAAAAGTTCCTGGACATCCAGCAGAAGCTGGCCGGCACCCCTGAGCAGCAAATGCAGGCCGCTCAAGAACAGATCATGACGCTCAACACGCGCCTGGCTGAAGAGTGCAAAAATCTGCCAGAGATCGGCGGCGAGAAGTTCGGCGAATCACTGGCCACCGCGTCGAAAGTGATTCAGCAATTCGGCACCCCTGAGTTCCGCAGCCTGATCGCCTACACTGGCGTGGGATCGCATCCAGAATTTTTTAAAATGATGGTTGCAATTGGCTCTAAGATGTCACCCGACAACTTCGTGCAAGGGGGTGACGCTGCCGTAAGTGAGCGTCGAGGCGAAGACATCATGTTTGGCCACCTGTTTAAACCGAAGAACTGAAAAGCCCACAAGCAAAGAGGATTTAAACCATGGCACTGCTCTCTACCGTCTCGCTGACGCTGGCCGACTTGGCGAAACGCCAGGAAGGTACCGACGCAGGCAAAAAGATCGCGATCATCATCGAGATCCTTTCCCTGCAAAACGAAATGCTGCTGGACATCCCATGGATGCCAGGTAACGACGGCACCGGCCACAAGACCACCATCCGTTCCGGACTGCCTTTGGGCACCTGGCGCAAACTGAACTACGGTGTGCAGCCTGAGAAGTCGACCACCGTGCAGATCCGTGATCAGACCGGCATGCTCGAAACCTACTCCGAAATCGACAAGAAGCTGGTGGCGATCTCGCAGGACAAAGAAGGCTTCATGATGTCTGAAAGCCGAGCCTTCCTCGAAGGCATGGCGCAGAGCATGGGCACCCAGCTGGTCTATGGTGATGCGGCGGTCAACCCGGAACGCATCACTGGCTTGGCGCCACGCTTCAACAGCCTGTCGGCCGAGAACGGTGACAACATCATCGATTGCGGCGGTACCGGATCCACCAACACTTCGATGTGGCTGATCTCCTGGGGCGATGTCACCGTTCACGGCATCTTCCCGGCGGGTTCAGTTGGCGGTATTCAGACCGGCGAAACCAAGGAAGAAACCCTGTTCGACGCCCAAGGCGGCCGCTACGAAGGCTACCGCACCCACTACAGCTGGGACGCCGGTCTGACCGTTCGAGACTGGCGCTACGTTGTGCGCGCGGCCAACATCGACGTGACCACACTGAAGAAGGACGCCGCCACCGGCCCGGACCTGGTCGACATCATGGTGCAGATGCTGGAACTGCTGCCAAACGAAACCACCGGCACCCTGCGCTTCTACGTTCCGCGCGTTGTCCGTTCTTACCTGCGCCGCCAGATCAAGAACAGCAAAAACGTGTTCATCAACATGGGCGAAGTAGCGGGCAAAAAGGCCGTGATGTTCGACGACGTCCCAGTGCGCCGCATGGATGCGATCCTGTCCAACGAAGCCCGCGTGGTCTGATCCAGCGCCGCTCAGCAATGGGCGGCTTGACCTTTTGCTTTTCAAGATTGAGGAAATAAACCATGACTATCATCGACAAATTCCTGCAGGTCTCCACTGCTCAAGTGGTAACCGCTACAGCACCGTCCACCGACGTGATCGACGCCGGCACAACCAAGAACCCGGCTATTGGTCGCGACCTCGGCGGCGGCACCCAGTTGTTCATGGAGTTCACCGTGGGCGCCACCTTCACTGCGGCAGGCGCGGCAACCCTGAACCTTGCCCTGCAAGACTCGGCGGACAATGCCACCTTTGCCGACGTTCTGGTGACTCCACCACTGGCCCTGGCCAGTCTGACTGTTGGCCAGCGCTTATACATCCCACTGCCAGCGAAAATGCGCCGCTACATCCGCGCCAACTACACCGTAGCCACCGGCCCGATGCTGACCGGCAACATTAGCGCGCAGATCGTCGACGGCATGACGGTTGAGCGCGCCTACCCTGACAGCCTGGCGAAAGTGGTTTAATCGCCGGCCAATCAGTAAGGAGTGGGGAGCATGGCCAAAAAAGAAACCAGCACCGGATTTATGGTGCAAGCAACACAGATGGGCTTCTTCGGATCTTTGCGCGCTGTTGGCGACAAGTTCCAAGTTCTCGACGAAGAAGCCTTTGCGCCAAACTGGATGGATCGCCTGGATCCGAAGGAAGCGGCTCAGGCGGCCAATGAGCCCGAGGCAGCCCAGGACTTCACCATCAAGCACGTGCCCGCGGGTAACTGGGTTGTGCTGAACAAGGACGGAGAGCGTGCCAGCCAAGTTTTCAAGAAGGATGACGGCAACGCCAAGGAGCTGGCCAAGGCCGAAGCGATTCGCCTGAACGCTGGCGGCCAGCCGGTCATGCCAGGCCCGAGCGGAGGCGGTGCAACGCCGCCCCTACCGGAAGATGAAGCGGACGACTCCGATCCATCCCTGCCAGACGCTTAATCCACTACCATGACAGGGGCCGAAAGGCCCCTTTTTATTGCGCCGCTGGAGGACGCCCCATGGCGAGCAAGATCGAGATCTACAACATGGCCCTGTTTCACGTTGGCAGCACGTCGAAGGTGGCCAGCGTCGACGAGCAGAGCATGGAAGCCATCGTGTGCAGCACGTTCTACCCGACCGCGCTGGATGCCCTGCTGTCCTACAAGTCGTGCGACTGGGGATTCTCCACCAAGAGTGTGGTCCTGGCCGACATCGGTAGCCCGCCAACCAACTGGATGTATCGCTACACCTACCCCAACGACTGCGTGCGTGCCATCCGCATCGTGATCCCCGGTACCCGCAACCCAATGCAGGGCCAAGAAATCCCGTATGACCTGGAGCAAGGCGACGTCAGCCTGAGCATAGTGACCGACATGCCCGAGGCCGAATTGCTGTACATCGCCCGTGGCCTGCCAGCAGAGCGCCTGCCTTCGCCCGTGGTTATCGCCCTGTCCTACCAGCTGGCCGCGATGATTTGCACACCGCTGAAGAAGGACATGGCCACCGCCCAGGCGCTGTACCAGATGGCTGAGCAGTTCACGCAGGTGGCCATGGCCGCCAGCCTCAACCAGCAACAGCCGGACAACCCGCCGATCTCGATCTACGAAGCGGAGGCGCACGCATGACCACCAGCCTCATTCAGACCAGCACCAGCCGCGGCGAGATCGGCCCGCAACTCTACGGACGGATCGACCTGGCGGCCTACCAGAACGGCCTGCGCCAGCTGAGCAACGGTATCGTCACCCCGTACGGCGGATGGGTGAACCGCGCCGGCTCCTACTACCTGGCGCAGACCTTGAACAACGAAGTGGCGCGCCTGATCCGCTTCAAGTTCAACAACAACGACACCTATGCGCTGGAGTTCACCCACCTGGCCATGCGCGTCTACCGCAATGGCGGCCTGGTACTGAACACCGCGGGCCCGGACATCGGCCTGCCGTTCACACTGGTCACGCCGTACACCCGCGACGAGATCTTCTCGATCAACTTCACCCAGTCCGGCGATGTCATGGACATGGTCCACGTAAACCACAAGCCGCAGAAACTCAAGCGCCTGGCGCATGACAATTGGACGATCACCCCTGTGTCGCTGGTGCCGAGCGTGGCCGCACCAGCCAGCGCCACCGCCACCACCCCGGGCGGCACCGGCAACACGCAGACCTGGACCTACCAGGTGACCGCCGTACTCGATGACGGCAGCAACGCCATCGAGGAATCGCTGCCAGTCACCAGCAACACCCTGACCATCTTCGCCACCAACGTGCAGGCCACCGTGACCTGGCCGGCAGTGGTCGGCGCGGCCTATTACAACGTGTACAAGGACAACGCCGGCGCCGGCATCTACGGCTTCATCGGCCGCGCCAACGCGCTGACCTTCACCGACAACAACATCACCCCGACCAAGACCGACACCCCACCGAGCGGAACCGACCCATTCATTGGCGCCGGTAACTTCCCCCGCGCCGTGTCCTACTACCAGCAGCGCCTGGCCTACGGCGGCACACTGAACAAGCCGCAAACCCTATGGTTCAGCAAAACCGGGATCTTCACCAACTTCGGCTTTTCCACGCCGAACAAGGATGACGACGCGATCACCTGGACGATGGCCAGCAACGAAGTGAACACCATCATGCATCTGGTGCAGCTCAAATCCTTGCTGCCATTCACCGACGGCGCCGAATGGATCGTTCAGGGCTCAACTGCAGGATTCACCGCCAAAACGATCAACGGCAGCGCAGAGAGCTACAACGGCATCGGCCAGCTGCGCCCCCTGCTGATCGGAAGCAGCGTGGTCTATGCGCAGGAGCGCGGCCGCGAGGTCACCGCCTTCGGTTACAGCTTGCAGGCCGACGGCTTTGCCGGCAGCACCATCAGCATCCTGTCGCCGCACTTGATCGAGGACTTCAGTCTGGTCGACTGGGACTACCAGAAGATCCCCTACCACGTCATTTGGGCAGCTCGCTCCGACGGCGCGCTGGTCAACTGCACCTACATCCCGGAGCAGGACGTGAATGGCTGGTCGCACCAGCACACCGACGGCAAGTACCTGTCGGTTTGCTCCGTGCCAGAAGGACGTGATGACGCGGTTTATGTGTGCGTCGAGCGCGTTATTAATGGCGTGACCAAGCGTTACGTCGAGCAGTTCGCAAACCGCATCCCAGAACGCTACCAGGGCACCGCCATCATCAGCCGCAGCCACTTTGTCGATTGCGGATTGGTCTACGACGGCACCAACACCGGCAGCACCACCCTGACCATCACCGGAGGCAGTGCCTGGCAGTCTCCGGAAACCCTGACCGTCACCACGTCCGCAGCGATCTTTGCCGCGGGCGATGTCGGCGACATCCTGCAGTACGTGCCGACACCGATTGCCGAACCGTTCCGCTTCAAAATACTTGCCTACACCAGCCCGACCGTTGTGCAGGTGCAGCCACTGGGCGTAGTCCCGGCCGAGATCCGCGGCGTGGCGTTCACCGCCTGGGCCTTTGCGCGCAACACCTTCAGCGGCCTGGCGCATCTGGAAGGCAAAGTGGTCTCAGTGCTGGCCGACGGCAACGTGGCACCGCAGCAGATCGTCAGCAGCGGCAGCATCACCATTCCCGATCCGTCCGGGATCGTGCACATCGGCCTGCCGTATCGAACCCTGGCTGAAACCCTATCGATCAATATCGCCGGCCAGGAAACTTTGCTGGATAAGCCGGTGCAGGTGGCCAGCGTGGCCGTGCTGGTGCTCGACAGTCGTGGCGGCAAGATCGGCAGCAAGGAAACCGCGCTGTTCGACATGAAGCAGCGCCAGACCAGCGACAACTACGGCAGCATTGCCGCCATCAGCGGCCTGGCCGAAGTCAGCATCAGCGACACCTGGGAGAACAGCGGCCGCTTCCTGATCGTGCAGGATGACCCGCTGCCGATGAACGTGATCGCCGCGATTCCGCGGACAGAGATTGGGGGCAACCTATGATCCAGGTGCGCCGCTTGACCCTGGCCGACATCGAGCTGATTGCCGCCACCGCCCGCCAGGCCGACCGCGACGAGATCGAAGAAGGTTGCGGCCAGTCGATTGCCTCGGCGCTGACCCTGGGCCTGAAATCCAGCGTAGCGCCCCAGGTTATCACCTGGGGCCACGCGCCGCTGGCGGCCCTGGGCGATGCCAGTTACATCCCCGGCGCCGGCATTGGCATCCCCTGGCTGATCAGCACCAACGCCATCGAGCGCCATCCGCTGGCGTTCCTGCGCGTGTGCAAGCCGCTGGTGGCGCAGATGCTCGATCGCCACCTGAGCCTGATCAACTACGTCGACGCCCGCAACACCGCGGCGATCCGCTGGCTTGAGTGGCTGGGCTTCAGCATGGGAAGCCCGACACCCTACGGCCCGAAGCAGCTATTATTCCGGCAATTCCAAATGACCAGGGGTGAATGACTATGTGCTGGGTTGCTTTAATTCCGTTAGCCGCCGCCGTTGTGGGCGGCATGATGCAAGGGCAGCAGAAGTCGGCTGGAGACATCAGCCAGGCTTCCGCGCTAACGCAAAACGCCGCATATCTCAATCGCGCCGCCAATGACGCGCGCTACCGCGGCGTGGTCGATGCCGACACCCAGCGAGTGCAGACGCAGAACCTGATCGGCACCCAGCGCGCCGCCATGGCCGGCAACGGCGGAATCGTCGACGACGGCAGCAACGCACTGATCCAGCAGGACACGGCTCAGTATGGCGAGCTTGACGCGATGATCATCAGCAACAACGCGGCCAGGGAAGCCTACGGCCTTGAAGTTCAAGCCACCAGCAACCTGGCCAATGCCAGCACGCTGAAGAAGAACGCCAAAACCGGAATGATGAGCTCACTGCTAGGCGGCGTGGTCGGCGGCATTGGCAGCGCCTTTTCTGGCGGCCTGTTCAGTGGCGGCAGCGGTAACGGCCTGGGCACAGGAACCAATGCTGCGCTGGGCGGTAATGCGCGCCTAAACTACAACCAAGCCACCGTGTAAGGGGGAATCATGGCCGTACAAATTCCAACCATCGACGGGCCCGGGCAGCGCACAAGAGCAATGGCCGCTCCACAGGTGCAAGTCGCGACCGAAGAAAGCCTGGGCGCCGACCTTGCGCGCCCGATCGCCCAGGTAGCCACACAGATCTGGCAGAAGACCCAAGACGACGCCGACACCGCCGCACTGATGGAAGCAGAAAGCAGCCTGAGCCAGTGGCAGACAAATACCCTGTTCAACCCTGAAACCGGCGTGTACACCCGAAAGGGCAAAAACGCGATCGACATCACCAACCAGACCCTGCCGCAGTTCCAGCAGCAGGTGGACAACATCGCCAACAACCTGACCAACGACCGCCAGCGCCAGCGCTTCAGCCAGATCGCCAAGAGTCAAGAAACCCGATTCAATGGTGAGCTGAACCGCTACGAATACGGCGAACGCCAAGTGTTTTACAAGCAGGCCGAGGATGCCACGCTGGGCGCCGCTAGCCAGGCCGCTGTGGCCAACTACCAGGACCCGGGGCAGGTGGCCTTCTACCAGAACAAGGGCACCCGCGTTATCGCCATGCAAGGAGAGCGCAACGGCGAAGCGCCAGAGCTGACACAGCAGAAAGCCCTGGCTTACAACAGCGGGATCAACACCGCCGTGATCCAGCGCCTGATGCAGAGCGACCCCATTGCTGCCCAACGCTACTACGCCAAATCCTACGAAGGCATGACCCCGGACGACCAGGTGCAGGTGACCAAGTTGCTTGGCGACAGCGTGCGCCAGCAGTTTGGCAGCCAGATCGGCGAAGCGGCATATAACGCCGGCACCGTCGGGATCAACGGCATCACCAACCTGATCGTGCAGGCTGAAAGCAGCGGAGACCCCACAGCCGTATCTCCCAGAGGGGCCAAAGGTCTAATGCAATTGAGGCCAGGCACGGCTAAAGAAATGTCAGAGGAGCTTGGTATCCCATTCAGTGAGGAGAGACTAATTTCCGACCCGAATTACAACATGGCCCTGGGCAACGCCTACCTGAACAAGATGCTGGGCAAGTACGGCGGCAATTCGACCCTAGCTATCGCTGCGTACAATGCCGGCCCAGGCATGGTGGACGATTGGGTAAACGGTACCAACAAAACCGGAAAGAATGACAACAAGGTAAAGCTCGGCGATCCGCGCACCGGCGAGGTCAGCAACTCGGAATGGATCAATGCGATCCCGTTCAAGGAAACCCGCGACTACACCGGCAAGATCGTCAGCCAGCTGGCACCATCGACCGCCACCAGCAAGCTTGCCGCAGCCACCAGCGCCGCCAATAACATCAAAGACCCGCAAACGCGCAAGTACGCCATGGACCGAATCGACGACCTGAACAAGGCTGATGAATTGGTGGCTAAGGCCAACTACGAGCAGGCTGCAGACATCGCCCTGGACCAGGGCTACAACGCCATCCCGCCACAGATCATGGTGACCATTGGCGCTAAAGAGCGTGTGGAACTGCAGAAACTCGACGAGCACCGTCGAAAAGGAACCGAGCCGATCACCGACGAACCAAAACTGCGAGAATTCCTTTCGATGCCTGGCCCGCAGTTCGCTGAACTGAGCCCGGTGCGCGACCTACGCCCATTCCTCAACGATGCCGATTACAAGACCGTGAAGAGTTCGTGGGACAAGGCCGTGCAGGGCGACTATGGCGACCAGCGTGCGACCAAGGCC
>Ga0247812_10001589_pt1 | contig 12808 bp, 9 predicted proteins | sample UWRJL149409B1_FD_178011 | JGI IMG/M metagenome (GOLD analysis project Ga0247812, IMG submission 178011) | Plant litter microbial communities from Arlington Agricultural Research Station in Wisconsin, United States - UWRJ-L149-409B-1 | ecosystem: Environmental > Terrestrial > Plant litter >...
AAAAGGCTGCAAACAAATGGAGCTGTGGAGCACAACGGAGTTTAACATTAGACAACATAATTTATAAAAGAAATATTTGGAATATAGAGCTTGAGATAAATTAAATAAAGACGTAAATGACGTTGTTTACTTTGAACGTAATGTAACCCCTTTGCAGTATTTTATCCCAAGACATGTTAATAAAGTATCAAATGGTTAACCATGAGGGATAAAATACATGCCATTCGCAATACAAGATAAACGGTCTGGCCAGTACCCTCCCCCTAACCCTCCACTCCTTGCAACAATCAGACTCTCACTCAAACACAAACAATCCGTTGGAATCACAACCCGATTATCACTTCTGATTAAATCGCAGAATTAACGAGGTAAATGCGCTTAATAACTTATATTTTGGAGTTTAATGCAACACTAGAGTTTAATATAATAGATTAAATGATCTTAATACCAACTTATATTTATTTCACTAATTATAACTATCAGATGACTGATAACTGATGAGATCTTGAGAGAGGAATTCTACCAGGAGAGATTGCTCTCAAAGAGACTTCTCCTAGAAGCACGGCAGTGCTTAGGACATTGGTCCTAGGCACTGCTCTCTCCTTGCTTCTTGAGCCTGTGGTCTCCTAACTCCCATCCCCCAGGAAGTTCCTCGCCCACTGAGAGTGCCCATGGCGACATTCGTAACACTCCACAGGGCTTACAAACCCTGTAACTCCGAATAGTTTACACACTAACCCACTAACAGATGTTGACGTAATTATTGTTCCTTCGGATTCGGATATTTGGATCACAGCTTACTTATTATGAGGCAATGGATAATCGTAACGAAGATATATACAGTGCTATTTTCGAGGGCGAGAATATCGCGCAATCGCGCAGTTATTCAAAAAACTACTCAAAAGGATTAACAATTCGGCAACTCAAGAGTCATTCTTTTTGAAATACTTGCCGCTAGTGTGGGGCAACACGCGGCCTGAACGCCTGGTCGAAATCAAATCAAGCACAGCCGCTTCCAGGAGGGCGAAATTTAATTTAATCGAGAGCGTTTCCTGACAACTGTAGACTCATGTCGTAATTAATAAAGGAGGTGCATTTCTGAAGGTAGCAAGCGAATATTATGCCCCTCGCCGAAGCTTTAAAAATATTACTGTACTTGTACTGTAGCTGCTTCAAGGTTTTCGAGACTTCTTGTTCGTTCCGTCTGCCTCGTTGGTGCGACACGCGTTCGGCGTGACTCAAAACCCCGGTAACTCATTACTTTCGCATCCACTGTTCCGCTCTGTTCAAAGTCTAAGTGTAAACCAGCTACCTTATTATCATGTTAACCAAGAGTTACTCGATATTTGAATCGAGGCAAACTATTATTTCTTTTATTTTTGTCAACCACGGACCCAAATTTATTACTCTGTGATTCTTCCCGATTCATTATTAGACCTTCATTGTGTTTTTTTGGCATCTCGTCCTTTTTTCATCATGCCCACACAGCCGAATGCTTGCGAGGTTCTACGTTATGGTTCCGCTGTCGCAAACTTTCTGTTCCTCGCTTTTTCAATCTTGAACAATTCTGGCAATGTTGAACGGAAAGAACTCGGCGCGAAGCGAACCCCAAAACTTCTAATCACACTGCTGGGATATATCGCGGTATCATACATCATTGAAGGAATTACCGGAGCAGCGCAAGAATTCGACTTTAGTCGTTCACAGGCTCAGATTTTTCACGTTGTCTCCCTTTTCATGATATGGTGCATCGTTGGAGTCCGACAGGTCAGCTATAATATTAGTCGGCACGAACTCTTGGGAACGTTATGGATAACATTCGTGTTCGAGGTGCCGCTTCTCGCTCTTTCTTCCTTTCGTCAACTAGGTTATTTGGGACCAACATTCGAACTTGTTTGTCAAGCCAGTCGGATATTAGTCTTGCTTTGTCTTTTGGCGAGCACGCGTCATAGGTGGGTACGAAACAAGACTGGGTCAGGGGAAGAGTCGCAGCCATTTTTGCGTAGGAGCGATCAGTCGGAAGAGATTTCTTATGGCACAGAACCAATCCTTGGCCAGCCATATGTCGAAGATGACAATAGTTTTGCTGGGGATAGTGAGGATGAATCAGATGTCGACTCTGAGGATGATCCAGAAATGAGAAAAATTCGCAAAAAGCGGCTCCAGGAGACAGGCGGTTGGTGGAACTATTTTAAAGATTTTTCTATCTTCTTGCCATACTTGATCCCACGGCAAGACCGCAAGGTCCAAGCATGCCTGGTCGTCAATCTGCTTTGTTTGACATGCAATCGATTCCTCCACATTCTTATTCCTCGCCAGCTTGGGATAATCACCGACAAAATCTTGGCAAAAGAAGCACCATATGAAGCTTTGGGTATTTGGCTACTATTAAGCTTACTGTCTGGCGAATCCGGTCTGGGTCTTATCCAAGAACTAGCGAAGATCCCCGTTAAACAATTCTCTTTTCGGCAAATTTCAAATGCTGCCTTCAGGCATGTAATGAGCTTGGACATGGAGTTTCATGCTGAGAGGGACTCTGCTGAAGTCATGAAGGCCATTGAGCAAGGTGGAGCATTGACGACTTTGCTAGAGACGGTCGTTATAGATATCGCACCCGACATTTTTGACTTGATTGTCGCTGCTTTCTTTCTCTATTGGAAATTTAACGCTTATGTTTCTCTTGCAATGATTGTCGCTTCAATTAGCTATGTCACTGCTGAGGTGTTCACCTCGAGCTGGAACATACCCTACCGACGAAGAGTTACCAAGGCTGAACGGGAGCAAGCGAGGGTCATGCACCAAGCCGTCCAAGGCTGGCAAACCGTCTTATACTTCAATAAGTTTGCTTTTGAAAGACGTCGCTATGGTGAGGTTGTTGAGTCATATCTCACAGCAGATAGAACTTGGAGCAAACGCGATGCTTTTTTCAAGGCTTTCACAGAGCTTTGGATCCCTGCAACATTCTTCGGCCTTTCCTGTCTGATTCTATACGACATATCTCAAGGCCGAGCATCTGCTGGTGATTTTGTCTTCTTCATCCAATACTGGGAGACGCTGATCTGGCCCTTGAAACTTTTATCTAATCAGTACAAATGGCTCATGGCCGACCTGGTCGCTGCAGAACGACTTCTAGTCTTACTCCAGACCAAGCCGAATGTCATCGACAAGGAAAATGCTCACGATCTCGGCCCCGTGAAGGGACATGTGGAATTCAAGAATGTCAATTTCTCTTACGATTCTCGTCAAACAACTATCAAAGACGTCAGCATATCCGCCAAGCCAGGGGACACTATTGCCTTAGTCGGCACAACAGGCGCCGGCAAATCTACTATCCTAAAGCTCCTCCTCCGATTTTACGACGCCACTTCCGGACAGATCGAGATTGATGGTCGCGACATTTGTGATATAACGCTGAGTTCTCTGCGGGAGGTTATTGGCGTTGTCCCGCAAGATCCTCTCCTCTTCAACGCTTCTGTGATGGAAAACCTGCGATATGCCCGACCCTCAGCGACAGATGAGGAGGTATTTGCAGCATGCCGCGCCGCAGCCATTCATGACAAGATTCTCAGCTTTGCCGACTGTTATAACACCCAGGTCGGAGAACAAGGCGTCAAGCTGTCCAGAGGAGAATTGCAGCGGATAGCGATCGCTCGAGTCTTCTTGAAGGATCCCGCTATTTTCATCCTCGACGAAGCTACAAGCGCTATTGATACAAATACTGAGTCGGAGATCCAGACTGCATTGGATGTGTTGAAGGGTAGAAGGACAACATTTGTGATTGCTCATCGGCTTTCAACAATTGTGGAGGCGGATCAGATTTTAGTCGTGGATGAAGGGAGTATTGTGGAGAGTGGAACACATCAGGAGCTCTTGAAAAAAGAGGGAAGGTATAATAGTCTTTGGACTAAGCAGATTGGTGGAGGACTAGAAGGGAAGAAAAGCAAGATTGTAGAGGAGTCTTCGGGGTTTGACGACTCATTGATTTAATTGTTACTATCACTCTTATTTTTCCTTAAATAAACCAAAAACTATTACCTATTTTGACATTATATCTTTTTTCATATCGTCTTAAGCGCTATTTATTAAACGTCGAAGGGCGAGGACTGAGACTGGGTTGATGCAATTTCTTTAACGTTAAAAGGACATGTTAAACTGCTGCAGGTCCTACTAGAGAAAACGCGAATTAATTTGACCTATAAATCAATTTGACCAAGCAGGCCGCGTCACATATAGTAATTGGTCCCGTATTACGCCACGCCCCCTCCGCTTCACTTTGGCCCGCACCTGATCGAGCTTCTCCTACCCCTTTAAACTAACCCAGTATTATGCTTCTAACTTCATAATTTAATGAAAGTGTTGGTATAATCTAATATTGAGCGGTTGCGCGTGATCCGTTCGAGTGACAGAGTCTCGGTACATAACATTAATAAGTGTTATTTTAATCACTCCCAGATTAATAACTTTACAAAATATGTTATAACAACGAGATCTAAGCATTTGGAATCTTTATATGATTCTTAATCGAAAAGATGTAAATTTTATAACATTTAATATTGAAGTTTGTTTTTGTTCCCCATCTGAGAAAAGAGATCAGCAATAAAAAAAGCTACAAATTCATGAAGTTTTTTATCACTTCGGTTTCTGGAGTAATTTGAAAGAACTTGCTCTGTTAATGGCATTCTACTAGCTCTAAGCAGGATCTGGATTCTTTAAGCTCAGCACAAACCCAACCATTTGAAGATTCTAATATACCTAAAAAACAAGTAATATCAAGTAGCCAGCCACCAACTTACTCTGGAAACTATAATCAAAGACTGGGTCCAGGAATTCCAAGATGAAAATAATGACCTAACAACTTGCACCAACTATTGATAATGATCTCAGCTATATCTCACATGACAGGCATATACTTTTTGGGAAAAGTTGTCGTTGTTGAACAGCGGTGGCAGTTGTGCGTATGTGCTGCTGGTACGGTTGAGAACTTTTAGCGATTTGGACAGATACAGTGGATAGGTAAAAGAACAAGAGACGAGAGATGTTACTGCTAGAGCTAGTGAATCTGAGATTACAAGAGCTCGAGTTTAATGAAACTGCTGGCTGATGCCTAGCCAGCCAAGTTGCTGTTCCGCGGTTCTTCATGATAGATGGACGGCTGGAAGATTGTTTAATCTACGATCACTCTTCATAGTGAGAGGTAGACTTTTGGTGCTGTTACTGAGTCAACTTACCTGTAGAATTTGTTAATCTTATCGAGATGTTCTTTGCCCTAGTCTTAGCTCTACACCATGGAGCAAGTTTCCATGCCGAAGTCGTCTTAGATCGATAGCATGTTCAAATATGGTATCTGACAAACCAGCAAAGTTCAGCGACAACTTTATTCTGATATCAATGAGACTGGCATTAAACTAAACCAACTATTGTGCATTATATACTGCGAATACTTGAACAACAATAGTTCCTGATTTATATCTAAGTTTCGTCTGACGCTTATTAAAATACCCCCAAAAGCTCATCCTCTGGACTCATAGGAAAGCAAGTTGGCGGATTAATACCATTAGTATCCGGCAACACAAAGTTGTCAACCGTTTCCACGCCAGCATTATATATAACTGCGTTTGCCAAATCACGCGTTCCTTCGGTATCACCCCAATTCTGCGGAGCAAACGTCACGCTACTATGCGCCTCCGTCATCAAAGTGTTCGGAATATCCTCACTGCGCGTATAGTGATGCATTCCTAAATTTACCCAGGCGACCAAATCTTCCTGCACCAAGCTCTCCCCGTCGAAGAACTTGTAAAACTCAACTGGTGGCGCCATTGGGAGATTTTGGTTTAATGCGGCTGAAGAAGAAGGCTCTGTATCGTGTTGTCGGGTTACTGCCAGAGATTGTTTATACGCCTGTCCGGATTTCAGGAAGAAGGGAGAGTTATGTGAGGCTAAGACGATATTTGAAATCCCAGGAACAATACGGTAACCGCGAGGCACGCCCCATTTGTTGGTGGCGTTCTTATTGATCACGGTGTACATGGTTTGGCCGTTCACGGCGGCAGGTAAGATGCCGGAGTCTTCGCTGGCGATTTCGGTAAAGTTGTAGCGCATTTGCTCGAAGGTGCCGTGTTCGGGGAACCATGCTGTGGGGAATTAGTTCTGGGTATATTACACAAGAGAATGTGGAATTCATTATTCCACGTCATCTGAGCATATGAAAATGTGAGGATAGGACTAACGTTGTGTGATGTTCTCGACTATGATGTCGGTTTTTAGGAGGGTGTTGTGGGTATCAATAAGATCAAAATCTGCCTTGAGGTTCACGACGTGTGTGTGCAGCGTTCCTGCAATCATTTCCTGAATACGCGGTCCCCACTTCTCCTCGTTGTCTGGACGATAGTAATTGGCTTGAACATATCCTGAAGCGCGAACATCAACGCTGATAGCACCGTCAATGCCGAAGGTGTAGTCAAAAAGGTAGTCATAGTTTCCAACCGTTGCAATCATGCGGACCACAAGAGCGTTACCTTTGGTGACTTGCTGATAGCTTGTGTCCGTGTGACGTGTGATAGGGTGTCCGAGATCCTAAGCTAAATCAGAGCTGAACATCAAAAATATATGATAGTAATGGGAGGGTCCTGGAATTCCATGTATTTAAACAATATTATAGGATTGCACTCTCTCATTACTCTCATCTTTTAAGTGCCACTGGGAATTAAAGATAGAAATCGTTGACCTACCTTCTCAAAGATGCATATGGCTTTCTTGATGCTGACAACATCCTCGCCGCTGGTGAAAGTAGCGTTCCAGTATGAGGCGTGGTAAGGGCAGTCGTAGCCTGGTACTAATGATCCAACTTGGGCTCCTATGCCGTAGAAACGGTCGCTGTATGCCGTTCCTGCTTGGAATGGGTTATTGCCGGCATATTGAGCTACAGCATCTGGAGAGAGTTAGAGGAGCATAAGTGAAGGAAAGCAAGAACCTACCTTGGAGTGACAGTTCATACAAGATTCTCTCCCCCTTCAGCTTGATGTCGAAAAACTGAATTCCAACATCACGGGTGAACCTGGTATAGAACTTCCAACCCATATACTCAATATAATTGCTTTCCTCGTCCAACTTGTATCTTTTTCCGCCTAAGGGAAGCATGGTTGGAGCGAATCGATTCTCCAGCTCTCTTATTGGACCAGCGCGGTCTTTTCTGAGGAAGCTACCATCATCACTCGGATTCGGAGTCTTGGTAATTTTGCCAGCAGTCCAAGCATCCCTAAAGTCCTGGACTGATGTGTAGATAACGAGGTTATAAACGATCATCAGCATTTTGTAGGTGGAGACGTCAGTCCCAGACACGTCGAAATTGACATAAAGATCGGATGGACGGTCATACTCTGCTAAGCCTGCTTTGCGAAACGGGGCCCAAAAAGTCGCCTTGCTTCCGTCCATAGACGTTGGATTCTGAACAAAGTAAACAGAGTTCGTGCGCTCATCATCTTGGCCATAGTAAACTAGTCCAGTCAGGTTGAGTGTAATGTCTGCAATGTTAGACATGGTGGATGCGACAATAACGTCAATGGCTTTAGTGCGAGGTCCATCCGCAAACCGGCCGTTAAATGGGAATCGAGCCGGGCGACTGTAGAAGTAGTCCAGAGCTTTAATCGTCGTATTGCCAGATATCGGTAGTGGTCCAACCTGCAGATTGTTAATATTCTGTACTGAATATCTTTTTGTTATCCAATTTTGAGGATTGTGGCACGATGTATGAAAAAATCGCCTCTATGTTGGGTAATGTACTTACATAGTATTCCGAAACATCAGGGACCAGCTTGCCTCCCGCCTGAATGACTACCCGGGCATATTTCGCAGGCATTGGCCCATTGTTGTCAAGGTAGTTCAAGATTCCGGTTTTGTTAGGATGCAAAGCCTCAATGATCCAAATATAATTGTCGCTTTGTGTCAGGGTTGGGCTAGAGGATGAAGTGAGGTTTAGACTCTGCTCTGGTTGGTACAGCCATGTCTGAACTGATGCGATTTCTTCCTTGGAAAGGGGAAGGAAGGGCGAGGGAAGTGTAGCACGCACTGATATATCAAGTGGCGCAGGACATGTTCCATTTGCGAGGGAGGAGACAGAACGTCCAGAGAGATCAGAGCCTTTAGTGAGACCGGCGTGCACGTCCCAGGCTCGACTTGGGCCTGGTGCTGCAGTTGCAGATAGTGCCAGGGTGGCACAAGTCAACCATGGCAGAGCTTGACGTAGGGACATGTTTATTTGCAAAGGGCTTAAAGGTTGTCGACAGTATCATGAAACCAAGGGTTAGTAATAAAGGAGATCTTTTCGACGCGATGTAGAGCATATCATCATGGGGAGAAGAGTGTCTTTTATGGTTTTATTTTCCTGTGTTATCTCCGAGCATGGAGTACTGCAGTTGCGTGACTCGCTTCACATATCAATAAAAGAATAGTGTCAAGCAGAAATATAAGAACTGGTACCTGGCTTGTATCGCCAAGCTCCTTTATTTAAGAGGATAGCAAGCTTCCATATCTTCCAAGTGATCGGAGATGTGGTGCAATGTTGGAGGAAGATCCAGGCACAATATTGCTGTTCAGCCGACGGAATTTTGCCAAGCAACTTGGCCGTTTGCAGCAAAGATAACCTGGAGACATGCATGGATGGGGTCGAAAATCTTCAAAAATGGGATAAGATAAGATGTGAGGGCGACAACCGGAGTTGCAGCATTGATTAATCAATTACTTAAGGTAGACGGAAGGCTATCGAGACCTATTTGAGAAATCATCTATCCCATTATACAAATTAAATGTAGGTTACCATGCACACACAATGATACCAGTGCAAATGTCATACTTTCGGCGGTCACGTAAAGGTAACCCACACTTGAAAGTCCATTCTACCTCCCCATTCTTCGTAACCTACTGACCACTCTTTGTCCTCCAGGGTGTCAATGCTGCAAAAGGAATCGGATAAAATGCGATGAAAGGCGGCCCGCATGTACCCAATGTGAGAATTTTCTCATGAACGGAATTGTCTGTGCGGCGATAGAGATAGAAGTACAAGCTGACAGTTTTCCTCAAGGTGCAGAAAAGGGGATAGCATGTGAAGGATATACTCAGCAACTCAAGTGGATGACCGAGAAGCTTCCGATCCCCAAAAGTTCTGGGCCTCAGCGCATCAACTCCCCGAACGGGGATATTGTTCAAGAACGGAATCCTGTAGTTGCTGCATCTACCAGCACAGCACAATGGAATGCGTGTATGTCTTTAAGTCGACCCAACCTAGATCCATGCGGTGTTTATATCACCAACCCACGCGATCGTTTACTTATTGAGTACAACTTTTTTACGCTAAACCAATTGGTCTATCTCAATAGCTCACGGTCACTTTCAATTGCCGTTTTGAAGTTCTACGAAGTAGTTCACAGTAGCAATATTGCATTGTATTCAATAGCACTGGCGAGTTCTGCCGCTCATCTTCTCGCCAGGGGAGCTATCACAAAGCTCGAGTTTTATGAGAAGAGACAGATTGGATTGGCCAGCCTGAGATCTTTAATCATTGCACCTGATCGGAAACCACAAGAATCGCTAGGTTCTGGGTATCAACATGTTTCAATTCCAAATAGGTGTCAAGACAACACCATTCAAGCATCAATTGGGTTAGCTGCTATAGAGTTGACGTAAGCTAAGAGTCCAAAAAGCGAATTCTTTTGTCGCAGATTATCCTAGAGAAACTCTTGAAACACTGTCTCACGCTTGCGTAAGATGATAAAGTTTTACCAAATGAAGTAATGCTGACTCGAAACCATCATGACAGACAAGGGGTTGATGTAAGGAGCTTTCGGGGATTCCTTCAAGGCACCACAACGCTTGTCATGGAACGCCATAAGTATGCCGATGATCTCGGTCCCGGAAATCGCTGTCTTGCGGAATTGGATTCCACCCAATTTGTGCTGACGAAACGGATGCTTGCGTACTTTGATATATTCTCCTGTTTACCCTGTGTGCGTCCACCGATTCTACATGAGAGGTATTGGTTAATAGATGAGTCGTGTATCGCAGAGGAGAACATCGATGGTTCAGGGCTAGATCCTGTAATGGGTTGTTTTCCCGCTGTCATTGGATTTATAGGCAGATCAGCCGCGCTTGTTCATGCATTATTTGGAGGTCAAATTAAGATGAGCCAATATCTCATTACCCGAGACGACCTTCTAAGATTACTAGCTACTTGGAAACCACTCGAACCCGTCTCACCCAAAGAGTTCCCATATTCATCCTCACTCGAGTCAATGAGGGAAGAATACCAGATCTGTCTCTCAGCTGGGAAAGCTCACTCACTGGCAACCCAGATATTCCTACATCGCACAACAAATTTTGTTCAGAACTCAGAAGAGGTACAGTTACTGACAAGAAGTCTTTGCGATGCAATTCTCGAAGTCGGCGTATCATCTGTATCAACGACAGTGATGCTTTGGCCGCTTTGGGTGCTAGGTTGTGAGTCTTACAACACTGAATTCAGGAACGAGGTTGTGGCCCCAATGTTTTCCGCTTTGGTAAGACGGCAGGGCTTTTCGAACATTTCACAATGCTTTAAAACACTCCAAGAACAGATATGGATCCTGCGGTCTGTACCGATAAATGAGGCAGCACAAAATTATGTTGAGCTGGAAGATTTTAATACATTGGATCACGATAATACTGGATGGTACCAGTCGCAATGGGCCAGATATTGCTGGGAAGAAAAGGTCGAACTAATATTTGCATAAATGTAATCTTTATAACACTCACGAGTCACGATCTTAAGCCGCTGTACGCCTTGAAACGGTAAACACTGACATGCAACATATTCTTTAATGCCACTTGTTCTAGCTTGCCTTTGCTGATAGTACATCAGTATCGCCAGTCACAAAATCAAGATAGAGACGGATGTTGACAGTGACATTGCCGGCGACGATTTAGAGCAATAGAAGACGCAAAGCCTAGTACATGACCTCTCTCGGACCTATACCTTAGAGGCTCAAGCTTCTAGTACTACAAATTTTGCTAGCCGTCTCTCACGACCCAGATGGATCCAGCCTCACCTTTGAACACCAACAGTGCCACCCGGCCAAAGATTACTGTCCGACAGGTAGCCGTAGATGGAACTGGATTCCGAACCACTGGCGGTTACCAGGAAGACTTTGCCAGTATCTGGCTAGAAGCCATCGGTCTGGTGCACCGGGCCTCTGGCTACGGCAAGAGACGCATCAACATCCTAACAACTTATATGTGGGTATTTGATATAAAATACGTGACTTTTTTATTCTTCTATTTTCATATTTAAGAATTCACCAATATTTTCTTAGTTTTTAAAGCTTAGTGTCGGTATAATGACCGAATATCATTCGGGTCACGTGTTCCGTTTGAACCTGATCAGTAGTTATATTAACACCATCATTTACGTAGATCATATAATACAAGTAAACTGATTACCACTAAATACAATATGCACTGAATATTAGTGCAGTGTATTTAAAGAGAGTTAAAACCATGCGTATGGTGTGAACCGACATTAATTAATAGAGGTTCTATCTCTACTAATTAACAAGGTCATTATTACAAACGTAATTTAATATAGCAAAACTATTACTAGTAGATCTCTTAACTAAGAGTATACAAATCAGTTTACAAGGCAATCCAAAGTCCTTTAGCGAGCCAATAATGCAGCAAACTAGCTTTACTAAAGCACTCTATATCCAGCAGCGGCCAATATCCAAGTCAAGCTTTCAAATGTCGTACAAGACCCCCTACGAGCCTTTTGAATATACCAAGTCAAGCTTTCAAACGTCGTACAAGACCCCCTATGAGCCTTTTGAATATACCAAGTCAAGCTTTTAAAGGTTGTACAAGAAGACTCCTATAAGTCTTTTGAATACACCAGGTCAAGCTTCCAGACCCGTACAAAGACCCCTCTTACGACCTTTCGGACCCCCTTCTGATCAGTGTACGAATTCGCAATTCGCCTGCGAAGTCTCTGTACAAAAGACCCCCTTCCTAACAGCCTGTACGAATTCGCAATTCGCCTGCGAAGCCTATATACAAAAGCCCTTACGTTAATATGAATCCTCTACGAGAATACTTGAACACAGGATCTATAGCATCTTTTAAGTACAATTCTGAGATTCGGGAATTAAGAAGCACGCTTCTAAAAAAGTTTCAAGAATTTCAAAATATACAAATAGAGAATCTTTAAGATTTAGAAAGAAGAGTTTGAATAAAGTGTTAAGATATATAGCGTATATATAAGAATCAAGTTCACGAATTACAACGTGAGATTCAGGGTTTATAATTATAATTATAAGAGCAAAAAGTTAATTAAAAGAAGATTTAAGAGCTCCAAGATTATTCCAAATATCAATTTAATAGTTTATAGCACGAAATTAACGCTTTATACTTGCAATTATAACTTTCCCCTAATATGCCTTCTATACTCTTTATATAATCTTCCTAGGAATTATAACCTCCTTCTTATTAACTTAGCTTATATAAGAAATCATAATCATAAACTTATAAATATTGCTTTATATTAGAAATGATATATAGGCGCAGCGTGTAGAGAGGAATCAACCGTGTTATATTGACTAGAGAGGAGAACTTAGTATTAGTTCTCCATGAGCTCTAGTGTAACGATCCTAATATCCTACCTAGTAGGGCTAAAGGGTTGTTGGGTTGATATTGAGAGAGATGTTAAGATAGGGGTTAGCAACCTTACCGAGCTGCATGTGGCTGAGTGGCATGCTCCAGCCACATGAACTTAGTAAGAGCATGGTAGCCT
>Ga0247812_10001591_pt1 | contig 12803 bp, 7 predicted proteins | sample UWRJL149409B1_FD_178011 | JGI IMG/M metagenome (GOLD analysis project Ga0247812, IMG submission 178011) | Plant litter microbial communities from Arlington Agricultural Research Station in Wisconsin, United States - UWRJ-L149-409B-1 | ecosystem: Environmental > Terrestrial > Plant litter >...
GTCTAACAGACACTATAACCATACAAGAGAGTATTTTTAGCTTTGAAATAGCATGGTCTCCTGATTCCCTCAATACTGTCAGGGATCTGGACCAACGATGATGAGCTGATGACCATTACACCTAATTATTTTGATTGACGATTGATCACAATGAGATATCAAATAATTGAGGGTTAACCAACAAGGAAATGTTACAAGATTTATTGATTTCTATCTCGCTTAGTAAGGGGTAATGCAACCACGTGCATTGCTCCGGGGCTCATGATTATTGGGAAATAGTTAACTCGGAGTGGATGCTAGTTTGTTTGGCGATATACGAATATTTTCATTGCGAACTAGTTACTACAGTTTTATAAGATATAACTAACGAAACACAGCTCTTTCTCATATGAGTAGGTTTCCGATAACACGCCTCCTAGTGACATATCGAAATAAGTAGGATATCGTTACAGGTCGTTCGATAATAAATATATATACATATACATATACATATGTGTGTGTATGTGTGTGTGAGAAGCGTGCTTAGTTTCAAATACAATCAGAAAGAAAACCTGAAGGCAGTTCTATATTAGAACGGGTACGCTATGGTATCTAGAGTATCGGAGAAATATAGTACACCTGAATTTAAACCCGTACCCAACCCAAACACCTAGCTAAGCAACTTTCGAAATCAGGACAAAAAAAAGCCCAACGGACACAAACCACTCCTACAACTCGGCAAATGTCTTACCAACTATTGGCATCCCACAAATTGCCTCTAATTGAGGGGCACTGAAGTCAGCCCTAGTGAAATTTTGATTCATCAGACTCACGCCTGGGCCTTCAATAGCTTTACCTCTACTCAACATGCCAAATCTCAAGCCTACTTCCGAGACTGTAACCGCAATACTGATTACGATTAGGACGATGATTATCCAAGTAATGTTCATCATTTTGCTGTCTGCAATGCTGTCACTCAGAATTTCCGTTAGGTCGAGGAAGACCTCACAGCGTTCGTTTAGAACCTGAATTCGAGGTGCGATTTCAAGATACTCGCGAACGGCTTCATGTAACGGTCGAAGTAAGGGTTCAGATTCCCAGAAGAAGTCGGGTATGTCGAGAATGTTGGAGGCTGTGCATATTAGTATACTGAGTTCATACAATTATTTTAGGCCACTTACAGAGATTGACATCCATGCGGCTCTTGAAGAGCCTGCCGAGAATCTTAAGCATTTCTGTACGAGAAATACCCAACTGCCCTGTGAGAGCAAGGTGCTTCGGGATATACTGTGCATCAGACATTGTTTTTGACATCCTCTCCTCAAAAAAACTCAATTTGGTGCTTTGGGATATTGCGTGACTCATGGCCAATTTAATCATATGATCACCGCTCCTGAGTGTAATCATATCATTGAACACCCGTGGCCGCTCAACCAACGGGTTGTACTCGAAATGAAGTTCCTCCATTTCGTAGTCATCCAAATCGTGTGGCCTCGTGATGAGTGAAACCCCAAGTTCGTGTTCTGAGAAACTCATATCAGCTAGAATATCCTTTTCCTGGCGTGCGGTAAAATTCCAGAATACAACAACTCCGTATGAGAAGACAAGCATCTCAGCAAATGTTGTAGCATCGGGAGTAACGCGGTTCGGGCTATCCGTCCTCCGGCCCTGCGCAAAGCTGTGGGCCTCTTCTCTGCTCCGTCTACCAGCTTCCTCTCTCATTGTCCTATCATCTTCACTCTCATTATGAGGGTGTTCGTCTCCGCCCCTCACACCGTATGTATCACTATCTTCAAAATATCCCTCGTGATAATCTCTCCTCTCATTTCGATCAATCTCCTCATCGAGAACTGCTTTTCCGCCTGGACTCTTTAAGACCGGGCTGCTTCTTACTCGGAACCCATCTGATCCTGGTAATAGTGGCAGATGATAGACAGTGTATAGGCAGTCATCGTATAGTTTAGTCCTTGCGCCATGTATGTCTTTCACAAAGGTAGCTGTAGCTTTTGTTTTGTACCCCTGCGCAGTACAATATGCTGTCACTCTGGATAACTTTTCCGCTCGCTCTTGTTTCGGCAGTCTTTCTGCGTAAGTCTTCCCTCGCACACCCCCTCTCTTTTTCAGTACATCCATCTCGGAGTCTTTCAAGGGGCCATCTTCATCCGCACCCCCCAGGTCACTTTCATCACCATCCGTGTCATTTTTTTCGGTCTCCGGAATCAGCACCAACTTCTCGCTGATCTTCGTGCTTCGTACAGGTAAGTTTTGCTGGCCAGTTCGAGCTGCTACACTAGGTTGCGCACTGGGACGTCGTTGAGTAGCAGTTGTGGGCCTCCGACCTGGCGGGCCACGGGCCTGGCCTGAGGGGATCTCTGAGGCGTATTGAAGGACGTTGTCGACGGAAATCAGACGAGTGGGTAATCGATTGCGAGGCGCAATGGAGCCATGTGATGTAGTACGAGCTGCACGAGGGCGTTCTCTAGAGTCAGTGACCTAACTGTCATTAGCAAAAAGCTTTCTTGATCTACATTAAAGCTCCTCCCAAGAGATGTCTTACCAAAACACTAGGTCCTCTCTTCCCAGCTGCTGTAATCGAAGCCATTATTGCTAAGTATTATAATTCGAAATATACGGAGAGTATGAGGCTGCAGGTCTGTGAAATTTGCATGGCGATGTATGACTATTTCAGGAAGTTGTACGATCTTCAAATTAAGATATGAAAGTTATTCAGGAACGTCATCTTGGGCAATCCTTACTGAGATTCCTTGGCGTGGAGGCTACTGATGAATTCGCTTGCTTACATAAGCGAAGACGACTTGCCACGGAGTGGTTCCTCACTTTGTTTCTCTCGTTTCAATCTTAGCAATGGCCACCAGAAAAGGCCCTAGTTTTTCATGATTTATGCCACCATGAAGTAGAAGCTGCATCATTAGGCTCCTGTCCATTTTGCAAGTTACGGTCCCTTCAGTTTATAATTTCCATATCCTAGCAGTTTTGCGAGCGAGGTGCGATAATATTGCTACTTCCCATGATACTCGGGGGAGAATATGGTGCTAATTTACCACGATCAAAATACAGAGCCGCTCACTGTGACCCATACGGTCGGATTTAAGTCTTCACTACTAGCTTGATATTGTCATTGTCAACCGGAGTTATAACCAGTCACAGTGGATGTAACATATTCAGGTCGACACGGCACAATCACTAAAACGAAGCAGTCAAGAAAGTTGACAACTATACATAACAAATTGGAAAATTGCTTCAACATGTGCCTTTGAATACTTGATGAACTCATCTAGAAGTACCTTCTTATCTTCTTTTTATTCTTCTTCTCCTAACCAACTAACATCACAGCAAGATGAGTGTTAACTCAACCACAACATTGCGTCGTCTTAAGCTTGTTTAACAAAGCAGTTCTCTCAGAGACTTGAGACATCAATATCATCTCTGCCCACTTCAAACTTCCAAACTACTCAGATCTTCACTTCCATTTTCGTTGTCACGTTCTAGTTTGAAACCATCCAGTAAAAACTCGATTTTAAGGACCATCCAATTTAGCAATATCTAAAGTGTTTGGAGAATTTCAACCATATAAGCCACCAACCCAACAAAATGCCCCTGGCTTTTATTTCCAGATAAAAAGCTGTAAATTGATTTTGATTATCAGTTGTGTAGTCTCTATTCTCAAACCTTATTTATATTGACACGATGTGGGTCCATCCAATATGATAACTCTATTCTTTTATTTTTCTGGCAGTTCACCTTCGCCATTTTATTTCGCTTAAGGCAGCCCTAGTTAAAGCCAAAATCTATCAAGAAACACATCAACGCCTTCCTTTCATCTGCTGCATCATTTAAGTGACTCGCTTTGATCTTCTTCGATGGTCGTTCTAGCACTTACCATGTAAGACTCGAAGCTCGCCTGTGTTCCCTCATGTAATTGAGAGGAAGCTTGGAGAACCTCCTGAGTACTATGTAAAGGTTGAAAGGCACAGGTTGCGTTATGTCGAGCCTGATATTGGATGTATAAACTGATATATCTACCATTGGTATGATGTCCTAGGGACGAGTAGTAAGGTGCGGTGCTAGTGCTTACAGTAAGGAAGTACCAAATGCCAAAACCAACAAATGGCATGCACCAAACGCAGGTAATCTGTTCGCTTCGTGGATTCCCCCTTTTCAACCCCTATTCTTATTCTCAGCTATATGTTTACAAGTAAACACATATTCTCTTCTTTGCCTTCGCTCTTCTAGGGCGATGCATGACTCAGTTTTGCTATGGACCTCGGCACTCAATCGCAAAGTGCAGCATGACTCGGGAACATAACTGTACCCGACAGCCTCTTCCATCGCTGTTTAGGATTAACAATGCTTTCAACCACTCAATGCTCGAGACTGCTACCGGCCCTCTGCCTGTCCCTCCGTTCGACGGGCAAGTAGGCTATAAATGTAACGAAGTCCGGTGGTTTTGAAGATAGTGTGGGGTGATGGTTTGTAAGAATGGCGGGGTCCGCCCCCCAAACGTCATAGAGAAAAATATTCCACTATAACGAGAGCTGAGAATGCAGCTTCAAGACAGAGTACTTAAACCATCTTCCTTTACTTATCCAAAAGCTGCTAGGAATATACTTCTACTTGCTCTTCAGAACTACCAATACTTCAATATCCCGAACTCCAAGATCACTACTTTGTAAAACGCAATCATGGTTCAAAACAAATGTTTTATTTTCAAGAAGGTCCCAGAAGGTTTGCCGGTGCCAGGAAAGGACTTGGTCACGGAGACCAGAGAATTTGATTTAGATCAAGCTCCGTAAGTCTTCCTACACAGATTCTGTTCTCAACTAACTCCCGACAGTCCTGCAGGCGGATTAATCACAAAGAACATCTATGCTTCTTTCGACCCATACCAACGCGGGAAAATGCGAGATGCCAGCATCAAAGCCTACACTCCTGCATACGAAATCAACGGTGTCGTCAGCAGCGGCTGCATAATGAAGGTCCTCAAGTCGGACAGTGAAAAGTTTAAGGCTGGTGATTTTGTCGTGGGCGCCAATGGAAATGAGGAGTATTCTGCTATCTCAAAAGACGACATTGCGGCTTTCCGGACGATAGTGAACCCATATAACTTTGACCTTAAGGTCTTCCTTGGAGCTCTGGGTATGCCTGGCTTGACTGCATATTCATCATTATATGCAATTGGGAAACCAAAGAAGGGCGAGACGATTTTCATTTCAGCCGCTTCTGGAGCTGTTGGACAGATTGTTGGACAGCTCGCAAAGCATGAGGGTCTTCGTGTCATTGGTTCAGTTGGGTCAGATGAGAAGGCCGAGTTCATTATCAAGGAACTCAACTTTGACGGAGCATTCAACTACAAGACCGAGAAGCCAGCGGATGCTTTGAAGCGTCTAGCTCCAGATGGAATCGATATTTACTATGAAAATGTAAGAATTTTTCTATTCTTCGTTTACTGTGTCTTGCAGATACTAACCCAAACCAGGTTGGAGGTGTACAACTTGAAGCTGCCATAAGCGCCATGAACGACTTCGGCCGAATAATTGGTTGTGGTATGATCGCTGAGTACAACAAGAAACCCGAGGACAGATACGGCGTAAAGAACCTCTTCTTGATTGTGGGAAAGAGGATCACATTCAGAGGATTTATTGTTGGTGATAAGGATATGGGACCAGTGTATTTCAAGGAGTGGTCAGAAAATGTTGCAAAGTGGCTTCATGAAGGAACGTTCAAGGCTAAGATGAGCGTCACTGAAGGTGTTGAGAACGCTGCTGAGGGATTTGTTGGTATGCTCCAGGTAAGCCTCTTCCCATTATTTTTGCTCTTCATTTGACTTACTGGCGTATAGGGGAAGAATTTCGGAAAGGCGATCCTGAAGATTGCAGATGAATAAAAGGGCTAGACAGCGAATGGTGCTAGTAATTTAATGATACCTTGACTCCATTATTTTCCTACGCAACAATGTGACGTGTCGGTTAAGACCTGAGTCGAGAAAACAGTGCTTCGACTACTTTTCCGGCGGCTTTTGACAGTAGGAGTTGAAATATCTGTTTTTGGACGGATTGCTCTCTTAACGCGATGTTAGTGAGTCATGGCGGAATTTTACGCTTCAAGCTGTAACCAGTACGGCGAAGTTAGCCTAATCAAAAGCAAGACGGTAAGTAGTGGCGGATTCAAGCAAGGTGCCTTCAGATAATAATGTAGTGAGAAATTAATCATCAGCCTGTCTATTTCAGGGACGAATCATTTAATATCTCGACCCAAGCTGTTGGAACCAACATGCATGACTGCATAGACCACCCCAGTTAGACGAAATTGAAATCTCGCGTTGCTACGCGTAACATCCCACATTCGGTATGCACCACATTGCCATTGCGCTTCATGATTCGCAAATCGTTTATTACTTGTTTTTGCGACGCTTTCAGCCTTCCGGAGTTTTACCCACCATGTTACATTCAAAATCAACTCTTCCAGGTACAGTAACATACCTAGCTTGGAGGCACAGCTGCCAACGATGGCTACGAACCTTCTCCTAAGAAAGCATCGAAGCTTTAATCATTTACTCATTTAATCATGATTTTATATATCATTCCAAGCGGTTGCAAGTCTTTTCTTTGCCTTATTTATTATTTAATCCTCTAAAAAGAAAATTTAACACAACTTGGGAACTGGGTTTTCGGCGTCTCGGGGTTTTGATGGGGAGAAAAGTAATGAAGAAAAGAAGGTCAGCAACAAACATGGATCAGGCATGGGGCGGCACGCAGGGGCTGCTGATAAACAAATTGTGGATTTGAGAGCAGATCAATTTTGTGATTGATCGCATTTGCGAGTTACACTATGCAGACAAACCTTCTCGATGATGGTATTTTTGCTGGAACACAACATACAAGAATCTCTTGAATGTTTGAAAAGCAAAAACCAGAGGTATAACATCGATTGAGAACAAAATCATTACTTCTCTAGAGAATTATCTATTAAGAACTCCAACAAAGTTTTGCCCAAAACATATTAGGTTCATTAGTGCTGGGGCGGATAATATGACTATTGGGTGCGTGATGCGATAGCCTATCTAAACCGCCGCCCGCAGCTACACTTGTTCGCTTAATATCAGATCGACCCCCTTTACTATGGATGCTTAAATTGTTTGCGAGGCACATTGCAGTAGAGCCCCTTCAATTCAAGAAGGCTGAAAGATATCAGACCAATGATATTGCTGTCCCTTGTCTCTGTCGATCCCAAGTGGAAGGATGTGGATCCATGGTACCTGTCAGCACTACCATTAACCAACATCATATTCTTTGATTTGAGTTTCACCTGCACCCGCCCTAGTTATTGCTTTTGTTATTTCACTTTTTAACCTATATATCCATCAGTTTCTCCCAGTATTCATATTCTACTCGTTTTCAAAAATCAACTTTTCTGCAGAAATTCCGGAATCTACTCTCTGGACCTCTTCTGTGTTCCTAGGCTATCACATTTACAACCAACTTCGATTCCACATTTTTAGTTTTGAATTTCAGCAGGCAACCTCAACCAGATATCAAAATGAGACTGAGAATACACGGGTCAACTTCGGATATCTCATCCTCGTCCTCGTCATCCACTTCATCGGAGCCTCAACGACAGCCACACTCCCCAACCAGCACTAAACTTACGCCTACAAGTCTTTCATCTCGTATACGCAGGATATTTAAAGGGCCACCAAGACCAACAGAAACCCACCCGCTGCCCCGAAGAAATGAACCGACAGAACCTTACACCCACATCCCTATAGTAGCATCATCCGCCTTTCTGAAGACTACGACGAGGACGGATATGTTTGAGCTTACTGGAAATGGAAGATTGAACATCAGTCGGAGCATGAACGATTTGCATGGGCAAGGGCGTGTGTTGGCGAGTCGTGCAAGTGAGAGTCGACTGAAGCATATCGAGGCTGCGGCGCGAGATCTATCGAGAGGAGAAAGAGGACCTGTATGAAGTGATACCAAGAGCTGTTGACGGCAACGGTGACAACAAAGGTCCTCATAATTACCGGGCTAGAAGAACAATATATGTGACCGAGGTTATGTATGTCGGTGCCATCAGCATAGGATAGACTGTCTAGATTATATGAGAGGGAATAATAGGCGTTTGGACGAGGGAAAATCGTCAAATTCGAGCATCACGTTGTGTGCTCTCTATAGAACAACTAATAGCATACCCCTTTCGAGGACTATTTAAGAAACTCGTTTTACTGGTTCTATCTTTTGAGTAGTATCTTGAAGTGATGGGAGTATGCAAATAAACCTTCTCGCGCCCTTTCTAAGTTTGTTAGAGCGATACTATAGCCAATAACTAGGTGTTAGATAAATCTTACAGAATTAGTTCTTTTCATCACACTACTATGTTAAGAGTGCGTGCATGTAAGTACTGTAATAGAATATATCACTCGGCTTCAAAAGAGTAGGTCACGTGACATTTCTGGTGCTTCAATACTATTGCACTCAAAATTTTCTCAGAAAATTCCCAAAAAAAATTGTATTGGAATATTAGAATGACATCACTGCTCGGATAGAAGTCCGAATGCAAACACAGACTGCAGTAATCAATTATAGAGTAGAGCTAATGACCTGCTGCGGGTTCGAATCGTCTCCCACTCAAACCGAGTTTGTGCTGACATGTACAACCACAAACTTTCAAAAAAGAAATCAGCAAATAGCCAATCAGAGTTTCATTTCACCATAAATATATATCATTAATGCAAACAGATGTTCTCACTTAGAATTAAATCCCATGATCACGAGACATGTGCTAGCCATATAGGTAGAATGGGAAAACTAGGACTCAGGCATCTAAACTCACGTTCCCATCCAAGTCAAGTGCTGTAATAATTACGGTAGCTTGGGATCGAGTACTTATTCTAGCCATACCATCAATTTTAGCAAGAATGGAGCTGCCCAGAACCTGGACCATGATTTGCTGAACATGTCAGCCCGATATCCAGCATCTCGCATATACGCAAGATGTGCAGCACCTGAAATCGCTAGTTTATAGTAAGCGTATGGGGCTTATTGATCCATTCGCTGCAGTTAGCCGTTGGGAGAAAATCGGTACGGCTATTACTTTCGAGTTGTACGACCGACTGCATGGTGTTCTGCTTTTTCTGTCCATCGGGCCGTCTTTACGCACCCTTAAGCAGTAAAAAGAAGGGAACACCAGTAAATTTGGGAATGCTTTACATGGTGTCCCCTTCATCATCAACCAGGGGTTAACACAAGTCCTCTTTCTCTGGATATATCTGCATATTGGCATCAATATATCCAGAGTGAAAATTGCACATTACCGTGATTTGGGCGTGCCAACTTTGCTCTAGAGACACACTTATTTGTTGATATTAAAGTTGGGCTTCCGTTCATTCTTGGGAATATTCCAGTTTCTCCCACCACCCAGACGTGCCTTTCATTGATATCATTGTGCAGTCTGTCGCCTCGTGTAGCACAGTCGTCAGCATAGGCACCTATCCGGTATGTACCTTGTTAATCACCCACAAATAGGAACAGTATTCCTTCCGTAGGGAGGCTTCAACCATTCTCATAGCGTTCTGAGGATGGCTTTATGTCAAGCGAGGTGGCTTTACATCAAACAATTGGCAAATTTTCATCTTCGCCAGATCTAAGCATCAAATCCTCTCCGCCATGTCGTACCATAACCCTCAGCCTCTCATTGTGTGCGGCTGGAAGAGTATTGTGGAACTCATATATTCACCGTCAGAAAGGATGGACTTGCCTTACGCTCGCTCTCCTATCCTGCCATCTTGCTTTTTCCAAAATCAGTTTGGCAATAACATTTGCCCATCATGTTTCAGAAGGCAGGATTGCGTCTCAAACAGATGATTACTCAGTATAGAGATGACAGCTTGGAAGACCTCGATATTGGTTCGAAATTTGACATGGATAGTCCCAAACCGGTGTCGTGGATGCGGAACCAGGTCTCCCATGGCAAAACTAACAGTAGTGTTGCTTCAATAAATGGTCGTAAATATTCGGAAGTCTCAACTGCGTATTCGTCAGAAGGCTCTTTGTGCAGCTGCGGTTCAGGAATTGCACCAACAATGTATCTTTCTTTGTCTCCTGCTAGGATCATGCCAAATGGCCCAGAAAGCCTTTATTTGCCTCCACGACCAATATGGAGTGCGATCGAGGGCACGAGAGCATGGCAACCCATATTCATGAAAGAACTAGTATCATCCAATACAGATTATATCTATAGTGACATCGAAGCCCCAGCGGCCTGTCCGACTTCCTCTGTGGGACCAGCAATCTTTGACTGGAAAGAAACAATTGCGATTGATTCACAAGACAAAGCCAAGGTGGAATCTGCCGGAATAGGAGCCTCCAGGAGCTCGAAGATGAATCGTCAGTCTTGCATAACAGATAATGTGGAGATGTTGATCCGGGAAGCTGACCAGGCCTTCCAAGCAGTTGGGGACGAATTGGAGGATGCGAAATCTGCTGCAGGAGATTGGTATGACATATCCAGCGCTAAGTCTAGTGCACAGGCTATCACATTGCCTCGATCTATCTCACAAAGACAGCAGAATTCGTTCTTGCTATCGAAACCTGCCATCACCAGAACGAGGTCTGGTGTCAAAACTAGAAAGGCGATTTTCCAGCGCAGAAGACCAAAGCTAGTGACCAAAACAATGCCTAAGCATAACTCCAACACTACAGAGTTCCACCACACGAGATGGACTGATGTAACTAATAACATGGTGGACGCGATCAGCGGAAAGATATTCCGAACAGAGGTGGACGAAATATTATCGCCAGGCAAGTTGGAGAAGCTGAGGTATGAAGTCAGGGCCAAGGCAGCCTCTGTGGAATTGGAAAATACCATCGATGAAGGTGAAATTACCCCCATAGAGCCATTCCATTGTGAAAGTCTCTCCAGCCGTGTGAGCTCAGCAGTTTCGCGAAACTCAACATCTCCTGTGAGTCCGATAACTCCAGATTCCAGCCCGCCACCAGAAATACCACCCAAAAATGCTGCGCGGGCCGCTAGGAAGATACTGCATTCTCCTATATTTGAAAATAAGATGATGTTTGAGGATATGAACTTTCCATCACCACCGCTCAAATCTATGGGCCGTCCAACTTATATGGCCCAGATATCCCTTCCTACCATCCACGAGCAGAAGAAAATTATCCCTAGCCGCACACATGCCAAAGCTCCGAATCTTACGCAGCCACTACTGCCGCGAGAGCCGAAATCAAGTCAGCTTGTGCTACCGTCCACACCTTACACGCTCACGTCTCCCCTCTTTCGGCATGGTCCTATAGTTATCGATCGCGCACGAGCAAAAGAATATGCACGTGCAGACGAATCTCTAGACTGGACTGCCTTCCAAATGGCAATATCAGGAACGGCTAACGAGAATTACTCTTATAATGCCGAAGAGGTGGAGCGAAGGTTTGATGACGCTGAACTGGATGATATTGCAGAATGGTGGACGGAGTTTGGTTTTGGACTTGGCGAGTTGGTGCATGAGGAACCGAAGCCACGAAAGAGACGTAAGATAGGAAGATCGAAGGAACGTCAGCAATATATACTGCAGAATAATTCTGATGGTTGGGGACCGAGAACGGGTGATTTGGTGGAAAGGAAGGACATGGACGTTACACCAAGAGGCCAGGTAGGAGAAATCTCTCGGATAGGCGCCAGCGTACGTTCGGTCGCACCCTGGGATATCTTTTAAGCGTGGCCCGGAACCGAAAAGCACGTACTGCAAAGACTGGATGGACCAGTGTACATATTGAAGAAGAAAGCTTGACGAAGGCGACAATGTTGCTACCTTGGCAACTTTCTTGATTTCCTTATAGAGGGGCGTTGGTAAAAAGAAATTGTATATCAATCTCGTACTTGACACCTTGAATAACAAGAATACAAAAAACCTAAAGGCAAAAAATTCGCGATAACCACCTTGCGTCAATCCATAGTACAAAAAGGTGTACTCGCTGTACACAAACTTGTACTAGGAATTGCCCAAAATAAGGGCTTTGCCACTAATCAACTTGAGCTTTCCCAAGATTTGCAGATTGCAGGATCAAGATATAGATTTAGAGCCTATATTATCGATAATTATCAAGATGATCGAATTCGAATTGAGTTGATAGAAATCTTGTTGTGCAGGATGAACCAATGTCTAAGTGTAGCATCACGTGCTAATCGGCTCCTAAGTAGGTCGATGATAAGTAAAGTGAAATGACGCTTGCACATCGAAACTGTATACATAGGTAGGTACAGATGGCCACGTGTACGAATGGCTTCAACAAGGAAAGTATCGGATTAGATGGCTTCCCCCAAACACCCTGGGCAGAGTAGAGGCTGTACACGATAGAGCATTTTGCTGGATTAGTGTGCACTCATCCCCCACCACGGGCCTTGTGGCCATCTTCTCTACTAGTTCCACCCTAGAGAAATCAACTTACTTGTCGTCACAATATTTAAGATCAAAAGTGGATATGTACTTGTGTAGTTCGTACATTGCACCGAGCTGAAGTTGCAGAATCTGCCCACAGGTCACAGTCTTACGACCAGTTTGTTGATAAATAAATACACTTCTGCCTATGCAGTCCAGACTCTCCTGATAGCCTCTGTCACGCCAACATCATTCGTTTCAAACTCATATAGTCCAACACCAACTACGACTGTTGCGAGTCTTAATCCCCAGTCAAACACCTTCTTCGACTTTGGCAACCGCTTTACTGGAACGTAGTCGGTGATCAAGGCATCAAAGCCAATATGTGAATGAATGAGCACAGTCGCACAAAGAA
>Ga0247812_10001592_pt1 | contig 12795 bp, 13 predicted proteins | sample UWRJL149409B1_FD_178011 | JGI IMG/M metagenome (GOLD analysis project Ga0247812, IMG submission 178011) | Plant litter microbial communities from Arlington Agricultural Research Station in Wisconsin, United States - UWRJ-L149-409B-1 | ecosystem: Environmental > Terrestrial > Plant litter >...
ATCTTCCGGCACATCTTCTGCATATTGAATGCCAGCAATAGAACATTGTTTGAACTCCATTTGGTTGCAAGTCAAAGTTCCAGTCTTGTCAGAGAATATGTACTCGACCATACCCAATTCTTCGACTAAACTCGAAGTCCGGCAAACCGCAGGTGTATCAGTTATATCATGATACATATCAAGGTCATCATTGATGAGAATCGCATGCCAGTACTTCACAATTTCCACTGTTACAAAGAGGGAAATTGGTACAAGGGCAGAGAAAAGCACCCAGTATGTAGCCATATCAGCGAAGAATTGCTTAACCTTTTCCACAACTGTTGAACTTGTCGAGTACCCGACATAAGAGAGCTCAGCTCCACGATTCATGCGAAGAATCAAATCTCCAATTGAGCTTACAACACTAAGAGCGAGAAGAATGCCAATAAGCATCAAAACTAACATATTTACTTGCTTCTCCACAGCAGTTCTTTTGATAGGTGTTGCGGTTGCGTTTCGCATCAGTTTGGTTTCATGACCAGTAAAGACAACTACACCGTGTATCCAGGGAGTATTTCGGAGAGTTGCACCTCGAAGAAGTAATTGATCAGGCTGTAATGGAAGTTCCTTTTCTCCTCCGCCTGCTGCAACTGTGAGGGTGGCTTCGTAGGTATAGAGGCTACTGTTAGGTTGCTCAGAGCGAACTTTACCGCCCAATCTGCTGATTTCCGTTGAGCTAACCATAACACATGTCTCTGGAATAGCTTGTTTAATTTTGAGATTGGTTTCCCCATCAAGATTTGCCGTTTCAATGTAGCAAAGACCCTCGGGTTCCGAGCTTGCAAGAAGAATGATATCTGCTGGAAATGGTTCCTCTGACTCGACCCTTACAATATCTCCAACAGCTACGTTGACCCATTTTGTGTCCTCAAATGCAGTTCCCCTTAGTACACGCGCTCTAGAGCTGTTCAGTTCTTTGTCCGACGTCTTCCTCCTATAGTCTTCTACCAACTCCTTTCCTGCAGAGACAAGTAAAACTACTATCAAAGGGCCAATTGTAGTGTATTTATTAGTAGGCGAGAGACCAGGTATTTGTTGCAAAGCCGCAGTGAATAAGAAGAATAAATTAGCAAATTTGGAAAATTGTTCGAAGAGAAATTTTGGCAAGAACGTTGCAACGTTGTATTTGGCTGTGGAAATGTGATTGTCGATGTATTTGTTGACACTGTTTGCAGGAGGGTTGTTCAAATGGATTATTCTCGGTCCTAGTGTTGATGGATCTGGTTTCCCCCTTCCAAACCCAAATTTAAACTTGCTTGCATCAAATTTCTTTCCCGGTGGCTTTGGCCCATCAGTCACCGATGAGTCAACTCTTCCCCGGCCTCCAGGCTCGGTCAATGGTAGATCCATTTCCGAATATTTGGGAGCCATTCCCATCATGCTCTTAGCCCTTCCTACGATGCCACCCCCCATGCTTAAAACACTATTCCTATTCCGAGGGTTCCCATTGATACTGCCACCTGCACCGTCACCAGGTATTGCTGCACTCTGATTATAGTAGGAGTGGCCATCGTCTGTAAAGTCGTCCACGTCGGCATAACGCTGATAGTTATTCAATCCCGAAGTCTGGCTGTATGTCCTATCGCGAACTCCTGAGATATAAGGATCGGCTGGTAAAGTGCCAGGGCCACCTGGTAGTGGTCTCGTTGATGATCTTCCTCCTCCAGTTCCGACAAATTCGTCGTAGGTGGTCGAGGGACGGGGATTAGATTCATCGTGGTCGGCATTGTAAGCGCGCAAGAGATCATCGTCATTCATGGGAGGTCTTTGACCATCGTTATATACAGGTTGATTGTCGTCAAGATCTAAGAGAAGGTCGTTGCGGTTGTTGGTATGACCCGCCATTTTGCAAGGTCGGTTCTGGTCCTCGTAAAGCTATCGGTTGCTCCTACGATGGCTATCATTCGGGTTCCTGCGCCTATGTATATATTTCCTTTGTACCTTTGATGAATGCTGTTGTCTTTTGTGAAGATTCTGCCTCTCAGAATATGGAAGCACAGCCTCTGTGGTTACGAGGCTAGTTGCAACTCCCAAGACAAGTCTCGGCACAGGCTTCCCAGTTCTTTGGGCAAGCGGTTATTGTTTGTGATATTCGGAGCAGTACAAGCGCCGCTGGCCATTGAATAAACGCTGCAGAGCTGTAGAGGGGTAGAGCGCAGAGAAGTGCAGAGCGATTCGGTTTGATAGTTGCAAGAAGGTAAGCTTCCTCAAACCATGTTGTCCTGAAAAGTGGGTCCTAAGGTTACTATACGCGTGGTAGCCGGCACTAGCAATGAGGCTCAAAGCTGAGACGAACCTCCGCATTTAGAATCATCAACTCTTAACAGATTCACCAAATACACTAGCCCCACGCTGGCAACATACGAACATGGTGTGCGCAAAGTGCCAGAAGCTATCAAAATCCACCACTCTGGCCACTCCAGGTGTTAAGAAAAAGAGCGAAATCTATTTTGGTTCTTCGGCGTCATCTTCTTCTAAAAGTGGCGACAAGACCAAAACGTCAGCAACAGCAGGTAATAATGGCGTAGGAAAGGTACGCGATTCCAAGAACATTGTTTGTTAGTATTTACGTTTTCTAACAGTTCTATAGAGTAAGCTACTGTCAAAGGCTGCGCGCAACCCTTACGCTTCCTATTCAAGCTCTTGCACTACCTGCAAAACAAAAGTTGATCAAGGCCGCAAATATTGCCAGAAGTGTGCATACAAAGCAAATGGCATGTACTTTCGTTACTTCTAATTATATTAGCATCATTTATTAACAATTCGATAGCTTGTGCGATGTGTGGGAAAGTAGCATCAACATCAACAAATGCAGCACCCGTCATTGCTGGACAAAAGTTTACCTTAAAATAAAGGTAATAGTGTGCATCAATCTCTACAATGGGATTATGATACTATCATGGCGTTGGTTAACCTATAAAAATCCACGAAAACCCTATAACCAATCTCCTTCTGATGAGGATGATATCGCCTCCGAGGCTTGGGATAATGTGAGCTTTGCCTTACCCGTATCTGCTGGGCACCATAAGGCACTGGAAGGCACTTCAACTATAGGATGGAACCAAAGCGCCAGACACATCACAGCAATTCGACATCTCAATCAAGCAGATACTGATTCCTTTGTATCTCAAAATACAGGAGCTGGATGGAATGTAGCTTAGTTTATTTCCAAACTCAGCCAGGACACACAAGGGGTGGTGTTACGCTTAGGAGATTTTTACAGGCTGTCGGAAGGCGTGTATATGTGCTAGCTGTAATTCAGAAAAGGAAACAGCGATTCTGGGAAAGCCTCGCTATCTACATCTAGTACCATATCCTCCACCTACCACACTATGGTAATCAACCTCGAATGCCAAAAAACTTCCATTCTGAGTTAACTGCCTCTGCAAGTCTCTTTTGAAAGCCCAGGTACTATGTTTCTCTTTTGTACCTTGGTGAGCCGTGTCAAATAGTAATTATCCCCCTGGTAAATGCGGAACGCCCAAAGGTAACATAGATACGTCTCTACTAACTATGTCAAAAATACAGCTGTTAAGCAACAGCTAGCGCTACAACAGCAGGCCCGAGGCATCACTTCTCTAACGCCCACCAAAAAAAAGGCTTCTCACCTTGTACTCCCAGAGGCCGCGAACAGGATGCATCCCTGCTAGTAATCAACACTTCTTGATTTGATTTGACCAGATACAAGCCATGGCCAAAATTCTATGCTATTGTTGGTCTTGTGTATCGCTGAGAAAAGAAGCAGGCTTCTCGCGTCTAGCAACCGGTTTCCTTTTCTTTTTGCCAACCAACCACCGCAGAAAGAGATGGGAGCGTGGAGAACGGGTCAAACTCACTCACAAGGTTGAGTGTGCAGATCTCATGTGGCAGTATAGGGGGATGTCGTTTTTTTTTGGGCAGTCCGTGTGGGGCGTCTTCCCTTTTTGCTGCGAATATATGTGTTAAGGACCGCGGAAACACTTATACATACATTCCACTTTCTGTAGCTCGGCGTAGTTCGCAACTTTCCCCTCTGACTTGGAAGCAACATTTTTTTTCCTGTTCTGACAAGTCAAGTTGTGGATGGGGTGTTATGTATCAGGTTTATATCTTGGATTTCATACCTTGGTCCCGTTCTTGCGGGATGAGAAAGAGGTCTCGGTCGTATTATGCATCGAGCGGGAGTTACACGTTGAATCATGGATAACGAAGCCAGGGAATTCCTATGTGGCGGACCACAATATTCTTCAGCTACAAGCTCATTCTTCACTGCGTAGTCCCTAAATGAAGAGCCTGGAGGCCACTATCATCACATTATGTATTCAAACTAGTGGGCATATATTCTTCTTTTTATTCTTCTTCTTGATCCCAATTGGTCTAACAACCTAAGTCTAAATCTTACATTGATGGTTTTATCTCCGCGATAGTTAACTCGTAAGCTTGACCATCTCCTCCCACATTCAGGTTTACTCCATCGGCCTCGGCTTTCTCAGACTGTAGGTCTCTACGCACCTTTGAAGCAGCTAATTAGCGTCAGCTTATGCTTTGCCGTGAAGGGTAAGCATGGACTTACTGGATTGATCACCTCCAATGGTGCGGAGCTTGAGCATGGTGACGGTAGGTAAGCTTCTTCGCTCCTCTCTCTTCTCTTTCTTTTCGCCCTTTGGTGCAGCAGGGGCGTTGCCGTTTGCGGGCTTGACAATGATACCAACGCCTGATCCGCCTTCTCCTGTGCCAAGTTGCACTTCAGGTCCGGTCTTCAGAGCACCTGTTGCACAAAGATTAGCCGAAAGCCGAGGAGTTGGTTGCAGAAAAGAGCTTACCTGTAGCGAAGGCGAGGGCAGCATTGAACCCGGCCAAATCTCTCTTCTCTGCTTCTAGATCCCGCTTCTCCTGATCCGAGGTTCTGGCCTTGATCTTGATCTCTACTTCACGAGTCTCGACGTCCCGTTTCCCTACTTCCACAGTGTCAGCAGTCCGTGGCTCAATAACATCTCGCCCGATGCCGTTGACGCCCACTACTGGGACTGGGGCTGCTTCGGTAGCGGACGGGACGACGGACTCAAGAGCAGACGTACTGGTTGTGGCCTCGGGGGTGACTATGGAAGGTCCGTCGGGGACTGCTACAGCAGCTTTTTCAATGGATGCTGCGTTGTTGGAGGAGGCTTCTTGGGAGGCACCGCTGAGTGCTGTCATGAGCTTTGTTACATCTGCTGCGCCACCGAAAGAAATCTAGGAACATGGGCATTAGTATGAGATGAAGAAGTGGAAAGGCCGGGAAAAGTAGTACCTCTCCATCACCGACTACCAGGGCTGGGGAGAAAGCGCCGAGGTTGATGTTCAATGGGATGGGAACAGCGTTAACTGATGATGCGGCCAGGATGGCCAAGAGGACTGAGAGGTGAAGCATGGTGTCTAAGTGTTTTGTGTAGTACGGGTGTGATGAGTAATTATCGTGACTGAAGTAGACAGTTCTTGTGGATATGATGTGAGAAGTTATGTAGGAATTATGAATTAAGAACAAGCCGCAGAATGAAGACTAGCTTCTGGAAATATAGGAGTATTGGAGAAATGAATGAGCGCAGCTGGAGAAGAAAATACTTTATTGGGACAGGAACTTCTTATATATCTTCTTCGGATGATGCCCAGCAAATACCAAGAAACTCCCCAGCAACTTTTCTCAATTCACGTATTAAGCTTCACGTTCCATATTTTCTACCTTCGGTCACCCAGGAAAGCACGGGGAGACTTCACGACCGGCGAATACAGGGCACGACGTACGCACTTTTGATAGCCAAGAATCTAGATCGACGTGAGAGTGTCCAAGACAAAACAAGACACCGTCTTGATCGGCGCCAAGCAGTATCATTCGTCAAAGCATTTGAAATGGTACCAAACAAGCTGTGAGGGCCAAGGAATTCCAAGAACGCTACCACAGCTTGATATTGACAGAAACGCTTATTATTGTAGGCAAACGCTTCTATAAGTGGGGTTTCGGAGTCTTGGCCAAGCTGGACAGGCACGTTGGGTTGTTAGAGAAGTCGAGACGAGGTCGCAGAGCTTTCTCAAGCTCTCTTGGTATTGCTTGGCTCTCCCAGGTTTGAGCAGGAAAGCCGACTGAATTGGAATTGCAATGAAGCTTCGGTAGAGCTCGATTTGCGAAGCCATCGTGTAACGCGCGAGGGGGAGAGAGAAGGGGGGGGGGATAGTCGGGCGGCGGGTTGGCATTCCAAACGTATCCTCGACGGGAACCTCAGAGAATACCGGTGAAGGTGTTTCTGGTGATGCTGTGAGCAGAGAGTTGCAAACAACTTTCAGTTTCGTAGCGACGAAGCTGTCGATAGATGCTATTAACTGCCGTATCCTGTAGATTCGGTTCGATTCCACCGTTCATCCATTCATCCTCCGTGCCAGTAGCATTAGCAGTAGCAGTGCCAATGCCAATTCTAGGGTGGAAACGAGGTCCGATGGCGGGGAATTAAGCTTATGTGCTGCCATAGATAATAAGATTTGAAGCTCAGGAAAACAAGACTTCCGCGAAAGCTTCTTGCCCAGAAACGACGTTATCCCCGCGTTGTCGCAGCGCTCGGCACATGGCTGGGCACGCTGGGTCACAACTCACATCCTGTGCACATACTGGGCGCCCAGCTTAACGAAGCTTGAGTGTCCTTGGGAGTGCGTGCTTGAGTGTCCTTCGGAGTGCTTGAGTGTGCTTGAGTGTGCTTGGAAAGTGCTTGGAAAGTGCTTACAAGTGCTTGAGTGTGCGTGCGGTGGATCCCCGACATCTGTAACTTGTTGACACAGTTGACACTGCGAATGGCGCGCGAATAGTTGCCCTCGTCCCCATGTCCCCCTTCCCGCTCGGATTCTTGGCTGAGGCTCCGGAAATGGCAGAGACTTGGCAGACTGCATTGACAATTGACGTATTGGCATGGGGGGATCTTCACAATCTCTCCGAGTCCAATAAACAACAACCCGTTCGCGATGCGATGCAGATGCGGCTCCGGAAGCGAGCGACCAAAATTACGCGCCCCCGTACTGTATACATGCGAAAAGAAGACGGACGGGACCGTGGGAGAAAGGAGATATGGGATTGATCGTGCAGAGGTGAAGCGAGAAGCAAGAAGCAGCAAGCGCATCCTATTGTACAGGTCTCAGATACTTTGGTGATTAACGACATGACTGCACTCCGTACGTGCCCTGTACCAACATATGCTTGGGGCGAAAGGTGGTTGGATCCTTCCGATCTATATCCTGGCATTCACCATACGCTTGGTCCTCCTTTTTGTTTGACACAGTGGTACAGTATGTATATACATGGGAGGGAAGAGATAGGTGGATGTCGTGTGTAGGTAGGACTACTAGTGTCTACGCCTCCAACTATGGAATAAGTGTTGAAACCCGGGTGGGGTGAAACTTAACATCTAACCCACCCGCCAAAAAAATGTACAGTACTGACAGTATTAGTAGTGGTCTAGAGCTAAATCAATTATGCAACTCTAGGAGGCCTTGGTTTCTTTCCGAGCTACTTCGCATATTCAATCACAACATCGATGTCTCTAGAATTGCAAAAGAGAAGCAAACAGAGTAACGACAATCTTTATTTCAAATCTAGGTGCCTATAGTCAATGGATGGATACTTCGTACTTAGCTTGCTTGTGACTTCTCGCCTCAAACCGCCTCCCCTTTGCTTAAGAAGCTAGCACCGAGACAGCTTCAAAACTTGGATCTCTACTACCTTGTTTTCTGCAGGGATCATCCTCCATTCACAATGCATATCGCTTTTCCATATTGCATTACGGATACTCTAGCTGCGTTTCTTGCTGGCCATCCAGTCATGCGTCCCCAGTGCCTTTCAAATTGGCTACATCATATTCCTTTCGCTTCTTCAAGGCAGTTGAACAGGATCCGTCTTAAAAAAAAATCCCTTTCCACGAGAGAATCAAGGAACAAACAAAAGTCATATCAGATGAGACGGTGTCCGAGTCATTCCCAACGGAACAACTCAGGGTCGCGAAGACCCTGCGGATCTATATTCTAGACTGGGAGCCAGATGCTGTCTATGATTCTAGACTTATATGCCAGTTATTCTTTTCTATCCTACAATCTATACCAATTGTGCAGTTACTACTCCTCCATGCAATGCTTTTTGACAAGGCCACCATGGCTGGGATACTTCCTCGACAATCAGCTTCGTGGTCTTGTTTATGCCGATGATACCTGTGGTGAGGAACAAACTACGAAGCTTGACGCTCGAAACACCTAGACTTAGTAGGGGATTTTTTTCTTTATGGGTACAAACGGCCCTGAGATCATACATAACATTGCAAGAAGCTGTTCATTGCTTCGAGTTTCTTGCACAATCATCAGGAAGGACTTGATCTCCTGGCTTTACAGCCCCAGTCTAAGATCTCGACGAGCCTCAACAGTATAGACCAACGACTACGAATACATGAACCTTTTCTCTTCAGCTGCACCAATCTGCCAATCATTCTCCCCAAGTGGTCGAATATTATTTTTCAAGACTCTACAGATAACAGTAAGCTTGTGTCTGCCACCCTTCCATAACTACGAGTATATACTGAACTAGAACCTAGGAACAAACTTCCATCCCCATTGCGCTTAAACATGCTTCGACTCCCCTCATGACAACACTTCGCAAGGAGATCCTCCCTTTCCCACCGTCCTATAATTCAGTATCTACTTTCACATACCCACATAGTGCAAAACATTTGGGAATTGCGTCTATAGTACGGATGTAAATTATCTACTGTGTTGCCCCCCTCCGTTATATCCAGCAGATATGTGTTTCGTATATTTAAAGCTCGGGATTTGTTGCGTAGGCTAACAGCTAGCTCATGTGCTAAGTGGTTCCTTTAATACATCTGTAGGCTTCAGTGGATTGGAATCTATTCTGCACTAGAAATACTCAAGAGCTTTAGTTTTTCAATTCTCTCGAACGTAGTTGACTGAAAAACCATCGCCTAGCGTATTTGAGCAGATTAGTTGGAGAGGTTATGGTGTGTGGTTACTTCTTGACGGCATAGTGACGAGGCTATCTAGCGTCAAAAAGGCATGTTATAGCTATTCTGATTATCAGAGATACAAATTGTCCGCGTTTAATGACATATTTGTTCGAAAAGTGAAACCTATGAGAAAAGCTGAAGAAAATGGCAATGGAATGCAAAGCGTCGCCAGCTCTGAAAAGTATACCTTCGAATGTTAAGGTATTAAAACATCGAACATCTATTTCCCCGCAAATCATAAACAGCAAAACTAGATTCCAAACAATATCTGCATCTCATGAGTACTTCTTCTAACGTTCAAACATGAAAAGCTGTTCCAAAAAGTGTGTGCAACATGATACATGAACCACGTGATCAGCATCGCTTAAGCCCCTTTCCTGTTTTAGATTTCGAAGTTCCTCCTTTATAATAAGCACTCGATCTGTGAGGAAACTGCGCATAGCAAAACATATATCATAAACTAAACAGCATACCCACTCCCATTCAGATCACCAAAATATGACCTCTTTTGCCTTGGATTCGACCTGAAAGTCGTTAAGGCGTGGTATGAGCGCATAAAGAAACTTAGTACGTAGTGAGTAATTGTAGGGATTTGATTTAATCCAATATGCGCATACAGAAGATTCTAGCTTTCAAAGACCTCTCCCTTTGCTCTTCTGAGTCAATATGCGCTTGATTTATGATACAATTCGTACAACAGATGCAGTTTCTCTTAGATTTTTTAACCTGAAATGATTTAAAGAAATGATAGCCCATAAGACAAGCTAATGGGTAGCACTGGATGCTTTGCAAGAACTATCACTGTCTTTGACTGTAGACCCAGCTTCGTTAACCTCCAATACAATCGCATAGTATCGTATAGGATGTATTAAAATAATTCTAGATGATTTAAAAAGCAGAAAAGGTGCTTTTCACGTTATGTGAGACCCAATTTGGGAACTTGCCGCGTGCATGACCTCCAGATAGAAGACACCAAAGCATTTGAATGTGACCAGAATATTCGTATTTTTGGTATCGGGAGTTAGAGACTTTTGGTCTTTCTTTTATCTTGGACTAGCTGAATTTGAAAGCCATGCACTTAAATATGGCTGTTCTTTTTAGAAACAGGATTCATACAAGACACAAAGAATGAAAGCAACACTTTTCATTTCTGGCTTACATGTAGAGAGCTTTAGAGTAAACTATAAATTTCAGGATCCAGTCTCACTTTCACTTATTTAGTCTGAATTTGATGTATAGCTTGTCTTTTTTCCATATCTAATTGATTATATACCATCCAACGTTGCTTCAGCTACCACTTCATACCGCCAGGCAAACGGGAAAACCTCGGGTGAATTTACTAACCACAATTCCGCAGTTTAGCATTAAATTGTCATTTTTAACTCTTGGCACTACTCTTTGCGCTTTCACCTGACCGAGCTTGCATTAGCGCCACTGTGGGTCTAGAGGTAATCATTACCGTCTTTTCCCAAGTTCCATTCTTGACAACATCATAACACACTGTACTCTCAGCATACAGGTCTACTGTATTCTCGAATATGTTTCACAAGATTGGTTCTCATATTACTTCCTCATAGTCTGAGAATATACCAGCAAGAGAGGTCTCAACCTCACAATATCCTCAAGTCTATCGAGTGTTAAGCAACTAAACCTCCTCTAGTACACTTTCTCGCCTTTTAGTACACTTAGTTCTGTCTCACTTGAAGGTAACTGATTATTTCAAATGTTCGATTTGATATTCTTCCTACTCCCTAACTCTGCAAGATCTTCAGCTAACGATAATTTCCTCTAGCAGCTAGCAGACATATGATACCACAGTCACTGTTCCTAATCATAGTTAGAAATAAATCAACCTTGATTCTTGTCTAGACGAGACATTGGTTCTGAAGCAGCAAGGATAACTAACAGAGCGCAAGCCTTCGCTGGTGAAATCTGTGCAACATAAAGTCTCCCGAGCGCAATTCAGAAAGAGGGAATATATCGCGCCCAGAGCACTTCATTTGGCGATAGAAACCCGATGCCATGGTGCTGGTTTAGCTCCAAGCAACATTCGAGCAAGTAAATAATAAGGAGCTTCTTGATCTAATTTTGGAACTAACATGAACATTCTTTTAGAGAAAGTCTCCGCCATTACCAAAAAGACTAAAATCACAATGCCAAAAGTCAAACTGTGTGAACACAGACTTTCATAGCGGTACACATCAAACTGGTAAGTGGGAATGTTCCATAATGTGCGAATCATATACAACGGCTTGCGATGTTTGTGTTCTATTTCTGATACATAATCAAAGTCACTACAGCTGCCAAGATCTACCATGAAAAGTATAGAAGCTAACTGTTTAGTCAGTGGACTTCCCCAAGACGTACAAAGCGATTAGCCGTCATAATAAACATAAACCCCTATTTTGGTGAAGCGCGTTCGCCGGGGCTTCGCAACTATGTCATGCAGGGACTTAGCCAGCTGGCATAAGGGCAGATTGGCGACGACTACGAAACGAGCAACCCTCTTTCATTTTTCAAACAGTATGGAGATCATTGAATTTAAGACCACTTTCATGAAGAGCCCGGGAGCTGAATAGGTAGATTGAGCAGCTTAGAAAGTTCTTTCACACAGGTCAAGAAAATAGCACCGCATTCAAGACTTCCATGATGGCCTACTTACGCTCCAGGATGTTCTTTATGCAGGTCACTTTCTGCCCCTGCTTTGAGGCGTTTTGATCCCTGTAAGTCAGAAGAGGTTTCAGTAAAGTTGAGAACTAACTTGGCAAACAGTACAAATCACATCACATTATGTCCAGGCATTGTTCTAGCCCTAAAGATTCAACACATGAAGAAAGCCAGAGAACCATGAGCTACTAACTAACCATATTTGAGAAGTGTTTGGGGCAAGCCAGAATCGATCTAGGTGGTCAAGATCCAGAATAGCATTAAATGTAATTGTGGACAGCATCGCTGACAAGCAACAAATTATGCTATGGAGTGGGTGGTATAGACATGAAGTTCGAGAACTTCCTGGGTGTCACTGGACAAGGTCGAGGAAATTATTAAGAGTTACGGTGTGGCTTTACAGATGTGCTACACAAGAATGGCTGATGAGCAAAGGCCAAATTGCTCAGTTCTAGAGATATGAAAAGCAAACCACAATACGCGAGACAGAAGTGATGAAGACAAAGCTCACGAAAGAACAAGAACTATTTGGTTTTGTTCGTAGATGAAAAAGGGAGATGGCAACTTCTATGTCCAGTTATTTGGCTAGGAACATATCAAAACACAGCATGAGATACCCATTTCAGGCGGAAGCAGTAGCGTTTCCTGTTTCAACAACATCCTGGGATCAAGGGATGAGAGGACACTGTTCCCATTGCTGAATCTTTCAACTGCGGTTAAGATTTTACAAGCAATATATCAAGGGAGTCATTCTCATCAAGTGGTAACTTTCATACAACGTGGTAAGATTATCTCATGCTCCGAACTTGTTCTCCGAAAGCTTTCAATCATCTAATTTATATTATGCAGACCTACAATCACATGACTTATATTATTGAATTTCCGTTTAGGGACAACACTATGGATCGAGTACTAGGCAATAGTGATTGGCGAAGCGACGGTAATATTTCAAGTATAAAAGAACAAGCTCTCAAGCCAGCGCTCTTGAAGTGCAGGCATTATAAAAAAAGGCATCCACAGAGCTAAAAGAGTCCGCTACGAAGCCAAAGGAGGAGGCCTCTGGTAATTATCACGAGACTTCTAC
>Ga0247812_10001596_pt1 | contig 12782 bp, 13 predicted proteins | sample UWRJL149409B1_FD_178011 | JGI IMG/M metagenome (GOLD analysis project Ga0247812, IMG submission 178011) | Plant litter microbial communities from Arlington Agricultural Research Station in Wisconsin, United States - UWRJ-L149-409B-1 | ecosystem: Environmental > Terrestrial > Plant litter >...
TTGAAATTTATAAAATACTAAAGCAAAACCAAAAAGAAAATGGAAGTACGATTTTATTTGATTCTTGTAATGAGTTTGAAAAAGATTGCACAAATTTCATTAGAGCAAAATATGTCGGAACTGACGAAAGATACAAAGATTATAACAAAATAATGGCGGATAAATAAAAAACCGAACGCATAACAGCCACTACAACGGATTTAGGCATTTGGCTTAATGGGAAGTTGGTTTTGTATTTGGGATGAATTTGCCAAATCCGAAAATAGGGCTTAATTTAGTCCCAAACCCGCTGTAGTGCCAGAACGTTAGCGACTATTGCTCCGTTGAAAAGGAACAATTGATTTTAACCAAATGTTTTAGAACGGAAAAACATAATGAAGCAAAAACCGAGCTGACCGAAATTGGAGCCGAAAATCGATGTTTAAATTGTTGCGGACAAACAAACGTGAACCGCTTTACGGAAAACCGAAAGCGGAATTTTTTTGTCGATTTTTTTTGAGGTTTTATTGTCTGTTCCTAAACTTTGAGTTTAAAAGCGGAAATTAATTGAAGCGGAAATCAGAAGGCGGAAAAACTTTCGCAATTGGAATCGATAATTGGAATGTCATTTCGTTCGTGCTCATTAAGCGTGTCGCAACATTCGCTAACACACGCTACAAGCAATTTGGGGATTTGGCTTAATGGAAAAATTGGTTTGCATTTGGAAGATTTGGCAAATCCGAAAGATAACGCTGATTTACTCCCAAACTGCTTGTAGCGCGAGAACGTTATAGGCAAGAACCCCTCACGAAGAACTATGAAAGTACAATTATATTTATTTTTCGTTATAATAATTTGCAGTTTTACAAATTGCAAAAGAGAAAATACGGTGAAACCGATTAAAGAAGAATATATCGTAATTTCAAAAGAAGATTCTATTTCTAAAGCTTACCATAAAAAAAACAAAATTCCAAAACCTTTCGTTCCACAAGAATTTAAATGGTATACAGATTTGGTGGTGATTATGGATTCCAAAGACAAAGTTTATATTTATCAAACTGAAAGAAAATCTTCTAATGAAGAAGCAAAATTTGATTATCCAAATTATATTGGTTTAAGACCGGAATATCTGACAACTATTGAAAGTAAAGATTTTGTTTTGTTCTTAAAAAACAATAACGACATATTTGGGATTTTTCCAAATAAGGAAAACGTTATCAATCCTTTTTACATTGCGTCAGAAACAGACACAATAAAAAATGTTGCAATTTCTAATTTAAACAAGGCGCTTAGTAAAGAAAAAAGCCAAACTATATATTTACTCAGAAAAACGACAGAAGAAGAAAATGTTGTTCTGAATTTCAAGAGAAACCAGAAAAATTTTGAACCTGAAAAGATTAATTGGTCAACAAATTTTTATGATGGACAAGTATCTCCCTTTACAAAAGAATATGCAGAAATGGAAAGGCGAACTAAAAGCGTTGTAAATGCTAAAGAAACTTTTAAAAAGAAGATTAGAATAGTTTACATTTAAAGTTCCTGCCTATAACACACGCTACAAGCGATTTGGGCATTTGTCTTTAGGGAAAAATTGGTTTGTATTTGGTAGTTTTGGCTTATCCGAAAATTAACGCTAATTTAATCCCAAACCGCGTGTAGCGCGAGAACGTTAGCACCAATTTTAACCAAAACGAGAATGGGATTATTTGACATTTTTAAAAAATCAGACAAAGGAAATAATCCAAAAACGGCTGAACAGAGAAAAAAACATACTGAAAAATATTTGAAGTCTTTGAACATTCCATTCATTGACCATTTGCCGTTAATTGAAGAAGAAAGTGAAGTTAAAATAAGAGATGCGAAAGAAATAGCTGAACGAATTTTAATTTTAGTTTATTTAGCCTACGTTTCTGAAGTTCCTGGCGAAAGAGAAAATGTAATTGACTTTTTAAAAGCTAATTTACTTTGGGACAAAGTTTCCCCAGAAGAAAAAGAGATATTTCAAAAGGAAGAACTTACAGACCAAGAAATTGCAAATGTTTCTTGGCGTTCAGAAGCAGTTTGGTTATTACTTTGGACAATTAACAGAGTTGACAAATTGGAATTGCCAACAGACCAAATTGAAATAAGCAAAATCGTATCAAGACTTCCTAAATTTCTAACCGACACTAAAGGTTTATCGAAACCGCAATTGTACGACCGACAACAGAAATACTTGATGTTTCAGACTTGATATATCGACTTCATTGGGCGACAAGAAATGCTGACTTAAATAATCAACCGATCCCTGCAAATTTGGATTTAAGTATAATTATGGAAAGACACTATGCTATAAATTGGGTGACATATTATGCTGACGAATGGGACGAAATATCAACAGATACATAAGAAAAAACTGGTGCTAACAGCCGTTTGGCGAGATTGGGGTTTTAGGCTGAATTTAAATATAGTTTGTATTTGGAAAATTTGTGTTTAACCGAAAAATCTCGCATCTTTATTCCCCAACCTCGCCAAGCGCCAGAACGTTGGCAGACATTAACAAAAAATCCGAAATAAATATGACATTTTTCAGTAATAAGAACATAGACGAAGACGAAAGAAGAAATATTGCATTTCAAGTTATGGTTGCTAATAGAGATTTATTAGAAATCGCAATTAAAAGAAGTCAACCACCAACTTATGAAAATTCAATTGGTCTATTAAATGAAATTGCACCAGATTTATATAAAGATTTTACTGAATTATTAAGTCGTAAAAACGAAAGTGAATTAAGTCAATATTACAACGAACTTGCTGATATTCAAACAAAAGAAACAGATAAATTAGTTACAGCATTTGAATTAATTGATATCGAAATAGTAAAATTAAGAAAAAGAAATGAACTCGATCCAACTAAACGAATTGTAAAAAAGAAATTAATGGAGCATTTAGTTGCTAGAGAAAAAATGGAGCCGGTAAGAATGACTGAAAATAGAATCTTGAACAGAGATTTTAGTAAAATAGATAGAAGTACTTATGCTGAAACTCATTTTGAAGATGATTTTTTTACTGATTTTAAACTCAAAAATAATGAAATTTTAAGAATACGTTTTTTACATCCAGACAGTGATGAACATATTACAGGAGCAGACTTAATTTATGAACAATACGATTTGAAAAACAAAAAAGTTAGGTTAGTTTTTTTACAGTACAAAACTTGGGAAAATAATGTTATTTACAAATCTCAAACAAAAAATTTACTTCCTCAACTTGAAAAGCTTGAAAATATTTTGTGCAAAAATAAATTATGTCATTCAACAAGCGGAACAAAAACTTCTAATAAATATAGATTCCCATATTGTTCAGGATTTTTAAGACCAACGGATAAAATTCAAGAAAATGACAGTAAATTAATGTCAAGTGGATTTCATTTGCCTGTTTGTACTGCTATGAAAATGTTAGAAAGCGATGAAAAAATAGAAAAGAAATTAATCAAAGAAGAAGCTTTTAAAAGTCACATTTTTGAAGAATTATTTAACAGCAATATGATTGGATCAAGATGGATTGATTTAGACAAAATTGAAGAAATCTATAATGAAAATGAAATATTTGAAAAAAGCGATAGAATTAGACTTTATGCACAGGAATTTATAAATTAACGTCTGCCAACAGCCGTTACACGAGATTTGGGCATTTGGCTGAATTTAAAGATGGTTTTATACTTGGAAAATTTGCGTTTAACCGAAAAACCTCGCCTCTTTAATCCTAAACCTCGTGTAGCGCCAGAACGTTGGCAGACATTTTAAAGATAAATTGTTAAATATTTAAACTAAATTTAAAAAAAAAAACAGAAGGCTATGAAAATTGAGATAAAAAAAGTAGTAATCATTATTCTTTTAGCTCTATTAAGTTATAATTGTAGTAACAACGATGAAAAAATTATTTTGGAAGATTGTGAAAAACATAATTTTGGAGTTGTGACTCTTAATTATTCTTCTAACTCAGTAAACCATAAAGTGTTTATTCTTAGCAAAGACCTTACAATTTCGAGAACTAAAACTAGTGCAATTGGAATTCTAAAAGACACTTTACATTTAAAAACGGGGTCTTATACGTTATCAATTAGTAGTTTTATTAAAGAAAATCAAGAAACCCAAATACCATATATGTCAGTCACAACAACTAAATGTAGTGAAAGAATTATAGATGTAAAATTGTAATTAAAAAAACGATCTGCCAACAGCCGTTACAAGAGATTTGGCATTTGGCTGAATTTAAGGATGTTTTTGTAATTGGTAAATGTGTTCATAATGGAAAAAAATCGCATCTTTAATCCCAAACCTCTTGTAGCGCCAGAACGTTATGTGCGATATTCGAGGAACGACGGGAACTAAAAGACAAAATCGAAAGAAATGATATTGAGTGAAGCAATTTTAAACTGCAAAAAGTATAACGATACTGAAGAAATTATACATTCAATTTTTGCAAAAAGAAATAATGGAAAATTTCTTCCAGATTCTGAAGCTTTAATTTTGGAATTAACTCCTGAAGAAATGGAAATGCAGTTGAGCATAATAGCTGAAACAAAATGTCCTGGATTTGAATATTTTTTAGAAATTTTTGTTTTACAAGATTTTTATGATGATTTAGTAAGACTTGAAGAATTCAAATCAGACGCTAAAAAAGTAGAACGAATTATACACTATGCTGAATTTGATGCTTAATAAAAATGGATACAATTGAAAGACAAATAAACTTAATAGCTCAGAATAAAACAGAATTTGACGAAGGTTTAAAATTAATCTTAAAAAAACCCGAATACGATTTTAAGGAAATATTTGAAATTCTACAAAATTTAATTTTGAATTCTATTCCAAATAAATCCAATTATAGTTCTGACTCTTATCAAAAAGCTATCGTTAGTATTCCAATCAAACAAACTTTTACGCCAATTATTATACTTAATAGATTTTCAATCAAAAATGCTTTTAAAAAATTAAGTGAACTACCAGAAAGTGAATATGAAAAAATAATTTTGTCGCTTCTATGGATTTTTAAAATAACTGACACTGAAAGACGAGAAACTGAATGCAAAAATGGATGTGGACATTATTGGCACAATATCACGTAAAAATACCGCACATAACAGCCGTTTGGCGTGATTGGGGTTTTAGGCTGAATTTAAAGATGGTTTTGTATTTGGAAAATTTGTGTTTAACCGAAAGATCTCGCATATTTATTCCCCAACCACGCCAAGCGCCAAGACGTTAGCGGTAATTTCGTCCGAAACAATACAAATCAATAAACTATGGGAATTTTTGTTTTTTGTCTTATGTTTATCATCTTTTCAATTGGAGGTGGAATATTATATTTAATTTACTTGCCTTTCAAAATATACCTTAAAAGAAAGCAAAAACTCTCACGTGAATTGAGTCGAAAAATAAATATAACTTATGTTTTAACTATTCTACTCGCAATAATTTACATTACTTATGACTCCCTTTATCCTTCTGAAAGCTTTTATGAAGAAGAATTTAAGACAGTAACGTTAAGAGAAATTCCCGAATCGGCCGAATTTATTGAAAAGTCAGCTTCTTACCCTGACTTTAAAGGAGAATACTGCTCTAGTTCACAAATTAAATTATCTAAATCTGATTATAAAAAGCTTTTAAAGGAATTAAATGATGACAAAAGAATTACTGAAGAAAAAGAAATTGTTGGTTTCGCAGAATTTAAAAATACGTTAAAAGAAAAAAAAGATAACAAAATAATTAAAAAGTTTACGCGAAAAATCGAGGGCGAAGAAGATCATTTTTTGAACATTTTTTTCTATGATGATGAGCAAACAATCTTTGTTAATATTTGTGTGACATAAAGAAACTACCGCTAACAGCCGTTTGGCGAGATTGGGGTTTTAGGCTTAATGAAAAGTTGGTTCTGTATTTGAAAAATTTGTGTTTAACCGAAAAATCTCGCATCTTTATTCCCCAACCTCGCCAAGCGCCAGAACGTTAGCAGTAATTTTCAGAATCCACCCGCTTAAGAATAAAATGAACGAAATATATATAGCTTAAAAATGATTTGCCTATATTTCCACCACAAACCAATATTGTAATCCGAGAAAATGAAAATTATTACAGTCGATACTCCTCTTCATCAACGTAGAACAGTATTTATAGCAGATGTTTCAACATTAGCAAAATATGACAATACGAAAAAAATAAAATTTACAACGCCTTATAAAATTTTAAAAATACCATTGGATTTTACAGCGCTTGTTATGCCAATCGCTATTTCTGTTGTCGATGTTGGAATAGATTTGTTAGAAAAACTTCGATTAAAAAAATTTGAAAACATCGCGAAAGGTGAAATCGATTATTGTGCTGAAAATTTTAATTTTCCGGCTCAACATCCGGCAAATGGCGTAATGTACGCTTGCCCAGATTACCAATCAGATTTCTACATACCCATAGCAAATTTTCACGACTATACTTTTCAATTAAAAATGAGTGCTTTTGTTGAAATGTGTGCGTCACTTGGTGCAAAAAAATGCTCCGTAATTTATGCTGAAGAAAATGGAAAGGAAATATCCTTAAATGTAAAAGGTAATGGTCCGACTACATCAGGAGACGTCAGTTTTGAAAACAAAACAAAATACAAATACACAAACGAAACTTCATTTAACTCTGAATATGATTTTCCCAAACCTAAGGAAATTAATGAATTCGTATCTAAGTGGGTAAAGACGGAACCATCTTGGAGTACAATTCAAAGAATTAGGATAAATAACGGTATAACTAAATCCCGCGTAGAAATCAATTACTCCGATGAAATGGGAATCGATACGCAATTTTCAACTAAATTGACTAAGATGGGCGTTAATATCGGAGGCACATTTAATCAAATAAAAAAGAGAAAATATGTTTATGAAGTGGAATTTTGGGAAATCGATTAAAACTACTGCTAACACACGCTACAAGCAATTTGGGTATTAGGTTTAATTTGAAATTGGTTTGTATTTGGAAGATTTGGCAAATCCGAAAGATTACGCTTCCTTAATCCCAAACTGCTTGTAGCGCGAGAACGTTGGCGGTCATTCCCCCTAGACTCCCGCCCTGACCCCGTAAGCTAACGGCGGAAGAGCGGAAAAATGAAGGGAATTTATAAGAAAAAATTGTTTTGTAAATATTTGATTTACAAAACATTAACAAAACGTTAGTTAGAATTGTAACGACCCTCACAGAAAAAAACAAATTTGACAAAGAAGAAATGAATAAGACAATTGTAATAACAGGAGTAAGTAAAGGAATTGGATTTGCTTTGACACAACAGTTTTTAAATAATGGTTATTTTGTGATAGGAACAAGTCGAACAGGAGAAATTGAGAATTTATCTCATCCGAATTTTACAGCTCTAAAACTCGACTTATCAAAAGAAGAAACAATATTCACCTTTGACAAAATATTAGAGAATAAAAATATTAGAATTGATTTTTTAATTAACAATGCAGGAATCGGACCAGATTTAGACACTATAAAGCCCGAAATAGAAAGCTTTAAACAAACTTTTGATGTAAATGTGACAGGAACAGTATTTTTTACTGAACTATTGTGTAAATATATTAATGTCGGTGGAAAAATAATAAATATCTCATCCAAAATGGGTTCAATAGAATTATGCGAACGAATAGATTCAATTGCATATAGGATGTCAAAAACTGCTTTAAATATGTACTCGAAAATATTAACAAACAGGCTTTCGGGCAAACAGACAATTGCAACTGTTCATCCAGGTTGGGTACGAACAACAATTGCGAAGGATAATATTGTGAATGGTAGACTTTCCACAGACGAATCTGCTGTTAAAATATTTGATTTTGTAACAAGTAACTTTGAAACCGGAATATTTTGGGACATTGAAGCGGAAAGAAAAACTGAATGGTAAAAAACAACGAACCGCCAACACACGCTACAAGCAATTTGGGCATTTGGCTTAATGGAAAAATTGGTTTGTATTTGGAAGATTTGGCAAATCCGAAAGATAACGCTAATTTAATCCCAAACTGCTTGTAGCGCGAGAACGTTAGCAGCTAGTTTCAAGAAAATCAGACGCAGAGAATTCAAGAACCAAATCATAAAAGAAAAAATGACTTCAAAAAAAGATGTAGCACTTGAAAGAGAATTTAATCAAAAAAAAATAAACCATATTTTTCATTATACTGATAATTTTGATGTTTTACTTAAAATCTTAAGAAATGGTTTTGCACCATCTTATTGTGCAGAAAAAATTAATGATGTCGAATATTATATTCCAATGGTAAGCTTCTGTAATATTCCACTTCGAGATGTTGATTTATATATGAGGTATGGAAAATATGGAATTGGAATGAGTTTAGAATGGGCATTAAAAAATTCTATTTCACCTGTTGTTTATATTCACGAAACAACTCCTTTCAAAGACTTTTATCTTAATATGAAAAAGATTCACTATGATAAGATGCTTACTGAAATCTTTGATAATGAAAAAATTGAGAATTTGCAAAACAAAATTGACAATTTAGATTATTCACAATATGATTTAATGCTAAATAGAATTAATAATATTACTATCCCTGCAGTTCAATTTTTTAAAAATTGGAAAACAATTCATAAAGGACAAAATATTATTACTTATCAAGAAAGAGAATGGAGATTCATTCCTAAATTAGAAAATGAAAAAAGAATAATTACAGAAATTGATAATGAGTTTACAGAATTAGAAAACAAGAATTTTAGAAAAAAACCTCATTTACCCAATTATGCTGCCGATCTAAAAAATATAGAAAATATTCGTTACATATTAATAAAAAATGAAGCTCAACGAGAAAAAGTAATTGGAGTTTTAAATAGAAAATTTGGAGAAGAAAATGTAATTGAATCTATATTGTCAGGGAAATTAATGATTATAAAAGAAGAACTGATTCACAATGACTTCTAAAAAAAAACCAGCTGCTAACAGCCGTTTGGCGAGATTGGGGTTTTGGGCTTAATGGAAAGTTGGTTTTGTATTTGGAAAATTTGTGTTTAACCGAAAAATCTCGCATCTTTATTCCCCAACCTCGCCAAGCGCCAGAACGTTATGCGAAATTTACAAACCAAAAATCGATATGAAATCATTCAAAATAATTCTATTACTTCTTATTAATTATTCTGTTTTTTGTCAATCAAATGCGGATAGTACAATTGTCAAAAATAAAGTTAAGGAAGTTAAAATTTTTGACTCAACAAATAATTTAGTTTCCATTTCTAAATACGATGTAAAAGGTAATCTAATATTTAAGTCAATGGACAATTTTGCAAGTGCAACCTTTTTGAAGACTTCAGAAATTAACACATTTGATGAAAGTGGAAACGAAGTTAAAACTGTGTCTACACATTCTTCGTTCCCTGATTCCACAATTTGGGTAAAAGAATATGATAAAAATAAAAACCTTTTGAATATTAAAGATGAAAAAGGTAATCTAGTATTCCAGTATTTTTATGATGATTCAAATTTTAAGAAAAAAGAAATAATGTATGATGAAAATAAAATTTCTCAAACAACTATATATGAAAGTCGTAAAAATGGGAATGAAATTGTCTCGTTAATAAATGGAGATTTTCTTAAAAACAGAAAAAATATTTCATTTTTTGACAATAACAAAAATGAAATTAAAACAGAATCTTATGATAATGATAAATTAAAATTTTCTTCAAATTCCACTTACGTAAATAATCAAATAGTGAAAATTATTTATAATGAAACTGATAGTCAAAGTGGTAACAATTACTACTATGATTCAAAAAATAGACTTATAAAAAGAGAATTATTTGATTTAGAAAACAGAAAAGAAATAAAAGGAAACTATGAGATTTTTGAATATTTTGAAAATGATTTAATCAAAAAGTACGTTGAAAATATATATTCATTGTTAGGCTTAAACGAATATAGATATGAATACGATTACTTCAAATAAACTTCGCATAACAGCCACTACAACGGATTTGGGCATTGGGCTTAATGGAAAGATAGTTTTGAATTTAGGATGATTTGGCAAATCCGAAAATAGGGCTTAATTTAGTCCCAAACCCGCTGTAGTGCCAGAACGTTGGTGGTCATTGACGCGCAGAACGAAAAAAAGTCCGAATAAAATAAACTAACCAAATATTAAAATGAGTAATATTCCATTTGAGAAAATAGATTGGAACATAATTCCAAAAATTGAATTTCCTGGCGAAAATGGAAGTTCATTTTCACAAACAATAGAATTTGAAGGGCTCAGAATAAGAATTGTTGAATATCAAAATGGATTTTTGGCTAATCATTGGTGTAAAAAGGGACATATTGTACATTGTTTGCAAGGAGAATTTATAATCAAATTAGAAAATGGAGATGAAAAAAATTTCAATCAAGGAACAAGTTTTGTTGTTTCTGACAATCTAAGTTCTCATCTTTCTATTTCTGAAAGCGGAGCAAAACTTTTAATCATTGATGGCGATTTTTTAAAAAATAAAATAGTGTAATTTATTTTTAAATAAAAAATTATCTAAAGACTTCAAATTCTGAAATTTAAAAATAAGTTCATAATAAACTTTAAATATTAAAAACATTCTACTTTGTAAAATTAAGTAATAACGTATAAAACAACGACCACCAACACACGTCTTGCGCCATTTGCGAATTAGTGGAATTACCGTTTTTTATCGTATTTTCGTTTAGCCGAAATATTCGTCTTCGTAAGTCGCAAACGGCGCAAGGCGCGAGAACGTTATGTGATATTTTATGATAAGTAAGACTATTGAAATTAAATCTGGAAAAAACATTATTGACATATCATTTGATGGTTTAGTATTATGCCTAAGAATTTCTAAACCAATTATTGCTGATTTTCATGATGATAGATATTTAGGAACTATGGGGCGCTATTTTGTTCTAAATTCTGATTATGAAAGAGATAAATACATTAAAAATCTAAATGATGTATTAATTAATGGAACTGATGAAATTATTCTAGAAAAAATTATTGACTTTTTAAATTTATTTAATTCAGGGATCTATTGTATTTATACTCGTGAGTCGAACTTAGATTATTACAAAATTAATTACGATTATTATAATGAAGAAGATGCTTTTTATCATTATAATTATACTGCTGATTTTCGAAATCTAATGTTTACACAACCTTCTACAAGTATTTCAAGAGAAAGAGTTGATTATTATAAGGGGTTAATTAAATCTGGTTGTAAACCAAGAGTACTAATTATTAACCATAATAATTTAGAGGGTATTTCTAACCATTATATTAATACTGATTTTATACTTGATGGACACCATAAACTACTGGCATATTCTGAATTAGGTGTCCCCTACAATTTCGTTTGCATAGAAAAAGAAAGTATGGAAGATGAAATTTGTAAAAAAAATCTTTTTAATTCATATTCATATTTTCTAACTGAAGAGCTAAAAACTGAAATTATTGGTAATAATCCAAAAATGTACATTGAAAATTCTGAGGAATCTGTAAAATATAATATTGAGTTTGATAATTATTTAAGAACATTTCAAAAATATATTTCTGGAGATATCGTTAAATTTATTTATAAATCTATCTTTTCCTGTAATATTGAAGAACAAAAATGGGGATTAAGGAAATTAAGAATTATTGAAAAAAGAGATTTTTCAACGGAAAAAATAATATTGTATGATGTAATTGATAAACCTCTATCGCTTTCGTATCGAGAAATAAAATCTAAAGAAGAATTTAATTGTTACATATTGGAGACTTTTGGAAATTCATTAGACGATATTGAGAAAAACATCACATAACAGCTACTACAACGGATTTGGGCAATAGGCTTAATGAAAAAATGGTTTGTATTTGGTATGATTTGGCAAATCCGAATAATGAGCTTAATTTAGTTCCAAACCCGCTGTAGTACCAGAACGTTAGCACCAATTTTAACCAAAACGAGAATGGGATTATTTGACATTTTTAAAAAATCAGACAAAGGAAATAATCCAAAAACGGCTGAACAGAGAAAAAAACATACTGAAAAATATTTGAAGTCTTTGAACATTCCATTCATTGACCATTTGCCGTTAATTGAAGAAGAAAGTGAAGTTAAAATAAGAGATGCGAAAGAAATAGCTGAACGAATTTTAATTTTAGTTTATTTAGCCTACGTTTCTGAAGTTCCTGGCGAAAGAGAAAATGTAATTGACTTTTTAAAAGCTAATTTACTTTGGGACAAAGTTTCCCCAGAAGAAAAAGAGATATTTCAAAAGGAAGAACTTACAGACCAAGAAATTGCAAATGTTTCTTGGCGTTCAGAAGCAGTTTGGTTATTACTTTGGACAATTAACAGAGTTGACAAATTGGAATTGCCAACAGACCAAATTGAAATAAGCAAAATCGTATCAAGACTTCCTAAATTTCTAACCGACACTAAAGGTTTATCGAAACCGCAATTGTACGACCGACAACAGAAATACTTGATGTTTCAGACTTGATATATCGACTTCATTGGGCGACAAGAAATGCTGACTTAAATAATCAACCGATCCCTGCAAATTTGGATTTAAGTATAATTATGGAAAGACACTATGCTATAAATTGGGTGACATATTATGCTGACGAATGGGACGAAATATCAACAGATACATAAGAAAAAACTGGTGCTAACAGCCGTTTGGCGAGATTGGGGTTTTAGGCTGAATTTAAATATAGTTTGTATTTGGAAAATTTGTGTTTAACCGAAAAATCTCGCATCTTTATTCCCCAACCTCGCCAAGCGCCAGAACGTTAT
>Ga0247812_10001598_pt1 | contig 12780 bp, 8 predicted proteins | sample UWRJL149409B1_FD_178011 | JGI IMG/M metagenome (GOLD analysis project Ga0247812, IMG submission 178011) | Plant litter microbial communities from Arlington Agricultural Research Station in Wisconsin, United States - UWRJ-L149-409B-1 | ecosystem: Environmental > Terrestrial > Plant litter >...
TCACCAGAACCGTCGAATATAGCAGAGCCAATTGCAAATACGGCTCCTTTAAAGAAGGCTCGTAGCAGAAAGGGCGCGAAGAAGGTTGCTGAGGACGAGAAGGTCTCTGAAGACGCTGCTGGTAATCCCGAGTCCAACAATTCCGAGAAGACTTCTTCTGTGAAGCTGAATACTACTAAAGAGTCCCCTCCGGCCAAGAAGATTCGCGGTAAGAAGGGTGGTGCAAAAAAAGCTGTCAAAAATGAAGAACCCATTGAAGCTTCAGATACTGCTGGAGAAGATGAACAGCAGTCAGTTGTTAATGTCTCGCAAGCTGTCAAGAAATCTCGCGCGAAGAAGGGTAGTAAGAAAGTTGCCAAGGACCAAATTGCCGAAGAGCACCCTCACAATTCCGACGCCACCGATGATGTCGCACCCGATCAAAGAAAGCACAATGAGCTGACTATGGAGCAAGTTGCGAAGCCTATGCCCAAAGGTGCAGCACCTACCAAGAAACCCCGTGCCAAGAAGGGTGGAAAGAAGGATGTTGCCGAGGAGGTAGTAGAAGGCAATGATGCCGACGAAGTATCTGGCAATGAGCGTGTTAGTATTGAGTCAAAGAAGGCTCGGAAGTCTAAGCGTGAAAAGTCTTCTTAAGTATCTGCCGCTAGTGTTCACTCTCAGTGGGATATTGAAATCTTGATGATGATTGCAAGCGGCTTTGATCTGGTTTTGTGGTGTAAGATTTTGCTTCTATTGCTGGCAAATTAGCGGGCATTAAAATGTTGTGACACTAGGTTATGGAAAAGAGTGCTGGAGCTTGTAATGAAACGCTTTTGTTTCTCTTATAGGAGAGTGTTCAATAGCTGGGATTCTAGCTAGCAATCACAACTCAGACTTTGCTAATTTAGCCATTTAAACATATTGGCAGTAATCTCTAATTCGGATCTTCAATTGCGATGGTGTGAAACCTTTTGTTATTGTGAGTATAAGTAGCCACACCGTATTTACAAGTCTGCTCAATGTGCCAAGCTGAATGGTTAGAAACTCAAATCAAATTGTCCAAGTTTATTTGCGAGAGGAATTCGCTTAGTATATTTTCCCTTCCAAGTCAAAGGATTTCTTATTTCGTGTGAGGCAAGTGTTGATTAAAGTAATGGCAAGCCCTTCGTGTTCAAGATTGATATTTGTTTACAACGATTGAATATTTTACTTCCGTAGTACTACACAGTTTATACCAAAATAGCTTTGTAGGCCAATGTTTATTGGCTTGTGCGTCTAGCGCATAGCTGTGGCTAGGCAAGGGTCGCGTTAGCCGAGAATTGAGGGACGGGATGACATCGAAGCTACAATTGTACAGGAACGCTCTCCTCCAGAAACACGCAAACGATGAACAATGTTCAACCTCTCCAGCCTAGTGCAAAAGGCGCAGTCACTCATTGATCCGACTCAGGCCCTGAATATATCCGCATCAGACAGAAATCCAGCGAAATCAACACTCTTTCGCCATCAGTTTCGTCTTCCAGATACCCAGACTCCTCTCCACGAGATCACAGCAGAGCTTACTATAAGCCCTCCAGTTGTTGTAAGTAGAGATCAAGGCTACCTACCGCTATGGTTGCTATGGGCCACCATGGTAGACGTTAAAATAGAGTAGGGCAGGCTAACCAAGGAGTAGTATTCACCGAATGCCACGCAGGGAGAGAAAGATCGGGATCGAGATCGGGGATATCATTATATTGGGAAGCTACATTTGAGCGAATCATATCTATCATTCTCTACTCAGCCTACAAGCTTTCTACAAAGTGCCAGTACAAACACTTCTTCGGGATTCACGGGTACTTCAGATCCTCGAATAGGGGAGTAAAGCTGACACTATCATAGGGCAGACTCATGGCGCAGGACCTGGTGGAAATGGGTTTACTCTTCCATTATGTGCGATTAGACGAGTAGAGAGACTACATAGCCAAAACTATCAGGTAAATAAGCCGCATACTTAGTAGGAGCATATTATGTTCTGACAATTCCCACAGTTCGCCCTATCAATTACCACCTGGAATGGCATCATGAACCCTTCAGGAACCGAATCGAAAGCGCCACAGAAGTTGACTATACAGTTATCGGGTACTCGGCAGGCATGTGAAAGATTCTGCGACGGCTTGAAAAAAGGTCTCAAGTCTGGAGTGGGTGATGTTGGTAAGCTAAAAAGAGTGGTGTCGGAATGTTACTCGGAATATCTTCTACAAGGAGACGCGAAAAAATTGGATAAACCACCAGATGCTGGACTTGGCATGATCTTCAAGTACCCAGGAGATGCGCGGAAACTACGAGACCGAAGCAAGATGCGCCTATGGCTAGAGTATCTAAAGGACAATGGTCGTAATGTTACCTTGATACGACAACCCACTTTCCACAAGCTCATTCGAGTTGGATTGCCGAATCGACTCCGAGGGGAAATGTGGGAATTGACATCCGGTTCCTTGTTTTTACGTTTGGAAAACCCTACTCAGTATTCAGAGACTCTCGCAAAGCATGAAGGTCGAGAATCTTTGGCTATTGATGAGATAGAGAAGGATTTAAATAGAAGTCTACCGGAATACCCGGGCTTTCAGGATCCAGAAGGAATTGAGCGCCTGAGGAGAGTTCTGACAGCATACAGCTGGACTAATGAAGATGTTGGGTATTGTCAGGCCATGAACATTGTGGTCGCAGCTCTTCTCAGTAAGTGTCGAATTTGATCGTGTTCCTTGGGTCAAAGATGCTGACAGTTCGACTTATAGTATATATGTCCGAGACGCAAGCTTTCTACCTCTTATCAACACTTTGCGATCGTCTTCTTCCTGGCTATTATTCCACCACTATGTATGGAACATTACTAGACCAGCGAGTTTTTGAATCACTAGTGGAAAAGACTATGCCAATTCTATGGGATCACCTTGTAAAATACGACGTGCAACTTTCCGTTGTTTCTCTTCCTTGGTTTCTATCATTATATATCAACTCTATGCCCTTGGTCTTCGCTTTCCGGGTTCTCGATGTTTTCTTCCTGGAAGGTCCCAAAGTACTTTTTCAAGTCGGCTTGGCTATCTTGCGAATTAATGGCGAAGAGCTTCTAGATGCCACAGATGATGGGGCGTTTATACAAGTACTAAAGTCTTATTTTTCTAAATTAGATGAGTCCGCTCACCCCAAGTCAGAGATACCCAAGATGCGGGCCATCACTCGATTTCAGGAGCTCATGGTAGTTGCATTTAAGGAGTTTTCAGGAATCACTCAGAGCACCATTTCTGAGCAGCGCATGAAGCATAAAGATGCCGTTCTAAACAGTATAGAGAGTTTTGCTAAGCGTACTTCAATCCGAAATCTCGGCCCTGACAGCAAAAGGTTGAGCGTTGACGAGCTTGGCGCTCTTTACGACAGGTTCTACGGAATTCTTTACGAGCGTGAACAGCGAAGCCAGATGATCCAAGAAGAGATCGACAGAAAAACGAAAGCCAGCAATATCAAAGCAGCGGAAGTTGTCAACGGTCTAGCCGAAAAACAAAGCATCGAGAAGGGACGTGTAGGAATGGGTCCCAGTCCTACCATGATGGATTACGATGGATTTCGAGAGTTCCTTGCTGGTATTGCTAGATGGGCTGTCACCGACTCTCCTACACCTCCAGAGAAACCAGCCGAGTCTCACTCATATTTCGGCAACACTCCAAAACGGAGGGAAGCATTATCACCTTGGGGCCAAGGAAACCCGGAACCGGCTGATCACGAGTTCATGCAGCGACTTTTTAGAAGATGGGACGTCGATATGAACTCCGCCCTAAATTTACAGAATGTTGTCACAGGTATAGCCCACATCAAAGGGAAAGGGGATATTATGGGCAGCATCACTTACTTCTTTGAGCTATACGATGACGATGGTGATGGAAAGGTTGATCGGGAAGGTATATTAAGGATTTCAGAGGCATTGCTTTTCCTGTCACGGAGAGGTTTAGAAGGTTCCTTAACACCATCACAGTCAATGACTGGTTTAAGTGAATATGAGGCTGGCAACGGTGGTACCGCTAGCAGTTTACATGGTACTACGAACGAACGCTTTCTGAGTAGTGTGAGTGCATTTATCAGACGCTGCTTTGAGTATGCCGACCCAGATAGTCCTCAAAATAAGGAACAGTCGAAAGATGCAGAGACGGAATCCCATGAGAACTCCAATGATATGGTAGATCCTAATTCATTTGATATTGGGGAAGATAGTGACGAAGATGGGGATCTGCTAGACTTGTCGCCAACGACTCCTCCGGTGGCAGGGCAAAAATCGACTGGCCTTCCAGCTATTCCTCCGCCATCCGGGAATTCTGTGGATAAAGCTCGCCATCGAAGTGTTTCCAAGGCTCAAGCTGAGGCTGCGAACGCTGCACTCGACCCCTCCAAACCTCTTCACATCACACTTCCCACATTCCGAATGGTTGTCCTAGCTGAGTAAGTGATCCCTATGCTTTTCTATAACATCACGTGCTGATTACATGTTTAGTGAATTGCTCGAGCAATTCTTCGAATCCTCATTCCCAGCTTCTTTCCGCATTTCCGATACGATGGTTCCCACAAATCCTGGTACTTCAACTCTCACCACATTCTCAAATCTTAGTTTCAGTCGCCCCAGCGTCTTATCAGTGGGCGGCGGGGCAGGTGGAACAGGTGTTGTCGTGCCTCCTGGGAAAGGACTTCGGGGTGTGCTCGATAACATTGTCACAGAGGGCATGCGTGTCGCCGTCGAAGTGCGAAATCGCATGGACGAAGCTCAACGGGAAATGGAAAAGAATGCAACGCAAAGACCAGAGGAAGACGACGATGAGTGAGTTGTCCCGCCATCTGGCTTTCCCCCCTTATTCACAGCTACTAATCCTGTAATTAGTGATGATCAGAATTTTGATCCTAGGAGTGCTGGCGGCTTTGGCGAACGTAGATACGTCAGGAGTGAAGATCGTGATCTACTTGAGGGTGCAGATGCTGAAGCGATGAGCATCAAGGCTGGCCATGAAAGCGCAGCAAAGCAGAACACTCTCAGCCCATTTCCAGTTACCCCCATCACACCGGGAGGTTCCAGGGATAGGAGTGCTAGTGGGTCGACCCAGAAAGAGGCTTTGTTTGAGCGGTAGTCTGCAGGCTACTGTCATATGAATCCCGTGTTTATTTGTTTACTGTGATTATGTATGTATCAATGGAAGCGGATGGGAATTGGTGTTTCGGGAAACAGGAATCACGTATACTTGTTGGCGGTCAACTGAGACTTCTTTTACACTCTTGGATTTGGTTCCCGCTATCTTATCTCTGATTTTTTTTGGATCTATCATCTGATAGTGTTCTTGTCATTCATTTACTGGACCAATGTATTATGAGGGTGGAGCACATGGCTAGACATGTTAACTTAACGGCTTTAACCGCTTGGTGACAATGATCCTAAGCTTTTCAATGATCCCTCCGCGTGCTGATCTTGTGAGAGCTGATGGGTTAAAGTAGGGGATTGAAAATAGACTTCATATGTCCGTGGCAATGTGAGACCTATGGCTGACGGAGTCCGTGGGGAAAGCCGACTCTCCGAGTCGAACGGTATGGTATATACATGTCCTGAATTGCCGTATATATTCTGGTTCTGCAGCTGCTATCGTGAAAACAATCAACTTACGATATCATAATGAAGTCTCAGTACGGTTTACTGGTACTGCTTGGTGGAATTGGTTGCTTTGCTCAACTAGGGCCAGCTGGAGACTCAGGAGGAGGGGCTGGAAGCTTTAACCCTTCCTCTTGTGCTGTACGTTACGTGTAATGTTTTCAGTTACAAGCTAACATGAGAGATTATAGCAGCAATTTTGCACTCCAAAATGGGAGAATTATAGCTGCTCAGTGGATATGTGGCGAGGTTGCGCCTGCGCTGAATCAGGCGTAATTGAGATTTTCAAGTCATGCGTTGCATCGTCAAGCTGCACAGATACAGGAAAGAATGGTATGTTAGTCTCTTCAACAATTTATTAGGTATTATGATAACGTAAAAAGAGGTGTATCAAAGCCTCGCAACCCTATGTGCATCAAGCGGCACAACACTAACAAATCCGCCGGAAACATCTTTCACAAGATCTCTGCTTAGATACTCCCCAACTAATTCCCGGGGCCCAAACTCCACACCATGGCATGATAATCATCCCAGCAGATACGACAACAGCCCATGAGCAAAGGTGCATTCCTTAAAGGTGGTTCTCCTGGATACTGGACGTCAGGGCCATGGACAAGCGGGTCATGGACCTCCTGGTGGAATGGTAAAGATTGTCCAGATTTTTCTTGGCCAGGCTGGACTAGTGGAATATGGTCTTCAGATCCGCAGTGGACAAGTTGGACTGCTTGCTCTGCGGAAACTACGAGTACTACTGCTGTTACGACGACGGATACAAAAGGGTTATTGGTAACTGAGACAAGCTTTGGGGTGAAAGTTGCAGAAAAAACTGTTGGAATCAATTCAGCGAGTACAACAATGATCCCTAATGTGAGTGCTAACATAGTGCAAGGGAACCAAGGAACACAACTTGATTATGGGGTTATGTTTTGGGCATTTAACGTTGCAATTTTAGGGGGGTTCCTGCTTCATTAGGGTTATAAATTACATTCTTTTGGGAAATTGTTACTTTTAGACTTGCTTCCACATGAATAAATTCGTTCTTACAAACCATTATTCGATGAGGATTTCTCCCTATCTATGCTATACTTTACCAATTTTGCAAATTACGCTCACTGAATTCTTTGCACCGGGACATGTTTTCTAATGTGAAAGAAGTTTCTAAGTGTGAAAACTCGGAAGTTGATAGAAATTAACATCTTCGCTATTTAGCAGGTCTATTCAAATGCCTTCAGCAACCAGGTAATGGATGTGATTTCTTGATACGATGGGATTTAAGCAAATGAATGAACGGTCCGATTTTAATGTCAGCTGTGCTAGCTTTGATTGATTCGACCCATGAGATGGCTTTTCAGAGCATCTCTAAGTTAAATGCAACAGAAGAAATGTAGAACTTGTGCATGACCATCATATTATTTATATGAATCTCAAAAGTTTACCAGATAGCCCAAGACAGAAGCGATGCTGAAGTAAATGCTACTACGCCGTGGCTTCTGATACGTGAGGATCCCCTGGCTTTGCGCAGGAGGAGCCATAGGTCCTATACCAGCCTCGCTTGAATCTAAGGTTATGCTTGAAATGCCACCACTTAATATTTCTAGCGGAGCTACGAATGCCATCTGACTCCAAGAAAACCTCGTGTTCCTACCTCCAAATACATAGACCTCAAATCTACCAGCGAAAGTTCCATTGATCCAAACACGGCTTCCGCCGATTGCATCGCCAGTTATCTTGATTTCGGCTGGGACTGGCACCACAACCATTTCATGGGACGAGGATGTTGCGTTCACCCAGATTCGGCCTGGATGACCAGCATCAAAGCCGTCATTTTCAGCAACTGATTGAAGTGGATATTCCCATCCATCAGCACTGAAGAGCAAGGTTCCGTTCTCGGAAAGTGAGAGAGCGATGTCATCTGAAGAAAGAGTGAACGGCCCAGTCACCGAAAGTGTGAGGCTATAATTCATCCCCTTGCTGCCATAACCCAGAGCTACTGGGTCACTCTCAGAACCTCGTGTCCATGAAATAAAATCAGTCTTCCTGTCTAGATTCTGACCCGGAGCGTGAGTAGCAAGGAAATCAATGGATTCATCAATGGTACTCGCATCTAACGCGATGCCTCGAGCGCCACTCCAAGATCTAGCAGCGACTAGAGGTATGCCTCGTCTCATGGCATAGTATGCCTCCAGCTGAGTCGTTGCATCAGGCCCATTGTCGTTCCAAGCTGCCATAATCGCCCCCTTATTGGCACTGGCTCCGTTTACCAACTGTTCCGTGGTATTCACTTGGTTAAAGTAAGCTGGCTGCCATTGCCATCCCACTTGGTTGGCAAAGTTCATGACTCGACTCTCATTGAAGAACTGAGCGTATGGGGCGGGGTTGATAGGTGCATGGTCATTCTTTAAGGACATATAAGCCCACCAATCCTGTGAATTGATCATCTCATAACCTTCTTTTTGGAGTGTAATTGGGTCAGACTGCCCATACTGCCAGTGCTGGATCACTATGTCTTTTGATATTGTAAGATTAGATGGCTCATCAGTACCCCATATTCTAATTCTTTTGCCCGACGTTTTATTCACAAAATCTGCCATCTCGTTGACGAAATTGACGTAATCATCAGCAAGGACAGCAGAGTATTCATCAGCACCTATATGAACCTCTTTAGTATGAAACCATGGTAGAAATTCTGCCCAAACTTGTTGAACTGTGGGGATACTGTCGGGATGAGTGAGATTAAGGAGATCTTTCTTTTCAAGGGCAAGCTCGGGCTTCCATTTTGTGATGGTCAAACAGTGTCCCGGTGCTTCAATTTCTGGAATCACTGTGATACCGTGATTCGCACAGTGCTTCTCTAAATCTAAATAATCTGCCCGACTAAGAGTCTGGTTTGGTCGTTGGATGATTCCATGTAGCTCAGGATTTTCGGGGTGAAGTGAAAATTGAGAGTAGACATCACTCCAAGACTCGTTGTCTCCTCGATTGAGCGGATAGTTGTCGCTTGTGTGATAGTGAAATTCAGACATCTTGAAGAACGAAGAATAAGTGCAGAGCTCCTTCAAAAAACTCGGAGAGTACCACTTGCGGCCAGCATCAAGCATGTAACCGCGGGTCGCGTATGCTGGAGCATCTGTCACATTCATTGCAGGTACTGAGGTCCAATTTGACAACAGTATTTGCTGAAGCAGCGTCCGGGTCCCCCACCACATCCCTCGTGAACCCGAACCAGTGATAACAGCCTTTCCTTCGCTAACCTGCAGCTCGTACCCCTCGTCAGTCTTCAAACCGTTTTCGTAAGTGAAATTACTGGAATTTTCATCGCTAAGATCAAGGAAAATTCCTGATAAATGCGTAGAAATATTAGCAGCTGCCACGAGTGACCATTTCTTTTGCGTGAAATTTCCTAGTTCTTCCAAAAATGTCTGCGCAAATTCGTAGCCAGAGGGTGGAATAAGAGTCAAACCCTTTGAATCACGTCTCAGTGCGAGCCGATTTGTGATATATATGGTCGTTGATAGATTTCCAAGATTGAGACCTTGTGGAGATCCACTGCTCGTGAAATGTAGCTGATTTTGAGATATTGGGGGCAGTACTTGAAGAGCCACAGCCCCAAGAGCGAACGAGAGAAGAGTTAAGCGCATGGCGACTATTGTCTAAATTTATTTCTCTCTCAATTGACTGTGAGATGCATTGAGTATTCGACAATCAGAAATAATTAATTTTGGAAGTTTGGAGACTTAGGTAGGATGTTCTAGGAGCATGATTGTTGTACACGAATATTTTACTAGCTTGGAAATTCGCTTCCTATAAACATAATGGGATCGACGAAGGATAAGGAAGATGAAAGGCTAAGAAATAGACTCAATGACCTCTAGTAACGTTGCCTTGATCTAGTTTACGAGGGGACCTAATAGCTGCGTCGGCTTGCTGCAAGAGTGGTGTTAATGACCTTGGCTCCTGAAAATGGGGGAATAGTGCCCTGGATATCACGTGGCTGTACTGCCTTTTAGCGAGCCCCTTTTCAAGCTCTGTCTTTACTTACCACTCCTTCAAGGACGATGTATTAAACATTTAACGTCTTATGGTTTTCCCGAGTATACAAGTCTTGTGAACTCCTCGTACTATTAGTAAAGGAATACTACAAAAAGCAATAGTTAAACATCATTTTGCAATGAGTACTTGAACTGTTCTTGGGTGGGATGTCTAGATTTCAAATAATGCTTTATTGTCTCCTCAAAAGGGAAATATGGTTTTCACAACTTTGGAACTAATTGTTATTCAGAACTACTTTCGGCATCTCTTTGTAACTATTCATTTTATATTTCAAAGCATTGAGGATCCAAATGTGATCTGGACTCTGACGACCTGCTTCGAGAATGTGCTATTTTGCAACCGCGTGATCTCGCGGGTCTAATGGGCGAATTTACTTGGGCGAACATTCTTCGCGCCTCCAGCATTATCCACAAAGAAGGCTACTTTTGCATCTTTCAGGTCCTGTCGTTTGAGCCAAAATGTCCATATATGAGTATCTGACGGTAGATTTAAATGTTGTGCACTCGCTCTCAACTTCTAATTTGAGCTTGAGAAATGAATCCATAACCATTAAGCACTACCAATTTTCAGTAAAACTACTTCCAAGAATCTCGCTATTACTGAATGAAAAGTTGAGGTTTCAATTTGTGACATCCACTTCCTTATTTCTGAGTTATCCATGTAGCTCTTTTTTTCTTCGTAGTAGTAGTTTGGATTCTGTAATCGGCTCAGAAATAGGTTTAGATGGTCTCCCAGACCGCTGGCTTCTTTCGCCATTCAGATTTCCATCCATATGTAAGTGTCCCAGGACTTTCCCAGTACTTTCAGTCTTATTGCTATAGATGGTAGTATAAATTCAGCTGGACCAAGATCTGATAATTTACAGTCCTCCAGAGTATACTTTACCTTGAATAACCTTAAGGTTCCCAATAGGAGAGTTTGTAGTATTCTGAGAAATAGCTTCAAGGTTAATAATTAGCAAGAAGTCTCTAAATCCTGTAGGCGCGCTTATTTTGGCACCTGGTTTGATGAGAAGTTTGCATTTTCTTAAATTTGACCCAAGGAAATTAAGAAGGATCTGTTACATAATCTGCTGACTCTTCGTGTTACTCTGCTTTGACTTCAGGATGGTCATATTCTTTGCCTGACTTGCTTATTAATCTCAGCTCAAAATTCGATTAATGACATTCTGGCCTTGGCACCTTTATGCGTGGGAAAAGATTATCACGTGTTACAAAAGCTCAGGGGTACAGCCCCCAACAACATAACTAAGCAGCGAGCATACACGAGAACACGAGATTTTCGTAACTATTGACTGGCTGTCAAAGTGGATCCATACTAAAGTAATGATGCTGTAAGTGGCGTTGTACCTAAATAGCTTTTGCTAATTCATATGCTAACGAAAGTTGGATAATGTAGAATAATCAGGGGTAAATTCTGGCCCGTATTGATGATATGATTTGCGGTATTAATATTTGAAGGTTTTTTGTTCGTATCTTTAGTGCCCAAGAAACTATATAAAGGGCAGCTCTTGTATTCTGTACCTGTACCTATAATCCATTATCTCCTTCGTTCTCAAGAATTAATTTTATAGATCCCAATTCTTTATATCTATCTGATTAATTATCCAAGATCAATCATGTCTATCGCAAAAGCAACCTTAATTTCTCTGCTCCTTGGGGCATCATCACTCCCCCGAACACTCGCATATCCCGCTCCTTCACCACAAGCACCATCTTGCATCCCCTCTTCAACATTTGCTCTTCAGGCTGTTTCTTCCGATCCCACTATCAACGACGTCTACATCTCCTTCCGTGGCGACGTGGCTTTTCTCAACCACTTAGTTCCCGATGTTGCCACCTTCTTCAAAAACGACACCACCCATTTATATGCATATGGAGTTAAAGATCAGAGCACTGCGGTGGAATTGAGACAGGTGTTTTCTTTCAATGATGGTTCGGTTTTTGATTTCGAGACCGAACAGAAGGTTTTCTATGGAGATTATGTGGCAAGTGATGTTGCGTTCCCAAAACCGGAAGGACAGTTGGGATTCAAGCCTGAGGGAAATGATGGTATGTAAATCCCTAATTTTGTTCTCACATGTCTTTGTTGAGCTTGGAAAAATTCTTTCATTGAAATAAATACTAACGAGGAAAAGGTTCTGCTCTTGGAGGATGGTGGGCTTGCCCATACACCACCATCGCAGGAAGTTATTATGCTGTGATGAATGGCGCACCTGGATTTCATGGCACCTACAACTTTGGCACCGGGGATGAGAAGTGCTTTGAGTTTGAGGCGCAGATCAAGCCAATTGATAATGTTGATTGCTGAGTGAGTTAGTTGCAGAATAGTAGGCAGGCATCTAGCTCCAGCACTGCAGTGGTGCAATATCGTGGTTGTTTCAGTAATAATTAGAATTTGGGATAGAGTTATATGAAATACATGATCATGCTGATCGTCTTGTGAGCTTTTTAAATTTTTGGGAAGCCCTCTTGAGTTATCTTCATTTTGATTCTGGAACAGCAGATCTTTAACTAGTTCCCTAGATTCTGTTCAGATTTGGAGTAATATAGGCTTCCTCTTTCCTCACGATTTCCACCACTATAATACTCCATTGAATGTCATTATCATTGGTCAGATACAACTAGCCCTTGACTTACTCTAGACAGCTCAGGCCATCTTTTGTGTTATGTAATATACAGTACTCAATAGCAATAAAATTAGAGTAGCCTCAATTAGACTATGGAGTAATCAAGAAGCAAGCAATGCAGGTGGTCGCGGCTTTCAATGTTACACTGTTCCCCTGCCAATTGAATCCAGGAGTGGAATTTAAGCCTCCTTGGCGTTAGTGAGGATAGGATTGAACGATAAATAACTATATTTCTAGGCTCTAGATATCGAACAACGGGTGGTTTCATGCACTCATTTTAAGACAAGATTTAGACACCGTACAAACAACATATATGCAGACAAATAGACCAGATGATCAGAGATGCTTACCTACAGGTAAACAAGGCCACAGAACAAAGACCAGGGCCACAATTTGGAATGGAGACTGCTTTAATGACACTCTAGTAAAGCAGATGTGAAATACCCTCTCTGAATGACCA
>Ga0247812_10001602_pt1 | contig 12761 bp, 10 predicted proteins | sample UWRJL149409B1_FD_178011 | JGI IMG/M metagenome (GOLD analysis project Ga0247812, IMG submission 178011) | Plant litter microbial communities from Arlington Agricultural Research Station in Wisconsin, United States - UWRJ-L149-409B-1 | ecosystem: Environmental > Terrestrial > Plant litter >...
ACAATATCACAGGCACAGGATTAATGTTCCAGATCTGTTTGCGGAGGTCACAGAAGCCACCGGAAAGTGCTTACCGCTTGGTATTTTTGTACCTTTGAACGAAAATGACTATTTTAGTGCGAGTTAGGCGATGCTTCCGTAAAAGTGACCGACATTAAGGACCGTGAGTTTGGGTCTGGAACCTACTATTGATTTTTAACTATTTAAATATAAGTTTCACATTTCTGAGTATTCCACATGCCCTGCTATCATTAACCTCTCCCATGCAGCCTAGTTAACCAGGTCTAACTAACATTACCAGCCCATGATCATGATTGAGATTGTCTTACACCCAATAGTCATACATCGTCCGCTTAGGTTCTGGAGATTATTCAGTATTTCCATGCACCCTCTTCCGCTCTTCCCTTACAATCCTATTGAACTCCTCATCGCTAGGAAACCCAAGGAACGGTTTCGACATAGCCTCCCCTGGCTCTATCTTCTTGTCTCGACTTCTCCATACATCCTCACTGCTTCTCCCTATATCGTCTTTATCCTGCTTCGAGTATTTTGCCTGTTCTTTGTCCCTATATCTCGACCGTATCGCCTCGCCTTTTTCATTCTCTGACCAAGTCCGTGTGCGCATGCAGAACCAGAAATCATTCCACGACTCGGAACATGAGCGCACTGTACCATAACGATATAGGTTATTGAATTGCCCACCCATTGAATTACAATAAAACGCAGCATCGAAAGCGTCGCGGCAGGACATTGTTGTAGGAAGCAACTGATCCCTAAGCGGGAGTCTACTCTCATCATCTGTGGCTGAGGAATTGGAAGCGGAGGATGGCGCCGCTTTGGGTATGCGTGAGTATTTTGTGCTGCTAGGTTTCGTATCTGCTGCTATTTCCTGGAGGAAGGACTGTAACTCTTGCTCTGCAATCTCGTCCCGAGATAGAGGTTTTGAGGATGGAGTGTTTTGGGGGGTTGGCAGAGGTTCTGAAGATGTTTTGATAGTTTGTGGGGGCAAAGAAGCAGCTCCTCCCTGTGCTGGAGCTGCTTGCGAACTCGTAAATGGCCATACCATTGTCGGGCCTGCTTAATGTGCTTCTACTGAGGTTGATGAGGCTGAATTTAGGTTTGTAGATCAATATCTTCGAAGTACCTCCGATAGGACTTGATAAATAGACCCCGCCAAGAGTAGTCGACTTTGTATATAGTACTTGTGCTAAAATTCCAATACACTGCTGTACGACAATGGACCTCATAGATCTTTCAGTCTTACACTCTTACAATGTAATCCTAAGTTTGTCACACGGTTCAACTCAATTACCACTATTGTCTAAACATATGGATTTGATAATACTCAAGAGGCCTAGGGTGTGGCTGTATTAACATTCCTAGTATTGTAACCTTACCCCTGGCAATAAAAATGATGAGGCTGATTGTTAGCCTTATGACGTCCTTTCTCTCAAGTCCTTAACTCAGGAGCTTACTACGCGTTGCCGTAGAATGCTTCAACATCCTCCGCCGAGATGTTATGATACGTGATCTTAAACAGCCATGAGTAGACGCGTAATCTTCAATCCGACAAGTCTGCCAGGCCCGAGGACTTCCAGGCCAAGGCGAGATTTCAGTCATGTCCCAACCAGTCCTACCAGATTGGCGACAAGAAATGATTTCGGAAAATGGAAAGGAATAAGAAGGTTAATAACACATACTCTTTCATAACATATAATCACTAATAGAAATTTCAGAGCAAGCTCAGAAGCGGGTGAGAATTCAACCGGGCATATTTCAGCAACAGCAAATGAGGGTATTCTGTTCTTCGATAGTGAGTCCATGACAGTCATTTGAACGATCCCGGTGCATTGAGCATTACCCCCCGCAGTTTCCTAGTCGCAGATACTTCTAGCTTCGGATTCAGAAGTGACAAACATCTACCTTTATTGTCGTATTCCACTTTGCTCTTCTTCATCGCTCAACACAACACATGTTACTAACAACACACCAGATTTGTTTCCTCTTAAACTCAATTGGTTGCTTCGGCTACCATGGCATGTCGATAGAAAGAACATACCGGACATTTTGCGCCGTTTCAATTCTCAAACTCTTTCCTCTTACGAAACCCTGAACATGGTGAAGAGGTCCATTCCTGAAACTGCACCAATCAAAGTCACAGAGATTCTTCCGAGACTCAAAGACGGTGGAGCTTTTGTCAAATTCTCATATGCTGCCGATGTGACAGCTAAAGACGTGGAAAAACAAATCGCAGAGCATCTTAAGCAACACCCAATCAAGCCATGGTTTTCACCTTTCCAGCGTGTGAGAACAAGTCTCGTTATTGGAAAGCCCTGGCTTGAAGATCTCTACCGATTTCCAAGTTCTCGGATCAAGGTGGAGTTTGTGCCTACGACGCCTGGTGGGGAAGTTGCCGAGTTATCTCAGGAAATACTCTATAGCCTTTTCCGACAGTATGGAAAATTGGCCGAAATCTCATCTCAACCCGCTGACTCAAAGATTTTGCCTAAATACGCAACTCTAGATTTCTCTCGCATGAGACATGCTATTATGGCGAAAAACTGTCTGCATGGTCTAAAAGTTACAGAAGAAGCAGGCGGGGGTAAAGCTGGGACGGTCTTACGTCTTTCTTTCGAGCCTAAAATGAAATCGCATTGGATCAAGGATTGGCTTGTGAACCATCCGCGAGTAGTCATCCCAGCAGTAGCCGCCCTTATCGCAACTATAACAGTCGCGGTTTTTGATCCCATAAGAACCTTCTTTATCAAGGCGCACGTGGACCACGCTTTCAGTTTGAAGGACAATAAACTTTATAAATGGTTTAAAAGCCAAGCGTCGGACTTTTTAGACTTTCGTGGACACCACCGATCCGAAGATATAAGCCTGTCTGCTATTTGGGATGACAGAAAGTCAGTGATTGATCAGTTACACACGTGGTTAATTGAGACTGCGGATACTTTTATCATCGTTCAAGGCCCTCGTGGATCTGGCAAAAAGGAGCTAGTAGTGGATCAAGCATTAAAGGATAGAAGGAATACATTGATAATTGACTGCAAGCCAATACAAGGTATGTGGTTCTCTAGCCAAGAGTCTTGAGGCATCAGGTTCTAAAGTTGAAACTGCCTGTCTTGGAGTGAGACAGTGTTGACATTCGAGAATACTTACTTATTGAAACTAGAAGCTAGAGGGGACTCTGCAACCATCTCGGCGGCTGCATCTGCTGTTGGATACTGGCCTGTCTTTTCATGGATGAACAGTTTTAGTAGTCTAATCGATCTGGCAGCCCAAGGAACCATAGGAGTAAAATCTGGATTCTCAGAAACTCTTGACACCCAACTCGCAAAAATATGGCAAAATACTACGACGGCACTCAAGAAAGTTGCACTCGCTCACCGCCACAAAGATGATAAAGATGCCCAACTAGGAGACGATGATTGGCTTGAGGCTCATCCTGAATATCGACCAGTAGTTGTCATTGACAATTTCCTTCATAAAAATGACGAAAGTAGCATTGTATATGACAAGATTGGAGAGTGGGCCGCTGGATTAACAACTTCTAACGTCGCTCACGTAATCTTTTTGACAAATGATCTAAGCTACTCAAAGTCGCTAAGTAAAGCTCTACCGGACAGAGTTTTTCGACAGATTGCACTCGGTGACAGTAAGTAGTCTAATTGGCAGATTCTCTTTGTCAGACTTGTACTTCAGTATCTGTTACCTATGCATATCTTGAAATACAAACCGAGAACTGACTAAAAGCTCTTAGTTACCCCTGAGGTTGCCAGGAAATTTGTCATCACTCACTTAGACTCGGAAAATGAAGCTCGAGGTAGCAGCAATGATCAGGAACTTACGCCGAGCCAACGACGCACAGATATGCTTGAGCTTGACGAGTGTATTGAAGTTCTTGGCGGACGTCTCACTGACCTTGAGTTCTTTGGTAAGACTTGGCCAGCCCAGACACACCACTTTAGAAAGCTGGCATCAATATTTAGGTCTGCAGAAACTAACAGCTTTATACAGCACGGAGACTAAAAACGGGGCAAACGCCAAACCGGGCCGTCGCAGAGATTATAGATCAAAGTGCATCCGAGATCCTTAAGATGTACTTGCTCACGATTGGTAAAGCTGACATGAAATGGTCTACAGAACAAGCCTGGTATCTAAGTAAGTAACATTTGCTAGAGGTATAACCATTAGTGGCCTTCCTGCGACCGTATCGCTAAGTTCAACGCTGACCAATACTCATCAGTCAAGTCTCTTGCCGACCATGACAAACTCCGCTATAACGAGGTTCTACTATCCAACACATTTGCATCCTCCCTCTCTCCGTCAGCCTCTAATGGGGAATCTGTTCTTGAGGCCCTGTCTGCCGCTGAACTAATCACCATCAAGTCGTACAAGGGACGCCCTCAGAGTATACATGCTGGGAAGCCAGTCTACCAAGCCGCGTTCAAGATTCTTACTAAGGACAGCGTTTTGAGAAGTCGACTTGACCTAGCAATCCTCACGGAATTGACGAAGATCGAGACTAAGAATATCGACAAATATGAAACGGAACTTAATGTACTTGGTCTTCTGCCAAAGCAACCGACTGAAGTAGGACCGAGGGTGCAATTTCTATTATCAAAGCTTGCAGCGAGCCAAGTAAAGGTAGAGGCTTGGGAGAAAGAAATGGGAGTTCTTAAGAAGGTATGTGTCTTCTGCCAAATTTAATGTGGCGTGAACGGGGTTAGTTGAACTTTAGGGTGGTGCTAACGCTATTGATGTTTAGATCTTAACGACGGATTTGTAAACAACCAATTGTACTTTACTACACCCTACTCCATTATACTATATAGGGGGAACACCGAGCTGCGACTTGGCTGAACGTAGAAAGTCTAATGTGTCCATAGAAAATAAAAAATTGATGTCTTCAATTGTACCTCGTGTATAATCGGCGCAACTTGTAACATAAAAATAAACACTCTTGACAACTTACAACACACGTCTATAAGTTAGGTTCCCGGTGCCAAGACCACAGCCCATGAATGTTAAGCTGAGCTACAAAACGTGTAACATTTGGCGCTGGATAAACTATAGACCATATCCTATTACTAGGCGAGAGTTTTGGAACCGAGCGTTCTTCATCACGTGTGAGATATTTCCCCTATTTCGTTACTATATATAGGATGTTCTATGATTCTCGGCTAGCTTGAGGTTGCCACATTCCGTCAATACTGGACATCCGCCGCGAATTGGGAAGAATTCATATATTCCCGCACCGGCTATTCTGTTTTTGGTTTCCAAGAACTCAGGACACGTTTGTATTGATTCCACATCCCAATCGTAACCCTGTTGTTCGGCATTCTAGAAAGGAAAAAGCAGGGAAAGGAATATCTAAAGACTGTGGCCAAGTGCCATCGGGCTTTCCAAATGGCGATTGAACCGGCTCAGGTCGACTTACTAACGCATGGGACATCGGTAAAGCCCATTTTTTATATGGCTGGCGCCCGGTTATCTACTTATATCTGTGTGCTTGCCACTTGATATCCAACGGAGAAAGCGGCTCATGATCATCCGCTCAAGCCATCGGGAACTCGACATGACCAGATAGCATAAAGCACTTATGAATCAACCTATCAGGCACCTTCAGTGTAGAAACCAACTCTGCCAAGCACTGACCAATTCAAAACCTGTGCCAGCGCTGACCACTCTATAGGCCCTGGTTATCACTACACTTAATAGGCCATATACTAGATGATATCTCAGGAATTGATGATATCTGTCCAATCAGCGAAGTTCCACTTCTCAAATATTACATATTGAGATTCATCTCTTCATCAGCTACTGTATGTAATCATTGTCTCTTCAACATCATCGTCTAACGGTATTTTCTTTGCAGTTTTTCAGATCCAAAAGTCACTCGCTCTTAATACGAAGTACTCAATTAATTTCGGCCTCGGCCCCACTATTATTCGACTACCTACCTAGCCTACCTTGTGAAATCAACAGCACAAATAATATTACAAACTCAAGAAAGAATCCAAGGAGGACGAAGCGCAAACATGCTTCCCTCGGAGAACCGCCTCGCTCTCCTTGTAGGGGCACTTCTCTTCTGCCTCTTGCAAGCACCGGTAACTGCTCAAACCTCAGCCTATGCCATGTGGTTCCAGCCAGGAGTACAAATCACGAGAGTGGGTTCTCTCAAAAGCTAAAGTGAGACATAATTAACAGATTTAGATAACTAGTACCATGATTGTACCCAAGGTCTCCACGAACCCAGGTCTTCATGCTGTTTGGCCTGGTCTTGAAAACACCGCCAACAATTTCGTTTACCAAAACGTGATCGCTGATTCTAAGTCTCCTGGACAATGGCAATTCTTCGTTGAGTACTGCTGCAAGTATGTATATTTATTTTGGTTTACGAACGGAACCAGAATTGATTAGAAAACTAGCCCCAACGTTGAATATCCGGCTGTGATGGGTAAGCCCAGCGTCTCTGCCAGGAAGGAGCATTAGGCTAAGAATGAATAGTTCGACCTGGAGATAAAATCGTTAGCACTATGTCCTACAATACCGCTAGCAAACTCTGGACAAACACTTGGTCTATCACTGGTTCCATTTCCCAGAGCGCTTCATACACTGATGAATTCAGTAAGTCCCCATCCCGGGATAATCTGAGTTCACTCAGCTAACGTAAATCATCAGATGTGGGCTTGATTGATAAGGCACAAGACTTCAATTTAGACTTCCAGAAAACAATCTAACAAATAATAGGCACTTCTCGCAATCGAGTTACAGAATGGAGCAAAATGGGACTTTGGCCAGATCCAATGGTCAAATCTCCAAATTACTGCAACAACCTCATCCACCGCATGGTGCGGCAACGCGTGAGTCCCTTTCACCCATCAAACGTCCCCAAACTAAACCTTTCAAGCTTCACAATGACGGGTTCCTTCGGCTACAGCGTAAGCGGGACTTCATCGTCCGTCTCTGGCTCCAGCGTCACCTGCTCCTACGCCAACGTTCTCTTCACCGGCCCGAAGTAAATGTCACCCGTTCAATGCTCAATTGTATCCCTACTTTATCGCCTTGTTTTGCTGCAGACATGTCACCAGAAAGAAAGCCTTGAGATGTTAATTAGAGAGATAATTGGCAACATGGTTGGTGGATATACCCATTTGCTTATTTGTTTCTATGTTAGACTTTTGCTGTGTCTTTGATATGGTACGCTGTTTTCTGCGGGGGAAAGAAATGCCAATAGGCACGGTGTTTACGGCTTACATACAACGGTTGAAATTACTTGCAGCTATATTTGAAGTCTTGTTCATTTGTTGTGACAGGTGAATGCTTAAGGTAATTGGGTTTAAAGGACTGGATGCGTTCAAAGTGGATAAGTCACTACAGTGACAGGCTTTCACGCTGAAGAGTTTAGCTTCAAATTATACAGAGTAACACATAATCCTCATCTGGACTTCTTCAATACTTGATAATATACTGATCTGCACATCTGTATGCACGCCTTAACGGCTTCTTTAATACACCGTTACCAAACACCAATAATCCATTCGTTGCACATTGCTTTCCCTGTAAATCAAGAATAGCCTTTCATGCGCCACTTCTGTAGCCCAGAAGGTCCTCCTTAAAAAACGCCAAGGTATCCCCATAAAATCAAGTGCTTGTTCAAAACGAGACAAAACCCACTCTACGCCAATGGCTACCTTTAAATATGCAGCTGTCCTCAAATCCGAACGCCTCCATTTACATGCCCTGGCCTTGCATTCCCATGCCGTTCTGCATCTGCATAGCATTCCGCTGAGCCATTGCGTTTTGTTGCTGCTGCTGCTGCTGCTGGGCCATAATCTGCCTCTTTCTCATATTGCTCGTCACTACTGCCAAGGCGTTCTGGTGACACCTTGTTTTCAGTTCTGCCAGCATTTCTTGAGGCACACCGCCTGGGTATTGGGCCTGGAGCTGAGGTAACTGAGTTTGGATTAATGTTTGCGTATGTCGCTGAACCTGCATATGCATCATCTGCTGCGGGGTTAACTGTACTTGTCCCTGGCCTTGGGCTTGGGCTTGTTGTGCAGCCTGAATATGAGCTTGCTGCTGCTGTTGTGCTTGTTGAGCTGCCTGTTGTTGCAAGTGTATTTGTTGTATTTGCTGCATATTCATATTTGCCATATTGACTGGCATTCCCTGGTTAAAGCCCATGTTTTGAGGCATAGCTCCTGGTGGTAGTCCTTGTGACTGCTGCATTCCCATCCCTGCCATTCGCTGTTGATAATTCTGAGCCATCATAGCTGGATTTTGCATATGATTTCCTTGAGCAACAGCTGCTTGCATCATCATGTAGCGTTGTTGCTGTTGCGCTGGAGTCATTGGCTGTCCATTGGCCATTGCCATACTATTAATATTTGCTTGTTGTTGTTGTCTCATTACATTCTGTCGCATCTGTTGTTGATGTGCCAACATCGCTGCTTGCTGCTGGGCGTTGATGGGTTGATGACCACCATTCATCATCATAGGCACTTGAGCCATTGGCCCTTGAGGAGGGCTAGCTTGGTTCATCCTTGGAGTTTGGCTGAGCGGTCTGCTGATGGGAGTGGACTGGATATTCGGAGTAGTATTTGGCATGCGTGGTGTTCCGGCATGGCTTTGCTGGCTTCTCTGGGTAGTCATTCCATTGGAGGTGGCGCTCATTGGAGCCTGGTTTTGGTGGACGACGGAGCTGGGTCGTGGGGGACTCCCGGCCATGCTTGAATTTGAGTTTTGCATAGCCATATTCCCTACATTGTTCACTGATGGAGAAGAGTTGTTCAATGGTGTACCGTTCCGAACAATAGGAGACGAAGCTTGAGCCTGAGAAACCTGGTGGGTCTGCTGAAATCGCTGAGGCTGAGTTTGGATTCCATTGCCCATTTGACCATTGTTGGGATGAGCAGGTTGGCCTTGAGCTTGTGGCATTCCTCCTGCTTGGTTACTCATTTGCTGAGCCATGGCCCGTCTCTCCTGTTGCTGCCGCACTGCAGCCAAATTGAGGTTCTGCTGCCGCATCTTCTCATGATCACGCTTTTCGGCATCTATCCGCAATCTCTCTCTCTCACGCTCTTGAGCCATTTTACGTTCCGCCTCCAACTGTCTGGCCTTTTCAGCCTTCTTTGCTTCTTCATGGCTGTTCCTTATATTCTCTATAGCTTTGAACCTCTCGAATCGAGGTTCAAAGGACGCACCGCCCGCTTGCCCATCACTATCCGCAGGATTGGCACCTCCTTGGGCTCCGGTTGTGCTGGAGGATAATCTCTCATCCAAAATAAGCATGTACCTTTCTTGTTCGGCGGCAAGAGCTTCATCTGCTTCCATTTCGGCCACGGTTCTTTTCCTAGTCTTTGGCGAGGGGGGCTTATCTGAGTGCATTGGATGTGCAAGAGCATCTAATAGCGCGGCTGACTCCTTAGCACTGTGAACGGGCTCAAGTATCAGGGGAGCGGTAGTGGCGAGCGTTATTTGCGACTCAGCTGTGTGTATGTTACTCCCGTCGAGTTCTACCTTCGCCTTTTTCAGTCTTTTTGCTGGTGGGGCCATACTGGTCAGAGGCGTTGGAGGAAGAATAGCGGTACTCGGAGTTGGCGGTACCGTGGCAGATAAAGGACCACCAGTGAGAGGATCCTGACGAGAATCGGTAATGTTTGATCGAGAATCAGCGGCAGTGATGACAATGTCGGCATACTTGCTGACAGCTGTAGGGTGAAGAACAACTGTAAATATTTTGGGCTTCTTTGCTTGCACCACTGACTTTCCTCGCTGGCCATCCGCGGGAACCGCTGGAGCAGGCATATTTTCTTTATCCTTCTGCTCGGCCGTTTTATTCCCAGACGAGTCATTTTCAACTTCAGGGTGGTTTCGGCCCTTCGACGCTTGACTCTCTTTTGGGAATGGTACGTATGGAGAAGGAGTGAGATATGCATTAGAGTTATGGACTGAGAAAGGTGCGGTCTTTCCGGATCCAGTATTTGCACGGTTGGATCCCTGTGACGGAGCTGTCGTCTTGTGGTCGTAAACTTGTACTATCATACATCCTTCGTAAAATGGCACGTTTGATACAGCAAAAAATTCGGATAGATCATGTGGAATTGTGCGAAGTTTCAAGTGATCAATCATAATCCTCATTGGGGATTTGTAAGAGAAGCTCCCTTCCTGCTTGTCGAACCTGAAATGTGTAGGGTGCATATGTATGATCAGAGACGGCGGGTTACCTCTGTACTTTTTCAAGATGTACTCCTCGGTTTTAACTGTGGAACATCAGCATTTGAGAATTCAATGAAGGAGGTTTGCCGTACTATAAGCCTGCGGTCCAGATGCTTGAGGGGCTGACATTTCTGCAACTATACTTGCAGAGCGGAGACCACCACTGCTGTTCCTTTGACCACGGCCTAATAATTGTGCTTGTCCCTCCTTTCTAGATCGGTTTGCAGAGCGCGCGCCCGCCGAGTTGCCTCCCCCTACGCCATTACTCGTGGCTGAGTTGGGTGGGAACTTGGCCACACCGGGAAGTCTGCTTGATGACATTGATGGTGAGGGAGAGGAAGTCGAAGAATTGATGCCACTCGTTTGGATGTGCGCCGGGGTTGGACGCTTAATCTTGAGCGACTGGGTAGCTGTCGCAGAAGCAGAAGGCGCCATCTTGGGCTGCCGTTTGCAGATATATATAGCTTGGTGGAATTGAAGCAAGCAGGTCTGTCGCGAACAGGTGCCTACCTCGTTACGAGTGGGATGCGCCCATCAAGCTGGTCAGGATAGCGACAATAGTAACGAGGAGATTTCTGAATGAGATTCGCGTGATGCTAGAGGCAACCTGGAATAAGGATACGGCTTCGCGTAAAGAGGAGATAGCGCGATGCTATCTATAATTGCGAAACGACCTGTACTGTACTTCTGGTTGCTGTCTCTTCTCCTGGTGAGGATGAGGGTGGTTCGGGATGTGGGGATCATGTATTAAGCCTTATAATTCAGGCATAATTATTCATTAACTATCAATAACCGAATGCGAACTCCCTATAAAGCAAACATTTTCGAAGATAGTAATTCCTGAAATCTATTTGGTGATTACGCCCATTTTTCATATACAAATAAAAGCCGTCTTTCCCAGGCCATTTTCAAGATCCACACAGTTAACACATCGAATAGACTGGTTAGTTGAGTGATATAGTGCTTCTTAAAGCGGCCGAGAAATGTTCAATATATATCAATTACTCTAAACAGCCATACTAAACATAATCATGCTTTACGAGTACTTCGTCGGTAGCCTTTGGTGCCTCTTTGCCTCTAATCCTCCTTGAATTCCACTAGAATTGATCATAGAGGCCAGACCTCCATTGCCGTTAATTACTTTAGCCAAGTGTTGGTAGAAATTGGTCAATACACCAGTTGGCTACAAACGGGAAATACAACATCATATGTTATCTCTTCGTAAGCATCTATAGTATCTAGCTGCTTGCAGTCTCTGTCCAGCTTGTCAATTTAGAGACATCGCTCCATTTGCCTCTAAAGAGCTGACGGAGAAGAGAAACGCAGAATATCCATTTTAAGCCCAGCCATTATCTGAAAACCATAGAAGACATGTCAATGGTACAAAACCAACAACAACCCTTTTTTCCTTTATAAGTTAAATCGGATATAACAGTCCGTGGCCTTCAATTTGTAGCTCTCGGTATGTGGCTCTCGGTAGTGTCTACTGGTATCATCGGTCTCAGTTGTTTCTTAATAATGGAAGTTAAGGAGATTCAGTGGACTCACTAGAAGGTCCTACGGTAGCAAAAGTCCTTTCAAGTTCTATTATATCCATATATGTAGATGGTTATATAGCTGCGTCATAATTACCAAAGCTTTGAAGCTTGGTTTTGGTTTATCTTTCGCTGAATTTAAGCCGGATTCCTAAAGTGCGGAAATTTAATTGCTGGAATGATGCCAGCACTGCCAATCAATATTTTTGGGCCTGGAACTAACCACTTCAATGACTTTGTTCACTCTCGCTCAATAGCAGTTCTGGCGTACCTAAGTCGCAGTCGGAGTACCAGACGAGTCCCGAGTTTTCGATTGTCTATTCGTCTGTCACTAACCTCAACGCAAGGCATCTCTCGATCTCTAGACCTCTCAACCGGCCTCACGAGAGCATGAGAACTAATTAAGTCATTTCGTCGCCCTCTACGTAACACATGAAGTGGAATTTGATGGAGTCTAACGCCGATGACTGCAAAGCTCTCAAGGTTGCTGACTTTCCAAAGTCCTTCAACTAGAGCCCAGGTAAAGCTAGTCTGGAAGCACGCGACTAGCCTTGATCCTTACCTTCGGCAAAGGTCTATTCAAATCCCAGAGAGACAACATGACTACAATGCACTCCGGAGTAATTATGATTCGATGTACCAAAGCATGTGGTGCACTTCTTTGGTGGGTAAGAAATAATTCTTCTCTTAATTCCCAATGGATACGGGCTGCTGATTAGTACCGGAATGATATAGGTAGACGGAATAATACGTTCAAAATGTCATGGACAATCAGAAAAGCGGCTGTCCTGTCTCCAGTAAATTCGGTTCCATAAATTATCATTGGCGGAAACCCGTTAAAACCGGCCGTTATTCAAACAAGCCTGACAATGAACCTTCATATTTTCTCCCCTGCCATCCAAAATGACTAAGGCGTCATCCGTGGATCCAGTATTTTATTCGAATGAAACCCATAGAAATAGATTCTGGCAAAATTGACGCGGGGTTGGTAGATCG
>Ga0247812_10001604_pt1 | contig 12755 bp, 16 predicted proteins | sample UWRJL149409B1_FD_178011 | JGI IMG/M metagenome (GOLD analysis project Ga0247812, IMG submission 178011) | Plant litter microbial communities from Arlington Agricultural Research Station in Wisconsin, United States - UWRJ-L149-409B-1 | ecosystem: Environmental > Terrestrial > Plant litter >...
TAATGCCAAGACGTTAGGTGATATTTTGAACAACAATACATTAAAATCATAATTCAAACAGAATCTATATGGAATTGAGAATTGGAATTGAAAAATACGAAACAAATAAATATTCCATAAAAAGTATTGAATACATTCAAGGAATATTACATTCTTTTGCTGAACTAAATGAACCTAATTCTAATCTTGTATTTGAATATGAAATTGTTGAATTCGGTAAATCTGAAAATATATCTGAAACATTAAAAAAAAGATTTTACATTTTTGAAAACCAACAAATAAATTTACTCGATATTTCAAAAGAGACTTTTTTAGATATTTTGAAAGTTTGGTTTTTTAATAATGGTGAACTTAGAAATCTTAATATTAGCCGTGATAAGCAAGAAAACCAAATAAATGATTTTTTTCAACTGTTAGAAGACATCTTAAAGGTGAATAAAATTTTGAAAATAGAGAACTTGAAAAGTGAAAACGAAAAAGTTCATTTAGAGCTTGGTATTGATTATGAGTATATAATATTAAAATGTGAAGAAACAAATTATATTCTCTATTTCACATTTTGGGATTAAGAAAAACATCACCTAACACACGCTACAAGCAATTTGGGGATTTGGCTTAATTGAAAATTGGTTTGTATTTGGAAGATTTGGCTAATCCGAAAATAGGGCTTAATTTAGTCCCAAACTGCTTGTAGCGCGAGAACGTTACCAGTAACCTTTGCCGAATCTTGTAAAATAGAACTATGAAATTTATAAGAACATTGTTTTTACTTTCAATTATCTTGACAATTCAAGCTTGTCAAAAGAAAGTTGAATGTGTAACCAAACTCAAGTTTGACAAAAGTCTATGGCTAAAGAATCAGCAGAAAGATTGCTACAAAGACAGAGAAAAAATGCTTTATGATTTATTAGACAATCATAAAATCAAAGGTCTAAAATATCCAGAAATCGTGAAACTTTTGGGGAATTCAGAAATTGAATCTACATCGCATTCAAAATCTATCAAATATATTGTATCGACAAAAAGTGATTCAACAATCGAACCGAAATATTCTAAAGAACTAATCATTTTTCTAAATAGAGATAGTATTGCAGAAAGTATTATGGTTGCTAAAATTGACAAGAATGACAAATAAAGGCTACTGCTAACAGCCGTTTGGCGTGATTGGGGTTTTAGGCTCAATTTAAGGATGGTTTTGTACTTGGAAAATTTGTGTTTAACCGAAAAATCTCGCATCTTTAATCCCCAACCTCGCCAAGCGCCAGAACGTTAGCAGAAATTAAAAAAAAAAAACGGAAAATTGAAGAAAATTTATATTTTATTTGCCATAATTCTATCATTATTTTTAGCAACTTATTTGTTTACAAGACCATTTATTTTTGAGCAATTTGACTTTAGCCAAACAGGACCCATTGGAGATACGATTGGAGGAATAACTTCGCCAATAATAAATTTGATTGCAGGGTTTTTAGTTTATTATTCTTTTCAAGAGCAAGTTAAAGCAAATAAAATTCTAACTGATGACAGAAACTTTCAAGTTACATTAAAACTCTTTGATAACTTAAAAGAAAGTTACAAAAATTTAAAGTATGATAATAGAGAAGGTCAATATGCACTAAATTTATATTCTAATGAACTAAATGATATAAGAGATATTGAAAAATATTCAGAATACACAAGAAAGCCTATTTACTTTGATTATCAATTTTTATTTTGTGAATACGATTTACTACTAAATCATCTCGATAATTCTAAAATGGATAATAATGAAAAAGAAAGTTTGTCTATAATTATTCACAATTTTTTTTCTACTAAACTAGAATTTTCGGTTAATATATTCATAGAAGTTATTGAAAAATTTGATTCAAATAACCATAAAGTAAATAAAGATGAATTCTTAATACGAAACTTAAAACGCTATAAGAAAAGAGCATTGGAATTCAAATAATAAACTTCTGCTAACACACGCTACAAGCAATTTGGGGATTTGGCATATTGGAAAAATTGGTTTGTATTTGAAAGATTTGGCAAATCCGAAAAAAGGGCGTAATTTAATCCCAAACTGCTTGTAGCGCGAGAACGTTATGCACAATAATACACAAAAAAATGACAGCAGAAATCGGAATTTTAAATAAAACAAGTATTGTCCTAGCTGCAGATAGTGCAGCAACGCTCAGCAGTCATAAAAAAGTCTTTAATACTGCTAATAAACTATTTCCACTATCATATTTTCAACCAGTAGGAATTATGATATATAACAATTCGACTTGGATGGGTATTCCCTTTGAATTAATAATTAAAAGCTATACTAAAAATTTACATGATAAATCATTCAGTTCATTGCCTGAATACAGAGATGATTTCATAAAATTTTTAAAAGATAATTTTAGAAAATTTATAACAGAAGAACAGATTCATGAATTTATTGAATTTAGACTTTATGATATACTCGGAAATATTTCGGAACATGTAGAAGAGATATTTAATGAAAAAATTTCAGATTCAAAAACAACTCTTTCTGATGTAGAAAAAGAAAAGTTAATGGAGGAAACTTTTTTTGATTTATTAGATACACATTCAAAAATTAAAGATGAAATCTTACCAGAATTTATTGATTATAAATTTGAAGAGTTTAAATTAGAGTTCAAATCTACAATTGACAAGATTCTTCCAGGATTTTATGTTAGCATTAAAACTCCTAGAAAACAAAAATATACACAAAGAATTTATAAATGTCTATATCATGAATTAATTTGTAATTTCTCTGAAGAAGAAGACTATTCTGGAATAGTTATCAGTGGATATGGTATTGATGAAATATTTCCAACAATTTGTGATGTGAAAATTGGTGAAATATTATCAAATAAATTAAGGTACCAATATTCCGAAGTCGAACAAATTTCAAGTAATCAGTCTGCTATAGTTTGTCCATATGCACAAAGGGATATGGTAGACACTTTTTTCCGAGGTATAAACCCTCAGATTTCAGAAGAATTAAATGATATTTTAATTGAAGAATTTGAAACTGCTATAGGAAACATTCATAAAAAACATCCTGAAGTAAGTCTTGCTGAATTACGCCCACATTTTTCTAAAATTTATAAAAATCTAAATACCAAAATTGATAAGTTTTCAGTTAAAAATTATATAAATCCCATTATTCAATCAATCGGATTTTTAAGAAAAGAAGACTTAATTGAATTTGCAGAATCATTAATTAATATTACTTCAATAAAAAGAAAAACAAATTCCGAATTACAAAGTGTCGGTGGACCTATTGATATTGCTGTTATAACAAAACACGAAGGATTTATTTGGATAAAAAGAAAAGATATTATCGATAAACAATTAAATAGTGCATATTACAACAGGGAATTTAGAAAAAACCAATAAATTACTGTGCATAACACACGCTACAAGCAATTTGGGCATTTGGCTTAATGGAAAAATTGGTTTGTATTTGGAAGATTTGGCAAATCCGAAAAATAACGCTGATTTAGTCCCAAACTGCTTGTAGCGCGAGAACGTTGTGCGTGATTGCTCCCTAATTGGAAACCGAAAAACCGAAACTAATTGACAGCCGAAATTGGAAAACTAAATATTGGAAAGCGGAAAATTGGAATCTGAAAAGCAGAAACTTGAAAGCTGGATTTTGACGAACCGAAACTTAAAAATTTGGAATCTGAAAATCAGAAACTTGAAAGCTGGATTTAACAAACTAAAGCCGAAAAATTGGAACTTGGAAAATCAAAATCTGAATTAGAAAATAATATTGAAACCGCATAGCCGAACTGTTGTCGATTTTCAGAACTTGCTCACTTTACGTGTCGCAACCTCGCACAACATACGTCTCTAGCTATTTGCAACTTTAGTGGAATTATCGTTTTTAATTCCTATTTTCGTTTAGCCGAAAATACTCTGTTTCATAAGTTGCAAACTGCGTGTGGTGCGAAAACGTTAGGCGTAATTAAAAATGAAAGAAACAACACATTTGACAAATGACTTGCAAGTTGAGCTTAATAAAATAGGCTCAACTGTTAGACTGCAGACGGAAAACAATTCTGTCATTAAAATGAACTATAAAAATTGGGCTGGGGCAATAGTAAATTCAAGATTTATTGAGGTATCAACTTATGTAGGCTTAAATGACAAACATTTGCAATTAGAAGACAGGGGAATAATTGCTTGTAGTTCCACTACGAATGACATCTTAGAAATTGCAACTATTATTGACAAATGGCTTGACAAACATCTTGACATATTTCAGTTGGCCGACCAGCATAAAAGCATTAAAATCAGCAAAACTTATCAGGAGTTAAAAACGCTGACGGTTGATGAAATTCTTGAACACCGGTGGAAATATTTTAGTGAAGAAATTGCTAAAGGAATATTGTTCTTTAAACTGGAAGTTTTTGAAGAATTTAGAAAACACTTTTTCCGTCTATATCCGATTTTTAGTCACGACAATTTAATATTTTGCAACGTCATTGAACAAATAAATGATGACTTTAAATCACCTATTGTATTTTGCGACAAAGACGTAATTTGGGTTGGTTTTTTTAAAGACAATTCTGAAGAAGAAGGTGAAAAAACATTTAAAACGAAAGACATTAAACAAGCTATAGAAATGACAATAAAACTTTTACCAAAAGGCAAACACAGAACAATAAATCCGTGGACAAATTAACTACGCCTAACAGCCACTACAACGGATTTCGGCATTTAGCTTAATGGAAAAGTTAGTTTTGTATTTGGTATGATTTGGCAAATCCGAAGAATGGTCTTAATTTAGTCCCAAACCCGCTGTAGTGCCAGAACTTTATAGGCAAGCTATCGAAAAAAACAGAAATTATCTGCAAAAAAAATCAAATGGAGAAATACAAATTAATTTACATTGCTTTTTTAATTCCGATTTGTTTATTTGCCCAAAGCGGACCCGAAAAAACTGCCGTTCAGAAAATAATCAAAAGCAGTAAAGTGGAAATGAAAAATGGTAAACTTTCTTTGCCTTCAGATAAATCATGGAAATTTAATAATGTAGACAGTTTATATTTTAAACAAGATACTCTAAATGCTTTTATTTATAAGTCATCAAATAATAAAAGCTTATGTGAATTAGTTGATTGGACATTTTACCGCAAAAATGCTTTTATTTTAGGTAAGGAATTTACCTGTAAAGAACCTACATTCAGAAAAGTTTCTAGACATCCAACGATTATTTCACACTCGCCGTTTATACTGTAGAAAATCAAACTATGATTGATATTTTAAGATATGATAAATGATCATAGAATCTTTTATAGTGATGGAAATTGTAGAGAATAAAGATTATTCGAAAATAAAGCTCGTAAGAAGATTTAACGCAAACTAGCCTGCCTATAACAGCCGTTTGTAGCGATTGGGGTTTTAGGCTGAATTTAAAGATGGTTTTTTAATTGAAAAAATTGTGTTTAATGGAAAAACCTCGCATCTTTATTCCTCAACCGCTAGAAGCTTCAGAACGTTAGCAGTAATAATTGACGAATATTGCGTAAAATCAAAATATTGTACATACATTTGTACAAAATATAATAATTATGGTAGTAGCAAATATTTCAGATTTCAGAAAAGATATTAAATCTTACTTTGATAGAGTAGCAATAAACTTTGAAACTCTAATTATAAATCGTGGAAAAGATTCAGGGATTGTTGTTATTTCACTTGAAGAATATAATTCACTAATCGCAACAAATTATGAATTATCAAACAGAACTAACGAAAGTAGGTTAGATTCTGCTATTGATAAATTTAAGAATGGTAAGTCATTTTCTAAAGACTTAATTGAGGAATAAAATGAAATATGTATTTGTTGATGAATCTTGGGAAGATTATTTGTATTGGCAAAAAATTGACAAGAAGAAACTAAAAAAAATAAATGATCTACTCAAAGATATTTCAAGAAATCCTTTTGAAGGAATAGGAAAGCCAGAACCATTGAAACATAAGTATGCTGGATTTTGGTCAAGAAGAATTGATGATGAACATAGATTAATTTACAGGTTTATCGATGATGAAATTCAAATTTTGAAATGTAGACATCATTACGACTAATATTACTACCGCTAACACACTCTACAAGCAATTTGGGGATTTGGTTAAATTTAAAGATGGTTTTGTGTTTGGGAAATTTGTGTTTATCCAAAGATTTGGCTTCTTTAATCCCAAACTGCTTGTAGCGCGAGAACGTTAGGCGACATAGCCGTTAAAAATCGAAAATTACTCAACAAATTTTATATGCAAGAATTAAAACTACTTATTGAAGTAATTAAAGCTTTTGAAAATAAAGCCAACGAAATGATAAAATTTTTAGCTTTGGAATTTAATCTTGATTTAAATTCTGATCGCATATTTGACAAATTTGTTAGTAGACAAAATAATCTTTGGAAAGGTAATCTAAAAGAAAATTGGACGTATTGGTTTCACGGAGATGCTTGTGATTTTGAAAATACAGAAACAAATCAATATTTGCACGTAAAAATTAATAGAAACGGAAATTTTGGAGCAATTGATAAAGGGATGACAACGAGATGACAATAGGATCTTAAGGGGTTATGTAAGCTAACTGCTTGTCGCTAAAACGTCAAAAAATCCAAATCAGGATTAATGGTTTTTCTTAAGGCGATCTTTAATTCCCTCCTCCAGCTTTTTATTTTCATTTCTCTCGCAATGGTTAGGGTTGGGATTTATCATAACTGTTAAGTGAGAATGTTTTTTATCACAAAACAACTCTCGTTTTAAACATTCGGTATATTTGTGATGGTTCAGTGAGAAAAATCGCGCCACTGACGAGAAGCAGCAAACAGTTAGTGGCTATTTTACCAGAACGAAATCAGAAAACCTAGTTGACAAAGAATAAAATGGAACTACATTTTATCGCTTTATTAATTATCATAATAATAATAGTAGTAGTAGGAACAATTTTTATTTTCTATTGGTTACCAAAAAGTTAGGTTATCCAAAAATTGGAAAATATCTTTCTTGGTAATAATTTTAATGTCAATATTTGAAGATGAACTATTTACAAAAAATGAAGCAAAAGAACTTTTAAAGGAGCAAAATATTCAACTTAAAGACGTAATGGAGATTTTAGAAAATAAATAGATGTCGTCAATCGGAGAGTATTATCACACTTTTACTTTAAAGATTTCTGAAAAGACAAAACAAGAATAAATAACGAAATCAAAAGTTCTAAAACTTAATCTAGACAAAGAAACCCAATCGTATTTTGACAATCAAGAAGACTATTATTAAGGCCCGAAAAGAATTAAATCACGAAACGGGAGAACTATTTTGTAAGAGAGCTTTTTGAACCACAAGGCGAAGGGTATGCTGCAGTTTGGAGAACAATTGAAATCGTAAAAGAAGAAAACAAACTAATATTTGAACATATCGATGAATAAACAGCAACTAACAGCGGTTTTTAAGAAATTGGGGTTTAGGGCTTAATTTAAAGTTTGTTTTCGACTTTTGATTTTTGGTGGTTAATAAAAAAAGTTTTGGACTTACAAATCCCCAACTTCTTAAAGCCGCGAACCGTTATGGGCTAGTTGTGCCGAAATTACGCAGATAGAAGCAATCAGAAAATAAACAGTTGAAAAAAATAATATTTCAAAAATGAAAAAACTTATTTCAATAATAATATTAGTTTTATTCTGCAGTTGCGAAAAAGAAAAAGAAAGTTGCTATACAAACTTTACTTATTCAAAAGGAAATATAAAAACAAGTTATAGATTGAATTTTAACTCTTCAGATACAGTTTATTACTTAAATTATTATCCATATGGAAAAAAGGGTTTATACTATTTTGTACTTGAACAAAATGAGAAGAAAATATTAGATAGTTTAATATGTGAATTTAAATTCCCTATCAAGGATTCTGTCTTTTCAAATAACCAAATAGAAGACGGAACAACAATTGCTTTTTCAATTGACAATAAAAGATTAATGCTACACGGTGGTAAAGGTCCAGAAGAGTTTTGGAAATTTGAAGAATGGATCAATCATTTACAAAGTTACAAACAGTTCAAATCGATAGATAGAAAAATAAAATTTGATAAATTTGACAAAATGTTTCCTGTTCCTCTTCCTATCATCAATTAATAACATTTGATTACGAAAGCAGAAACGTGAAAATTGAAATGTGCCAACAAAAGCGTAAAAAATTTGCGGTTTAAATGTAATTTCGACAAAAATAACCCCACATAACAGCCGTTTGGCGAGATTGGGGTTTTAGGCTTAATGGAAAGTTGGTTTTGTATTTGGAAAATTTGTGTTTAACCGAAAAATCTCGCATCTTTATTCCCCAACCTCGCCAAGCGCCAGAACGTTATCAGCAATAATTAAAAACCCTGCAAACTATATGACTCGAATACTTATTATCCTTTCAATAATAATATTTTCTTCTTGCAACTCTAAAAAGGAATTAAATACATTGACTAAAGAACAAATTCATAAAATTGAAAAAATACAATTTACTCTTTTAGAAGTACATCCAGTAAGTTTAGAAGAAACCATAAATATTTTCAAAAGTGACCAAAATCCTGATAGCGAAATTAATATTTGGCTTCAAATGGCTAATACTTATGAATGGTATTTAAAAACTAAAGGTATATTGGATTTAAAAACTAAAGAAGAAGTATTCAAACTAATTCTTTCACGTTCAATGATGACAGAAGAAGAAGCAATTATAGATTCTGAACTTAAAATTTTAACTCAAAACGAAGCTAGAGAAATTTTAAGCCATTATGCATTAGCTCCAGAATAATAAAAAAATTACTGCTGGTAACAGCCGTTTAGCTAGATTGGGGTTTTAGGCTGACTTTAAAGATGGTTTTGTAATTGTGAAATTTATGTTTAACGTAAAAATCCGCATCTTAATCCCCAACCTCGCCAAGCCCCGAAACGTTATGTGCCATTTTACAAAAGAAATATACAATTACATTAAAAATTACAACAATGAAATATTTAACCACTGTTTTATTTTTTGCCCTACTTGGATGTAAAAGTTATGAGCAAATTAGTAAACAAAAAATTGAAAATGCAATCACAAAAAATGCGCTTCAGTTATTAGGTGACAAAAGATTTCATTCTGTTTCCGTTGCAGTGTATAAAGATGGAAAATCCACAACAAAGCATTTTGGAGAATTAACAATCGGAAAAGGAAACACACCAAACGATTCTACTCTTTATGAAATAGCTTCTGTAACAAAAACTTTTACAGGTTATATCGCCGCGAAAGCCGTACTTGATAAAAAAATAAATTTAGATGATGATATTAGAATCTATCTTGATGAACCTTATCCTAATTTAGAATTTAAAGGTGAACCTATAACAATCAAACACCTCATCACCCATACAAGTGGATTTCCTAATATGCCTATAAAAAGCGAAAATAAAACAGCTTTTTTTGAGGGATTAAAAGAAATCAAAATTGAAACTAAACCTGGAGAAATCTATTTCTATTCAAACACAGCTCCAGAGGTGACCGCGTATATCCTTGAAAAAATGTACCAAAAACCCTATGAGGAATTGGTAACTGAATTTATTTTGAAACCCAATAAAATGAACCTTACCAAGTTTACACTCAATGAAGATGATAGAATAAGATTGGTAAAAGGCTATAACGATAAAAACGAGTTAATGCCCAACTTCAATAGAACTTTATGGGGTGGAATTTCAGGATTGCACTCTACCACTACAGATTTAGTTAAATATATAAAATTGCAACTGGACCAATCAAATCCCATAGTCAACGAATCTCATAAAAAATTATTTAAAGAAGGTTCTGATTTTTGGGAAGGCTATCATTGGTACATCATAGAAAATGGTGACCAATTAATTATTAGACATCACGGAGGAATCTATGGAATGCAGAATTGGTTTGTGATTTATCCTAAAGAAAATATGGGAATTTCTATCTTGACAAATGCGAGCTTTGATGGAACAGGACAAATTTTAGAAAAAGTAGTTGATAATTTGATAATGACATAAATGTAAAGTGAAAATAAACAGCACATAACAACAGTTTGGCAAAATGGCGGGTTTAGTGCTAAATTCAACAGCAGTTCTTCGATTGAACTTTTGTGCAAAATTGAAGATTTGTGCTTCGATTTCAGCAACTTCGCCAAGCCGCAAAACGTTAGTGGCTATTTTAAAGCGACAACGAACAATCAGACAATAAACGTCAGTCGTAAATTTAAAACAACATACCAGTGAAACTAAATACAATCCTATTTCTTCTGCTATTAACAAATTCACTTTTCGCACAGAAAGCAAAAATTGAATTCTTACCTAACCTACCATATGATAAATATGAATTAAAAACAGACACAGACACAATAACATTTTACTTGTCTGTTACATCATCAAAATCTAATTTGCCTTTAATCGTATTTGTGCAAGGATCGGGAATGAATTCCTTATTTACAAAATCTCAAAACGGGAAAATACAGCCTGAATACGGACATATGACATGGTATGGCGCAAGTGAAGAAAAGTACAGGATATTGATTGTTGAAAAACCTGGAGTAAAATATCTGCAATCTGGAACGTCCAAAATTTTCGATAAGAAATTTTCCCTTAAAAGTTTTAGTAATAATATTGTAGAAGCAATAAATTATACAAGTCAAAATGAAAAAATTGATACAACTAAAGTTTTGATAGCAGGACATTCTGAAGGTGGAATTGTAGCATCAAGAGTAGCGAACCTAATGAAAGAAAAAATTTCAAACGTAGTGATTTTGGCAGGAGAAGGACTTTCCCAACTTTATAGTTTATACAAATTTGCTAATGACGGGACATTTTTTAATACAAAAGAGCATAATATGCCGACTTCCGACCAACGATTAAGATACCTTACAGATAAATGGAGAGATATTTTAGCAAATCCTGATAATACTGACAAAATGTTTTGGGGATTTACTTATTTGCGTTGGTCAAGTATGTTAGGAACTTCAGTGATTGATGAACTGACAAACTACAATGGGAAAATATTACTTATACAAGGAACTGCGGACAGAGCCGTACACCCCGAAACTGCTATTTCTTCTTATACCGCTTTGCTATCTAAAGGGAAGGAAGTAGAACTAGAACTTATTGAAAAAGCTGACCATTCGTTTAATATTTCTGATAAACCAAATATTGATGGTTGGAAATCCGTTATCGAAAATACAATTAAATGGTTTAAGCAATAAAAACTACGGCTAAGCGGCTAAGCAAAATTGGCTGGTTTTTAATAAATTGAAACAGTTTTTTCCATAACTTCGTTTTCTATCGGCAGAGAATACTCGGTTTCAATTTTCGTCGATTCGCTTATTCGCGAAACGGTTAGTGGTAATTGTATTGCAGAATACAAAATAAAATGTAATTTTCATGATAATAACTTTTAAACAACTTACTAAAAAAAGAATATTATGCCAGCGATTTTAATAGAAGTTAGAAAAGATTATAACGAAGAAGAAGGAATAAAACTTATTAATGCAGTTCATTCAGCTATGGTAACAGCATTTCAGATTCCGACAGAAGATAGAACTATTAGACTTTTAGTTCATCCCCCATATAGATTTGCAGTTTCACCAACTAAAACTAAACCTGAATTATATACTTTAATAAGTGTTGATGCATTTTCTGGTCGTTCAATTGATGCGAAAAGAAATTTATTTAGAGAAATCGTTAAAAATTTGTCTGAATTAGGTATCCCTAAAGACCATATTTTAATTGTTATTAGAGACAGTAATAAAGAAAGTTGGGGAGTTCAAGGAGGACAATCGGGATATGATGTTGATTTAGGTTTTAAAGTAGAAGTTTAAAATTAAAAAGTAACTACCACTAACAGCCTTTTGGTGAGATTGGGGTTTAGGCTGAATTTAATGATGATTTTTGTATTTGAAAAATTTGTGCTTAATTGAAAAATCCCGCATCTTTATTTTCCCAACCTCCGAAAGCGCCAGAACGTTACAGCAATTTTTCGACAATCAATCAAGGTCATTTAAGAATTTAAAAAATGCTAACAGAAACTTTAATCCAGATTTTTGAACGAGATTTAAACAGATTAATTACCGAAATTGATCTGTATAAAAATGAGCAAAATATTTGGCGTATAGAAGAAGATATTTTAAACTCAACTGGAAACTTAACCTTACACATAATTGGAAATTTAAACACTTATATCGGAAAGGAAATCGGTAAAACAAATTATATTAGAAATAGAGAACTTGAGTTTTCTCAAAAAGGTATTTCGAAACACGAATTGATTAAAAGTTTAAACGAAACTATAGATATAGTTAGAAAGTCTTTAATAAATTTGCAACAAAACGAATTAGAAAATGAATACCCAACTCTAGTTTTTACTGAAAAAACTTCAACCGGCTTTTTATTGGTTCATTTGACAACGCATTTAACTTATCATATTGGACAGGTAAATTATCATCGCCGACTAATTGATAAGTAAAAACTGTTGGTAACCGCAATCGCGGAGTTTTCGGTAGCTGGAAGTTGTCGTTTCACCAAGATCTTTATAATCAGCAGAGATAACTCAGTCCGCTTTGATCCTCGACTAACGTTTACTGGCAAAACGTTAGCGGATATTTTCGAGAAACCGAAGAAACAAATACATATTAAAAAGTAAATAATTAATACAATATTTTTTGAGAGAAAAACAACGCCAAAAGAATACAGAAAAAAGAAAACTCAAAATAAAAGAAAAAAAAAACAGAAAG
>Ga0247812_10001605_pt1 | contig 12755 bp, 12 predicted proteins | sample UWRJL149409B1_FD_178011 | JGI IMG/M metagenome (GOLD analysis project Ga0247812, IMG submission 178011) | Plant litter microbial communities from Arlington Agricultural Research Station in Wisconsin, United States - UWRJ-L149-409B-1 | ecosystem: Environmental > Terrestrial > Plant litter >...
AAAATCCCCGCCATATTTGGAGGTGTTGGAATGACAGTTTCTAATTATTCATTCTCAAGACTATTAGCAACATGAAATTGATATTATAGTTGAAGCATATTTCGGCCTTGGCTTTTGTGAATCAATGGTCGTTACTTCTATAGTTCTGTTTTTTGATTGCCTAAAATAGCTAGCGTCTTAATGTTCAGCCTGATCAGGCATTAATTATCTGGGATTTCAGCCGTCCTGAATTTCGCAAGGCTGAACGTTGTGGACGACCTCTCCAAACCTGTCGCAAATCTCCCTCGAATAACCTGAGTGGTCAACAACTCACGAAATGTCGACCGCTACAGAAACCGACCATCTTCAATCGCTGATAAAGGCGAACGCAAAAGTATCAAGAAATTTCTTCGAAGGATCGCAACAAGATGATTCAGCCTCCACGGAATTAGCAGAAAAGATGGGTGTTGCAGCGCGTATAAGATCAGAATTCGACCATGTTAGAGAATTACCGCCAGCACTTGCTGCCAAACAGGCTGCTGCAGCCGGCGCTCGGGGGAAGAAGAGAAAATCGACAGCCGATGCGCAGGATCCCGCACCAAGCAGAACATTGAAACTTATTGAGGGTGTGGTAGCAAATGATCAAAATGGAAGCGGGAGCACATCTACAGCTTTAGCTGTGAGGGGAGTTGGAAGATCAGGTCTTCCACCAAATGCGAACGGACCAACTCCTCAACGAAATCTTCCATCTTCCAGCCTGGTTAGGAAACAGACAGTAATTCATGTAAAGCCCGATTGGCACGCGCCTTGGAAGCTGATGCGTGTCATATCTGGACATTTGGGCTGGGTCAGATCACTTGCTGTTGAGCCAGAGAATAAATGGTTTGCTAGTGGAGCCGGAGACCGGACAATTAAAATATGGGATCTCGCAACGGGTAGTTTGAAGCTTACATTGACGGGACATATATCAGCCGTGAGAGGTCTTGCTGTTTCGCCACGGCACCCATATCTCTTTTCTTGTGGAGAGGATAAAATGGTGAAATGCTGGGACCTGGAAACGAACAAGGTTATAAGACATTACCATGGGCATCTTAGTGGTGTTTATACTTTGGCTTTACATCCGACTCTGGATGTTTTGGTAACGGGAGGTAGAGACGGTGTTGCACGAGTATGGGATATGCGGACGCGGAGCAATATACACGTTCTCGCTGGACACAAGGGTACAGTCGCAGACTTGAAATGTCAAGAAACCGATCCACAAATAATTACAGCATCCTTGGATTCAACAGTACGGTTGTGGGATCTAGCCGCTGGAAAATCAATGGGCACGCTCACTCATCACAAAAAGGGTGTGAGGGCCCTAGCAGTTCACCCCAAAGAGTTCACGTTTGCATCTGGAAGCACCAATAGCATCAAGCAGTGGAAATGTCCCGAGGGAGCCTTTATGCAAAATTTCGAAGGTCATAATGCTGTTGTCAACACTATGAGTGTAAACGAAGACAATGTTCTATTCTCGGGAGGTGATAACGGGTCGATGAGCTTTTGGGATTGGAAATCTGGCCACAGATACCAGGCTTTGGATGCTATAGCGCAGCCTGGTTCGCTGGATGCAGAAGCTGGCGTCATGACTTCCATGTTTGATCGTACTGGTCTGCGACTAATCACTGGAGAGGCGGATAAGACGATCAAGGTATGGAAACAGGATGAGACGGCTACGCCAGAGACTCATCCTCTGGATTGGAAGCCTACGCTGGGCAGGCAAAAGTTTTAAGAGTGTATGAAAACTGTAGAATATGAAAATCAATGGACTTGCAGACTGGGAACTGCGGATTTATCCAGGCAGAGTGCTTAGCAAGATATGGTCAAGAAGGGGAGACTTTAATATTTTCACAATAGAACGATGCCCCAATTTATGGTATTGAACAGTTTTGCAGCTTTGGTATAGTTGTAGACTAGCCACCCGATTCTAATTATACATGAAGTCAAAGAACCTCCGCTACATGTTTTACCTCTTATTTTAGTGCCTCTAGACCGACTTTCAAAATCCGTTTGAAGGAGTTACTTTGTGGATATATTTAGTTTGCCATCCTACTAACCTCTCACTTGACCGTCCTCTCGACCAACTCTCGGTACATGGCTTTGAGATCATCAATATCACTTCGAGCCTCATCCAGCTGCTCGCTTTTTTCCCCCAGCATCTCTAGAGCAGCATCGTACCTCGACTTAATCTTCACAACTTCAGATTCCAAAGCTGCTACTTTACTATCCGCAGCTCTCTTTTCTTTGATTTCTCGCATAAGGGCAACGATTTCTGCTCGAGCCTCATCTCGTTGTGCAGCTAATCGCGCCATGTCTTCCTTCGTGGCGACTTTTTCGCTCTCTAGCCGTCTCACAGTCGAGCTCATCCTTTCTACAAACTGAACAGACGGCCCAGCTGCTACAGTAGAAGCAGATACCATGTCATTGATAGTCTGATGAGGAGATGTCGGAGATTGGTGGTTGTCGAAAAAATCATCATGATCTGCATGCAAAGATGGAGTTCTAGCTAGCTGAGAAAGCTCACCGTTGGTGTTGAGAGATTGCATTGAATCCTGCCGAGTAGGCGTACCATGTCCTGAAGAGCGAAGTGGTTGGGGAGAAGGACGACGGGCCAGAAGCCTGTCCACTGTAGGCACATCACTATTTACAGAGCGAGCTGACGCTCTTCTTATCTGCAGATTCTGTAGTCCTAGGTATTCTGAGGTGAGACCTCTTCTTGTAGATGTGACTGGTGATAGAGCAGGACTGTCACCATGGGAACCATGCACAGCTGCTTCTTCCTGCCATTTTTGACGTTCCTCGTCAATACGCTGTAACATATCAGATGCCCATGAATGCTTCTCCTGCTCGAACTTTGCCCTTGCTTCAATCAAAGCAGTCTCTGCTTCCTCAGCTCGCGTTTGTAAAGCATCGAGCTGGGATTTATGGCTTGCAAGCTCTTGTTGAAAGCTAGGGAGCTTTGATCTTGACTCCTCAAGCTCATCTTCATTTCTTTTGGCTTTTAAGGTCTATAATGAGTTAGTAGGCGAAGCATCCCACCAAAATTATTTGTACTTACCACTTCTCGAGCTTTCTTTCGGATGTCCGCTTCTCTTCTCGTTGCCTCATCTCTCTCCTTCTCGAGACTTGTAGCTCTAGCTACTAGAGAAGCTTCAATTCCTTGCCAGTTTTCACTAGCTACAGCGTACTGAGTCTGAAGAGTTTCAATTTGTCGCAACAACTTCGCCTGGGCATCGCCTGTAGCTCCTGTAGTGACTTCTTCGGCTCTCGCCCTCATGACCTCTAGCTTGCTTTCTAGCATTTGTTGTTCTGACTTCATTTCTAATTGAAGCATACGGGCACTCTCGTTGTCCTTGTCCATCTTCTCCCGTAGCTCTTTTATTTGTGATTGTGATCTATCTGCAACAAGGCTCTTCTCAATCTTCAGATTCGCAACGTCATCTTCAAGATCCGCAACCCTTTTTCTCTCTGCTATCAGTGATTCAAGGGCAGCCTTTACTTCAGCCTTTTGCTCCTCAGCTGCTGCTTCTTCGAGCTGGCTCTTTAGATTCACGATCGTAGCGTCCCTTAAATCTCTTTCGGCTTTCAGAGCTTCCACTTCCTTCTGTAGCTGAGTTATTATTCTCTGCTTCTCATTGACTCGCTTTTCGGAACCTTCGGCCCTCCTCAAACGTTCACTAGCAAATGCTGCATCTTTCTCGGCCTTTTCCTGCCTTCGCCTGGCTTCGGCTAGCTCTTTTCCATCTTCCTGAAGCTTGGCCCGTAGCTTCTTGATTGTACTTAGATGGGTAAGCTCTTTCTTAGAAAGCTTTTGGCCCTCCTCCATTAGCAATGCGATTTGCTCATCTTTGTCAGCTAATTTCTTCTCAAGGCTTCCCCCATCTGCGGCATTACTAGCCTTTCTAGCTGACTCGGCACTTTCTTTTGCGAGATACTGCAGCTTCGCTTGCAATGTATCAATACGCTCAACATAATCATGGATCTCTTCCTGCTTCTGCAACTCAGAGGTCTCAAAATCCGTTTGAAGTTGCTTCAAGAGCTGTTCGTACTCCTCTGGAGACTTTCCCTTTGTAACTATATCCGGCCGGGAAGCAGAAGCTTCCTCGATAGAAGGTCGCGAGCTCGAGACTTCTGGTATGGCTGAATCTATCGAGTCTCGAGAAATGCTTGGTCTGGTCGAATCCACCGAAAGACGTGTTGTATACTCAGCATCAACTTGTGCTGCAAGAGCATTCGATTCCTGTACACGTTCCGGTGTTTGCTGTACCTCAGTTGTGCTTCCTACAATCTCAATACTGGGTGTATTTCGGCTTTCAAGGCTTAATTCAAGACCCCCCTCTCCGTTATCTGCCAAACCGGATTTATCATCTGCGTTCGAAGCCACGTCTACACTCCGCCGTGGGCTCTCATTATTAGGCGCAGGACTACCAGTACGAGATGGTGTTGAAGAGTCTGTCTTCTGCGTATTATTTTTTGCAGCTATTGCTCTAGCAAGACGCTCCTGCAGCCGATCGTTCGTTCTATTGCTACTCACACTACGCGACACATCTGTCATAGGTCAAATCCCGCACCTCGTCACTGGAATAGACTACATACTTTCAGGTTTCGGCGCAACAGCTGCAACGGCTGCAACAGGCGCTGTAGGTTTGCTGGTGCTCGCATTCTCATGGTCTTCTGCCAAAATAGTATCCAGCCTAGACTCCACGCCTGCTACCGCTTGCTGCAAGAAGGCACCCCATCTCGAGGACTGCTTCGCTGGAGCTGCCATATCGTCCTAATTATTTTGTTCTCGGGAGCGCGTCGCGTCTTATGAAATTGCGCCTGTTTATACATAGCAGACCATTTTATACCGTTGAAGCTTGAAATCTAAAATATGAACGTAGCCCGGTCGTCGAACTCACTCGCCCTATGAGTATGGGATTCGCAATAATTGCGGATACGAGACTGTGGTTCGGGATACTACATACGCGGTCGCCAAGGATCTCTTGGTACCACCCTTGTAGGGTAAAGCTACTTATCTCCCACGAGGCTGATGAATGCCCAGCAATTATAACGTTAATTGAGTAGATGTTATTTTTTGGGACTTTGGAAAACATTGACATATAACGCTAATCATGAAAAGATTTGGCTTCTCAACAATTTTTCCATCCATGACACAGTTGCTAACGTTTAATATTGTTATATATATTGAAGTTTGGCTCACAAGTGTGCCCAAGGATGAATCATGTAACACACGAAAAATAAAAACAAATTCATTGGACAAATTGAAAACGGGATTAGAAATGGATGTATAATTAAGAGTTTGAGGTAGTGAGAGTAAAAGTAATCCGTCACAGTATTTGAGGAGTTACTTTATAAACACAAGATAGACATTGAGTGAAGTATATTTTATCATTAATTGGTCTGGTAACTAAACGATCTGGAATTCTTGAAATAGATAATTTCAGGGAATGTTCTAGCGGGTATATAAGCTGTATGTAACATGGACAAATGTTCTACACAGTTCAGGTTTTCCAACCATCCTAATCACAATCTCCGTGGGCTTGGCCGTTTGAAATAGCCTTGCTCTAGCTCTTGCCATTACCATTGGCGTGCGCTTTGTCTTTGCCATGTTTCTTGGTGTCATTTTTGGCTCGCTCATTTTCTTGTTGAAACTTTGAGATTTGGACGACCTCCGGGAATCTCCAAAAACTTGTCCAGCTATGAGCCGAGAGTTAGCAACTTCGCGTTCAAGTCCTCGTCCCATCAAGCACGTATATGACCACAGGCTCCGCTCGAACCAGCTTAAACCAAAAGTTTAAGAAGGTGAAAGATCTACTCACTGAAGTTTATACAGGTCCTGTTTTTTATTTAAGCAATGTCTTAACAAAATGGCCCAAACAATATAACAGTATGATCCGTAACCGGTCATCAAATGCCTAGGTTTGTTAATGATAGCAAGTAGGGCAGGGATATTGAACTAACCACCATCCATGTCCTTCCAGAAAAACACCCCATGGTAAACCAACAGCATGACGCCATTCTTTCCAGAGACCGCAATATCTCGTGTCCAAAAACCAAATCAAGAATCCTAGCAAGAAGATCGACAGTCCAGATCCGACCATCTGCCACAGCTGCCTCAGGATTTCTTCATCTCTCCGATTTGCAGCCATCTTCTCATATTCAGACAGTCTGTTGTAGTCTTGATTTTCTTCCTTACTTCCGTACTTTTCTCGCCAAGATGGTCGAAGATAGCGCTCCATCAAATACATGGAGCGGAATATGTTAAAGGCGGTAATAGCTGCAAATGCTTGCTCATGAAAGATTGGGTCTTGACAGTAATGGTAGTAAAGCGTGATTCCAATTGCAAACATAACAAGTGTGGTTCCCAGTCCGGTAGTGAATTTCTTCGACTTGATGAAGACAGAGTTGTTGGCGAAGAACATGATAATTGCTGTGTAGAGCATGGAAAGTTCATCAACCAGTTGCCAGGGATCTATAGAGCGTCAGGAGGGAATCACATTATTTTTTATTTCCTTTTTGAGAAAATTAGACCGAATGTTAGGTTCGGAACTGGGAACTATTTCAAACCCCTGAACTCCCATCGTTTAAATCTAGCCAAGAAGTGACTATGTTTCGATCCATGCTATAAGCTCACAAGGCGTGATGGCTCACAACACTTACGCTAATCGAGAAAATAAATTGCTACTCACATTTGAGCGTGCTGTGGAAGGCAAAGCTTCCACTGCCAACTAGTAAATAGCCAATAAATCCGACCATAAAGACATCATCATGGCCATATTTTCTGCAATTTCGAACCCCGGACACTCCCAAGTAGAGGAAAAGTAAGTTTGTCAAAGTGTTTACAATCTCAGCTGAGTAATAAGACACAACGTAGTCCTTTGCGTAAGACAGTCAGCCCAACTGGTTTAGTACTATAACTATATCATGGAATTATTCTCCTCACCTCTTCACACCAATTTATAGTTGACGTGACTGGTCCCCAGTAGCCCTCTTGAGGAGGGGGGTAAGCAATGGAGGGCAGCCAGTTGAAGTTCATTTTGTCGGGAGGATTCTTCTTAGTCTTGGTGGTTGGTTGCCTGTTCACAAGCTGAGGCTAGCAGTGGGATTTGAGCGAAAGACAATGTGAGGAGGAAGGGATCGAATGATATTTGAAGATGGGAAGAACGTGCTTGAAATTCAAAAAACAAATCTCGAACGAGTGTTCCAGAGGAATGGATGGATGGCCCGGTGGCTGGTGACGTATCCGAGCCAGCGAAGGGGGTGCGAAGAATATGGTTGGGAGGAACGATTGTTTTTGTACTTCGTACTTTTTGCTTAAATCCCCGTATTGGAACTCCCTGTCAGATGTTGGGCTGAGCAGACGTAACATTTTATTGGTCTCATGCGTCCGGTACTTTCGGCATGTAGCTTGCAGTTCATTGCTTTATCAGCATACGCATCGGTATAAACTCAAAGTCACCGAATCTTCTGGTACGATTTTTCGGGTTAGGTGGTTCCATTCTTTTTAACTTTAGTACCGAAACGGCAGACTTCTACGACCATCGAGGATAAACGGCATTACGTTGTTTGGATACATCCTCACAATCTGAGTGAGCTGCATAAACACGCCGTTGAGTGTGGTTGTGGCATTGGTTCAGAGGTGCGTGTTCCGGAGCTGGCTCCTTCGAGGGGCCAGCCAATTGCATCGACCCCACCACCACCTCGACAAGAAGATCAAGCACAACCCAGTCAGAAGCCTCGGGAAGTAGATCGGCTGACCGGGATTTTTGACATATTTATGGGAAACATATGGATGTGGATATCGGATATCGGATATCGGATTTCGAATGAGAGTCGTATGAACTGTTCGAAGAAAGAAACAGCGCTTCTCATTCTCGAAACCATGTAGGCCAGAAAGACTGTACAAATATGGAATACATCAGCTGGGATGGCTTCCACCGATTATTAGCCACGACTGTTTCAAAAGTTGGAATCAGTCTTGATTCGTCATTTGACTTTGTGTGTTGACGGGCAAAAATGAATTGCTAGAGAAATTTCCAAAACAAACACTTTAATTTGTGCTTTTGAATTGCCTTAGCAATTTATGGGTTTTGTCAGAAGACTATTTGGGCTACAACATTACTGAAAAGCATAAGTGAAAGGAAGAAAATAGTTCATGTTGTTTAACCATAGCATAACGAAGTTCTATAATAAAAACTGCTCTGATTGGTCAAAATTCAGAATTGTTCAATTCGACGGAAGTTACTCCGGTCTGCTGACTTAGTTCACTTGGTTGAGTTATTTTGTAGTAGCTTGGAGATATTGATACTATCATTTCCTTGATATGGATCTTTGTTTTCTTATAAGCAGTTGAGTTGAAACTCTGGATGCCAGACTTACAGATACTTTATCTTCTAGATCAAGCTGGTACTCAACAAGAAGAAGTTTATTATAAAATGTAAAATTTGGAGCATCTGATCAGCATTATTAAAAACCACTGGCCATTGATCTGTCAACCTATACAGATAATGCGAACAACCCCGAGTATCCTTTGGGGCACGTTTTAGTAACGTTAAAATACAGATACAGGCGATACTCTACGACAATTCTTTTTAAATTATCTGGTGTGAATTTGTTATATTTCATCACATGAGATTAAATGGTAAAACAATGAGACGCATAAGCGTTGCCAATTCTCGATTTTGGAGCTTCTATGATTTGTATTGCTAATCCGATGTTTACCTTGTGGACTTATGCGTCAAATATCAATACAGAGTATAATTTGCTGAAGTCTTAGATGCCTCACCCGTTCCTCATTTATGTAGATATGGTACACTGCCATCAACTTAAAACAAAATGATAGCATGGCATGTTTCTGTAAATTGTCTTATGAAGTCTCGATGGGCATTTTGCTATGTCCTATCATCGTAACATAAACAAGGTTTGGTGACATTATGTCATTGAGTGTGAACTTGTTCATGAAGTTGAAGTAAGAGATTATGAGGGGCGGAATTGGCAACGTACATGTATCAGTTGTCCCCTACAACAATGCCGTCAAGAAGGCCATCATCAAGGCAGTTTATGTCCTACCGAGGGCGGTTAAATTTACAATAACGGTGTTGTATATGTGTCCGGACCAATGAGCATAAGCCTTCAAGGTCATATACATGACCGGAATCACATAATTCTAAGAAATGATATACCAACAATAACGTTAGGCTATGTTAATTATGGTTTCCATAATCTATAAATCAATCACGTTAATTCAAATAATCTTTAATTTTGCCAGCCTTAAATAAACATATAATTCTGTAAAGTTCAGCAGAAATCCACTTGATCACGGAGTATAATCAAGTGGCTCATAAGGGCAAATCTAATGTACCGTTGTACTTTGAGTTTGAATGGGCGGGATACCAAAGGCACCTAACCAATGACTGAGAGGTAAGAGCTGCAGGAAACTGGGTTGCTAACCACTGTTCTTGCGTTATCCTTCTTTCGTGATCCTGCTGTTTTTGCATCAAGTAAAGGCACAATCAGAACTATCAGAAGCTAATAAGTGATAATAACAACGCCGCCATGGATGCCATGGTTAACAGCACAACACCGATCCACGACAGCCACGATGACGGTGAATCTCTCGGAGCTGAAACGACTGCGGAAGACGCTGTCTCTGTAAGTGTTGCCACTAGTGCACGGATTCAAAATAAGGAAATAGCTTTCGCATCAGGGGTACTAGATGATAACTAATGTCAACGTTTCCACCACCGTATCATAAGCTAGAGCTTGGAAGCTCAATGATGAATTCTACCAGTGCAGAAGAACTCTATTGCCTTGAGTAAAACATTTAAATTATATATATACTACGAACACAGAGAAGAGGGCAAATTTATCTACTAGTGAATCGTCCCAGACTATCGATGCTGTCGAAGAGTTGCCTCTTCAGGTCAGCCATGTTCCAGGCGTGAGTATTATCCAAGACCCGGGTCACATAAAGTCTGGAAGACACAGCCCATTGCTGACTTTAATGAGAAGTTTCAATATAATGAGGATGGACCTATTCGGGCTCCAGATATCAAAAGTATGCCAACAAACCCTTCAGCACTGGCCATGGAAACATTTGAGTGGTTAACCGTAGACTTAAATAACGATACTAAACTAAATGAGGTCTGCGATTTACTAAAACAAACTCACTATGTCGAGGATGATGAAGGCTTGTTACGCTTCAAATATCTCAAAGCCATGCTAAAGTGGTAAGTTAATAGCAGTAGAAAACCTCGCGATAGTCATGCTTAATAAAGCAACGATACCCTTAGCTAGAAGAAGCAGTGACACATTGGAATTCGGTTTGGACGGACTCTTTGCGCATTCATCAATACAATTCCCATTGTACTTCGAATTAAGGCGAATACTATGTATACATCTAAGGTTAACTTCCTCTGCATTCACAAGAAACTGAGGTCCAAGAGACTTAGCACTATTTTGATTAAAGAAATAGCCAGGCTGTGCAACCTTGAAGGAATTTGGCAAGCGTTCTATACCGTTGACAAGACTTTACCAACTCCAATCAGCACTTGCCGCTATTTCCACAGTCCCTAAACTGGGAAAAACTCTATGATGTTGGCTTCAGCCATGTACCAGCTGATAGCAGACCATCGTACCAGGTCCATAAGTATGCCTTGACCAATCGAGTCACAACTCAAGAGCTTCGAGAAATGCAAGAAAAAGATTCAGGTGCTGTTCACTCTTTACTTCAATGGTACCTAAATGGATTCGAAATTGCACCTGAGTTTACTCAAGAAGAGTGCGAGCGTTGGTTCCTATATAAGAAAGATTCAGTGGAGAAACGAGTAATTTGGGCATACATAATTGAGGTAATTACCTCTCTCTTTTATTAAAAAGGTTCTCGCTCCTCACAATCAAACGGACGATTCGAAGAAAACCACCGACCGTTTCTCTTTCTACGGCCGGCCTGGCCTTGCCATGCTTTAGGGAATCAAGATGTGTTATTTCTTTAAATGTTGACTCTATTAAGTCAAATAGCAACCCTTAAAGATCACGGGTCTAGAAACCCTGGGATCCTAAAAGATCTCTTCTCTGAACCTTTCGTCTAGAAGTTAAGAGCTCATGAAAGCCTCAGGCTTCTAAAATCCAGGCCAGGTCGTGACTAGCAGCCTCAGGCAAATAAAGCAAGAATCTCAACGATACAAACCTCTAGAGAGGCAAACAGCTCTGATTCCTCACTCTCTGTTATCAAACCTACAGGTTATACACGCAAGGATGTCCATCCCTAACGAGGCTCTTCAGAAGGTACCTAAACTCTCTTGTCTTGGTGTCAAAGTTGCACAATTTTCCCTCCCCACTCAAGCATACAAACACAGATATTGGTGATGTAGTACTAACACAGAACTCTTCAGCTCGTCCAAGAAATCGAGAGTCAGGCCATAGCAGCTCAACAGCAAATCAACATCGTCCGGTCTCAAATCTCGAGCAAGCAACGAGAGATGCGTATGCTGCAGCTCACGTCCGAAGAAGTGTCCACGCTACCCAACGATACAAATGTCTACGAAGGTGTAGGCAAGATGTAAGCACCCCCCTTGCATACCCATCCATTATTTTTCTTTTTTCTTTTTCTTTCAAACACCGCCTCCTATTCTACTCGAGCAAAATTTTGTCATTTCTACCCAACCTAGGCTAGTCACGAGATGTTGGGCACAAGTATTAATCATCGGTGATTTGCAGGTTTGTCTTCAGCCCCATGGCCGAAGTGACCAAGAGATTGACTACGGAGAATTCAGAGCTGAAGTCCGATGTCGACAACCTGGGAAAGAGGCTGCTGTACCTTGAAACCACCCACAAGAACAGTCGAGAACACATCGATCAGATATTCAAGAGCGGAGGGCGTGCTTGATATTCAAGCTTAAATCCACGCTAGCTAGCACAAAATCCCACAGTACTTGCGCACAGGTTGGGCAGAAGGATAAGGGGGGAGGGGGAGAAAAGTTCGAGCTTTTGGGTACAGTACAGTACGTAGAGCGGCTAAACCTGGGTATGCCTGCGGGCTATGTTGGTTGCGTGAATGATACTCTTATATGTTTCAGCTCATGAATCAAGGAGCACCCACAGCGGGTGCTGGGCCGCAGTCATACAACACAGTAGGGCAGTTGACGTGGGAGGTTTGACTAAAAAGTCACCAGGTTGGCATGGCAGTAAAGCACAGTAGCAACCAGCATAAGAATCTATATTTAGATGTGTCCAATGCTTTCCTGTCCAAGACGATGTTGGATTTTCCAGCCAGTGAAAAAATACCACGCCCAGCGCATCCTGAGACGTTGTAATCATAGAAGTACTTACCATAACTGTAATATTGCATTGGATATTGGGGGCCAGAAGCCAGACTCCAGACTCCAGACTAATTACCGACCTCGCCTACGTTGGTATACTGTAGAATATACCAATAGCCGTACTCGGCGGGTGGCATACACCCAACCACAAAAGGGAGCGCTATGGAGTAATACCTTTTCTTGTATGGCGATACTGAACTGACGGACTGGCTGACTGATTGATTTGGCGACTGACTTGACTCACCGCTGGTGCTTGAAGCAGCGAATACGGATAGATTCGGGGAGTTAGTTGTTGGTGGTGGTGGTGGTGGTGGTGGTGGTGGCGAGCGTACCGTTACATGTATGTAACTTGCAGTTCGTAGAGTTTGTAATATGTAATATGTAATTTGTAACATGTAACATGTAATAATATGT
>Ga0247812_10001610_pt1 | contig 12739 bp, 8 predicted proteins | sample UWRJL149409B1_FD_178011 | JGI IMG/M metagenome (GOLD analysis project Ga0247812, IMG submission 178011) | Plant litter microbial communities from Arlington Agricultural Research Station in Wisconsin, United States - UWRJ-L149-409B-1 | ecosystem: Environmental > Terrestrial > Plant litter >...
GAATCCTCAGGCGAGATCGCGGATGCGGTTGACCATGGCGGCCAGCTCGGGCTGCTTCAGGTACTCCTGCAGCAGCGGATCAGCGGCCTTGCGGAATGCCGCCAGGTCCACCTCGTTGGTCTTGACACCGAAATCGGTCACGGCCTTGCGCGCTGCGTCCTCCGAGGCATCCCACTGCTGGCGCATCACGTTGACCGATGCGCGGGCCGTGTCGAGCAGCAGCTGGCGATCGGCCGGTTGCAACTGCTCGAAGCTGGCGCGCGACATCAGCAACACGTCGGGGGCATACGAGTGGTCGCTTTGCGACCAGTAGTGCGCCGCTTCGAAATGACGGCTGGAGTGGAAGCTGCGCATGTTGTTTTCCGCACCGTCGATCATGTGCGTTTCCATGCCCGAGAACGTATCGCCCAGCGACATCGGGGTGGGGTTCGCACCGAACAGGCGCATCAACTGGATGAAGATGTCCGACGATGCCACGCGCAGCTTCAGGCCGCGCAGGTCATTGGGTTCCACGATGGGGTGCTTGGTGTTGTAGAAGCAGCGTGCGCCCGAATCGTAGATGGCCAGGCCGACAAGATCGCGCGTCTCGAAGCTGCGCAGCACCGCGTCGGCCACGCCGCCGTCGAGTGCGGCACGCATGTGCGCCACCGAATTGAACACATACGGCAGGCACAGTGCCTGGGTCAGCGGAAACGCGTTGTTGAGTGCGCCGGAGTACACCCGGGTGATGTCGATGGCACCGAAACGCGCCATATCGATCGCCTCGGACTCGCGACCCAGCTGGCCGGAGTGGTACTGGCGCAGGCGCAGGCGGCCACCGGTTTCGCGGGCCAGCGTTTCGCCGATCCACTTGACCGCGGTCACGGTGGGGTAATCGGCGATATGCACATCGGTAGCGGTGAGCAGGTGCCCACCGGCCACGCTGTCACCGGCTTTGCTGCAGCCTGCCAGGACCGGCGCAGCAAGTGCGCCGAGGCTGGTGGCAAGGAAGTTTCTACGTGTGATCATCTGCGCCCTCCCGCGCGTGTTCACCTGGCCGGCGCGGTCATCCCGCTGCCACGGCCCGGCAGGCAATGTCTCCGAAACCAGCGAACCGCACCACTGCCGTCTGGCCTACGCTGATGTCGTGGATACCGGTCGCATTGCCGGTGGCGATGAGTTCGCCGCGCTTGAGCGGACGGCCGCGCTTGGCCGAGCGGGACAGGGCGAAGGCGATGGCGGTACGCAGACCGCCCGGCAGGCGCGTTGCACCGCCGGTGCCCACGACCTCACCCTCGATCAGCGTCTCCGCACGCAGTTCGCTGTCGTCGCGGGTGGTCCAGTCGGTGATTTCCGGCCCCAGCAACAGCCCGTTGTTGTTGCCGAAATCAGACACCACCACCAGCGGGCCAAGGATGTTGATGGTCGCCAACGGGCTGCTGGCCACTTCTACACCGATGTACAGGCGCGCCGGCAGCGCTTCGGCCTGCTCGGGCGTCCACTCCAGCTGGTCGGCCGGGGCATCTTCCAGCAGTTCGATCACGAACTCGGCCTCGACCGCGGCGAAACCGCCCTCGAAGACCGGAATGTCGAGGACTGTTCCACCGGTAGCATTCTGTAGCCGATTGTTGAAGATCGGGCCCAGCAGGCGGTCATCGCCGGACACATCGCGGCGCTCCTCGGCGATGTAGCCGACCTTCCAGCCCACCACGTCATGGCCCCATTCGGCGATGGCCAGGTCCTGCACGTGGTACGCGCTGACCAGGTCGGCGGGGATCGTACCGGGGAAATCAGGCAGGGAAGCGCCCACGCGACGCGCGCCGGTGAAGGCGCTGGCGATGGCGGCGGCCGAGTCGGCCGGTGCGGTTGGCAGGTCCATGTTGCCGGGTTCGTTGCTCAAGGAAGCTCTCCCTTTGGCGTTGTTGCGCTGCGCATCGACAGCGTTCGGATGACGTGTATATGGTAAACCGGTGTCATCTGGCAATGTGCAGTGCGTCAGAAGGCATCCCGGGGTCCGCCCGCAACGACCCGTCCTTCTGTCTGGAGCCTTGCGCCATATGAGATTTCCGTTGTTTCTGCTGCCGCTGTCGCTGATCTCCGCGATGTCGTTGTGCGTATCCGCCGCTGCAGCGCAGCGCGCCGTGCCAGCGGTCGAAATGGCGGCCGACGAGGCGCCTGGCGAGCGCATCCCGCTGTGGCCCGCGGGTCAGGTTCCGGGCGAACAGGGCACCGCCCGCCCGATGCATGTGGTGGAACGCAGCACCGACCCGGACCGGCCTGACCGCTATGTCGACCAGGTGGACGCCCCGTGGCTGGTCGTGCATGCGCCGGTACGGCCCAACGGCAAGGCCGTGCTGGTCATCCCAGGCGGCGGCTACCAGCGCGTCGTGGTCGACAAGGAGGGCACCGAACTGGTTCCGGACTGGGTGGATCGTGCGGGCTACACATTGTTCGTTCTACGCTACCGGTTGCCGCAGCAGGGCCGTGATCGCCAGGCCGCACTGGCCGACGCGCAGCGCGCGCTGCGCAGGGTGCGCGCCACGGCAGCCGGCCGCGGGCTCGACCCGGATGACATCGCCGTGATGGGGTTCTCCGCCGGTGGCCACGTCGCCGCGCGGCTGGCGACCGGCTTCGATGCTGCCGCCTATCCCCCCCGCGACGACCTGGATGGACTCAGTGCCAAGCCGTCGCGGGTCGTTCTGGTCTATCCCGTGATCGACATGGGCACGCACGCGCACAGCGGCTCGCGGCAGCGCCTGTTGGGTGAGCATCCCGATCGTGCGCTGCAGGACACGTTCTCCCTGCAGACGCAGGTGCGCCGGGACATGCCGCCCACGCTGCTGTTGCATGCAGCTGACGATGCAGTGGTCAGCGTGGACAACAGCCTGCTGATGGCGCGTGCCTTGGCCGATGCAGGCGTGGAGCACGAACTGCATGTATTCGCTCACGGTGGCCACGGCTTCGGCATGCGCGCACCGCTAGATTCCACTACGGCCCTGTGGCCGCAGATCGCGCAGCGCTGGCTGCAGCACCCGACGCGCAAGGAGCAGCCATGACCGACCTCGCCGACCTGCAGCGCCGCCGCTTCCTCAGCGACAGCGCACGCTGGGCCTTCGCCGCGGCGACAGCTGCCGTGTTGCCCAACGCGTTCGCCCAGCCTGGGGCGCGCGCGGACAACCAGGTGCTGGCCCGTGTGCGGGGCGGGCGTGTGCGGGGCCAGCGCGAACAGGGCATCCACGTGTTCCGTGGCCTGCGCTACGGTGCAGATACCGCCGCATACCGCTTCCAGGCACCGCGCCGCGAAGCGCCGTGGCGGGGCATTGCCGATGCCCTCGAGTTCGGCGCTGCCGCGCCGCAGGGCGGCAAGGAGGGGCCGGGCAGCGAGGACTGTCTGTTCCTCAACGTGTGGACGCCTGCGCTGGGCGACGGCGGCAAGCGGCCGATCCTGTTCTATATCCACGGCGGTGGGTTCAACAACGGCTCCGGCAGTGATCCGCTGTACGACGGCAGCGCACTGTGCCGTCGCGGCGACGTCGTGGTGGTGACCGTCAACCACCGGCTCAACCTGTTCGGCTATCTCTATCTGGGCGCGATGGGCGATCCACGCTATGCCGCATCCGGCAATGCAGGTCAGCTTGATCTGGTGCAGGCCCTGCAGTGGGTGCGCGAACATGCCGCGACCTTCGGCGGCGACGCGTCCAACATCACCGTGTTCGGCCAGTCCGGCGGCGGCGCGAAAATCGCGACGCTGATGGCGATGCCGGCAGCGAAAGGACTGTTCCAGCGCGCGTGGACGATGAGCGGGCAACAGGTGACGGCAGCGGGACCACGCGCCGCCGCGCAGCGCACCGACATCGCCCTGCACGCGGCAGGGGCGAAGGACATCGCTGGCCTGGTGCAGCTTTCAGCGACCGCGTTGCTGGCAGCGGGCAACGCACGCGACCCATCGCGTGTGGAGAACAGCAGCCTGTATGTCGGCCCGGTGCTGGACGACGTGGTGGTGCCGGTGCATCCCTTCTTTCCCGACGCCCCCGCCCAGTCCGCCCACATCCCGATGGTGATCGGCAATACGCGCGATGAGACCCGCGCGTTCCTCGGCAATGATCCGGCCAACCATGAGCTGACATGGGACACGCTGCCGGCGAAGCTGGAGCAGGAGCAATACGTTGACCTGCGGCCGCAGCGCGTCATCGACGCCTACCGGCGCATGTATCCGCAGTACACACCGTCGCAGGTGTTCTTCGCGGCCACCACCGCAGGCCGTTCGTGGCGCGGGGCCGTGGAAGAACTGGAGGCACGTGCGCGCCAGCCCGTCGGGGCCGCGCCCACCTGGGCGTACCAGCTGGACTGGGGCTCGCCGCTGGATGGTGGGCGGTTCGGCGCGTTCCATACGCTGGACATTCCGTTGGTGTTCGACAACGCCGGCCAGCCCGGCTCGCGCACCGGCGATGGCCCTGACGCGACGGCGGTCGCCGCGATGATGAGCAGCGCGCTGATCCACTTCGCCAGAAGCGGCGACCCCAATCATCCGGGCATCGCACGCTGGGAACCGTATGACCTGCAGCGTCGGCAGACCCTGCTGTTCGATACGCGCACCCAGCTGGCCGATGATCCACGTGGCGGCGAGCGCGAACTTTATCGGCAGGCGCCCTTCCTGCAGCGCGGTACGTTCTGAGGCGCTGCTGCGCGTGTTTCCCGTTTCTGCCAACCGCTGCCGAGCATGGCTTGGCGACTACGGGACCTCGTCCCGTGGGTGATGACCGCAGGTCGTCGCGCTGTTGCCGCTGCGCTCGCCGAGCATGGCTCGGCGCTACCGGAGTTCCATCAATGTCGAGCCGTCTCTGTATGTTGTCTTTGCTTGTCCTGTTCGCTGCGTTGCCTGCCATGGCGAGCGACAGGCCGCTGCCTACGCCCATCAAGGCAAGCAGGATCATCCTGGTCGGGGACTCGACCACGGCGGTGCAGGGCGGGTGGGGGCCGCGTTTCTGCGGCGACCATGTCACGTCCTTCGCGGCCTGCATCAATCTGGCTCGCGGTGGGCGCAGTACGTACAACTACCGTGCTGAAGGGTCGTGGGCCCTGGTGGAATCGGAGATGCGCGCGCCGGGTTACGCCACCACGTGGGTGCTGATCCAGTTCGGGCACAACGACCAGCCGGGCAAGCCCGGACGCTCCACCGACCTGCAACGCGAGTTCCCGGACAACCTGCGGCGTTACGTGCAGGAGGTGCGGGCCGCTGGCGCCGTCCCGGTACTGCTGACACCGCTCACCCGCCGACAGTTCGCCGATGGCCGACTGATCGATGACCTTGCCCCCTGGGCCGATGCCGTACGGCGGGTAGCGCGCGAGCTGGATGTTCCGCTGGTCGACCTGCATGCGCGCAGCCGGGCGCTGGTGCAGGCCATGGGTCCGGTCATGGCGATGACGCTTGCCCAGGCACCCGCATCGCAGCCGCAGGTGGCGGCCGCGCTCTCGGGCACCACCGTGGATGCGGCTGCAGGCGCAGCGGGCGCCGGTCCCGTTGCACAGAACGCACTGATCGAGCCGATGGGCCAGGCCAAGCGAGCCTTCGATTACACCCACCTGGGGGACGACGGTGCCGCGGTGTTCGCCACGGTGGTGGCAGAGGAGCTTGCACGCACGGTGCAGCCGATGCGCCCGCTGCTGCTGCCGTAAGACGCCATCCGGCCAAGCAGTGGCGCCCGATGGGTGGATAGCGACTGAAACCAGCGCGTTTCGCTCATTTTCCGGCTGTAAAGGCCGTGCGAACGTTCTGCCGACCGATGTGGCCTAGACTGGGTGCATGCACGTGCAGTCGATCCCCTCCGGTTTCTGTGGCAAAGACAAGTTGATTTCGGCGCTGGATGCGGCGGTCGACCAAGGGGATGCTGCGTCGATCACCGCGGCCCTGCAGCAGACGCTGCGCGATGCCATCCGCGATCCGTCCATCGAGCTGCCGGCCTGCGTCCATCACCCCGTGCAGGTTCGCTATGCGCGACGAGAACTGCATCGCAGCGCCGCATTGGGCTACAGCGTGATCGCCATGTGCTGGGGACCCGGGCAGGGCACGCCGCTGCATGACCACGACGCGATGTGGTGCGTGGAAGGCGTATGGCGGGGTGACCTGGTCGTTACCCCGTATGCGTTGCTGGAACAGGACGGCGACCGTGCCCGGTTTGCCGCGCAGGATCTGCTGTATGGCGAACGTGGCAGTGCCGGCAGCCTGATTCCACCGCACGAATACCACACACTGCGCAACGCCAGCAGTGACGAGATCGCGGTGTCGGTGCATGTGTACCAAGGCCCGATGGAACGCAGCACCGTGTTCGAACCGATCGGTGATGGCTGGTACCAGGCGCGCGTGCACGCGCTGGACAGCGACGCCTGACACGGCATCCGGCGAAGGGCCCGGCTGACTGATTTCTGCAAGCCTGCGTCCCATGGCGCTCTGTAGGATTTTTTACAGACACCGGAGGAGCGCACCAACGCCATGGACCTTGCACATTGCCTGCTGGACCGACGCGACTACACCGCGGTCCAGTTCCAACAGCTGACACTGGCCGACCTCGGCGCGAAGCGACGCAACCTGATATGCATCAAATGCGGGCAGCAGGCGTTCTTCCGCAAGCACAGCGCAGATGGGCGGGCCGCCTGTTTCGGCGCGCGCCCGCATGCTGCTGGCTGCAGCATGGCCGCGGAAGACGCGCTTCGCGTCGAGAGCGTGATCGGTCCCGACGAAGCGATCATCCGCAACACCGACGTCCTGGTGGTCGACCTCAACTTCGGCGCGGTGCAGGGCGCGCCGCATCTGCAGGATAACGACCAGGCCGGAGAGGACGGACGTGGGGGGCGGCACGGCGCCGGTGCCGGGCAGCGCACGGCGCGAACCCATCGCAGGCTCAGTACGCTGCTCAAGCACCTGCGCAGCTCCGCTGCCTTCGGGGCCTCGAACCAGCCCATCGAGATCGGCGGGATCGCCAACCGGACGCTGCGCGACTTCTTCGTCGAGTTCTCCGCGATGCAGCCCCACCACTTCAGCCAGGTCGCCGGCTGCTGGGGCATGATCTCCGACGCAGGCGCCGGGAACGGCATTACCTGGCTGAATTCCGGCGGCCGGGGCGATATCAGCATCGGGATCCCGGACGCCGTCAGCGCGGCGTTCACGGAGCGCTTCCAGGTGACTGATCTGGAAGATCTTGCCGGTGCCTATGTGCTCGCCATCGGCACGCCGCGGATCTCACACCAAGGGAAGAAGTGCCTGATCGTGGACGACATCGAGTTCGTCACCGCCAGCCTTGCCTGAGGGGGCAAGGCTGACGGCCAAGGCTGGCGGCCAAGTCTGACGGCCAAGTCTGACGGCCAGCGGCCGTCACTACCGTCACGCTCAGGGTAGGTCGGCGACGTTGTTCAGACGCGTGACTTCCTCGCCATCGTCGTCCAAGGCCACGCGTACACGCAGGCCGCGGCGGTCACCTGCGGGCAACGGCAGGGCGACGGCGGTGGTCCGCGGCTGCAGGTCACTGGGCGCGTCCATCGCCGGCACTTCGATACGCGCGATCTCACGGCCCCGCGTGTCTTCCAGCACCGCCACACCGGTCCCCGTGCCCACATGCCCCAGGCTGTGGACGGTCACGTGGACCTGTCTTCCATCGACCCGCAGATCGCCACGGCCGATGCCCAGGTCAGGACGTTGCTCCACGGGAGTGCCGGCACGGATGCGTTCGAACTCGAACACTTCGGTCCTCCCCGGCTGGAACTGCAGCGGCGTGCTGACGCTGGTTTCCAGCACCACGTCGCGTTCGTTGACCTTGCCGTCGATCTTCCCGTCGCCGTTGGCGTCCACGCCGCTGCGCACCCGCCACGTGCCGCTGGCCACGTTCCAGCCGGTCATGTCCGCGGTGATCGCCTGCTTGCCCAGGTTGTAGCTGGTGACGGTGAAGCGTTCGCGCGAGGGCGCATGGACCAGCAGCGCCACCTGTTCGGCCGCATCATCGCGCTCGAAGCGCCAGCTCACCGTGTGCCCCGGCCAGCTCTGGTTGCGCTTCAGGGCGATGCCTCCCAGGCGGGCACGCTGCAGGAACTCGCTCGGTGCCTCCACCCGGTCCGACCACCAGTGGCCGTCGGTATTCATGTATTCGCGCTGGGCCTTGGCCTGGATCCCCTCGGCATGCAGGGCTTCGATGTACTTCACATCGCCGCTGGCCTGCCATGCCATCAGGCTGGCGAAACCGGTCTTGCCACTGTCCGCATCGGCGGTCAGCTTCGGATACCAGTCCTGCTGCCGCCCCAGCACCTCCACGTAGTTCTCGCCGAGGTTGGACAGCGCAGCCGGTCCACCGCGCTCCACGCGGTAGTCCAGCGCTTTCAGGTACTTGTCATCGCCGGTCCAACGCCACGCCGCCCAGAAGGTGTGCATGATGTCGCCGCTGCCGGACCCGTTGTTGAGTTCACCGCCGCGCACCTTGCCGGTGGCCCAGTTGATCTCGTTCGGCAGCGCCCAGCGGCCCTTGTCGTCGGTGTAGGCGTGGGCGAGGTAGCCATCGGCCAAGCCGGTGACCAGCCGTCGGCTGCTGGGATCGGCATTGAACTGCCCGAGCAGGAAGGCCGGGTGCAGCACGGGGAACGAATACGGTTTCTGCCACTGCCAGTTCGGCTCGCGGTAGACCTTGTTGCCCCCGAACCAGTTGCTGGAGAACAGCAGGTGGCCCTGTGGATTGGTCAGGATGATCTTCTCGTCGAAGGCCTTCACCGTCTCCATCAACCGTTCCACGGTCAGCGGATCACCCCAGTTGAGGTACAGCATGGCGCTGTTGGTGTTGATGCCTTCCTCGTACGCGTGCAGTTCGTCGGTTTCGATGGTGCTCAGGCCGTTGCTGAACATGCCATTGCGGTACACCGCATCGGACAGCGCGGTCAGCGAGGCATTCAGGCGGTCCGGCTGCACACCCATCAGGGCCAGGCCGGGCCACTGCTGGGTCAGGTCCGAATCGTCGGAGATGCCGCCGCCGAAGTCGCCGTACGGCACCTGGCGATGCTCGATCCACCAGTCGATGAAACGCCGCACATAGGCCAGGTCCTGGGTCTGGTTGAACGCCCACGCCGGTACACCCTTGGGCACGGCCGGCGCGGTGAACGGCGGTTTGCCCTGGCTGTTGTAGCTGATGTAGTTCCAGTACAACCGGCCCAGCTCGTGGTCCGGATCCACCCGCAGCAGGTCACTCAGGTCGGCGTAAACGCGTGCGTAAAGGCGCTGCCGCTTGGAGGTGGTGTGTTCCTCCACGAGGAAACCCCAGTTGTCGCGCACCTGGTTGAAGCGGTCTGCGACGTGTTCGGTGATCGCTTCGCTGCGCGGCTTGAACACCATGCGGATTTCCGCCCCGTCCAGCGCGCGTGCATCGAAGCCGGGCGCCGCCGAGGCGACGCTCAACCACAGGCTGTCGGCGGTGAGGATGCGGTCGCGCAGGTCCAGCCACAGCGTGCGCTTCTTGCCCGGCTGCACCGAGACCGACACATCGATCATGTCGCGCGCCGGCCAGATCGGATCCTTGATGCGGATGTTCAGCGGGATCAGGCCGTCATGGGTAGCCGGCAGGTCCAGCGCCGGCAGATCGATGGCCACGCCATCCAGGCCGTCATGCATGTTTTCCCAGCTGTGCGCCCAGCTGCGGATCAGCGGCTGGTTGGCCGGTGCGTCGCCCACGCCGGACGGGATCAGCACGTGCACGATGGGCAGCGGCTGGGCAGGCAGCGTATCGGCACCCCGACGGCGCGAACCGGCCCCCTTCGGCAACGCCATCACCGTGCTGCGTTCGGCCACCGGGTAGCGGCCGTCGATGTAGTGTCGCAGCGTGTCCAGGTTGGTGTAGTCAGGCAGGGCCTGGCTGTCCACCACATAGGTCTGCTTGACGCTGCCGTCCGGCTCGCTGCCTTCGTCCACGTGATAGGCCCAGATCTCCTGGATCGGGGTTTCCTGTTCCACGTTGCTGAAGCGCAGCACGCCGCCCTGCCGGGTGGGGATGTCATCGACGCTGCGCACCACGCCACGCGGGCGCTGCAGCACCGTTGTGGTCGCGCTTTCCGCGTCGGCGCCGTGCGCCAAGGTGCCGAATGCCGCGCCACGTACCTCGATGCGGTTCACCGGTTCGCCATCGGGCAGGGTCAGGTCCAGGTGCTGCCCCGCCTCTACATAGGTGTTCCAGTCCGGCAGCTGGAAGTAATCGTTGCGGCCCGGCAGGCGCGAGCGGTTGTAGACCCCCGGCCAGGTGGTTTCGGCGATGCCATCGGTGGCCTTCCACATCCACTGCTTGAGGTCCTTGGTATCGGCGAACTCGATCTTGCGTATGCGCGTGCCGGCGGCGGCCAGTGCCGGCGGAGCCACACCTTCCCAGCCGAAGCGGTGCCGCCAGGCGCGCTGGTCTGCCGACGCCGCAACGGCCGTCGCCGGTGCCTTCCCTTGCGCCAATGCGGCCACCGCCGGTCCATCCAGCATGCGGTCGAAGACACGGATGTGCTGGAAATCGCTGCCGCGCAGGAAGTTGTAGCGACTCTGCACCTGATAGGGCGCCATCACCCGCCCGGCCAGGCCCAACTGGTCCAGCGCGGCATCGTAGTCGCCCTTGGCGTCGACCCGCGCGACTTCCTTGCCATCCACGAACAGACGCACGCCGTGGTCTTCGTCCCAAGCGAACGCCAGGTGCATCCACTGTGCCGGGGCCGGGTTCTGCGGCAGCGCGAACGACACCCGGGTGCGTGCCAGGTTGGCGTCGGTGACGAACGCATCGAAGCCGTGTCCGTTCCAGTCGATGCGCAGCCACGCCATGTCCCAGCTGCTGTGGTCGGCATAGCCCACGCGGAAGATCACAAACGGTGCTTCACCGACGGCATAGCGCGAGCGCCAGTCGAAGGCCAGCGTGCCGCGCTGGGCCAGGATGTTGCCGGGCGCATCCCACGACAGCACGCCATCGTCTTCCCACTGGATCGCCTTGCCGCGGGCACCGTCATCGACCACCTTCACCTTGTCGCGGAAGTTGGGTACCGGATCGCCCTGCGCAACGTCTGCTTCCAGACCGTGGTTCGCATCCACGTGGAACAGCAGCGCGGGCGCGTCCGCCGCCAGCGACGGCGCCACGAACAGCGCGGTGGCCAGCGCCAGCAGGCGACGACGGGGCAGGCGGGCGAGGGCAGTGGAACGGTGTGGCATGGAACCTTCCTTTCAACAGCGGGCGACGGTGGGCGCGTGGTGCAGGATCAGAACTTGTAGCGCAGGCCGAGGTAGTACTGGCGTCCGGTCTGGGTGTAGCGGTCCGGCAGGGACAGCGCGGAATCCACGTAGCGTTCGTCGGCGGTGTCCAGCAGGTTGATCGCTTCCAGGCTGACGGTCAGCTGCTTGTTGAACTTCCACGACATGTTGAAATCGACGTTCTCCACGCTGTACTTGCCGGTGACATCCGCCGTGGCGAGCGCATTGCCATCCAGGTCGCGGATGTTCTCCTGCGCCAGGATCTGGTTGATGTAGGCATCGCGGTAGCTGGTGGATACGCGCGCGCTGAAGCGCCCGTCGTCGTAGTACAGCGTGGCGTTGTACGAATTGGGCGACAGGTTCAGCAGGTCGTTTTCCGTGTACGTGGTGACGATGGTGTTGCCGCTGCCGGAGCTGAAGAGGTACTGGATCTTCGAATCGACGTGGGTGTAGTTCAGCTGGATGCCGAAGTTCTTCCAGAAGCCGGGCAGGAAGCTGAAAGGCTGCTGGTAGGTCAGCTCGTAGCCCTTCAGCGGGCCACCCGGCGTGTTGAAGTAGCTCTGCACGTTGAACAGCGTGTTCGGGCTGAAGCCGGCCGGCAGCAGGTCCAGCGAATAGCCCATGTCGTCCCAGGTGGTCAGCAGGCGGGTACGCTGCACATAGGTTTCGATGTCCTTGTAGAACACCGCGGCCGACAGCAGCGCGCCTTCGCTGAAGTACCACTCCGCACTCAGGTCGTAGTTGGTGGAGCGGAACGGATCCAGCTTGGGATTGCCGAGGTTGATCGAGTAATACCGGTCCTCATCGAGGAAGGCGCTCGGCCCGCCGCTCACGCTCGGTGAGAGGTTGGACAGCGTGGGGCGGGCCATCGTCTTGGCCGCACCGAAGCGCAACACCACGCTGTCCGTCACATCCCAGGCCAGGTTCAACGACGGTAACCAGTCGTCGTACTGATGGCCCACGCGGGTTCCCACCAGCAGGCGCTCGCCGGCGTCGGCGGTGGCGCTCGCCACGCCCAGGAATGGCTGGCAGGCCGCGGACAGGTCGCCGCTGCTGGCCGCCTGGCACGGCGCGTAGCCATCCGCGGTGATCTGCGTCTGCACGTAGCGCATGCCGATGTTGCCGCGGAAGGGCCGACCCCACAGGTCGGTGTTGAAGTCGAGTTGCAGATAGGTCGCGTAGCTTTTTTCGTTGACGTCGAAATTGTTGTTCGACGAACCGAAGTGGCCCACGCCAGCGAGGCGGTAGTCGCCCCCCAGGCTGCCGGTATCGCAGTTGCAGTAGATGTCCAGCAGCTCGGCGACGCGCTTGAAATCAGGGATCAACCAGCTTGACGGCGTAGCGGTGTCCAGGCCCTTGCCGAAGCCAGTGAGCGTGCTGCTGAGGTCGCCGATGCCGGTGCCGCCGGGCAGGGCCTGGGCCAGCCGTCCGTAACTGATGTTGCGGTACTCCTGCGTGCTCATGTCGTAGTCCTTGTAGGCAAGGCCACCACGCAGGGTGAACGTCGGCGAGACAGTGAAG
>Ga0247812_10001611_pt1 | contig 12739 bp, 7 predicted proteins | sample UWRJL149409B1_FD_178011 | JGI IMG/M metagenome (GOLD analysis project Ga0247812, IMG submission 178011) | Plant litter microbial communities from Arlington Agricultural Research Station in Wisconsin, United States - UWRJ-L149-409B-1 | ecosystem: Environmental > Terrestrial > Plant litter >...
CACCTTTGCTCAATTCGCCATTTACGTTGATACGCATTTTCTTTGGTTTTGGTTGCATGATACATTGTGTAGAAAGTACCATCTCCACCTCAGAAGTTCCGATACCAAAAGCAATCGCTCCAAAAGCACCGTGAGTAGAAGTGTGTGAATCTCCACAAACAATAGTAGCACCTGGCAAAGTAATTCCGTTTTCAGGACCCACTACGTGTACAATTCCATTTTTAATGTGACCTAATCCCCAGTGTGAAATTCCGTATTCGGCAGCATTATCTTCAAGCGCTTTAAGCTGATTTGCAGACAGTGCGTCTTCAACTGGTAAATGTTGGTTTATGGTTGGTGTATTGTGATCTGCAGTTGCAAAAGTACGCTCAGGGTAAAGAACCTTAACGCCTCTGGCTTTTAATCCTAAAAAAGCAACAGGACTCGTAACTTCATGAATGAAATGACGGTCAATAAAAAACACATCTGGTCCATCTTCAATTTTACGCACTACATGTGAATCCCATACTTTGTCAAATAATGTCTTACTCATTTTTTATTTTTTTTAATTGTAATTTCTATAATCACAGCAATTCCTGATAATAGCAAAACAAAAGTAAAAAAAGATACAAAGTGGTCAATTTCAATATTTCATTATATACGATACCCAAACTAAATACAAATTGCTCTTCGTAATTTATACGTTTAATTTTGGACAGAAAATGAAGGATAAATTGCTTTTGTTTTTCTTTTTCAGATTAATTTTGACTGGATTGCTTTTAATTTTAATAGTTTGCAAATTTATCTCAAAATCAATATAGAATATAGGTTTTTGTTCTAAAAAATGTAACAAAACGAATAAAAATAGTAATAATTGTTATTTTTTGATTCTTTGGAGGAATTTCAGAAGTTGTTAATTTATATGATTTTGAAGGCTAAAAAATCAATTTAGAATGGATATTGGTAAGTTCAATTTTAATTCAAATACTACGACATCCAAGAAGTGTATTTTATAAAATTTTATGAATTTTAAGAAGAAAAATGAGTATTTATAAATAATATTTTTTTTTACTAATTATCTGTTTTTTCCGTCGCTCTGAAAATTTGAGTTGATTGGCTTTTTGGTTTTAAATATAAATATAATGCATTCCGTAATCCATTCTATATGCCTTAATTTTGATCTTGTTCCCATGATATTCAATTTGATAAACTCTTTTGTTTTCCGTATCAAAAAAACAATTAGTGTCAAAATCAGGTTGCCACTGACGTTTCATTAATTCATAATTTTTTCGAAGTCTTATTTTCGCAGAATCAATGTCTTCATCAGGAATATCAAAACTTCCTCTCATGGTTTTATAAATCATTGCACTATCTTTTTCTCTAATATTTTTACAGTTTAATGCAGAATTGAATGTCTCATGGATTAGTATTGATCTTTTAAGTGATTTTCTTCGGTCGCTGTTTTTGATTAATGTATCTACTGCAATATTAAATTCCTTCGAAAAAGTAGTGTTGATTTTTGCGACTTCTTTTAATGGATTGTCAAAAGGAAATTCCCAATAATCTTTATATTTATTATTAAAAAGAGGTAGCGCATAGACTTCTTTTTTACCATTAATTAAAACTAGAATATGGTTTCTGTTTTTATATCCTTCTTCTTGAGAGTATAGCCGGATTTCAATATTAAATTTTCCTTCTTTTATACTTCTCGCAAATTTGAATTTGCTTTCAAGTGGCTTTTTATTAGCTGTAAGCTGAGGATATTTTTTGACTAAGTTTAGAATCGAATCATCTATTCTTGAGTCAATATTTTGATTGCAACCAACACTCAAAGAGAAAATTATAAAATAGAAGATCACTTTTTGTGTTTTAAAGACATTAGCTATTTTTTTAAAATTCAGGATTAATTTATTTTTCATCGTTTAGAAAGGTTGGTTTCTTTAGTTTTTTACCTTGTATTTTTCAGGATTGTACAATCTTTTCTCTTCATAATCATTCGCATATTTTTTAGGATCACTTTCTTTTTCTTTAATAAAAAAAATGTAATTTAAATAGGGACTTTCTTTTGTTGGATATGCTAAAATAATAGCGTTATTGCTATAACTAACAACATCATAAGCAAAATTTCCCCATTTCATTATGCTGTCTTCAGAAACTGACCAATTTTCAGGTACTTCATCCATAAATGGGTCTTCCGGTTTGTCTGTAAAATGATTGCCGTCTCTATTGTATCTATAGGATAATTTGTTTTCATCAAATTTGAAATAGGTAAAATAGCTATCATTTTGTCTATAATAACACCAATATTCGTCTGACTTTGTTTCTAATGCTCTTTCTATAGGATTCCGTTGTGAACAGCCTGCCAATACAATAATCAAGATTACGTAAAACTTATTTTTCATCAAATTTTGAGTTTAATTTTTGTTTGAAATGATTATTGTTAAACTTATAGTGTTAAAACAAATAAAACTAATCATATTTTGTCAAAATTGCACCGCGTAAATATTTGTTGTGATGTTAATTATACTTTTTAAAAGTAGTTTTTGTACATTCATATTGATTAAAAAAAAGTATTTCATAATGAAAAATAGATATAATTCTTAACAAGTTCGCTGATTAAATTCTCCAAAAAAAAGCGTAAATTTGAACCTCCTCCATCTTCTATAAGGCAAATTTTTATCCTCCATATAATCAAGGATTTATAATGCTTAGAATTGGAATTTGGAATTTATAAAATTGTCTTTTTTACAAAACCTATGTATTTAATATTCGATACCGAAACAACCGGATTACCAAAACGCTGGGACGCCCCAATTACCGATTCTGACAACTGGCCTCGCTGTATACAGATCGCGTGGCAGCTGCATGACGAAATGGGGAAGCTTATCGAACACCAGGATTATTTGGTGAAACCGGACGGATTTAATATTCCGTACGATGCCGAACGTATTCACGGAATTTCGACTGAATTGGCTGAAGCCGATGGAATCACGCTGGCCGAAGTTTTGGAGAAATTCAATATCGCTTTAAGCAAAACCAAATTCATTGTGGGTCAGAATTTAGGTTTCGACGTCAATATTATGGGAGCCGAATTCCACAGAATGGGCGTAGATTCTCCAATGAGTACGATGCCGGTTTTAGATACCTGTACCGAAGTTACGGCTTCGTTATTACAGCTTCCGGGTGGTCGTGGAGGAAGATTCAAATTACCAACTTTAACAGAATTACATAGTTATCTTTTTAATAAACCTTTTGCAGAAGCGCACAATGCAACTGCCGATGTTGAGGCAACTACGCGTTGTTTTCTGGAATTAATCAGAAGAGAGGTTTTTACCAAAGAAGAATTAGATGTTCCGAAGGATTATTTCAAGGAATTTCAGGAAAGAAATCCACAGGAATTCCCTTTAATCGGTTTAAAACACATCAATCTAAAAGCGGCTTCTGATAAAATCAGGGAGCAAATAAAAGCTTTACAGGTTGATGATGTACAAACTACGGTTTCAGCTTCTGACAGAGCCGATTTTAAAGCGGCAAAATACGCGCACTTACACAATCATACACAGTTTTCGGTGCTGCAATCGACTATTGGAATCGGAAATATTGTTGCGGCTACAGCTAAAAATGGAATGCCAGCCGTTGCGATGACCGATACCGGAAACATGATGGGAGCTTTCCATTTTGTGAGCGCTGTTATGAATCACAATAAAGCGGCATCAGGAAAAAATAAAGCTTTGGTTGAAGCTGGAGAGGAACCAACAGAAACCGAAATAAAACCAATCGTAGGTTGTGAATTTAATGTCTGCGAAAATCACTTAGATAAAAGTAAAAAAGACAACGGAAACCAGGTTGTATTATTGGCCAAAAATAAGGCCGGTTATCACAATTTGGCAAAAATGTCATCGATCGCTTTTACCGAGGGTTTTTATTATGTGCCCAGGATTGATCGAAAGATCATCGAAAAATACAAGGGAGATATTATGGTTTTGTCGGGGAATTTATACGGAGAGATTCCGAGTAAAATTCTGAACATCGGTGAAAACCAGGCCGAAGAAGCTTTGATTTGGTGGAAAGAACAATTTGGAGATGATTTCTATCTGGAAGTGATGCGTCACAATCAGGAAGATGAAAATCGTGTGAACAAGACTCTGATTGAATTTTCTCAGAAGCATAATGTCAAATTAATTGCTACAAATAATACTTATTATTTAAATAAAGAAGATGCCAACGCACACGATATTTTACTGTGTGTAAAAGACGGTGAAAAACAGGCGACGCCAATTGGTCGTGGCCGCGGTTACCGATACGGACTGCCAAATCAGGAATACTATTATAAGTCGGAAGAAGAGATGAAAAAACTCTTTTCCGATTTACCGGAAGCTATTATCAACATTCAGGAGATTGTCGATAAGGTTGAAGGGTATTCACTTTATCGCGATGTATTACTTCCAAAATTTGATATTCCACAAGAATTTGTTGTGGCTGAAGATGAAGCTGATGGAGGAGTAAGAGGAGAAAATAAATATTTGCGCCATCTTACCATGGTTGGTGCTGCAAAAAGATATGGCGAAATTACAGAATCCATTCAGGAACGTTTGGATTTTGAGTTATTGACGATTTCGAATTCCGGATATCCGGGTTACTTTTTGATCGTTCAGGATTTTATCGCCGAGGCAAGAAATATGGACGTTTCGGTAGGCCCAGGACGTGGATCTGCAGCGGGATCTGCCGTTGCTTACTGTTTAGGAATTACCAATATTGACCCGATTAAGTACGATCTGCTTTTTGAGCGTTTCCTTAATCCGGATCGTGTGTCCATGCCCGATATTGATATCGATTTTGATGATGAGGGTCGTGGTCGTGTTATGGAATATGTAATCAATAAATACGGTAAAAATCAGGTTGCGCAAATTATCACGTATGGTAAAATGGCAACCAAATCAGCTATTCGTGATACAGCGCGTGTATTAGATTTACCATTATTTGAAGCAGATAGAATCGCAAAACTGATTCCGGCAATGATGCCATCAAAATGGAATTTGGCGCGTTTTATTTCTGAAAACGAAGATGAGGTTAAAAAAGCACTTCGTTCAGATGAATTTGATAACGTAAAAGAGCTGATCGCCATTGCCAATGAAGACGATTTGGCCGGAGAAACAATTCAACAAGCAAAAATCCTGGAAGGATCGATGCGAAATACCGGAATTCATGCCTGTGGGGTAATCATTACGCCATCGGATATTACGAATTTCGTTCCGGTTACAACCGCAAAAGATTCCGACTTATATGTAACGCAGTTTGATAACTCGGTTGCTGAAAGTGCAGGATTGCTGAAAATGGACTTCCTGGGTCTGAAGACCCTTACTTTAATAAAAGATACCGTTAAACTGGTAAAATACAGAACCAATATTGATCTGGATCCCGATACATTTCCTATTGATGATCCCGAAACGTATGCGCTTTTCCAAAGAGGAGAAACGGTTGGAATCTTCCAGTACGAGTCACCCGGAATGCAGAAATACATGAAAGATCTGAAGCCAACGGTTTTTGGAGATTTAATTGCAATGAACGCCTTGTATCGTCCGGGACCTTTAGAATATATTCCGTCTTTCGTTCGAAGAAAAAATGGTGATGAAGAAATCAAATACGATTTAGATGCCTGTGAAGAATATTTAGGAGAAACCTACGGAATTACAGTTTATCAGGAGCAGGTAATGCTTTTGTCGCAATCGCTGGCTGACTTTACAAAAGGTGAGGCCGATGTTTTGCGTAAAGCGATGGGTAAAAAACAAAAGGACGTACTGGATAAAATGAAGCCTAAGTTTGTTGAGCAAGCGTCTGCAAAAGGACATGATGCAAAGGTTCTAGAGAAAATCTGGAAAGACTGGGAAGCTTTTGCGAGTTACGCCTTCAACAAATCACACTCGACTTGTTATGCCTGGATTGCGTATCAAACAGCCTATTTAAAAGCGCATTATCCAGCTGAATATATGGCGGCGGTACTTTCAAATAACATGAACGATATCAAACAGGTTTCGTTTTTCATGGAAGAATGTAAGCGTATGGGCTTGCAGGTTTTAGGGCCCGATGTAAATGAGTCGTATTATAAATTTACAGTAAACGATAGTTATGCTGTTCGTTTTGGAATGGGCGCTATTAAAGGTGTGGGTTCCGGAGCCGTAGCAACAATTGTTGAAAACAGAAAAGACGGCCGATATAAATCGATTTTTGATTTGGCGAAACGTATCGATTTACGTGCAGCCAATAAAAAAGCAATTGAAAACTTAGCTTTAGCGGGTGGTTTTGATTCGTTTGAAGGAACAACGAGAGCGCAATATTTTCATGATGATGGTGATGGAATTACATTTTATGAAAAGGCGATTCGTTACGGATCGAAGTTTCAGGAAAATGAAAATTCATCGCAAGTAAGTTTGTTTGGAGAAACCAGCGAAGTTCAAATTGCCGAACCAGTTGTGCCTCCATGTGAAGACTGGAGCACCATGGAAAAATTGGCTAAAGAGAAAGAAGTTGTCGGAATTTATATTTCAGGACATCCTTTGGACGATTTTAGATTTGAGATGAAATATTTCTGCAACGCTCGTTTAGAAGCGCTGAAAAGTATGAATGAATATGTGGGGAAAAATCTAAATTTTGCCGGAATCATCAATAACGTACAACATCGTGTGGCCAAAAACGGAAAAGGCTGGGCAGTATTTAATTTAGAAGGATATGATGAAAGTTATGAGTTTAAAATTTTTGGTGAAGAATACTTGAAGTTCAGGCATTTCCTGATTCAGAATAACTTTGCTTATTTAAAAATTTTAATAAAAGACGGCTGGGTAAATCACGATACAGGTAAAAAGTCTGATCCAAGACTGACGTTTGTTGAGGTTCGACAATTACAGGATGTATTGGAGGCCTTTGCCAAAAAATTGATCTTGCTTTTGAATATTAAAGATTTGCAAACTGATTTCATTCATACGCTCAGTCATTTGTTTAATGCTTATAAAGGAGATAATTCTGTGACTTTTGAGATCATGGAATTAGAAAAAATAAAACGTTTGGTTGAGGTGGAAACCAATACTGATTTTAAAGAAACCGAGGATGCTGTTTTTGAGGATGAAAATGAAGATGCCGATTCTCCATTGGAAGAAACCAAAATTCAGGAAGTAGAAGAAGTTGAAGAAATTAAGGTAGTAACCAAGCTGACGATGCCAAGCAGAAGATTAAAAGTGAGAATTTCGACAGAGTTATTGCAGGAATTAGAAAAACTTCAGATAAATTTCAAGCTGAATTAAATTTTAACAGTTAAAATTTAAAAGGAAGTGAAATTTTAATGTTAAAAATATGCATGCATAATAGTTTTTTAGTAATATTGCCCGAAATTACAACGATTTCGTTCCAAGTCTAACTTTGCGAACCCAAAGGATATGTTAAAATATTATAAGTTTGCATAAATTAATTAAATCAGAATTATGAAAAAGAACCTATTTTTATTAGGATTATTAGTTTGCTCTATGGCCACAATGGCGCAAACAGAAAAAGCAGATAAACCAGAAAGCTGGTATTTTAAATTAGGAGGATCTTATTTTAATCAAACTGCTTCGACAGAATTTCCAGAAGTTGGAGGTCAGGCACCAAACAGAGATGTTTATCAAGGTACGTTAACAAATAATAAATTGGTTTCAAGAGAAGGTATTACTGGTTCTTTTGGACAAGGTTTCAGATCTGGAATTACTGCTGGTTACCGTTTTTCTACACGTTTAGGAGTGGAGATGTCTGCGAACTACTATATTAGTAATAGCAAAACAATGGCTCAAACTACTGATAGACTTTATGGTTTTAACCCTGCAAATAATGTAGCTACTTACATCAGTTTCACAGCAGATGGTCAAATTAAAGCTTTTGATTTAGCACCAGCTATTGTAATGTTTTTAGGTGAGGCTCATGGTTTTGAACCTTACACTAAAGTTGGAGTTATTGTTCCAATTCATGGTACATTAGATATTAAAACAGATAGAGAATTAGTATCTTATGTTGGTAATAACGTAGTTAGCACATCTAATATTTACTCTAAAGATGTAGTAAAACCGAATCCAACAATTGGATTTATGGCTGCTCTAGGTACGTCTTATAAATTAGGAAAACACATTTCTGCTTTTGCTGAATTAGAATACCGTAACTTTACTGTACACGGAAAAACTAAAGAAACTACAGAATATACAGTAAATGGACAAGATGCTTTAGCAACTAGAAATGCATCACAAATTCATACAAATTATCATGAAAAATTAGATGTAAATTCTAATAACCCTTTGTTCAATCCTAATACAACAACAACAACAGACGCAACAGATACTACACGTCCAAATGATGCAATGGACGAATTAAGTTCTTACGTTGGAATTTCAGGTTTAGGTTTGACTTTAGGTCTTAAATACAGCCTATAATTTTAAAGAAATTTATAGTTTATAAAAAAGAGGATATTCATTTGAATATCCTTTTTTTTACGTCTTTCCGTAATGAAATCTCTTTTAGAAAGTATAGTTTAGCTCCCAATTAACTAAAGAACATTTTAATGAAGAAAATTACTTTTATAATCCTTTTTTTAAGTATAATAAATTTTATTCAGGGTCAGGAAAAAGGAAAATTTAGAGTTGGCTTAGATGCCGGTTTAGTCATAGGTGCAGCAGAAGGAGGTGGTGGAACATTTGGATTAGAGCCTAAGTTTAATTTAAAGGCTAATTTAAATGTAGGAGTTCGCTTTCAGGGAGCTGGAATGTTTAAAGATTTATATTATATTGATGCGGAAAAAGATAATTATAACACTACAGAAATGGTAAGTTTTTCTTTTTTAGCAACGTCTGATTATTATTACGGTATAAAAAATGAAGGACGTGGGTCATTTGCACCCTTTATTGGAGGAGGTTTAGGAATTTACAAAGTTACAAATGTATATTATACTGCTGATCAGCTTGATGCTGATGATCCCAATAATACAAAGGCAAGCTCAGTTTTTGGAGGAATGATTCGTACAGGTTTTGAGTGGAGAAAATTTAGATTGACAGCAGAGTATAATTTTGTTCCGAAGACAGATTTGCAAGATTATTATGGAAATGTAATAGGTGAGGAAAAAAATAGCTATTTTGGTTTGACTCTTGGTTTTTATGTAGGTGGAGGAAAATGGCGTAGGTAAGGATTACTACAAAAAAAGATAAAAAAAAGCTTTGCAATATCAATATATGGCAAAGCTTTTTTGGTATTAATTAATTGAATTATGAATTTCTAAACTCCTTCAAAACTTCATCAATAACCCAGCTTGTTCTGGCTGCAGAAGTTCCTTTTGATGGATTTACACCGTCATTGCCTAAAAGTTCTGCAACTACAGTTTCAATTAATGGTTGTTGAATATGAAGCGGATTTTCAATCGTAATACTTTCTTTTTCTCCATTTATATATTGAATATGAATAGGATCATTTCCGAAAGTTGAAAAGGAGATTTTTCCTTTGTCGCCCACAATTTCAGTATTATCATAACGCTCAAAACTGGCAAAATTCCATAGACCTGTCCCGTGAATTCCGTTTTCGAATAAAAAAGACATCGAAACCGAATCTTCGGCAGGATAGGCTTTAAGCTGAGAGCTTGCATGCCCGCGAACAGATTTTATCGGACCTAAAACGAAATCAAGAAAATCTAAAGTGTGACAAGCTAAATCGACAAATATTCCGCCACCTGAAATATGCGGTAAAACCGTCCAGGGCAAATTAATTTCGTCGTCATAACGCTGTTCAAACGGATGATATAAAACGCAATTAACGTGTCTGATGTTTCCTAATTGACCCTGATCGATTATCTCTTTTATCTTTAAGAATCTTGGTAAACTTCTTCTGTAATAAGCCACAAACAAAGGAACGTTATGTTCTTTACAAACGCTGATCATCTCGTTGCATTCTTCAAATGTAAGTGCCATTGGTTTTTCAACATAAACAGGTTTTCCTGCTTTGGCACATAAAATCGTATATTCTTTATGAGAAGATGGAGGAGTGGCGATATAAACGGCGTCTACTTCCGGATCGTTGATTAAGTCAATTGCATTCGAATACCATTTTGGAACGTTATGGCGTTTGGCGTAGTGTTCGGCAAGTTTAGCATCTCTTCGCATTACGGCAACTAATGCTGAATTTGGAGTTTTTTGAAAAGCTGGTCCGCTTTTAACTTCCGTTACATTTCCACAACCTATAATTCCCCATTTTATGATTTTCATTTTTTCATTTTTTAGTTAATTCAAATTTAAGAGAAAAAAAGTTAGCCACGAATTCACGAATTTTTTTTCACGCAGATTTAAAAGATTAAAGCAGATACACACAGATTTTTTATTTACTAAATCAAATACAATCTGCTGAATCTGCAGAATTTACGTGAGAATAAAATATTTACCACAAATTGCACAAATTTTCGCTAATTCTTTGTGGCTAAAAAGTTAGTAGCAGCTAAAATTTTGCTACGAATTTCCAGTAATTAAATTTGCGCTAATTTGTGTAATTTGTGGTAAAAAAATAACCACGAACTCACAAAAATAATTCGTGAATTCGTGGCTAAAAAAAAACTTAAGCTTTATTTACTTTTTTGGCAAAGCAGTAAAACCCATATTGTAAAGCGTGAATGCCTGAACATCTACACTTTCCTGAATAGATGCTGCAACCGATTTTCCTGCTCCGTGACCGGCTTTTACATCGATACGGATTAAAACAGGATTGTCACCCGTTTGTTTGTCCTGTAATTCAGCAGCAAATTTAAAACTATGTGCAGGAACAACGCGGTCATCATGATCGCCGGTGGTTACCATAGTCGCCGGATATTTAACTCCTGCTTTTACGTTTTGAACTGGTGAATAACCTTTTAAGTATTCAAACATTTCTTTGTTGTCCTGAGCAGTTCCGTAATCATAAGCCCAGCCTGCGCCGGCTGTAAAAGTATGGTAACGCAACATGTCCATAACACCCACTGCAGGCAATGCTACTTTCATTAAATCAGGACGCTGCGTCATTACCGCTCCAACTAATAAACCGCCATTAGAACCTCCGCGAATCGCTAAGAAATCTGATGAGGTGTACTTTTGAGCGATTAGATATTCGCCAGCGGCAATAAAATCGTCAAACACATTTTGCTTTTGCAATTTTGTTCCGGCATCATGCCATTTTTTTCCGTATTCGCCACCGCCTCTTAAATTGGCAACTGCGTAAACGCCACCGTTTTCCATCCAAACAGCATTTGCAATGCTAAAAGCTGGTGTCAAACTAATATTAAATCCACCGTAACCGTAAAGAATCGTTGGGTTTTTTCCGTTTAATTTTAATCCTTTTTTATAGGTAATAATCATCGGGATTTTTGTTCCGTCTTTTGAAGTGTAGAATACTTGTTTTGATTCGTAATCATCACTTTTGAAATCTACTACCGGTTTTTGATAAATCGCAGATTTACCCGATTTTGGTTCCAATGAATAAATGGTTCCCGGTGTGGTGTAGTTTGTAAAACTGTAATATAAAGTTTTCTCGTGTTTTTTTCCTCCAAATCCACTTGCTGTTCCAACCGCCGGAAGTTTGATTTCGCGAACCAATTTTCCGTTATAATCATATTGTTGTACAAATGAAACGGCATCTTTAGTATAGTTAGCAAAAAAGTAGCCACCACCTGTTGAAGGTGATAAAATGTTTTGGGTTTCTTTGATGAAATCTTTCCAGTTTTTTGGTTTTGGATTACTCACGTCAACAGTTACAACACGTTTATTTGGTGCATTTAAATCGGTTTCGATGAATAATTTGCTTCCTTCTGTTTCAATAATTGAATTGTCGCTGTTAAAGTTGTCTACAATAGTTACAATTGGGCTGTTTGCAACAGTTAAATCCTTAATATATAACTCATTTCCATAAGTAGAATTTGCTGCAGAAATCACTAAATAACGATCGTCTTCAGTTACATAACCGCCAACATATCTTCTTTTTTGATCTGCTCCAAAAATAAGTTTGTCTTCTTTTTGTGAAGTTCCCAGTTTGTGGAAATACAATTTATGCTGATCTGTTTTAGCTGATAATTCGCTTCCTTTTGGTTTATCATAACTAGAATAATAAAAACCTTCATTTCCGCGCCATGAGATTCCGCTAAATTTTATATCTACTAAAGTGTCTTCTAAAACTTTCTTAGAAAGAGCATCTATAATAATCACTTTTCTCCAGTCGCTTCCGCCTTCAGAAATCGCGTAAGCCGCTTTTGCTCCGTCTTTAGAAAAATCCAATCCACCAAGTGAAGTTGTTCCGTCTTTAGAAAAAGTATTCGGATCTAAGAAAACTTCTTCTTTTCCATCAGAGCCTTTTCTGTAAATAACCGATTGATTCTGAAGTCCGTTGTTTTTAGAATAATAAGTATATTTTCCTTCTGTAGAAGGAGCGCTTATTTTTTCATAATTCCAAAGTTTTTCCATTCGTTTTTTAAGTTCATCACGAAACGGAATTTTATCTAAATAGCCATAAGTAACTTTATTTTCAGCTTGTACCCAGGCACCGGTTTCAGCAGATTTATCGTCTTCAAGCCAACGATACGGATCACTTACTTTGGTATCGAAATAAACATCGACAGTTTCACCTTTTTTAGTTTCCGGATATTGAATTTTATTTTGTCCAAATGAAATTCCTGCAGTTGTAATAGCCATTATCAGAATTGTTTTTTTCATTGTTTAAGTTTAACGGTTGTAACAAAAATAGCATT
>Ga0247812_10001613_pt1 | contig 12727 bp, 10 predicted proteins | sample UWRJL149409B1_FD_178011 | JGI IMG/M metagenome (GOLD analysis project Ga0247812, IMG submission 178011) | Plant litter microbial communities from Arlington Agricultural Research Station in Wisconsin, United States - UWRJ-L149-409B-1 | ecosystem: Environmental > Terrestrial > Plant litter >...
CGCTCAGCGATAGGATCATCGCGGTCACGTCGGGCTGCTCGAACAACGCATCCAGCGCCGCTTTTTCCTCGCCTTCCAGGCGCCAGAATTTCTTGCCCAGCGGCAGCAGGGGCTCCACATCGTCCAGCCGTTCCTCGGCCAGATGCCGCCAGCGGCGGCCCAGCGATCGGCGGCGCACCGCGCGCACCACATTGGGCTCGGGCGTTTCCGCCTCGTCGCGATCGGCCATCGCATGGCCATAGCCTTCCACCATTTCCTCCACCATGCGCGCGGTCGTCACGCCCGGCAGGTCGGATCCGCGCGCGGCGGCGGCCAGCGACAGCCCCAGGCGGATCAGGTCGTGCGCCGGATTGCCGATCACGCTCTGGTCCAGATCGCGGATCTGCACGTCCACCTTGCCCTGGGCATCCGCCACGGGTCCCAGGTTGCTCAGGTGGCAATCGCCGCAGATCCAGATCGCCGGCCCCGTCGGCAGCCGGTCCGCCGCGCGCGACTGCCCCAGCCATTCGTAGAATTTCGCGGTATTGCCCCGCACATAGGCATGTGTGGAGCGTGCCATCTTGAGATCGCGGCTTTTTTCCAGGTCGATCAGGCGCGCTTGGCTTGTCCGGTTCATTGCTGCTCCATTGCTCGATATGTCTGTCCAACGCGCGGAACGCGCATCCGACCCCGCAAGAAATCGCGCGGCGCCTTGAAAAGGATCGGGAAGTCGGGAGGGCTGGCAACGCGGGCGAATCCGTCGCCGTCAGTGTCTGCCTGGCGCGGACTGCCTTGCATTGCGCGGCCCATTGGATAGAATGCTAATCAATACACGGCTATTCACGTGCCCATATCGCGGGCGTCGCCAAAGGATTCAGGATGCAGATCTGCCCTCTTCACGCGAAATTTGCCGCCGAGCTGATCGGCGCGGATCTGTCGATCGCGCCCGATGCGGCGCTGATCCAGACGGTGGAAGACGCCATGGCGCAATATGCCGTGCTGGTGATCCGCGATCAGGGCCATATCGGCGATGACGAGCATATCCGCTTCAGCCGGGCCTTCGGCCCGCTGGAGCTTCCGCCCAGCCTGGGCTTCAGCCTGGACGGGCGCAAGCGCCGCTTCCGCCCCGAATTGTACGACGCCTCCAATCTGGGCCCGGACGGCCAGATCGAGGCGGCCGATGCGCTCAAGCGCAAATATGCCAAGGGAAACGAGTTTTTCCATACGGACAGTTCGTTCAACACCCTGCCCACCAAATGGTCGCTCCTGCTGGGTCATGAGGTCACCCGGACCCGCGGGGAGACCGAATTCGTTGATACCCGCGTCGCTTATGAGGCGCTGGACGAGGCGATGAAGGCGCGCGTCGATGGCCTGGTCGTGGAGCATAATGTCTGGCGCTCGCGCGAGCGCGCCGGCTTTTCGGAGATCCAGTCACTCAAGGATTCGCTGCCTGCGGTCAATCATCCGCTGGTGCGCGTCAGCGCCTCGGGCCGCAAGGCGCTGTATATCGGCTCGCATGCCGATCATGTCGTCGGCATGGATTTGGAGGAGGGCCGCGCCCTGCTCCAGGAATTGGTGGATTTCGCCACCCGGCCCGAATGGGTCTATGCGCACAGCTGGAAACAGGGCGATCTGGTGATCTGGGACAATCGCTGCACCATGCACCGCGCCACCACCTTCGATTATATGAACGAGCGGCGCGATCTGCGCCGCACGACGATCAACGAAAGCGGCGAAGAGCGTTCGGCCAACGGCCCCGTGCCGCGTGCGGCTGCCGCCTGAGGCCGTCCGCCGCGGTCGGCGCCGCCGGATTGCACCGCTCCCGGGAATATGCTGATGCTGGCGCCGGGAGATTCCGATGTCCGATGCCGGCCTGGCCGACCTCTGCTTTCCGCCGGCCAGCCCGCGCGCGCCGCTGCCTGCCGCCGCCGGGCTGCAGGCGCGGGGCATCCGTGTGCGTCCCGCCGCCAACGGCGATCTGCCCTTCTTCCAGTCGCTTTACGCCGCCACAAGGATGGAAGAGGCGGGCGTGGCCGCGCTGCCGCACTCGGTCCGTGCGGCCTTCCTAGACTCGCAATTCCGGCTGCAGCATCGCCATTTTGTCGGCCACTATCCGCGGGCGGATTTCCTCGCCGTGCTGCGTGCCAGCCCGCCCTTTGCGGCGCGGCCGATCGGCCGCCTCTATGTCGATAGGGCCCGGCGACATTGGCATCTCATCGAGATCGCCCTGGTGCCGGACGCGCGCGGCCAGGCCCTGGGATCGGCGCTCATCGCCTGGCTGGCGCATGCCGCGCGGGAGGCGGGGGCATCCGCCCTCACGCTCCAGGTGGCGCACGACAATCCCCGCGCCGTGGCGCTCTATGAGCGGTTGGGCTTCGTCGATCAGCCCGCCACCGCGCCCACGCACCGGCGGATGATCTGCCGGGCGTAAGCAGCAAGCGCTTCAACGCACCCATCACCATGATGTCCCGAAAGCGCGGGGATCCGTTGCTGTCCGCGCACGCGGCTTCCACGGGGGGCCGCGACAGCCATGGTCCCGCGATCGTCAGCATCGCGGATCTGTTTCAACCCGGTTCAGAGCAAATTGCGCGCCTGTTATCGCCCCAATGCCCCCTTCACCGGACCCAATATATTCCGCACCACGATCGCCACCCCCATGGCGGTGGGATGCATGCCATCCTTCAGCAGGAGCGCGCGATTGCCCGTTACGCCCTTCATGAAGAAGGGATAGAGCGCCACGCCATGCTTTTTCGCCAATTGCGGATACAGCGCATCGAACTGCCCGCGATAGGTCGCTCCCAGATTGGGCGCGGCGAGCATCCCCGCCAGCAGCACGCGGATTCCGCGGCGCTTCAACTCCACGATCATCGCCTCCAGATTGGCGCGCGTCTGCGCCGGCGGGATGCCGCGCAGCATGTCGTTGGCGCCCAGTTCCAGGATCACCAGATCGGGCTTGGCCTTCAGGCTGTTGAGCACCCAGCCCAGCCGGGCCTTGCCCTGCGCGGTCGTATCGCCCGAAACGCCGGCATTGTGGACGCGCGCCTTCACGCCCGCGCGGTTGAGCGCCGCCTGGAGCTGAACCGGAAAGGATTCGGCGGGTTTCAGCCCATAGCCCGCGGTCAGGCTGTCGCCGAACGCCACGATCAATCTGGGCTGCTGCGCATATGCGGGTGCGCCGATCAGCAGGGCAAACAGCGCGGCGAGATGGACAATCGGCCGCGGCCACCCATATGACCGGAATAATTTTCCCATCGGAACGAACTCCTCACCCATGACAGAACCCGATATCGTGATCCGTGCCCGCAATGTCACCCTGGCATTGGGGCAGGGCACCACGCAGGTGCAGATCCTGCGCGGAATCGACCTGGCGGTCGCGCGCGGCGAGAGCGTCGCCTTGCTCGGCCCTTCGGGATCGGGCAAATCCTCGCTGATGGCGGTGCTGGCCGGGCTGGAGCGCGCCAGCGGCGGCAGCATCCATGTGGCCGGCGCGGACTTCGGCAGTCTGAACGAGGACGGCCTGGCGCTGGCGCGGCGCGGCCGGATCGGGATCGTGCTGCAGAGCTTCCACCTTCTGCCGACGATGACCGCGCTGGAGAATGTCGCGGTGCCGCTGGAACTGGCGGGGGTCGCCGATGCGTTCGACCGCGCCCGCGCCGAACTGGAGGCGGTCGGGCTGGGGGCGCGCACCGGCCATTATCCCGTCCAGCTTTCGGGCGGCGAGCAGCAGCGCGTGGCCATCGCCCGCGCCACCGCGCCGCGCCCGGCGATCCTCTTCGCCGACGAGCCCACGGGCAATCTGGATGCCGCCAATGGATCCTCGATCATGGACCTGCTGTTCGAACGCCAGCGCGATACCGGAGCCACCCTGCTGGTGATCACCCACGATCCGGCGCTGGGTGCGCGCTGCAGCCGGATCGTCGAGATGCGCGACGGTGCGATCGTGAGCGATCGGGCGGCGGGGTGAGGATTTTGCTCGGTCACCCTCGCCCGCCCGTCCGTCATCCCCGCGCAGGCGGGGACCCATCAGCTCGGGAGTCGAACCCGCTGGATGGACATCGGTGTCCATCGGTTCCCGCCTGCGCGGGACTGGCGATCGCATGACCCTCTCCCTCCGCCTGGCGCTGCGAGACCTCCGCGGCGGGCTCAAGGGTCTGCGCCTGCTCGCCATCTGCCTGCTGCTCGGCGTCGCCGCGCTGGCGGGCGTGGGCAGCCTCTCCTCCGCGATCGTCGCCCAACTCTCGATGCGCGGGCAGGAAATCCTCGGCGGCGATGTCGAGATGCGCATCGTCCAGCGCGCCGCCGACCCCGCCGAGCGCGCTGCCTTCGATCAGGTCGGCACGGTCTCCGAATCGGTCCGCCTGCGCGCCATGGCCGCGCGGCCCGACGGCAGCGACAGCATGCTCGCCGAACTGAAGGGGGTCGACGATTCCTGGCCGCTCTACGGCAGCCTCAAGCTCGCCCCCGGCGCGCTGGCACCGCGCCCCAAAGGCAATCAGGTCGCGATCGCTCCCGCGCTGGCCGAGAAATTGAACCTCAAGACCGGCGGCACGGTGCGTTTCGGCGATGCGCAGTTGAAGATCATCGGCCTGATCGCCGACGAACCCGATCGCGTGGGCGAGGGCTTCACCCTCGGGCCCGCGGCGCTGGTGGACATGAAGGGCATGGCCGCCACCGGCCTTGTCCAGCCCGGCAGCCTCTACACCAGCCGCTATCGCATCAAACTCCCCGCCGCGGCCGATCCCGCCGCCACCGCCGCGCGGCTGCAGAAGACCTTTCCCAGTGCCGGCTGGGAAGCGCAGGACCGCTCCAACGGCGCGCCGGGCACGCGGCGCTTCATCGAGCGGCTCGGACAATTCCTGTCGCTGGTCGGGCTCGCCGCGCTCGTCGTGGCCGGGATCGGAGTCGGCAATGGCGTCGCCTCCTGGCTGGAGAGCAAGCGCAATGGCATCGCCACGCTCAAGACGCTGGGCGCCTCCTCCGCCACCATCTTCCGCATCCATCTGATCCAGATCGCATTGGTCGCGGCGGGCGGCATCCTCGCGGGCCTGGCATTGGGGGCTCTCACCCCCTGGGCCGTCACCACGATCGCTGGGGATGCTCTGCCCGTCCCGCCGCGCCTCGCGTTCTATCCCTTGCCGCTGCTGATCAGCGCGGCGTACGGCATCTTGATCGCCACCGTCTTCGCGCTCGTCCCGCTCGCCCGCGCGCGCGCCGTGCCCGCGGGTTCATTGTTCCGTGGCGGCGTGGAGCGCATGGCCCGCCCGCCGTTGCCGATCGTGCTCGCGGTCGCCGGTTCCGCCGCGCTGATCGTGGCGCTGGCGATCGGCACCGCGCGCGAGCCGCTCTTCGCCGCCGGCTTCATCGCCGCCGCGCTGGCGATGCTGGCCCTGCTCTATCTGCTCGGCTGGGCCGTGCGGCGCATCGCGGCGATCGTGCCGCGCCCGCGCCGGCCTTTGCTGCGCCTGGCGCTGGCCAATCTCCACCGCCCCGGCGCGCAGACCGACCGGCTGGTGGTCGCGCTCGGCCTGGGGCTGACATTGTTCGTCACGCTCGCGGTGATCGAGACCAATCTCTCGGGCCAGATCCAGCGCACCGTCCCCGCCAAGGCGCCCAGCTTCTTCGCGCTGGATATCCCGGTGGAGGAGATCGGCCGCTTCACCGCGCTGGTGGCCAAGCAGGCGCCCGGTGCGACCATCGCCACCGTCCCCTCGCTGCGCGGCCCCGTCGTCGCCGTGGGCAAGACGCGCGTGCAGGATATGAAGGACATTCCCGAAGGCGCCTGGATCCTGCGCGGCGATCGCGGGCTGACCTATGCGAAGGACGTGCCCGAGGGCAGCCGTGTCGTCGCGGGCACATGGTGGCGCGCCGATTATGCCGGCCCGCCTTTGGTCTCGCTCGACCAGAAGGCGGCGGAGGCGCTGAACATCGGGGTGGGGCAGACCATCACCGTCTCGGTCCTGGGCGTCGAGATCACCGCGAAGATCGCCTCGCTGCGCGAGATCAATTGGGACACCATGGGGTTCAATTTCGTCATGGTCTTCTCCCCCGGCACGCTGGAAGGCGCGCCGCACAGCTTCATGGCGACCATTGCCCTGCCCGAAGCCCGCGAAGCGGCGCTCAGCCGCGCGGTAACCAATGATTTCCCATCGGTCTCGATGATCCGCGTCAAGGACATCATCACCCAGGTCGGCGATCTGCTCGGCCAGCTCGCCACGGCCGTCCGCGCCGCGGCGTCGGTCGCAGTCGCGGCCGGCATCGCCGTGCTGATCGGCGCCATCGCCGCATCGCGCCGCTCGCGCATCTACGATGCCGTGCTGCTCAAGCTGCTCGGCGCCACCCGCGCGCAGGTGCTGGCCTCGCAGGCGCTGGAATATCTGGTGCTGGCCCTCTTGGTAGCCGCGGTCGCCTTGCTGATCGGCGGCGGTGCCGGCTGGTATGTGGTGACCCAGGTGCTGGATCTGGAATGGGCGACGGACTGGATGGTGGTGCTGGCAACGCTCGCCACCGGTGCGATCCTCACGCTCGGCATCGGCCTGCTCGGCGCGCTTCCGGCGCTGGCGGCACGGCCGGCGCGGGCGCTCAGGGAATTGTAACCAGGCCTCCGATTTGCTATCTGGTCAGATGACTAGTCAGGAGGCCGTATATGAAGATTTGGCAGGTTCAGGATGCCAAGGCGCGGTTCAGCGAGATGCTGGACGCATGCGTGTCCGAAGGCCCTCAATTGGTCACCCGGCGCGGCGCGGAGGCCGCAGTGCTCATACCCGTCGCGGAATGGCGGCGGTTGAAAGCGGATGGCAGGCCATCACTCAAGGAATTGCTCCTCGCCGATGCCGGCCGCACGGACGATCTGGCGCCCCCGCGCGGTGCTGCCCGCCGCCGACCCGTCGCGCCGTTCTAAGCCAATGTTCCTGCTCGATACCAATGTCGTGTCCGAATTGCGCAAGCCGCGGCCACATGGGGCCGTTCTGGCTTGGCTGAACGGGGTCGAGGATCGCGATCTGCGCCTCTCCGCGGTGACGCTGGGCGAAATCCAGGCGGGCATCGAGATCACGCGGGAGCAGGATGACGCCAAGGCCGTGGAACTCGAATCCTGGGCCGATCGCGTGGCGGAAAGCTATAATATCCTGGCGATGGATGCCGCGATCTTCCGGCTGTGGGCGAAATGGATGCACGGCCTTCCCGACAGCGTCTATGAGGATGCCATGATCGCGGCGACCGCACGGATCCACGGTCTCACGGTCGTCACCCGCAATGTTCGCGATTTCGCGCGTTTCGATGTGCCTGTATTCAATCCCTTCGCGAAAGCCTGATCCATGCCCAAAGCCCGACCGGACCAGCTTCTCGTCGATCGCGGCCTCGTCGAGAGCCGCAGCAAGGCGCAGGCGCTGATCCTGGCCGGGCTCGTCTTTTCGGGCGAGCGCAAGATCGAGAAGGCGGGGCAGGCGATGGCGGACGATGCGCCGCTGGAGGTGCGCGGGCGCGATCATCCCTGGGTCTCGCGCGGCGGGATCAAGCTGGCGCATGCGCTCGCGCATTTCGGCTGGGACGTCGCCGGCGCGGTGGCGATGGACGTCGGCTCGTCCACGGGCGGCTTCACCGATGTGCTGCTCACCAACGGCGCGGTGCGCGTCTATGCGGTGGACAGCGGTACCAACCAGCTCGCCTGGAAATTGCGGCAGGATCCGCGCGTGATCGTCCATGAAAAGACCAGCGCGCGCATCCTAACGCCCGAGCATGTGCCCGAGCCGATCGATCTGTTCGTCTGCGATGCCAGCTTCATCGGCCTCGCCAAGGTGCTGGAAACCCCGCTCTCTTTCGCCGCGCCCGCCGCGCGGCTGATCGCATTGATCAAGCCGCAGTTCGAGGCGGGCCGGGGCGAGGTCGGCAAGGGCGGGGTGGTGCGCGATTCGGCGATCCACGATCGTGTCTGCGAAGAGGTCCTCCGCTGGGTCGAGGGCAAGGGCTGGCGCGTCGAAGGCGTGGTCCAGAGCCCGATCACCGGACCGGAAGGCAATATCGAGTTTCTCATCGCGGCAGAGCGCTGATGATACGACACATTGCGACATAACAGGCGCTTGCCAAGCATTCGCGCCCGCGATAGCTGCAATGGGACATGCGTCTCCCGCTTCTCTTCCTCCTCCCGCTCGTCCTTCTCTGCGCCTGCAAGGGCGGGGGACCCGGCGGCCGGGAGGCCGGCGCCCCCATCGTCACGGTGGAGACGGTGGCCAGCAGCCGGTTCGCCAACCGGATCGATGCCGTGGGCACCGCGCTGGCCAATGAACAGGTCGTGCTCGCCGCGCCCGTGACGGAGCGGATCGTCCGGCTCAATTTCCGCGACGGCGGCTATGTCGGCGCGGGCCAGGTGGTGGCCTTGCTGGCGCAGGGGCAGGAGGATGCGCTGCTCGCCGAGGCGGGTGTCCGCGCGCAGGAGGCCGAACAGCAGCTGGATCGGCTCGAGGCGCTCCGCACCCGCGGCTTCGCCACCAAATCCGCCGTCGATGCGCAAAATGCGCTCGCCGGCTCGGCGCGGGCCCAGGCCGAAGGCGCGCGTGCCTCGATCGGCGATCGGGTGATCCGCGCGCCCTTTGGCGGCTGGCTCTCGCTGCGCAACATCTCGCTCGGCGCGATCGTCACCGCCGGCACGGAGATCGCCACGATCAGCGATATCTCGCGGATCAAGCTCGATTTCGCCGTGCCCGAAACCCTGCTCTCCGCGCTCTCGGTGGGCCAGCCGATCGATGCGGTCGCCGCCGCCTATCCCGGCCGGCCCTTCCGCGGCACGATCCAGACGATCGACACCGTGGTGAATGCCGAGACCCGCGCGGTCACCGTGCGCGCGATCCTGCCCAATCCAGATAAGATGCTGAAGCCCGGCATGCTGCTCACCGTCGCGGTCGAATCCGCCGCGCGCAACGCCATCGCCATCCCCGAGCTGGCGGTGGTTGGCGAGGGCGATCGCAGCTTCGTCTATGTGCTGGGCAATGCGGATATGGTGCGGCGGGTTCCCGTCAAGATCGGTGCGCGGCAGAATGGGGTGGTCGAGATATTGGAAGGGCTGAAGCCCGGCCAGCGCATCGTCACCGAAGGCGTGGTCAAATTGGCGGACGGCATGAAGATCCGCCTGGCCGGCTCGAAGGCGGGTCCGGGCGGCAAGCCGGCACCGGCGCGAAACTAGGCGGCGGTGCAGCTTTCCGATCTCTCGGTGCGCCGGCCGGTCTTCGCCACGGTCATCGCGATCCTGCTCTGCGTCATCGGCCTGGTCGCCTATTTCAGCCTTTCGATCCGCGAATATCCCGATACCGATCCGCCGGTCGTCTCGGTGGAAACCACCTATACCGGCGCCGCCGCCAGCGTGGTGGAAACGCGCATCACCCAGGTGCTGGAAGAGCAATTGGCGGGGATCGAGGGCATCCTCACCATCACCTCGCGCTCGCGCGACGGCCAATCGGCCATCACCATCGAATTCACCCCCGGGCGCGACATCGATTCCGCGGCGAACGACGTGCGCGATCGCGTGGCGGGTGCGGTCCAGGATCTGCCGGAGGAAGCGCTGGCGCCGCAGGTGCGCAAGACCGATGCCGATTCCTCGCCCATCCTGTTCATGGTCGTCTCCAAGCCGGGCTGGAGCCGGCTGCAGCTGAGCGATTATGTCGATCGCAATCTGGTCGATCGCTTCTCGGCGATCGACGGCGTCGCGCGGATCTTCATCGCGGGCGAGGCGCGTCCGTCGATGCGCGTGTGGATCCGGCCCGAAAGCCTGGCCGCCTTTCGCCTGACCCCGGCGGATGTCGAGGATGCGCTGCGCCGCCAGAATGTCGAGCTGCCCGCGGGACGGCTCGAATCCAAGGATCAGAACGTCACATTGCGGGTGGAGCGGCCCTTCGCCACCCCCGCCGATTTCACGCAACTCGTGGTGGGGCGCGGGGCGGACGGCTATCTGATCCGGCTGGGCGATGTCGCGCGCGTGGAGCAGGGGCCGGAAAATCCCTATCAGAATTTCCGCCTCAACGGCAAAGCCGCGCTCGGGCTGGGGATCGTCCGCCAGTCGGGCGCCAACACGCTGGAGGTGGCGGAGCGCGCCAAGGCGGAGGCGGACGAGATGCGCCCCGGCCTGCCCGCGGGGATGACGATGGTCGTCGGCTCGGACGATTCGCAATTCATCAGCCGCGCCATCGAGCGCGTGTGGGAGACGCTGCTGGAGGCCGCGATCCTCGTCGTGCTCGTTATCTTCCTGTTCCTGGGCAATGCGCGCGCCACGCTCATCCCCGCGGTCACCGTGCCGATCTGCCTGCTCAGCGCCTTCACCGTGCTGTGGATGGCGGGCTTCTCGATCAATCTGCTCACCCTGCTCGCCATGGTGCTGGCGATCGGGCTGGTGGTGGACGATGCGATCGTGGTGCTGGAAAATGTCTATCACCGCATCGAGGAAGGCGAATCCCCGCTGCTCGCCGCCTTTCGCGGCACGCGCCAGGTGGGCTTTGCGGTCATTTCCACCACCCTGGTCGTCTGCGCGGTCTTCGTGCCGGTGATGTTCCTGGCGGGGCAGACCGGATTGCTCTTCCGCGAGCTCGCGGTGGCGATGATCGCCGCGGTGGGCTTTTCCGGTTTCCTCGCGCTCAGCCTGGCGCCGATGCTCTGCTCCAAATTGCTCAAGAAGCAGGAGCGCGGCCGCTTCACCCAATGGGTGGACGATCGCTTCCAGCGGATGGAGAATCGCTATGCCGGGCGGCTGGACCGGATCATCGCAAAGCCGATGATCACGGTGGGCGTCACGCTCCTGTTCGTCGCGGGCGCGGCCGGGCTGTTCACGATCATGAAGTCAGAGCTGATCCCCAATGAAGACATGGGCATGCTCCAGGCGCAGATCACCGCGCCGGAGGGCACGGGCTATGAGACGATGGACCGCTATGTCACCCAGGCGCAGGACCAGCTCCTGCCTCTGGTGAAGGAAGGCACGGTCTCCAACGTCATCGCGCGCACCCCGGGCAGCTTCAATTCCACCGACGATTTCAACAATGGCGGCTTCACCATCTTCCTGCGTCCCTGGGAGGAGCGCAGCAAGACCACGCAGCAGGTCGCCGATCAGGTGAATGCGGTGCTGCGCAACCAGCCCGGCGTGCGGGGCAATGCCACGGTCCGCGCGCCGATCGGCGGGCGCGGACAGAATAATCCGATCAGCTTCGTGATCGCGGGCAACAGCTATGAGGATCTGGTGATCGCGCGCGATCGCATCCTCTCCGCCGCCGCCGAGAATCCCGGCATCGTCAATCTCGATTCGGATTATAAGGAGAGCAAGCCGCAGCTGCGCATCGAGGTGAACACCGCGCGCGCGGGCGATCTGGGCGTCTCGGTCAACGACATCAGCCAGGCGCTCCAGTCGCTGCTCGGTTCGCGCCGCGTCTCCACCTATCTGGATCGCGGCGAGGAATATCGCGTGATCGTCCAGGCGGAGGCCAGCGGCCGCTCCACCATCCAGAATCTGTCGCAAATCTACGTCCGCAGCCGCTCGGGCGCGCTCATTCCCCTGTCCAATCTCGTCACCACGCGCGAGACGGCGGGGCCGCGCGATCTGGGCCGCTATCAGAAGATCCGCGCGATCACGCTGCAGGGCGCGCTGGCGCCGGGCTATTCGCTGGGCGAGGCGCTCTCTTTCCTGGAGCAGCAGGCCGCCGCCTCGCCGGAGGTAACCGCGGTCGGCTATCGCGGCCAGAGCCAGGCCTATAAGGAAACCGGCGGATCGATCTGGATCGTCTTCGGCCTCACCATCCTGATCATCTTCCTGCTGCTCGCCGCGCAGTTCGAAAGTTTCGTCCATCCCCTGGTGATCATCGCCACCGTCCCGCTGGCGGTGGCCGGCGGCGTGGTCGGGCTCGCGCTGACGGGGCAGACGATCAATCTCTACAGCCAGATCGGCATCGTCATGCTCGTGGGCCTCGCCGCGAAAAACGGCATCCTGATCGTCGAATTCGCCAATCAGTTGCGCGACGAGGGCGTGGAGATCGCGGACGCCATCCGCCGCGCCTCCGCCCGGCGCCTGCGCCCGATCCTGATGACCTCCATCGCCACGGTGATGGGCGCGGTGCCTTTGGTGATCGTCGGCGGCGCGGGCGCCGCCTCGCGCACCGCGATCGGCATCGTCATCGTCTTCGGTGTCTCGATCGCCACCTTCATCACCTTGTTTCTGATCCCGATTCTCTACAGCCGCCTGGCGCGTTATACGGGTTCGCCCGAAGCCATCGGGCGTCGATTGGATGCCGCACTCGGGGAATCCGCCCCGGCCGAACCGAAGGGAAGCCCATGAGCGAACTCGCATCGCCCGGCCAATTGCGCTGGTCCTACGCGCGCTGGGCGCTGATCGCGGTCCCCGCGGTCCTGCTGCTCGGGATCACTTCCGGGCGCCTGTCCAATTCGGGCTTTGGCAATCCTTGGTTTGATGCGCTGGTCAAGCCCGCGATCATGCCGCCGGGCTGGCTGTTCGGCCTGGCCTGGACGATCCTCTATACCTTGCTCGGCCTGGCGTTGGCGGCGATCCTCAATGCCCGCGGCGCGCGGGGCAGGGGGCTGGCGATCGGCCTGTTCCTGGTCCAGTTTGCGGTCAATCTTGCCTGGTCGCCGCTCTTCTTCGCCGCGCACCAGATCACCGCCGCCTTCTGGCTGATCCTGGTGATGCTCGCGCTGGCGATCGCCACCACCTTGGCCTTCGGCCGCATCCGCACCGCCGCGTCCTGGCTGATGCTGCCCTATCTGC
>Ga0247812_10001614_pt1 | contig 12726 bp, 21 predicted proteins | sample UWRJL149409B1_FD_178011 | JGI IMG/M metagenome (GOLD analysis project Ga0247812, IMG submission 178011) | Plant litter microbial communities from Arlington Agricultural Research Station in Wisconsin, United States - UWRJ-L149-409B-1 | ecosystem: Environmental > Terrestrial > Plant litter >...
TAAGTATGCACTACCTGAAGAAGAAAAATCTAAATTAAGCGTTTCAATATCTGAAACTTTTTTAACTTGATCTTCTACTGCTTTTCCCTTATTTAATTTCTTTAACGTTTCTTCTAATGTCATTATTCGTACTTATCGTAGTGTTTATAATTAATTTTTTCTGTAATCTTTTCTTCTAACTGTTTGAATACTTTCTGTACTTTTGGATAAATATTCATTTCTTTTACTTTTTCTGCGGTGAAATTGTCATAATTAGAATGGCAATTATTATAAGAATAAAGTCCACACAAATAAAGGACATTAATATCTTCAGTTGCTATTGACTTGAAATAGGACTTAGCTAAAACATGGGCTATCTCAGATACATTACCTTTTAATTTTTCTCCGCATTCTTCACAGTATTTTGTTTTTGCAATTTCTATGTGTTTTTGGAAAAATTCTGGAAAATCTTTTCGTTCCTCTTTTCTTTTTTCTAATCCTTTTTTACTGTATTTTTTCACTATTAGTCATTTTATTTATCAAAGAATATATTGGAGATTTAGTTAGAGTTGGGTACCACATTAAATTATCTATTTTAGACTGAGTATCTTTTGGTAATACGCCTGTTATTCTCCAAACTTTATACTCAGATTGATATTTTAAATGTTCTTTTGCTATTTCTCCTGCCAAAAATAACCTCTCATTCCAATCTATAGTTTCGTCGTTAAATATGTGTTTATATTTTTCTACCATCTATTCCCAAAATCCTTGACTTATAAATTTACCTTCTTTTGTGAACTGAATATCTGAATAGAAACCGTTCCAACCTGTAAACTTTTCACTTACAGTTAGGTCATTATCTCTGTGTAGGTCGGTTCCAATTTTAACTACTAATACATCCTCTGTTTCTGAAACTACCAATTCAATCCCTAGACTTTTGTAGAGTTCTTTGAATTTTTCTAAATCTGTTTTATTCATCTTTTCGCGCGATTTCTAGAAGTTCTTTATAATACACCTCGTTTTCATAAATGTTTTCGTGAGATATAGTTCCTTGTGCCCACATTTCTTTGCAAATTTTTAAGCCACCTAGAACTCCTTCGAGGTATTTAATTTCTTCTGTTCTTGACGTACTATCTTCTGGGTGTCTCATAATAAATTTTCTAAGTCTGAAATAAATCCGTTTCTTAGTTGTAGTTCTTCTTCTAGAATCTTAAACTTTACTGAATTATATTCTTTATCAATACTGTTATTTAAAACATACCTAATTTCTTCTGTCGCCGTTCTTTGAAATTCTAGTAAGTCTTTTATTTTATTTTCCATTTTTTATTTTTATATTCTGAAAAATCTTTTATTTTTAATACTCTATCTAACTCATTCAATATAAGAATACTCTCAACAGGTGTAAAACCTAACTCCTCCATATTTTCTCTGTAGTCATCAAATTGTATTAAGCAATTGAAGTCTATATTTTTGATTTTATTCTTTACAATTTCATTAAGATTGCTATTTTTTACACTATAAGCCTTAGGATACCTATTAACGATATGTCTACAGAATTCAATATCCGCAAGATGTTCTAACATATCTGGCTTTATATTCCAAAACCATAGGTTGTCTTCTTCTATTGTTTTACTGGGTCTTATAGACTCTGTAAAAGCTGTTAATATATAATGTAAATCATCGTCTATGTATCTATCTCCTTTTTTAGGCTTTGAATTCGCCGCACATAAAATATCTCCGTTTTTTCTTATCCTTAATGCCATAATTTTTAGTTATTTAACCATTTAAAACCTTTTTTAATTAATCCTTGGCAAACTAAAACTCCAACCAAATACATTAGATTCAAGCTCTCAGTTGACATCCAATTGTTTTTCCATTCTATGATATAGTACTCTTCTTCTAAGTCTACTGTTACTGTGCAATGCTTGTTTTTGAATTTATTTTTATGCGCGAAAAATTCGTTTTCTAGAAAGAATGGAGCTATTAATTCCATAATTCTTTGGTCTTCTACTTCTTCCATTTTTTGTTATTATTGAAGTGTAAAAATAAGTAAATAAAGTCAGATTAGCTAAGATTTTAACCAAACATTAACTTTAGAGTTTCTTCAATTTTTTTATTTGGGGAAGTATATCCACTTTCATAAAGATACTTTAAATACCATCTGTTTCTAAAGTAGAGAAATTTCAAACTTTTGTCTTTAAATCTCCCGCTCGGTAACTTATCTAAACCGCTGTGTTCTTCTGTAAATTGGAATTGGCTTATCAGAGGTCTTTTATATTTTCTTAGGTAATCTTTTGTGGTTATTTGTTTTTCTCCCGCGGGAACGTCTGTAATTAACTTGTCGCCACTAAACAGTCCCCAACCGTAACCTTCTATGTATTCGTAATTAAAATCTGAAGCTTTACCAAATCTTTTATAGTTTCCTGAGAAGCAGATAATTCTACCGAAATCTTTGTCAGGATGTGTTCTTAATACTCTTCCATATCTTTGTATTATCTTTCTGACAGAGTTTGTAGGTGAACAATCGACCAAATTTCGCAGGGCTCTAAAGTCAAAACCCACATCGAGTGATGCAACCGATATCATAATCCTATATTTTCCACTTAGAAATCCATTGGTATATTCATCTCTCAAATCATCTTTCATTTTTGAGTGGACACCAACAGACCCTTTTACTATCTTCTGCAAATCTTCTAAGTTAGATATCGAGGGAACAAAAACCAAAGCATTCTCATTTTCAGGAAGTCTTGAAAGGAAATTTTTTACCTCCTCTGCTAACCCCATTTCATCGTAGAACAGCTCTTTAGATTCTTCTGTGTAATCTGCTTGATTTGTAGTAAATGTTAGGTATTTTTCCCCTTCTTCTTTATATACGTTATAGTATTTTATTGGAGACCAGTATCCGTTTTTAATCATTTTTTCGGCGGAAACAACATAACAAATGTCAGTAAAAAACGGCTTTTTTATTTGTGTCATTATCCTTGCTACTGAGCCATCTTGACCTGAACTATCTATGTGCAGAGGTGTCGCAGTCATCCCAAGGACAGACTTAATACCCAACTTCTTAAGCATTGTGATAATATGAGAATCATTTTTAGATGCGTGATCTACCTCATCTATTATTACATATTTAATTCCAGCTTCTTTCAGTATTTCATAAGAGATAGATTTTGGAGTAGCGTATATAAGTGAACCAAGTTCCTTACGTTTCATAGAAGCCGAATATACCGAAGGATAAACTCCAAAAGATTCTATTTTTGAAAGGTTCTGTTCCAATATATTTTTATCAGGCTGCAAAACCAAGAGGTTTCCATCGGTAAGATCCTTTGCAATACCTGAGATTACAAGCGATTTTCCTGATGCTGTAACTGCGTTTAGAATCTCTCTTCTCCCTTTTGGGTCTCTTAAAACTCCTAATCCTTTCTGAATAGCTTCTTTTTGATAATCTCTGAATTCGAAATACATTTTATTCCTTATTTTTAAAAATTTCTTTTATTTGATCCATCCACTTATTTACCCATATCTTTCTTATTGCAGTACAGTATTTTAATTTCATCTCTTTTAAATCAGTACAACTTTTTGCTATATCAATACATTTCTCTATTGTATAGTAGCCATCAGGTTGTTTTTTAATTTTCATATGATTAAAAGCTTCAATGTTCCAATTATTCTTTGTAATTGACTTATATGCGGCAGAGCACCCATTTTGGAGTTGAGTTATAGATTCATATTTTAAAGCTTCCTCTATACAATTCTCTTTAATTTTATAAAATCCCGCTGGTTTTTTAAGTAATACCATATGACTGCACACATCTTCAATCCAATTATTCCTCAAAGAAGCAGCATAAGCAGAACCCGATTGGTTACAAAAGTCTTGTCTACTTTGAAATTTAAGAGCTTCCTTAAAGCAATCTTCAAAACTCCATTTTACTATTCCGCATCCTATACTACCTGTTTTTGATTTATTTAGAGGTGTCCAACCTCTATCTATGTAATATTTCAAATAGTATTCTTCTAAAATCTGAGCTTCTTCGGGTTTGACTGGTGTCGGAGTATGAATAACAAAATTGTATTTACATCCCGTACTTAAAATATGCTCAAAAACAGATCCAGACTTATTATGTGATATATTTCTTTTTTCAATATTATACGTAAGACCTACATATACAGTATTATCTGAAAACTCGTAGGCATATATAAATCTTTTATATCTATTACCTTTCGGTATAAAATGAGATCCAATTTCTTTTAACCACCCGTTTTGAGCACACTTATGATAAGCAGAAGGGTAGTCTCTTTTAAAATCAGAGGAATGTTCATACCTCAAAGCTGCTTCTTTACACTTATCTTTGTTCCAATATTTATTAGGTTTTCTACCTTTATTTTTACTATCTATCTCCATAATCAACTATTAAAATATCCAACATATTCATACCTTCTATAGTAGTGACTCAAAGCCCACAATTTTCCATCTTCTGTTACGTATATATTGCGAGGAATCTTTAACTTTCTTGTGCGTTTAACCACACCTTGCATGTAAAGTTCACGAAACTGCTCAAATGTACAATGTTCAGCTTTCTCCCTGATTTCTTTTACGGCTTTTATTTCCTCTTTTGAATAGCCTAATGATACAAGCTTAGCCTTGTAGTCTTTCCAACTTTCTCTCATATTTTATCTCACTGTATTTTATTAACACCAACTAAAGCAAGGGGTTTAATTTCCTGCCCCGCTCTCCCAAAACTTTATCATGTCAAAGTCTAACCTAATAGGCTTCTTGGATGGTTTTTTAGGAGAAACTGGAATTTCTTTCTTGATTTCCTGTTTTTTAACTTTGGTTAAATCAACCGCCGAGAAAGAAGAAATAGTTTCTCTACACAAAAATCCATTATTATAAGTCTCTGCTCTTTGCAAACCAAAGACAGATTTTAAATACTGGTATTCTGAAAAAGACATTTTTTCAATTTCTTCAAATCTTCTTGAAGTCTTAACCAATCCTTTTACCTTTAATTTTTTCTTCCAATAATACCCTTTAGATTTATTGTCTAGAGTTCCATCTTTTAATTTAGAAAATCCTTGCAATGATAAAACAGTTTTCTCGATAATAACTGACTCATCCTTTACAGAACGCTTTAGGGCTCTTTTCCCCGCGTTTGTATTAGATTTGTCAACTACTTGCTTTAGTTGTTCACTTCGAGTTAGTTTTTTTGCAATTTCTTTCTTTTGATAACCCTCTTTTGAGTGGATTCTCACAGACATTACTTTTAGGGCAGTATCTAAAAAACTTTCTCCTATAACAATAGGCACAAGCTTTCTTGTATATAATTCTTTAACCTTTTTATTCCCTAATAATACAAAATCTCCATTCAAGTCAAAATGACATAAACCTTTTTCTATTAAAGCAGGAACATACTTTTTTAACGTGTTTATAGACATCTTAGTTTTTGCTCTCAAAAGAGAGTATCCGCTAACAAATTTATTATTTTTAGCTTTGTATGCGTAATATTTTACTTCACCCTGCCTTGAAGTTTTCAAGATAGAATAAACAGCAATAAGTTTATCTCCTGATAACTCAGGAGTAGAAAACAGATCAAAATATAATTGTGATGGTAGTCTGAAAACTTTTTGCATTAAAATAAAAAAGCCCCGAATAATAAAACCTAAATAACGAGGGGTTTTATCAAACAGGGTGGATTTTTTAAATACTGTTATGATGGAAATTTGTAATCTCTCGTTATAAATTACAAAACCTTAAAATTCTATGTGTAGATAGTTGGCTGCTCAACTACGAATTAAATATAAACAAAGATAGGAATTAAAATACTTAAAAACAAACAGTTTAACCTTTCACTAAGAAAAATAAAGCCGTTTCTAATACCTGTGCATCTCTTTTTATGGATATTTCCTGCACTTGGCTCGTGTAATAGCTGTTCCACAAGGCATATAGAATTTCTTCTTTCTTATCGCCGTCTATGGAATTGAAAATCAGCTCATTCAAGAAACCGTATATTACTTCTTTATACTCGAAAAAGCCGAGTTTATCTTTCTGCATGGTACAAAAGTAGCGCTTTATTTTCAATAATGCAAATCTGTAAATTTAAAATAAATAGTTAAACATAAGTTAAAGTTCTTTTTTATATAGATTATACTTTGTATATTTGTGGCATGCAGAAGGAACATAGCCATACTCAAAGGCGTTATACAAAATTCATTTTGCTGATAATGAAAGCTTTGGAAGAGGAAGGATTTTGGGTTGACAAAAAAAACTACAAGATGACCTACTATATAAATGATAAGGGACATGGAGTGTTTTTTCTGAAGAGGCTTTTGGAAGACCTGTCAGGTTTTTTGATTATCTGCAAGAACGATTTATCAATAGGTACTATTGCGTTTACGGATTTTCCCTTTGGCAGAAAGCCTATTTTTGTATACCGCCGACATAATTTCATACAGACAATAAAATCAATAATAGACATACATGAATTTGAAGTTGACATTAACAGGAAAAAAACTAATCGTATCCAACAAAAAGAAAGAACTTCTGGAGAGCCTGTGTACCACAGTTCAAGTACTATTTGCAGGAGAGGATTCGGCATATAAGGTAGGGGATGATGTATTGATATTCTCGAATTCTGATTTTGAAAAATTTGCATATGAAGGGGTTGAAGGACTTTTTATCAGAAATTCAGATCTAGGAGTATTGGCAAAAGTTGAAAAAGATGTCGAATAGTGCAGGACTGTCTGCCCTAAAGCTGGAATTAAAGTATCCAAATAATTTCCGTCTTGTAGAAGCTTTGATCTATTTCTATTCCAAGTCACAGACAAATGAAATACTTACAAAAAAAGAGTGTTCAATATTAAGGGAATACATCCTAAAGGGCTATTCGGATGAAACAAAGGATTATATAGAATCTACCTTTAACATCAAGAGAACCAACCTGAACTGTCACAACTATTCTCTACAGAAGAAAGGATTTTTAATCCCCCACAGCAAGAATCAGAATAACAAGATATTGAGTCCTGAGCTTCTAAAGATTAAAGAATTCTATGAAGGAAGTTCTGAAAAGAAAGTAATCCTAGTAAACCTTATAGATGAAAACCGATAGCCTAGTAACAGAAGAAATGATTCTTTTGGAATATATGAAAGCCCGCCCCGATCTAGGAGAAAAAGTAGTCAGGGAGATTTGGAGAAACCTCAAAGATTTTGCAAAAGAAACGGTTAAAAAAGACAAAGTTACAAGATTAAAGATAGGCAGAAACATAACACTTTTCTCAGACATGTACCTGAAAGGCACAAAAGACTTGTATGAAGGAGAAGACTTGCAGTATCTAATGAACAGCTTATACAGCAATGAATATAGAGCATACGACCCAGAATACCTAATGAACAGCAGATACCGAGAGAATAACATAGAAGAAATCGTAGAAGATGTGGAAAACTTTTTTAAGAATCCTCCTTTCAAGACTAAGAAAAGAAAACAATAATGCCCAAGTTTTTAAAAGAATAGAGATTTGTATTAAGTGCCCTTACAACAGCATTAACGCAGAAAAGATTTCAAAGAAACAGAAATTCCTGATAAGGCTTTCAAATTTCTACTCTTTTATGACAGGCAAAAAAGGAAAAGACAACAAAGGAAACTGCTTAGCTTGTGAAGCCTGCTCAATTTATTACAAGGCTAGGGAAAAAGAAGAACAGTGCCCAAAAAACAAATGGAATGAATATGGAAAATAAAATTTTAGTTTTAGATTTAAATAGATTACCAGAAGGCTTTATAAAAGATACTTTAGATGCAACTAGAAAATATTATGAATCTGAGTATGGATTAAAAGTTCTAATCGTTGATTCTAGCCGTCAAAACATACAAGGTAATGTTAATAATCCTCCAGCTTACTTTATCTAATGAATTTAAAAGTAGAATAATGATACTAATTAAAGATGTAAAAACAGGAGAAGAGTTAAATCTTGACCTTAATAATATTAATATATCTAACCCAGTTGAAAGAGAATGGAATATCATAGAAGATTCTAGAAATGAAATATTTACCTATTTTTCTTTAGCTTATAAAGCGCAATTAAGAAAAGTAGGTGCAGAAGAAAAAGTACCTCAAAATATTAAAAAAGTATATGTCCCAAATATAGGAATGGTAAATTTATAAAAATGAATATAAAAATAAATAACTCAGAAATAGCAGAATTATCCCAAGATACAAATGGCTGGGTAGTTGATTATGGCTATAAAAAGTGGGGATACGACTTAGCAACCAACATAGAAATAGATAGCCAAGAAGAAAAGCTTACATTCCATCCAACTTGCGGATGCACGACCTCCTTCCAAAAAAAAACAGAAACAGGCTATAGCCTTACATTAAAGTACGATTCAAAAAGAAAAGGAAACTTCTCTAAAATCGTAAAGATAATGAAAGCCAACAAGCTATTCAAAGAAATTAAATTAACAGGAACAATAGTATCATAAAAATAAATAATATGGACGGTCAAGATTTCAAAGGAAACTTACACGCTACTCTAGGAGATATATTCAAAAAATATCCTGAAATTCCTGCAATGGAAGTTTTGTACGCAATTCAGCACAAAAGCAACTTCAAAGGACAGCATTACCTAAATATGAGCGAAGAAGATTTGTACAGCTCGGCAGAAAGATTCCTAAAGTATGGAGAAAGCTATACGGAAGACGAAATGCTTACGGATCAAGAGTGGGAAGAGTGGAGAACAAATAAATTTACAGTTTAGATGGTTGAAGAAAAATTAAAAGAAAAGTTTGAAGAAAAATACCAAAGCTGGAAAGAATATAAAAACTTTTTAGAAGCAGGTAATAAAGATTTGATAGCCAAACAGAAAGAGTTCTCTGAAAGAGTCCAGAATCTTGAAACAAAAGAACAGGTAAAAGAATACTTTCAATTGCAAGCCGAACCCGCAAAGCATCTGCATGATGTATCTGTCCTCACAAACAGCTTGTTAGAATTCTACAAAATCATAGAATCTGACATAGAGTTTCCAAAAGAAGTGAGAGATGAAATGGAAAGCCTACAATCATTCAAACAGTATTACGTTTACAAGGATGAGAAGCTGACAAAAATTAATGACGAAATGCACTCAGATATGGAAGAAAAATTCTACGCCAATATGGAAAAGATATTAAAGAATGAAAAATAACGAACAGATTGACGAGTTCATAAAAAGGAACAAGCCTAGGTTCAAAAAATGGGAAAGCCACCTCAAAGACTTCGATTGGAGTAAAGAGGTGGATTTGTTGTTTATAGAAGAAGGCACAGGAATCCCTATAGGAAAATCTTGGGATTATGAAATAGAACACTACAGAAAAAAGAATGAGTTCAGGGTACAGGTCGGCTTGGTAAAGAAAATACTAGACCGACTTAAATTTTTTATAGACAAGTCAAAAGGAGATTATAAAAATCCCAAATTCAAAAGTTTTTTCAAGCTTGCCACCAATATTGTCAGCATACATTTAAAAAGATGCGATGAATATTCCCTAGATATTGACGAAACGGACATAAAGATACATGATCTCAGAAGCATGGAAGCCGAATTCAATTCTTCCGTGTTCTCAGAGTACTCTAAAATAGATGCCACTCTGGAGTCATATGGCTTCGTAGAGGAAGAAGATAAGGGTTCAGAGAGCATTGAGTTCTTTGATAACAAGAAAGCCTCCCTGGCGGTCTATAAAGAGATTATGAGGGACTTTCCTGCCGTTAGGGAAAAGATGAAAACCTTGAAGATTGATTTTGACTCGCCTCCACCAGAAACTCTCCACATCTTAAATGAAAAAGCTCCCCAATGGAATACGGAGAAGCATTTTTGGGAGCAGGAAAAAAATACAATACAGTATTATGTAGACGAGCTTAAAAAGATAGAAGACGGCGTAAAGATAGATGGGGTTTATTTTGACGGTTGGATATACTACCACACCAACCATTTCAGGACTCAATACCCTATGATAAAAATAGTAAACGGTCTGGAAGAGTCAAGAGACATAATAGGCGTACCACCTTTGAGAGACAATGAGTGGATGATTTCAGAGTATTTCAAAAAAGCTAGAAAAGAACAAGGATATGCTTTGATTGCAGCTACAAGACGTGCGGCCAAGACAACTCTAAACTCTTCTAGGGTAGAAAGAGCGAAAGTTCTGGGAAGAAGGCAGATATTGGTGGCAGGAGGGTCTTCTACGGATTTAGGGCAGATAATTGACAACTGCAAGATAAATATGGATAACTGCGAACCTGCATTCATCCTTAATCCTTTGGGAGTAGATGACAAGGGAGGAGAAGAATTCGGAATAAGAACAAAAGATAACCGCAGAAAAAGACACACTACAGTTTATGTAAAAAACTTAGATGGAGGTACGAATAAGAAGAAAGGAGAATCTTTAGCAGGATTTACACCTGATGAGTTTATTTTGGATGAGGCTTTCAAGTTTCCTTTTCTTAACCAACTGCAAGGATTAGAACCAGCACTTTTTGGAGTTGGTATTATGAGGGCAATTCCTATAATCAGTGCGACTGGAGGTGATGATGATTTAGCTAAAGACGGTATAGACATGCTTAGCGATCCCATAAAAAATAAAATTGTCCTGATGGACTGGAATGACTTAAACAGGAACGTTCCTGAGGAATTCAAGACATGGACAGAAAGAGACTTCGGATTATTTTTACCTGGGCAGATGTCTGTTAGGTTTGGAGAAAAGATTGCTATAAATATGGCAGACTACCTAGATTTGGATAACATCAAGCACCCAACCCTGGCAAAATTAAAGATAGGAGTTACCGATTGGGAAAATACTTTCCACAGGATAAATAAAGAAAGAGACGACAAGGTTGGAGATAAAAAAGCGTATGTAAAGCTTTTAGCATACCATCCTATCGACCCGTCTGAGATATTTTTATCAGGTAAAATAAATCCTTTTCCAGTGGCAGAGGCAAAAGCTCACAGGAAGTATCTATGGGACACAGGAAAATGGGACAGAAGAAGGGAACTATTTAGAGACGGTACGGGCAAAATACACGTGGAGCTTACTACAAAAGAACTTGCCACCTATCCTTATAAAGGAATTATAGATGCCCCCTTCCTAATATTTGAGAATCCTCCAGAACATAAAGTGCCATATGGGACATATACTTCAGGTTTTGATGATTACAAACAGGAAGATTCAGATACTGATTCGGTAGCCACATTTTATGTGTGGAAGAACGAGATATTAGGAGACAAGTTCAGCAAAAAGATTGTAGCCTCTCTTTCAACAAGACCTGCAAAGCATAAGACAGTTTGGGAAAATTGGCTGTTACTTATGGAAGCTTATCAATTAGACAGAACCTGTTTTGGAGAGAACGAGGATTTCAAGATAAAAGACTTCTTGGATACAAAACACCTCACAGAAAAATATTTGGCTGAGAGCTTAGACTTTACGGCAAGTTTTAAAATGTCTAATAATTTAAAGAGAAAATTTGGATGGACTCCCCGCGCAGCAAAAAGATTTTTATTTGATTTGTTTGTTGACCATTGCAATGAAGAATTTGAAGTAGAAGTAGAAGATGAGAATACAAGAGAGACAAAAACGGTTATACTCAAAGGAGTCCAAACAATAGATGACATATATTTGTTAGATGAAATTATCTCCTACCAAGAAAATGCGAATGTCGATAGGATAATTGGCGCAATGGGAGGCTACGGATATATCCACTACCTGATAAGTGCAAGACACTGGGTACCTTCAAAATCTTTTGACAGATATAAAGGCAGGCAGGAAGAAGCAAAAAAAGAAATAACTAGAAATAAGTCCTTCTATTCAAAAAACTTGAAAGTTAATTATAAAACTTCTAGGAGATAGCTATTTATTTAAAATTTACACTTTTTGCAAACCCAACTAAAAGGCTTAAATTTGCAACTTTACATCCAATTATGTCAAAATTCGAAGGCGAATTAGCCAATTTCAACAATATAGAAGGAGGAAATGGAACAACAATACCTATCCAATACCTGCCAAAATCAAAAAAAACTACTGCTTGGAAAAAGGCGACAGTAGACAGCCTGTGCAATTACGGGACTAGAATGCTCCAAAGAAACAGAAAGTTTGCAGAGTACAGGAGAATGAAAGATGGAGAGTATAGTTTTATAGCTACTGACTTCATAAGAGAATACCAAGACGATTTTGACTTATTTGGGGACGGAGGATTCCAAAGAGGAAACGTACCTGACTGGGTGAGGCACTATGACTTCACTTCTATTATTATAAATGCTTTTTGTTCCGTCTTCAAAGAGTTAGACGACAGATATAGGATAGAGAGTATAGATGAATATTCCACCAATGAATTTTTAAGATTTAAGAATGAGCAGATAAGAAAGAATGCCGAACTTCTTTTCACAGAAGAGCTTAATAAAATGTTGCTTCTCAGAGGTGTTGATCCAAACAAATCAGACTTTCAATCAGAGGAAGAACAGCAGCAATATGGACAGTATGTAGAAGAACAGGTAAAAAGCCTTACACCGCCAGAAATTGAGAAATTTGTAGCAAAAGGATTTAAGGTATTAGCTATAGAATGGGCACAAAATAAGCTTACCGAAGACAAGAAAAGATTTGATTTCGGAGTTTTAGATTTAGAGCAGTTCATGGACATGCTTTTATCAGGAAGATATTTCAGGCATTACAGAGTAAAATTTGATACTTACGACATAGAGAGATGGCTTCCAGAAGAAGTTTATTTCTCTCAGGAACTAGA
>Ga0247812_10001616_pt1 | contig 12719 bp, 13 predicted proteins | sample UWRJL149409B1_FD_178011 | JGI IMG/M metagenome (GOLD analysis project Ga0247812, IMG submission 178011) | Plant litter microbial communities from Arlington Agricultural Research Station in Wisconsin, United States - UWRJ-L149-409B-1 | ecosystem: Environmental > Terrestrial > Plant litter >...
GCGGGTTGTGACTCGCAGACCAGCGTAGAGCTGAAAACCCCGGCGCAAAAAGCTTCCTACGGTATCGGCCTGAACATGGGCAAGAGCCTGGCTCAGGAAGGCATGGATGACCTGGACTCCAAAGCCGTAGCCCAAGGCATCGAAGATGCTGTCGGCAAGAAAGAACAGAAGCTCAAGGATGAAGAGTTGGTCGAAGCCTTCGCTGCGCTGCAAAAGCGCGCTGAAGAGCGTATGGCCAAGATGAGCGAAGAGTCGGCCGCAGCCGGCAAGAAATTCCTCGAAGACAACGCCAAGAAAGCCGGTGTGACCACCACGGCTTCCGGTCTGCAGTACGAAGTCGTGAAGAAGGCCGACGGCGCTCAGCCTAAGCCTACCGACGTAGTGACTGTGCACTACACTGGCACCCTGACCAACGGCACTGTGTTTGACAGCTCGGTCGAGCGTGGCAGCCCAATCGATCTGCCGGTCAGCGGCGTGATTCCGGGTTGGGTCGAAGGCCTGCAACTGATGCACGTAGGCGAGAAGTACAAGCTGTACATTCCTAGCGAACTGGCCTACGGCGCTCAAAGCCCTAGCCCGGCAATCCCGGCCAACTCGGTGCTGGTGTTCGACCTGGAACTGCTGGCGATCAAAGATCCAGCCAAGCAAGACGACGCCAAGTAAGCTGCGTCGGATTGAAAAACAACGCCCCGTTTATCCGGGGCGTTGTTGTATCTGGCGGTCGGTGGGGGAAAATCCAGTAGAACCGACACCGGTTGTAGCAGTCATAGCATTGAAGGCGCCGCCGTTAGCCGCACCAGGCCGCCAAGTCAATGAAATGTTGGGGTTTTTTTATGTGAGTAAAAAACGCCCGATCTGACTCGAGCCCTTGTAAGACGGGGCTTTGAGGCCTGAAAAGCGGCTCTGTTCACAAGGTTATCCACAATTTGTGTGGATAACATTTCAGTGGAGGCATGATGAAAACACCCTGGAATTTCGCTCGGTTCCTGCCCCTGGCCGGTCGCTTGATCAGTCGTGGCCGTTTGCCGACTCTGCTCTTCGCAGTGGCCAGCAAGGGCGCCACTCAGGGTTTCCGGCTGGGCAAGCTCAAGGACGACCTGCGCTTGCTGCAGGCGTTGTGCCTGGCGTACTGGCGTGGCGAGTACCGGGCCATCAGTCCCAAGGCCCTGGTATCGGTGGTGGCCGGCCTGATGTACTTCCTCAGTCCCTTGGATGCCGTTCCAGATTTCATCCCGATGTTCGGCATGCTCGACGATATCGCCGTACTGGCATGGCTGATGAAAACCCTGGATGACGAGTTGACTGCCTTTCGCCTCTGGCGCAACCGCCAGCACCCGGAAAAACTGGTGAGCGTCGAGCGCCTGCCCGATTCGCCGGAGCAGTTGTTGCTTCAACACCCGAAAAAAACCTGAATCGAATCAGATCTATCCAGAGATTGATACGCCCCAGCGACCTTAGCGACTGTTAGGATTACACTTCAATGGAAAAGTGCCGACTCGCTAAGTGTTGTTGTCCTACGGGGTAGTCATGGATATTCAGATAATCACACGTGATGGTGAACCCGAGTATGCGGTGTTGCCATGGGCGCAGTATCAAGCATTATTAAAAGCGGCAGGCGTCAAGGAGCAACCACCGCGTGCAGCAACAGTCCCGCACGCGGACACCTCGAACCCGGTTCTTCCGGGCCTCGATCAACTGCGTCATCTACGCGAAGAACAGGGCATTGCCATTGAGGCGTTGGCCCGCACCGTAGGCATCAGCCCTTCCTACCTGGCCTTGATCGAAAGTGGCGAGCGCCAGCCCGACGCCGCGATTCGTCGCAGCCTGGCCTGGGAGTTGAAGGTGCAGGGTTGGAGGGATGAATCGTGAGCGTACGGATCAGTCGTCAACATTGGGACGGTTTGCTCGGTGAACTGGATCAGGCGCGCCGCCAGCGCCACCTGCTGACCTATCGTGCGCTGCTGGAGCGGTTGCAGTTGCCGAGCCCGGCGATGCAAACCCTGACGGCCGCCCTCGAGCACCTTGCGGCGTTGGACGCTCGGGCTGAGCAACCGCTGCGCAGTTCGCTGGTGATCAGCCAGGGTGCGAGCCGGTTGCCGCGCACGGGGTTCTTCGAGTGTGTGGAGCGCCTGGGACGCTTCTCCGGGCCGTCCGACGGCGTAGCTGCAGCGTCCTGGCATGCTTCGGAAGTGGTTCGGGTGTTTGAGTACGAATACCCTGAATCTGCGGAGGCCTGAGTGTTGCTACGACTCAAGGCACATGTCAGCTACTGGCTGGCTCGCCGGTTGTTTCACTGGTCCTGGTTTGTCCGTCAGCCGCGGGGCTGGGCCTGGCTGGAAGGGCAGTTTGCGCGCATGGCCAATTTGGGTGATGTGGGGGCCCAGAGCTTCTATGGTCACATCCTGACGTTTCGCGGGGTCGGTCTTGGGGCTCGCGAGGAGGGTGTGCGTTTGTTGCGCCTGGCGGCGTTGGCGGGCGATGGCAAGGCGGCCTATCAGGTGGGTGTGATCAGTCTGGCTGGGACGCCGAGCAAGGCTCCGGATCCGCTGGAGGCGGCTCGCTGGTGGGGGATGGCGGAAAAGGCTGGGCATCCGTTGGCTGCGATCAAGTTGCGGGAGTTGGCTGCGCGGGCTGGTTGATCTGGGTGTAGATCCGCTCCTGCGGTTATGGCGGCTTAGGGTTGGGTCCCCTTGTGGGAGCGGGCTCGCCCGCGATGGCGATCTCCGACAAACCACAAATCTGGCGAATACCCCCAATCCCCTGCAGCAGCTGCCGAGCCCCCCAGGGTCTGTATACGACCTGATGCAACAAAAAACTCGCGGCCAAAAAAAACCGGGCAAGCCCGGTCTTTTCTGGTCAGCGTGTTGCTTGGGTGGCCATTACTTCTTGTTGCTGGCGACCGCGGTGTTGAGTTTCAGGTAGTCCAGCAGGATCCGCCCGGTTTCGCTGAGGTAGGCGTCGTCTTCCGGCTTGGTCTTGTCTGGCTCGGCCGCGATGGCGTCCTCGTCTTCTTTTTTCAGTTCCTTGAGCGGCTCTTCGCCTTTGGCTTTGCGGCGAATGTTTTCCATCGTCAGCTGTTGGGCTTCGATATCGGCATGTTGCGCGCGGCGTTCGGCTTCGTTGAGGCTGACGGTTTTTTCCGCCATCAGCTTCTGGGCCAGGGCCAGTTTGTCGCGGATGAAGACAAACTCGGCATCCTTGGCGGTGCGCTCGTCATGCTCGGACTTGAGCTGGGCGAGGAAGGGTTTGAACGGGTCGACGGCCGGTTTGATCGCCGGGCGGATGGTGTCCCACGGCATGGCTTCCGGCAGTGCGCTTTCGCCGATTTCCTTGGTGTCGATGATCGACGGGTAATCGATGTCCGGCAGTACGCCCTGGTGTTGGGTGCTCTGCCCGGAAACCCGGTAGAACTTGGCCAGGGTCAGTTTCAGTTCGCCATGATTAAGCGGCTGAATGGTCTGTACCGTGCCCTTGCCGAAGGTCTGGCCGCCGATGATCAGTGCGCGGTGGTAGTCCTGCATGGCGCCGGCAAAAATCTCCGAAGCCGAGGCTGACAGGCGGTTGACCAGCAAGGCCATCGGGCCTTTGTAGAACGCCCCCGGGTTTTCGTCTTCGAGTACATCGACCCGGCCATCGGCGTTGCGCACCAGGACGGTCGGGCCCTTGTCGATGAACAGGCTGGTCAGTTCGGTGGCTTCCTGCAGGGAGCCGCCGCCGTTGTTGCGCAGGTCGATGACCACGCCGTCGACTTTTTCCTTTTGCAGTTCGGTCAGCAGTTTCTTGACGTCGCGGGTGGTGCTCTTGTAGTCCGGATCACCGGCACGGAACGCCTTGAAGTCGAGGTAGAAGGCCGGGATCTCGATTACGCCGAGTTTGTAGTCCTTGCCATCCTGCTTGAGGTTGAGCACGGATTTTTTCACCGCCTGGTCTTCAAGCTTCACCGCTTCGCGGGTGATCGGCACGATCTTGCTGGTCTGGTCGTTGGGCGCATTGCTGGCCGGAATCACTTCCAGGCGGACCACGGTGCCTTTCGGCCCACGGATCAGCTTGACCACTTCGTCCAGGCGCCAGCCGACCACGTCGACCATTTCCTTGTTGCCCTGGGCGACACCGATGATCTTGTCCGCCGGCGCGACCAGTTTGGTCTTGTCGGCTGGACCTGCAGGCACCAGGCGCACGACCTTGACCTGGTCGTTGTCGCTCTGCAACACGGCGCCGATGCCCTCGAGGGACAGGCTCATGTTGATGTCGAAGTTTTCCGCGTTATCCGGTGACAGATAGTTGGTATGCGGATCGTAGGACATGGCGAAGGTGTTGATGTACGCCTGGAAGATGTCCTCGGCGCGGGTCTGGTCCAGGCGCGACAATTGGTTCTTGTAGCGCTTGGTCAGGGTTTCCTGGATCTGCTTGGAGTCCTTGCCGGCAATTTTCATGCGCAGCACTTCGTCCTTGACGCGTTTGCGCCACAGGTCGTCGAGCTCGGCATTGGATTTGAGCCACGGGGCGTCCTTGCGATCGATCAGCAAGGTTTCCTTGGCGTTGAAGTCGATCTTGTCCACGCCTTTGTTGAGTTCTGCCAGGGCGAACTGCAGACGCGATTTGACCCGGTCCAGGTAGCGCTTGTAGATGGTGAACCCGGGGTTCAGGTCGCCACTCTTGAGGAAGTCGTCAAACTGGGTTTTCCATTTGTCGAATTCACCAATGTCGCTGGCCATGAAGTAGCTGCGCGATGGATCCAGCAGCTTGAGGTAGCTGTCGTAGATGATCACCGAGCGCGCATCATCGAGGGGCGGCTTGCTGTAGTGGTGGCGCTTGAGCAGTTCGACGACGTTCAGGCTGGCGATCACCTCGTCACGGTCGGGCTGAAGCTTGTCCCAGCTATTGGCTGCGAATGTATCGGGCGCGAGCGATAAGCTGCCCAGGCCGATGAGGAGAGCGAGTGCGGTGCTGGGGAACAAATGCTTCATGCCGATTCGACGCGGGGACAATTGATAACGCATATTAGGCCGTCTTTGAAGTCGCCGGTTCCACAAGGACCGGTCGCATAATGCAAAAAGCCCGGCGCTATAGCATCGGGCTCAGTCCAGACTCACTATGGAGGCACTGTGAAGGCATTGCAAGGCGTTGAGGGACATGTGGAGTGGGTTGAAGAGCCGGCTCCGGTCTGTGATGTGGGGCAAGTTCGCATCCGTGTTGCGGCCGCGGGGTTGAACCGGGCCGATCTGCTGCAGCGAGCGGGGCTCTATCCTGCGCCTGCGGGTGCCAGCCAGGTGCTGGGGCTGGAGTGCTCGGGGGTCATCAGCGAGGTGGGCCCGGGCTCGACCTGGCAGATCGGTGACCGGGTGTGCGCGCTGCTGGCCGGGGGCGGGATGGCCGAGGAGGTGGTGGTCGATGGTCGCCACGTCCTGCCGGTACCTGAGGGCTTGTCGTTGGTAGAAGCGGCGGCGCTTCCGGAGGTGTACAGCACTGCCTGGCTGAATCTGTTTCAACTGGCTGCGCTCAAGCCCGGGGAAAAAGTCTTGCTGCATGCCGGCGCCAGTGGCGTAGGGTCGGCGGCCATCCAGCTGTGCAAGGCGTTTGGCAACCCGTGCTGGGTCAGTGTCGGCTCGGCCGATCGGTTGGCCTATTGCGAAGCGCTGGGTGCCCAGGGCGGGGTGGTGCGCACCGATGGTCTGGAGGGGTTGAGCGATCTGGGACCGTTCGATGTGATCCTCGACCCGGTCGGCGCCAACTACGCGGCGTTGAACCTGAAGGTGTTGGCTCGGGACGGACGCTGGGTGTTGATTGGCCTGATGGGCGGCCGTGATGCCAAGCTCGACCTGGCGCAAGTGCTGGCCAAGCGGATCCAGCTGTTGGGTTCGACCCTGCGCAGCCGCGACGAGCAGTTCAAGGCCGATCTGTTCAGCGATCTCAGCCAGCACGTCTGGCCATTGTTCGCCGAAGGCCGCTTGAGCCCGCAACTGGCCAAGACCTTCCCGATCAAGGATGCCGAGGCGGCGTTTGCCGAACTGGCGACCAATCAGGTGTCAGGCAAGCTGGTGTTGGTGATTGACGAGAGCCTGACCTGACGACATTGCACTGAAACGGTGGGAGCGAGCGCCCGCTCCCACACAGGTATTCGATTACTTCCAGTGGTGAATCGGCCAGCCGGCCTGTTGTGCATGCTCGCGCAGCACTGGGTCCGGGTTGACCACGTGGGGGAAGTCGACCTTGAGCAGCAAGGGCAGGTCGTTGCGGGAGTCGGAATAGAAACTCGCGCCCTCGAGATTTTCTTCTTCGGCGTCCAGCCATTCCAACAGGCGGGTGATTTTGCCTTCGCGGTAGGTCAGGGTGCCGACGGTATGGCCGCTGTAGAAACCGTTGACCAGCTCCAGTTCGATACCCAGCACCTCATCGATGCCCAGGCGCTCGGCGATGGGCTTGACCAGGTGGGTGCCCGAGGCGGAAATCACCAGGATCCGGTCGCCGGCCTTGCGGTGGGCGGCGATGGTCTTGGTGGCATCGCTGAAAATGATCGGCTCGATAAAGTCTTCGACCCAGGGCCCTACAAGGTGCTCGACCTCTTGCGGGGTACGCCCGATCAAGGGTTCCAGGCTGAAGGCCATGAACTCTTCCATGGCCAGCTTGCCGTGGCTGTAGGCGTCCATCAGTTCGTTGTTGCGGCGCATGAACGACTCGCCGTCGACCCAGCCCAGGCGGGCCATCTGCTCACTCCAGAGGGTGGCGCAGTCGCCGTGGATCAGGGTTTCGTCCAGATCAAAAATTGCCAGGGCCATCAGTGCTCTCTCTTCAGCTCATTCGTTGACATCATCAGGCGACCTCACACAGGGCGCTCGGATCAATGGACAGTGCCAGGCGTTGACCGTCGGCATGCAAGTCAGCCGCCGAACGGTTCAGTACATCCACCACCAACTCCACACCGCGCGACTCGACCCGATAGCGAATCACGTTGCCCAGCAGACTGTGGCTGCGGATCAGGGTATCGGGTTCGCCCGTGCGGCTCAGCACGATGGCCTCCGGGCGAATCGCGATGCGGCTGTTGACGGGACGTTGCAGCAGTTTACTGGCACTGGCGGCATCAAGCAGGTTGTAGTTGCCGATGAATCCGGCGGCAAACACATCCACTGGCGCAGTGTAGAGGGTCTCTGCGTCGCCACTTTGTACGATTTTCCCCTGGTTCATGAGGAATATTCGATCAGACATGGTCAGGGCCTCCTCCTGATCGTGAGTGACGAAAATAGTCGTCAGCCCCAGCTCACGCTGGATCTGGCGGATCTGTTCGCGCAGGTGCTTGCGAATCCGCGCATCCAGTGCCGACAGCGGCTCATCGAGCAGCAGCAGGCGTGGACGGGTGACCAGGGAGCGGGCCAGGGCCACGCGCTGGCATTGGCCGCCGGACAACTGGTGCGGATAACGCGCGGCAAAGTCAGTCAGCTCCACCAGTTGCAGTACTTCCTGTACGCGCTTGTGGCTGTCGTCGGCATTGACCTTTTGCATGCGCAAGCCGAAGGCGACGTTCTGTTCCACGGTCATGTTGGGGAACAGCGCATAGCTCTGGAACACCATGCCGATCCCACGTTTTTGTGGACTCAGGGGCACCAGGTCCTGGCCCTCGAGCAGGATCTTGCCGCCATCCACCGCGGTCAGCCCGGCAATGCAGCGCAGCAGGGTGGACTTGCCGCAACCCGAAGGGCCGAGCAGGGTGACGAACTCGCCCTTGTGGATTTCGCAGTTGATGTCGCTGAACACCGTGGTGCCGGAGTAGTTTTTTTGCAGGTGTTGGACGCTGACATAGCTCATTGGCTTTTGTCCTTGTTCAAGATATTGGCAGCCCAGGTCAGAACCAGCACAAAGAGGAAGTAGGAGATCACCAGCGCGCTGGTGAAGTGGCCACTGCTGTTACGCATGTTGTTGAGGTACACCTGCAGGGTTTCGTAGCGGGTGCCGACCAGGATGTTGGCGAATACAAACTCGCCAAACAGGAACGAGAACGACAGCAGCAACGCCACCATCAGGCCCTTGCGCAGGTTCGGCAGCACCACCAGGAACGCCGCCTGGAAGGTGCTGGCGCCGAGCAACTGGGCGGCGTCCATCAGGTCGCGCAGGTTGATTGCCTGCAGGTTGTTGGTGATTGCCCGGTACATGAACGGCAGCGCCACGGTGAAGTAGCAGCCCACCAGGATCCAGGGCGTACCGACCATGGCGAACGGTCCGGAACCGTAGAGTTGCAACAGGCCCACCGAGGACACCACCGGCGGCACCGCGAACGGCAGCAGGATCAGGATGTTCATCAGCGCATCGAGTTTCGGGAAGTGGTAGTGCACCACGAACAGCAGCGGCAGGATCAGCACCACCGACAGGATCAGCGCCCCGACGCAGACCAGCAGCGACTGGCCGAAGGCGTTGAGAAAACGCGGGTCGCTCCACAGTTGCAGGTACCACTTGAAGGTGAAGCCCGAGGGCAGGATGGTCGCCGACCAACTGCTGGAAATCGAGTAGATCAGAGTGCCAACCAGCGGCAGTAATAAGATGGCAAACAGCAGGTAGACCACCACGCGGTGATAAAGGGCCGCAGAGCCGGGTTCAGCGCGAGACATGGTAGCTCCTCTTCAACAGTAACTGATGGACCACGGTCACCACGGTCATCAAGGCCACCAGCACCACGGCCAGGGCACTGGCCAGATTCGGGTCCAGGGAAATGTCACCTGAAACCATCGCCGCGATGCGGATCGGCAACACGTTGAAGTTGCCGGTGGTCAGGGCGTACACCGTGGCGTAGGCGCCCAGGGCATTGGCCAGCAGGATCACGAAAGTGCCGAGCAGGGCTGGAGTCAGCACTGGCAGGCCGATGTGGCGCCAGTACTGCCAGCCGTTGGCCCCCAGCAACTCGGCGGATTCGCGCCAGTCTTCGCGCAGGGCGTCGAACGCCGGGTACAACAGCAGTACGCCCAGGGGAATCTGGAAGTAGGTATAGAGGATGATCAGCCCGGTTTTTGAGTACAGGTTGAAGTCCTCGATGATCCCGGCCTGCTTGAGCATGATGGTGATGCTGCCGTTGAAGCCCAGCAGGATGATGAAGGCGAAGGCCAGGGGCACGCCGGAAAAGTTGCTGGTCATGTTGGCGAAAGCGTTGACGAAGTTGCGCAACCTGGAGTCGACCCGACGCAGCGAGTAGGCGCCGAGGATGGCGATGACAATGCCGAACAGGCTGGAGTAGAAACTGATTTCCAGACTGTGCTGGATCGCTTGCAGGTAGAACCTGGAGCTGAAGATCTTGTTGAAGTTGGCCAGGCCCCAGCCGAACTCTTCCGATTGCAGGCTGTTGATCAGCACCCAGCACAGCGGGGCGATCTGGAACACGAAAAAGAAGATCGCAAAGGGCACCAGGCACAACGCTGCCAGCCATTTGCCGCGTGTGATGGCATTCACTTGAGCAACTCCCGGCATACAGGTTTGTCGTGGGGTATGCCGAGCAACTGGCACACCGTGCCGCACAGTTCGAGCTGCCTGGGGGCGGCATCGGGGTCGAGGCTGAAGGCATCGCCAATCACAAACAGCGGGACCTCCCGTTCCTCGGCCAGCAGGCCGTTGTGGGAGCGGTCGTTGTTCATGCCGTGGTCGGCGGTCACCAGCACCTGGTAACCGGCGTCGAGCCAGCCTTGCAGGTAGTCGGCCAGGATGATGTCGGCCGAGCGGGCACTGTTACGGTACTGCGGGGTGTCGAGGCCGTGCTTGTGCCCGGCGTCGTCGATGTTCATCGGGTGCACCAGCAGAAAGTGCGGGGCATGTTGCAGGCGCAGGTGCTCGGCGTCGGCGAACAGGTGCGAATCCGGGTAATGGTCGGACCAATAGAAGTGGCCGTACTGGATCGGCAGTTCGGGCTCGGCGGTGTGGCGATCCCGGGCCGCGACGAAAGGGCAGCGGTTGTACAGCTCGCTGACCCAGTGATAGGCCGCGGCGGCGGTGGTCAGGCCGGCGTCACGGGCGTAGTGATAAATGCTGCGCTGGTTGGACAGGCGCGCGACGTTGTTGTGGACGATGCCGCTGTCGATGGGCGTGACCCCGGTCAGGATCGTTTCGTAGAGCGGGCGCGATAGCGCAGGAAGCTCGCAGGTGAGTTTGTACAGGGCAGCTTTTTGCGCCTGTACATAGGCCTGCAAATGCCCCATGGCATGCCGCGCGACTTCGTAGTTGAGACCGTCGAGAACGACAAGGATGACGTTGTGACTCATGGCACTGAAACTCCGTACATCGGTAACTCGAAACATCGTAATTCGTTGTAGGAGCGAGCTTGCTCGCGAGAACGGCCTGACACCCGAGAGGGTCTTCGAATGTCAGGTCGCCATCGCGAGCAGGCTCGCTCTTACAGGGGTTACTTCATCTCTACGATGACTTCTTCGTTCCACTTCTGTGGCAAGGCCTTGGAGGTTTTTTCCCAGGCGTCGGCGTCCTTGATCGGGGTCACGCCTTTGTACTGCTCGTTCGGCAGCAGCTTGGCCTGGATCTCGGCGGGCAGGGTCAGGTGTTCGGCGCGGATTGGCCGGGCGTTGCCTTTGGCCAGGTTGATCTGGCCCGCATCGCTGAAGATGTACTCACGGGTCAGCTTGGCGGCGTTGGGGTTCTTCGCGTATTTGTTGATGATCGTGGTGTAGCCGGAAATCACCGAGCCATCGGACGGGATCAGCACGGTGTAGTCATCCGGGTTGGCCATCTTGGCCTTGTAGCTCAAGCCGTTGAAGTCCCAGACCACGCCAACCTCGACCTCGCCTTTCTCCATGGTGGCAATGGTCGGGTTGGCCATCGACAGGCGACCCTGCTTGGCGATTTCGGCAAACAACAGCAGTGCTGGTTGCAGGTTCTTCTCGTCGCCGCCGTTGGCCAGGGCCGCTGCCAGTACACCGTTGGCAGCCTGGGCGGCGGTGCTCACGTCACCGATGGAAACCTTGTATTTGCCGGTCTTGAGGTCGGCCCACTTGGTCGGTGCAGGGGAGCCGTGCAGCAGCTTCTTGTTGACGATAAAGGCGATGGTGCCGGTGTAGGCCAGGGCCCAGTTGCCATCTTTATCCTTGGCCCAGGCCGGTACCTGGTCCCAGGTCGAAGGCTTGTAGGGTTGCACCACGCCTTGCTTGACCGCGATCGGGCCGAAGGCCGCTCCGACGTCGCCGATGTCGGCGCTGGCGTTGTCCTTTTCCGCGGCGAACTTGGCGATTTCCTGCGCCGAGCTCATGTCGGTATCGATGTGCTTGAGGCCGTAGGTCTTGGCCAGGTCTTCCCAGGTGCCTTTCCAGTTGGCCCAGTCATCGGGCATGCCGACACTGTTGACCGCGCCTTCCGCTCGCGCAGCGGCTTCCAGGGTTTTCAGATCGGTATCAGCAGCCATGGCGGCGGTGCACATGGCAATGGTCGAGCCTAACAGGGATGCCAGGAAAAGCTGTTTCATCGAAAGCTCCTTTGGGCGTATTCAACGCTGCGTTTTTATCGAACGTTTGCGGTTGGGTTGGTCTAGGTCAGCAATACCTGAGCCAATTTAGGTGGGCTGGATGACACTTTGATGTCGGCGGCCCCAGCCCAGGGCTTTTTTTCGCTCGCTAGGGGTGACAACGAGATAAGCGTAGACCATCGGGAGGAGGCCGGTTTACCGGGACTTGGCCGCACAATTGCAGTGCTTAGATGCTGCCGTTGGGCGGCTTTGTCATCGATCAGTCATATGTTGTGCCTAGGCTTGCACTAGCTTAGAGGAGGCGTTTTTTGGCGCACTCCGGCCCCGAAACAGTGCTGGTCTAGTCCAGAAAGGTAACCTTGATGCGTGAAGAGGCAACCCGCGCGGTGACAGCCATTGGCCAAGTCCTGCAAGAGCAGATCGACCACGGTCTGCTGGCGCCTGCCAGCAAGCTGCCGGCCGAGCGCAAGCTCAGTGAGCTGTTCGGCACCACACGCATTACCGTGCGTGAAGCGCTGTTGCAACTGGAGGCCCAAGGCCAGATTTATCGGGAGGAGCGCCGTGGCTGGTTCGTCTCGCCACCCCGGCTGGCTTACAACCTGATGCAGCGCAGTCACTTTCACGCGATGGTCAGTGCCCAGGGGCGGGAGCCGTCGACCGAGGTTATCTCGGCGCGTCTGCAGCCGGCGTCGGCAGCCGTGTGTGCCTGGCTGCAGCTGCCGGCGCTGTCGAGTGTGATCCAGATCTGCCGCGCTCGGCGTATTGACGGGCGACTGGTGCTGTATGTGGAGCACTACCTGAACCCGCAGTATTTCCCGGGGATTCTGCAGCTGGATCTGAATCAGTCGATTACCGAGTTGTATGCCCGGCATTACGATTTGCACTATGGGCGGGTGCGCTTCGAGATCGTGCCGACCTCACTGCCGGTGGATGCGGCGGCGGCCTTGCGGGTGTCGCTGGGCAGCCCGGGGTTGCGCATCGCCCGGGTCAACTACGATCAGCATCAGCGGCTGATCGATTGTGACCTGGAGTTCTGGCGGCATGATGCGATTCATGTCGGGGTGGATGTGGTCTAGCTGCCGCCACACTGTTGAATGTTCCGTTCTCATTGCGGTATCGGTATCTACATAACTGTGGTGCGACGTTGCATTTGTGGGCCTCTGGGGTGTTGGATCAGGCGGAGTACATATCCATTTCTTCGGTAACGGCCTCCTATGGTTCCGCCTGACGGCGGCTCACTTTTGAACAGCGCAAAAGTAAGCAAAACGCTCTTACCCCA
>Ga0247812_10001618_pt1 | contig 12696 bp, 10 predicted proteins | sample UWRJL149409B1_FD_178011 | JGI IMG/M metagenome (GOLD analysis project Ga0247812, IMG submission 178011) | Plant litter microbial communities from Arlington Agricultural Research Station in Wisconsin, United States - UWRJ-L149-409B-1 | ecosystem: Environmental > Terrestrial > Plant litter >...
CAGTTTTAATTTCAATTTTCAATCCATCCTGATAATTCAGAAAAACAAGTCTTTCTGCTACAATCTTGTTTTCAACAACTAAAGAAAAAGAGTGAATTCCGACAGGAAAATCTTTTGTATTTATGTCTAATGTATTCCAGCCTTGTCTTAAATTTAATTGAATTTTTCGATGAATTTTTGCCGTATTTCGAACCAAAATATTAGCGCCAATTGCCAGAGGAGCGTAGATTTTTAAAGAAACTTTTTCAGAATTCTTTTTCGCATTTATGACAAACATATTTTGTTCTGCTTTTGTCAGAGCAATTTTTTCTTTGGATATAAAAGGAGATGTTACAACCGCAAAATAGCTTTTATTTTCTTCTGATTTTAGCATCACATTTCCCATTCCATCGTGAATACTTTTAAAATCGGTCATTTTATTTCCTTTTTCATCTTCAATATAACCGGCAATATCCATCGGAAAACCGAACTCATTTTTCGCTATAAAAAACAAGGATGACGCTTCATTTAAAACCATATTCCCACTTTCCGGAAGAAACTGCAGGTCAATAAAATTCAAATTAATCGGAATCGAACGTGTTACCGATTCTTTGAAATTATCATAATCCAGCATTACATTCAAGATTCCGTCGTTTGATGTCAAATCATTCGGAAGTTTAAATTGAATAACAGCTTTTCCTAAATCATCAGTTTTGGCCTGAAGGGAATCTACTTTTTTACCGGAAATAATAACATCATATGTAAAAGCATAATTTTTAATGGGAAGATTTTCGAGATTTTTAAGTTCGAAATCGGCCTGGCAAATTTCTCCTTTCCCGTATGCTTTTTTCTTAAAATCCAAAGTCATCAAAATTCTTGGTGAAACTACTTTTTGCACAAAAAAGGTCTTTTTAAAAATGTTTTCAGAAAGCATATTTTGAATTTTAGTATAGGCTTTTATAGTATACAAACCAGAAATTCCATCGGTAGGAATTGTATAAGAACCAGCCACACTTCCGTTATCAATAACATAAAATTGACTGACCACTTTTTTATCACCCTGAAAAAGATCAACGTATAAATAATCACTCAATGAACTTGGTCTGTTATCGCTTTCTGTAACAAAAGCGTTAAAAAAAACAGTTTCTCCAGGTGTATATAACACGTTATTAAGTTGTACATACACCTTTTCTGTAGACGAATTTTGATAAACAGAATTCCAGTCTGCTTCCATATTTTGGGCTGCAGCATTTTTAACTATTAGTAAAAACAATATATACAGTATCTTTTTCATCATACTAAAATTTTATGGTTAAGGAGGAACCAAAGCTTTTCATCATTGGTGAATTGAAATAATCCAGTCCTGACGTATCTCCAGAATTAAACATCGAATTATTACTAAATGCCGATTTACTTTTTGTTACAACAAAGGCATTATTCATAAAAACAGCAATCGTAAATTTTATCTTATCTCTAAAAATTCCGTACGGACTAGAATAGGCCAAATTGATCGAATTAAGCCTAAAATAAGTTGCATCTTCAATAGCATCTTCTGTAACGCCCGCAATTCCATATCGCACCCAGCGATTTTGCTCTACCGGAAGATTGTTGTCATAAAATGAAACGGCTTTAGTATTTGCAGAACCCGATTGCGTAACCCCATCAAAAACATAATTGGTTACATTTCTTTGATCTCCGCTCAAGGCCGATTTACCATAATAATTCAAAGTTTGCTGGGTTCCGTTCCAAAGTTCGCCGCCCTGACTCCAGTCAAAGGAAAGACTTAACGAAAAATCTTCATATTGAAAGGTGTTGAAAAAACCAACCACAAAATCAGGATTCGGATCTCCTAAAACTTTCGGTTGTGGAGCAACCATCGGAAAACCTTCATCATCAATAATTAGATTTTGATTTTGATCTCTTACATATCCATTTCCAACAATAACACCCAGTGGCTGACCAACAATATAGTTTTTGTTCACATCGGCAAAACCTGCAAATGGAAGTCGGTTTTGATTATGATTAAGGCTCGTTACTTCGTTTTTATAATAGGTAAAATTCAAATTAAAGCTATAATCAAAATGTCTGTTTCCATATCTTATTTTTTCAATTTCAAATTCAACTCCATTTTGTTTGTAATTAACATCTGGCGACCAAACCACAGCATTGGCATTAAAAACAGGTGCATATAAATTTTGAACGCTTTTAAAGTAATAATTCAAATTCACATTCCATATATAATCAAACCTATAGATCAATAGAAGATTTGTAAGACCTTCTTGTGTTGCAACTGCATTTTTTGGAGTAAGGAGTTCTAAATTATTTTTAAGCTGATTAAACTGGCTGGTTTGATATTGCAAAGAATTAAAATTCAGATTATTATTTTGTAAAGAAGGCTCTGTCTGGGCAAAACCATAACTGATCGTAAAGAAAATAGGTTTATCAAATATTCTTCTCACTTCTGCGGAAGCGAAATAATTAAACAGAAAATCATTTTTAACAGTTGATGAATAATTTAAATTGGTATTTGCCTTAAGAACGACTTCAGCATAATGCATCGGGAAATTCTGAAAAACATAAGAACCATTTAAACTGTAAAACATTTCAAATCTTTTCTGCAGTACATCAAGATTGGTTTGTAATGCGCTATTATCAGGAAAATCAGTAGGCAAAGCAAATCCGGAAAAGTAACTGCGCTGTAAATCTCTTTGCTGAAATCTAAAATCGATTTTGGATTCAATATATCTCTGATACCCAAAGTTGTGTTTGTAAATATCAGAAACAGAAAGACTTTTAAATCCTTCAAATCTTTTGTCGAAGTTAGGAGCATTTATTCCTGCAAAATAAAATCCCTGACCATTTGTGTTACGAATTTCTGAAGATTGAAAATTGGCATTCACTGTATTATTGTCAAAACCCGAATGAATATGATTGAAATTGAAGGAAAGGGTTTTGCTTTTATTTTTATCCAAATTATGCTGGATCAAATAGTATGGATTATTTTCATTTACAGAATAGCTTCTCTGTAAACCATTTGACAAAGTCGAAGTGAATTGATTATCAAAATGAATTGGCGTTACGGCATTGGAAAAAATGATTTTATTGACACCAAAATTAGAATTCGACATATTATTTTCAAAATCATTATAAGATAAAAGGGCATCAATTCTTCCATTTCTTGAAACGTTTCTAAAATACTTTAATGACGTTGTAATTTCGTTATTTCGACTTGATGGAATAACAATATTTCCTGTTTTATAACCGAAATTGATTTTTAGTGAATTTCCTTTTGGACTTTCAATTTGAGTGTTAAAAGACAGTTTATTGTCTTGCGTATTTTGAAAAAAGTCATTTGGATTGTAAATCTGTAACGGATTTCCGTTACCGGCTCCTTTATTGACAATATTTCCCTGCGGATAATATGCTGTCGGATTTCCGGAATATTCTAAAGAATTGACATTTGGCCCCCAGCTAAAAATTTCATTCGTCTCGGGAGATTGGTAAACTAAAACGCCATTATTACTTCTGCCCTGAGCGTAATTTTTTTGATATTTTGGCAATCGTATTGGGGTAGAAAAAACAAAATCCTGATTGACTTCAAATGCCAATTTATAATATTCCTCACTACTTTTCAAATGATAAAATCCGGTATTATCCCGTGCAATTTTCATTAAATTCTGATTTTCGATATTGTACTGCAAATCGAATTCATAAATTCCACTTGATTGGCTTGGTACAACAGTATCACCTGATTTCTTTAATTTATTGACATAATCCTGACTTATAATAGGATGTACTCTATTATCATTTTCCAGCAGCGTATTGTTTGTAATTCTTATTATTTTAGTTTTCATTCCAATATAGGAAAGACGCAGTTGGTCGCCGGTTCTGACTTCGATAGCATAATTTCCATCCCAGTCTGTCGCTGTACATCTTGAATTATTTATTACGCAAACAGAAACGCCTGGAATTGGCTGTCCGTTTTCGCTCACATTACCTCTATAAATAGTTTGTGAAAAACCAACAGTAGAAATAAAAAGTAAGAGTAATAGTTTTTGCATATATGGTGGTGTTTTTATATATAGAGTGCTAATTTTTATAAAAGGTTGGGAACGGTTCAAAAAAAAATATTAAGATTAATACTAATTTTTTATTTATCATATATTTTTTATTTTTAACACTGTAACAAAACCGGTTGCAATACTACTAATAAAATATGAGCGAAAATTTAGAACAGTCATTTGTTGCGCAATTGCAGGCAAATCAGAATATAATCCACAAGATTTGTAGATTATATACTGCTGGCGAAGATGCTCACAAAGACTTGTTTCAGGAAATTACCATTCAGCTCTGGAAAGCCTATCCTAAATTTAGAGGCGACAGTAAATTTTCGACCTGGACGTATCGTGTGGCTTTAAATACAGCCATCACTTTATATCGAAAAACCAAAAGAACCATATCGACAGTAGAATATGAAAGTCATCAGCATTTTGTAAAAGATGTTGATTACAATTATGAAGAGGAAGAGCAGATTAAATTGATGTACAAAGCCGTTTATCAGCTGAATGACATCGAAAAAGCATTAGTTTTTATGTATTTAGAAGACAAAGATTATCAAGAAATAGCAGAGACCCTGGGGATCAGCGAAGTGAATGCGCGCGTGAAAATGAACAGAATCAAAGGGAAACTTAAAAAAATACTAAATCCTTAAAAATTATTATGAAAGAACTGGATTTATTAAAAAAAGACTGGCAAAAGAACTCGGCTTCTTTTGAGCAAATTTCTGAAAAGGAAATCTACAAAATGATTCACAAAAAATCATCTTCAATCGTTAAGTGGATTTTGATAATCAGTATTTTGGAAATTTCATTTTGGACTTTTTCAAACTTATTTCTTAATACGGATGATACGCTACAAAAAATCAATCATCCTGAAATTGTAATGGCACTTGAAGCTTTAACCTATTTTAATTATGTGGTAGTGCTGGTGTTTGTTTATATTTTTTACAAAAACTATAAAACAATTTCTACAAATGTATCTACCAAATCGTTGATGAGCGCTATTTTACGAACCCGAAAAACAGTTCAGTATTATGTATGGTATAATTTGGGAATCGCTGTTATAATTGCAATATTAAGCTTTTTTATTGCTTTTGTATATAATCCTGATATGGCTTTTATAAGAGAAAAATTAGCTTCAAACAGCAAAGCAATGTTTGTAACCTTTGGCTTGGCATTTTTAGTTGCCTGCGCCTTTTTTGGGCTATTCTGGTGTTTCTACAGATTGCTTTACGGAACGCTATTGCGAAGATTGTATGCGAATTACAAAGAGTTGAAGAAAATTGATTTTTAATCTAAGGCGCTAAGGTTCTAAGGCGCTAAGATTCTAAGTTGCTAAGTCTACTGGCTGGAAACCTTTGTAATTATTTAAAAACTAATTTTCATTTTCCGGGGCTTTGTAGCTCCATCTTCTCATCTCGTTAAGTTCTTCTTCTACCTTAATTACTTCGGCTGGAATAACTTTTAAAAATGAAGGATGTTGTTCGATCGCGTATTCTACTTTTTCTACGATTTCTTCGATGGTATCGTTTTCATAATCAATATCAAGTGGTTCTTTGATAATGAAGGATTGTAGAATCCCTTTTTTCTTCATTCGTAAACCTTTTTTATCAAATGAACGACGGAAACCGTCAATGACAATCGGAATTACAACAGGTTTATGCTGTTTTATAATATGCGCCGTTCCTTTACGAACAGGTTTAAAAGACTTTGTTGTTCCCTGCGGGAAAGTAATTACCCAACCATCTTCAAGGGCAATTCTAATATTCTCAGTATCATTTGGGTTAACTTCACGTTTTTCTGTTACATCAACCCCTTTGGCACGCCATGTTCTTTCTACAGTAATGGCACCAACGTAAGCTAAAATTCTTGGCAATAGACCTGCTTGCATCGTCTCTTTTGCTGCAACATAATAAATGTTCATTTTAGGCTGCCATAAATAACCTATGTTTTTAATAGTATCCTGACGCCCGCTTAAACTTGCGTTAAAGACATGAAACATAGCTACCACATCGGCAAAATAAGTTTGATGATTTGATATAAACAATACATTAGTATCTGGCAATGACTTAATGATTTCAGATCCTTCAATCTGCAATTCATTAAACCCTCTATATCTTCGGTGCGTCATGGCCCCCAAAACACGGATTAACCATTTCTTGATGAATAATATATGTCCAAAAGGATTTCGTTTAAACAATCCCATAGCTTCTGTATTGTGTTTTTTTGTTAAGTCGCAAACATACAAAAATTATTCTTTTAGCAACTGTTTTAAACAATTTCGATCATAAGAAGTTAAAGTTATGAATATCAAATTGTTATTTTAACATTCTTATGGTTTTTCTTGAAAAGTTATTTTTAGAACATCTCTCAATTCACTTAGTATCATGGCAGTTGCTCCCCAAACAATATGATTTTGAATAGAGAATGCCGGAACCAAAACATTCGCTGCATAAGAAGTTGCTAGTGCAGTTTCGATTATAATTTCATCATTTAAAAAAACGGACAAAGGCAATTCGATGATATCGGCTACCTCTCTAATGTCAGGATAAAACGAAAGCTCTTCTTTTGAAATTCCTAAAAAAGGATGTACCAAAAAATTACTTGGCGGGATATACATTGGGGTAAAATGCTTTATAATTTCAATTTTATCAGTCGAAACAGCAATTTCTTCCTCTGTTTCCCTTAGCGCTGTTTCTTCAAAATTTACATCTGATATTTCATATTTTCCTCCCGGAAAGGCAATTTGTGAGGAATGAACACCATTATAAGCATTTCGAACAATCAAAATCAAATGTGTTTCATCGTTTTTAGGATAAAACAGCATCATTACGGCGGCAATTCTGGGGGTTTTAGTGGTTAAATCCAGGTTTTTAAGTTCTTCAATGCGTCCTTTTGGAGCCATTTTTATGTGGGCTAGAGTTGCCGGCAATTCAACTGGAATTAAATTAGGAACATATTGCAAAAAATCTTGAAAATCCATATTCAAAGTTTATTTTTGTACTTTCAAATAAAATATAAATATAGTCCAGAAAACGCGGTTTTACAAGTTTTCCAGAACCAAAGCCTATAAAAAATGTACAGCAGAGAAGAATCACAAAAGATAAAAAGAGAATTTTGGGTGGCTTTCGCCGAAAAATATCCACGCAAATGGGTTCTTTATGACACTAAAATAAAAGACTTTTCTTTTAAATTTTTCGTTGATAATAAAAAAGCCCAGGTCTTAATTGATATCGAACCTAGAAGTGACGAAAAACGAACAGCCTATTTTGAAAAAATAGAAGCTTTAAAAAATATTCTGGAAGAAGAATTCATTACCGATTTGGTTTACGAGAAAAACTACACGTTAGAAAGCGGTAAAACCATTAGCCGAATCTGGGTTGAAAAAACTGGCGTAGGCTTTAGTAACCGCAATAATTGGGATGCTATTTTTGATTTCTTTTTTGAAAAAATGAATGCTTTAGAAATGTTCTATCTTGAATATGATGATTTTATTAAAGATATTGAATAGGAAAGGTTCTGAGGTTTTAATATACTAAGCCTATAAGCTTTTTTATTTAATATAATTTTGAATCATTATTTTTATTCTTTGATCTTTATAACCAATGAAGTTATCCACTATTTTTCCTGTAGGATCAATTAAAAAAAATGTTGGATAAACAAAAACTCCATATTTAAGAAGTGTTTCCCCACTTGTGCCTTTTCCATCATTTAATGTAACCCAACTAAGTTGATCTCTTTTCAGTCCTTTTTTCCAAATTAATTCAGATTTATCTGCGTAGAAACTGATAATTGTTAATTTTTCTCCATTCTTATCAGAAACTTCTTTCAACTCTTTTACTGACTGTATGCAAAAAGTACAGTAAGTTTCAGTAAAATCCAGTAAAACATACTTTCCGATAAATTCTGAGAGTTTCCTTTTTTTACCAAACTGATCTTGTGCTTCAAAATCATAAAATAAATCTCCGTTTTTGAGTGGATTACCAACTTTTAAGTAATTATTTATCAGAAGGCCATAAGCACTATTTTTATATTTTGCTTCCAGACTACTGTATATGTTTTTTAATTCGTCGTTATTATAATTGGTTTTAAGGTAGAACATCTCATTAACTGCAGCATATGTGTTCAAGTTAGATTTAACATAAGCTTGTCTAATACTATCAGTAACTTTATCAATAGTATGCATACGATCTATCTTTATCTTTCTTAAAGATTTATATACAACACTCGTATCTGTTGTTTCCTTTCTTAAAAAAGTAACAATGTCATCTCTTTCAATTTGATATGATATCGTTTGATTATTCAAAATGTCATATTGATTTTGATATTTCGAACCTAAAATTTTTAATTTATATGGAAAATCTTTTTTACTACCTGTAATTGTGATATTCTCGTTCGCAATAAAAAGTTTAGTAGAATAGTATTTTCCTTCAGATTTTATAGTCAAATATAAAATTTTTGGTTCTGCAGAAAGTCTGTTTTTTATCAAAAAACTATCATTTGAAATAATTGTACTATCAATAAATTTTTGTGTTTCCGGATCATCTAATAAGACTTTATCGCCATTCCTAAAACCATAAATCTTACCTGTAATCGTTTTGTCTTGAGGATAAACAATAGAAGAGAGCAGTAGTAATACAACCGAAATAAATTTTGTTATCATTTGAAATTCAAATTAAGATTTTTGAATAAGCTTACCTATACACTAAAAATATTATATAAAATAATATGATCGTCGTAATTGATATAAAGCTGTTTGCGATAGTCTTGTTTTTTTCGGGTAATTATGGATAGTTTACATTCTTTTCCTTCATTGTCTTTACACATAAAAGAATAGACTATATCAGTATCGTTTTCTTCTCTTTCGATATAATCCAAAATGCTAAAAAGCTGAATTTCCTGAGAGTACACTACAATTCGGTGTTTATTGGTATCTAAAATCACTGATAGATTCACTAAATCAAGATTGGACCATTCGCCCCATTTCCCTCTTTCATTTTTTTCTAAAACACTAAATCCTGAAGTTTTAAATTGATAAGACTGACTTTGAACCTGTTGCAGACCAAATGCTAAAAAAAGTAATATTATGTAGGTTCGTATAGAATTCATATTGTATTTCTTGGGGATAATTAAAACTCAAATTTAGCTTTTTCTTTACAGGCAGCTTCAAATTCGGCCATCATTTGTTGAATAATTTGTTCAACTGGCAGAATTTCATGAATCAGTCCGGCAATTTGTCCAATTTCCAGTTCACCTTCATCAAGATCACCTTCAAACATGCCTTTTTTAGCTCTGGCGCGGCCTAGAAGTTGAATTAATTCTTCTTTAGATGGACACTTTTCATACAGTTCCTGAACATCCTGATAAAACTTATTTTTCACCAATCGAACCGGTGCTAATTCTTTCAAAGTCAATTGTGTATCACCTTCTTTTACTTTAACTATCGTTTCTTTGAAATTATTGTGTGCAGACGATTCTATTGAAGCCGCAAAACGACTTCCGACCTGAACTCCATCTGCTCCCAAAATCATCGCAGCCAGCATACCTCTTCCTGTTGCAATTCCTCCAGCGGCAATAACAGGGATCTGGATTTTTTCTATTACCATCGGAATCAAAGTCAGGGTTGTAGTCTCATCACGACCATTATGTCCACCTGCTTCAAAACCTTCCGCCACAATAGCGTCTACTCCTGCTTCTTGTGCTTTTAAAGCAAATACCGTACTGCTAACCACGTGAACTACTGTAATTCCTTTTTCCTTCAAAAAAGAAGTCCAGGTTTTAGGGTTTCCAGCTGAAGTAAAAACAATTTTTACACCTTCTTCAACGACAATATTGATAATTTCTTCCAGATTTGGATACAACATCGGAATATTGACACCAAAAGGTTTATCTGTCGCATTTTTACATTTTTGAATGTGCTCACGTAAAACTTCCGGATACATCGATCCTGCACCAATTAGACCTAAACCTCCGGAATTACTTACTGCAGACGCTAGTTTGTAACCGCTGTTCCAGATCATTCCACCTTGAATTATTGGATATTTTATATTGAAAAGTTGGGTAATTTTATTCATGCAGGCAGGTTCTTAGTATTTAATTATCTTTCCGGTTTTATGTAAACCTTCGGCATCGAAAGTATAGAAATAAAGTCCACTATTTAAAGCTTCAACAGAAAGAATTGGGTTTTGATTTGTAATTTGTTTTTCGATTAATTTTTGTCCCAAAACAGAGTAAATAGAGACTACTGCATCATAATTTTCATTTGAAAAAGAAAAAGAAACGAAAGTTTTAGCCGGATTCGGGAATACGGAAAAAGCAGCAGAATCCTGAAAATTTTCAACTCCTAAAGTCGATCCAAAATTTGGGATTCCATATCCGTAATTATTATTGGGATTGGCATAACCATCAGAAATTTGCAAAAGCATTTGTCGGATTTCCTTATTTGTTTTCGTTGGAAAAGCCTGCCATAAACAAGCAATCATTCCAGCCATAACCGGGCATGAAAATGACGTTCCGTTTGAAGTTCCAATAGTACCTGAAGGGTCAGAAACAACTGTAGCCGTTCCCTGAGCCATGACATCCGGCTTTATTCGATTATCGAAACTCGGACCAATGGAACTGAAATTAGATTTTAGTTTTGAGGAATCAACAGAACCTACTGTGATAACAGAAACTGCATCTGCAGGCGCTCCTATATGAGGTTCAGCTGTTCTGCCTTCATTTCCAGCCGAAGCTACTACAATAATTCCTTTACTAAAGGCTATTTCTGCTCCTCGGGAAATAAAATTAGTAGTTCCGTTCATATCGCTGTAAGTATGACTATAATTAGGATTATCATATGAAAAATAACCCAATGAAGTGGTGATAATATCTACACCCAGACTATCTGCTTTTTCAGCTGCTTCTACCCAAAGTGATTCTTCAATCGGGTTTTCTGAAGCATCATTTTCAGTTATAAATAAATAATAAGAAGCTCCCGGAGCCGTTCCTATTAAAGCATTCTCTTTATAACCACCCATAGTGGAAAGCACTAAAGTACCATGACTATCCCCAGTATAGAAATTGGCATTTCTATTTACAAAATCATAGCCACCTAAAATTCTGTTATTTGTTATTAAATTTTGAAAAGGCTGAGCTGTATTAACTCCGGGAAAGCCGGCATCTAGAACAGCAATAACCTTCCCTTCTCCAATAAAATTCTGCTGATGTAAAACCTGTCCGTTAAGCATTTGAATTTGACTTGCGGAATTCCCATAAGAATAATCAATAGTCGTGTTGAGTTTGTTGTTTGTTTGAACTTCCTTAAACGTTGAAACTTTTTTAGAAGTTGTATTTAAAGTTCTGTTCGCAAAAACAACTTTATCGACAAATGACAAGGATTTAAGTGCCTGAATATTAGTTTGGGTTCCACGAATATGAAGCGCATTTAACCATTTTGACTGCGCCATTATTTTAATTCCTGTACTTGCTTTTAACTGGTTTGTATAGGTTTTCTCTACAGGTGCATCAGTAGTATTTAGCGCAATATTCTGATTCGTTCTTCGGTTTAAAGAACGTTGTGTAAGCATATTTAACGGGGTGTTCAAATAGAGTTGTGCATTTGGTTTATCTTTAAAATAAACCAACGCATCTTCTTCCTGCGAAAATATAGCAACAGAAAACAACAATAAAAATAACGTAAAAAAGTGTTTCATACTTTACTTTTTTTAAAGGAACAAACCTTTGTAAAAAAGTATAAAGCTAAGAAATTACTCCCGAACCAACTAATTCATTATCGAAATACCAAGCAACAAACTGACCTTCAGTAATGGCAGATTGCGGTTCATCAAATCGAACATACATTCCATCTTCAAATTGATGCAAAGTCGCTTTTTGCAGCGGCTGACGGTAACGAATTCTCGCCATCACTTCCATAGTTTCGCCTACTTTTAAAGCAAGATCAGTACGAATCCAGTGGACTTCAGATTTTTCGATAAATAAAGCTTTTTTGAATAAGCCTGGATGATTGCTTGTTAATCCTGTGTAAATGGTATTGGTTTCAACATTTGTTGCAATAATAAATAACGGATCAGTTGTTCCGCCTACGTTAAGACCTTTTCTTTGTCCAATGGTAAAATAATGAGCACCTTGATGTTTCCCAACTACTTTTCCCATTGTTGGAAGATAAGCTCGTTTCTGAGCTTCTAATTTCAGTTCCTCTTCTAATGACAAACCAACCGGTTTTTCGATATTGTAGATTGGATCATTTTTATCGATCTGCACAATTTTACCTTCTTTAGGTTGTAATTTTTGTTGTAAAAATTCTGGTAATCGTACTTTACCAATAAAACATAATCCCTGAGAATCTTTCTTTTCAGCCGTTACCAAATCCATTTCTGCAGCAATTTCGCGTACTTCCGGTTTTGTCAAAGCACCAATTGGAAATAATGATTTTGCTAATTGTTCCTGAGACAATTGGCATAAAAAATACGATTGATCTTTGTTATTATCTTCACCGGCAATTAATTGGTACACCGGCTTTCCATCAACTTCTATTTCACTTTTTTGGCAATAATGTCCTGTTGCCACATAATCAGCACCAAGGCTTAAGGCAATTTTCATGAAAACATCAAATTTGATTTCACGATTACAAAGCACATCAGGATTTGGAGTTCTTCCC
>Ga0247812_10001620_pt1 | contig 12686 bp, 13 predicted proteins | sample UWRJL149409B1_FD_178011 | JGI IMG/M metagenome (GOLD analysis project Ga0247812, IMG submission 178011) | Plant litter microbial communities from Arlington Agricultural Research Station in Wisconsin, United States - UWRJ-L149-409B-1 | ecosystem: Environmental > Terrestrial > Plant litter >...
ACCAATGAACTTCTCATTCCGCCACGATGCGCCGCATTCTATTTCAAGTCAACCACGAAATGATAGTTACGTGCCTCGAAACTACAATGGCCCACAAAGAGGAAGTGGCTCTAGAGGTGGATTTCGAGGTGGTCGGGGCGGACCACGATGGGCCTCAGATCGCGCTTTCCTAAAGGTATGTTTTACCAACTATTTTATTTCCCCAAACACTGCAACATATCCAAAACGCTACCTTATGCTGACAAACCATCCTAGGGGAACCGCGAACCCACCCCAGAGTTGATGACTGGAATGGTTGAGAGTGAAAAACAAGGAGCTAAGTATATTCCAATTGAAGATGTTTCAGACAGCTCCGAAGCAGAAATGGACATGTCCGACGACGATGAAGATGAGGACGCTGAACCCAAGAAGAAACAAGTCAAAATCGTGAAGAAAGCTGCAGATGGTGACAGCGTTCCAAAATGGTCCAATCCTGATCCCTATACTGCGTTACCCCCTGTCGAGGAATCGCGCAAGAGGAAAGATGTTGTCAAATTGATCCGGAAGGCACGTGTCGAAGCTGCAACTGCTAAGGCTGAGATTACCCCCGTTGATGATTTCATCTCTTTTGGTGATGACAAGGACGACGCGAGAGACGAAGCGCCCATTGTCCCTGCCCTGAAGGCACGCACCATGCCAAAGGCACCTTTGCCAAAACCTAATCAGGTCATTGATCTGTTGTCGGATGATGAGGTGATCGCAAAGACGGCCAGCAACAAGCGAGCTCTGGAACCATCCAACAATCCTGATTTGGGTAGCAGGTAAATCATTCCGTTACAATCTTTCAAATATTCGGATACATAGAAAGTCATGCTAACCTGGTAATTTTTTTATTAGAAAGAGAACCATTAGAGATGAAATTAAGGATACGCCAACCCTTCGACAGGCTCTTGCCGGAAAAGCACCTCGACCTGACTTCAATATTCATAAGTCTACTAAAGGTAAGAGACCAGCCGCTAACGGTTCAATAACAAAAGAGTGGCTTGGCTCAGATACTCCTTGGATTAATATTGATCACTCCGACACGGCGAAGATGGGTGTCTGGCTACACAAGGAGATTATTGACTTTTATGACTACGTCAAGCCAAGAAGATTTGAAGAATTCATTCGTGCTAAACTAGTCGAAGACCTCCGATCTAGAGTGCAGAATGCATATCGCAGGGAACAAGCGGATATTCTGACATTTGGCTCTTATCCAGCAGGACTATAGTAAGTAGAAGTGCTGAACCATTTGGTCAAGCCCTGGGATATATTATTTATTTGCTAACTAATTCAAAGCTTACCAACTGCCGATATGGATATCGTTTGTGTCTCTCGTGAGTATATGAATGGTGGACATGCTGTTCTTGGAAGCAAATCAACATGTCACCGATTTGCACTCTTCTTGAAGAGTGAAAACCTGCCGGTCAAGGACACTGTTGAGGTGATTACTGGAGCTAAGGTACCACTTGTCAAGTACGTGGACAGACTTACTGGCCTAAAGGTCGATATCTCATTTGAGAACGACACAGGTTTGATTGCAAACAAAACCTTCCAGGAGTGGAAGATCAAGCAGCCTGCCATGCCATTGATTGTTACGCTTATTAAACACTTCCTTGCAATGCGAGGCTTGAACGAACCAATGAACGGAGGTATCGGAGGATTTTCTGTTATTTGTCTCGTTCAAAGCTTGCTCGAGATGCTACCTTATGTTGGTAGAGACGAGGTATCCCAACATATGATCCCCGAACACCACCTTGGCGAAGTCCTCATGGAGTTTTTTGACCTCTACGGCAATAGGTTTAATTTTATTACGACGGGTATCCAGCTCAAACCTCATGCGTATGTTTCAAAAGCAGACCTCGGAAACTTGCCATACAAGAAAACCCAGAACAAGCCAACCGCGAAGATCTGTATTATCGACCCTAACCGTTCTAGCAATGACATTTCTGGCGGTTCATCAAACACTTCAACTATTCTTCGTGCATTGGCTGAAGCGTATCGCCTTTTGCAGAACCGCATGACACATCTTCGGACTGCTGAAGACCGTCAAAATGAGAGTATTCTTTCTTGCATCCTAGGAGGAAACTATAGGTCCTTTGAGCTCCAGCGCCAACATCTTCGCAGCGTCTGTCAAGAACTATACCCAGAGCACGAAATTGAAGACTGAGTTGGACTGAGGACGGCCTGAAAAATGGTTGGTTTCCATGCCTCCAAATGTTTGAATGATGGCTGACCAAACTCAGGTGTACGATTTGAAAGTGGCGGTCTGATTTTTTAGGCGTACGGGCATAAAATGGACGATACGATACCCACTGGCGTTTATATAACCTTGTACTAGTAGCTGGAGCACTTTTGCTCTGAATTTGCTTTTCATATACTCTCTCCCCCAAACCATTAATAAATGAATATTGGAAAAAGGAGACTAACTCAACAATTAGTGATCGACTCGAGAGTATATCTGCCGACGATTGATCACTTGCTTTGTGCTTTACGTTTTGGACCCCCGCTTAGCATTCATTTTTAGCAGTCACGCATTCTTTTTGGATAGCTATTAACCTTCTTTTCTGGCAACCATGACTACTTTTGACTACTAAACCCACTCAAGAGGATACTTCACCTGATTTTGTTTCAAGACATCACAATACCCTGCCAGAATGGCGTCACTTTGCTGATATGAATAAAAACTTCTATATAGGCATATACGCTCCGGTCAAACACTGCATTTTCTCTAAAAATCAGATGGGTGACATTGAAGAGTATGGGGCGTCACGATTTAGTCTCTTTCCCTCTTTGGGGCTGGACTAAGGAAGTTGACGTCTTCTTTCTCATTGTGGTTGCCTCATTTGGGGCGCTATGAAGAGGAAGGTGGATTGGGGTTGGGGTTGGTGGCTCCAAGAGCTTAGGAGTTTCGTAGGTGATCGAGTACATGGATAATTCACAGTTCAGAAGAAATATTTGAGAGTATGGAATAGTCTTGTTGGGGTGATGATTATCTCGCCTTCCGTATTTGACCTGACTTCCATGGTGTGCATAGATGCAGAATAAAGCCAAAGCTGAATCCCTGACCACTTCTATTTTTCGGATGGAAATGGGGGTTGTTTCTTTTGTGATTGCATGCCCTCGCTCTAGTCAGTGCTATGCTATGCGTGTGTACCGGCCTGCTCTGCCAATGTGAAGGCAGACAGGCTTCCTCATAATTGTAAGTATCCGTCTATTTTTCCGACCCCGAATTAATCTTAAACGACCTTGATACCCCTACTACTAAAGATCTCCATAAGTCCAAAACAGCCATAGAATAAGGCCAACGGATACGCAACAAGTCCTCGCATAGCGGTCATTCTTCCCACGACGCAGAACATGCCGCTGGAGCTATAAGTACACCACACAATCGCTGCGCTCGTAAGTACGTATCCTAACATGCCGTTCATAGGCACCACAATCCCAACCATACTCGTCAACACCAACGGCAACAAGCAATAACCTAGGACCGAAGCTGAGCGGGGGAACGTCAGAGTGGAAGAGACGTGTGAAGGGTTGGCGTGGTCATGAATAGCGGCCGAGGAAGGAGAGGTTTCTAGAGGCGGTGACATTAGGGAGAGGATTAGGTGAAGTGAAATGCTGCCGAGGATGGCAAGACCGTAGATGTAGCCAAAATGTACTCTGCCGGAGAAGAGGAGGAATGTTCCAAAGAGAAGAAAAAATAGGATGGGACCCGCGAGATCGGAATCATCCATTATATGTTGGTCTATCCGTGCGAGGGGGTTGAGGACTGCCAATGTCTATGGTTGAGTTAGCTTGGTTACCCCAAAAATATACAAACTCTGCAATAAGAAAGGGTGTTAAGGATGCGAGCTTTATGTTGCACATTGAGGGCTGCATCAGGGAGGCCCGTACCTTGCTTTGGATGTGTCCAAAATTAACGCCTAGTTCCTCAAGTAATGGTGGTTCTCCATCATAACCCTCTGTGCCAAAAGCTGCCAGCCAGCCAGTCCGTAATCCGCCTTGCTCGCCCATTCGTCCACTCACTCCAGGTGGTACACCAAATCCAGCATTAAACCCAGCTCCAGCTCCATAACCAGGACTACCCGCAGGTTGCCCGTATCCATAAGCCGCTTGTGAAGGTGTTGCGTGGCCAGAGACTGGTCCTGGTGTATATGATGATGGATAGAATTGTAAGTTTTGCGCCGATTGCCCATATGGCGGATTGGGGGGTTGTTGGAAGAACTGTGACATTTTGAAAGACCCCGAATCTGAATATGAGATCTGTAAAGGATTTCGCGTGCTTGAAAAGAGAGAATGGCAGCTTAGTCTTTATTTATGTGGCACTGTAATGTTTAACGTGGCTTGACTTGGAAGAGTCTTAACCTTAAATATAAGGCACCGAGCTCGGAAGGCTTTCGGCCCAGAAAAAGTTCGGAGACTACCAGACAACATTTCCAAACTCGCCTCTTCCGTGTCTCCCAACTTTCCAGAACCAGCAGAACTATCTCCCAGTTAGCTAATTGAAGATGGTATGTTCAATCTCTAATCGTACCGATATTCAATCAACGTAAAACCCCACTACATAGTTCGCCTCTAACACCCAACAGGCCCATCGAATAATAACACAAGTTGTCATAACTGGTGGACGAGTTCTGGGGCGCGCATTTACGGAAGCCTACAAACAAGCCAGCGCCTCTTCTCAATACGCGAAATCACAAGCTAAAAACGGAAATGCAGGAGGAAACGCCTATGCCTCCAATGGTCTGACCCTCGAAGAAGCATGCAAAATCCTGAATGTTAAGCCGCCACAAGGAGGGAAAGCCAATATGGAAGATGTGATGAGCAGATTCAAAAAACTGTTTGATGTGAATGATCCGCAGAAAGGCGGCAGTTTCTATCTACAGAGCAAAGTGTTGAGGGCGAGAGAGAGGATAGAAAGTGAGGTTCAAAAGGCTGCCGAGCTGGCTGAGCGAGAGGCGGAGCTGCGGGAGGGTTGGAATCCGAAAGTCTTCAAGGACCGGTAGAAGCGATGAAATTTGGTGGCAATGATGCTTGTCTTGATGAAGTCGAAAGACGCGATTTGTTGGGAGGGACTCGACAACATTGACCACTGGACGACTTGACCAAGGATGGTTCCGAAATCTTCCCTCTGTATTTGACATAGCCTGGCGTTTGGGATTGAATTTGCAATTGTATAGTGGTTTGGGTTACAGGTCAAAACTGCATGGACAGAGGAGTCGATATTACATGTAAGATAGGCGGAGGCAAGATGCTAGAAAATCGTCCTCATAATTTGACGATTCATGACATCCGTTGCATTGCTTGCTCCTCGGGTTGTATCTCAGTTCTTCTGTACAAAAAATTTAGATTCTAGGATAGTATTTTCGATTTTTGAAGGTATTAGCATTATGTTATCAATATCCTCACAATTTTTTATCGCCTACCTTTCTAGACACGAACTAGAGTATATTGATAATGATCGACGACCCAGTCGGCTAGTAAGTGAGTAGTGAAGTTTACCTTATCACTGACAGAGACTTTGTAATAATCCTTTGTTGTTTCATAGGTAATAAATCTCACTTTGGATAAGACAACGCTTTACGTTTCAGGATGTGAAAGAGTTCAATTTACTATACGTCTCAAATTGATAAAACCAAGGTTTTGCTGCTATATTAGTGCCTAATTATGATATCGAGTCGATGCCACAGCGCCTACCACATATGAAGCTAATGGAAATGCAGATTTTAACATAAGATGCAATTGTCAGGATTGTCAGAACTCAGCGTGAAATAATCGTCCATGGTTTGGAAACTCCACCCTTGAATTTTGAGAATCAATGGACAATTAAATTAGACATGGAGATATGCAAATGAGGGAAATCATAATGCAGTAAAGATTGTAGTGCTACAATACATTGTGCGACAGTGAAGGACAATCATTATCATCATATGAAGCTCGACCCCGCAGAATTCAGTTAGATAATTTAAGTGTTGAGAGTGATTCTACGCAGAAGATATCTTGGTTTATGATGCTACCTTCGATATTTTGAAACCCCCAGGAACAGTTGTCTGAAAGAATTGCTCTGGGTCATACTTCTTGCTTGCAGCATTTAGTTTCGCAATGTTATCCTTCCCATATGATTCCAGAACCTTTTGATCCTTCCATGCGTAGTTTAAAAATCTGTAATTTGCGCCAAGTTGCCTTTCGATGGCCAAGGCTTCAATTTGCTCTATAAGTTTGAGGATTGAAGTTGACACAATGTGGTCAGACGACGCGTTGTCGTGGATGGTATTCAACAGGATTATGATGAAGGGACCATCGGAAACATCGACACCTAGGGAGTTCCCACCCCTTTTGAGTGAATTGGTGATCAATCCTTTTGTGATAGGTTGAAAGACAAGACTGATTACCATGCCAGGTTCGTTTTGTAAGGTGGCTATGGTGTCAAGCCAGAGATCATGAATATCCAGCATCAGCTGTTGGTCAACACGTACACTTGTTGTGAAGAACCACTGCCGTTGACCATTCGTGCTCACCGACGATTGTTCTTCAGCTAGGCCCAGAAGTGAATCGGTACGTAGAGTTGTACTGTATTGAGGTTGGATGGCCGTGAATGGCTGCAGAGCAGGGGGGTTGGCAACAGGTTTTGTGTAGTACAAGTTTGTCGTGGCAACTTCTCCAGTTCCTTGGATGAAGACACTTGCGACAATAATGTGTGCCTTATCATCTGGGGCCGTTGTAGAAGCAAAATCACTAAACGCTTTGTATAGTTCTGGATACGCTGATTTGTCGTACACAGTTGTTCCACCCCACATCTGACCTTGTGAAAATGTTGGGAAATCAATTCTCGTTACAATACCAAAGTTATTGCTGCCACCCTTGATTGCAAGAAAGAGATCAGGCTTGGAGGTTGCATTTGCCTGAACGATTTTACCTGATGATAGCACTACTTCAAAATTTACCACGCTATCACAAACCCAGCCCATCTGGGAAGAGAAGTATGACAGTCCACCTATTTGTTCTCCTGTCAATAGCTGTATTTTCAACTCAATTTATAATCAACTTACCTCCAATAACTAACCCCCCTATGCCAACTTTTCCTACCCTCCCTCCCACAATAGCTAGTTTTTGACTACTAAGCTTACTGTATACATCCGCCCACTGGTTACCGACCCCAATAGAAGCCACCTTTGTCGTTGGGTCAATAGTGATTGTTTTCAGCTGCGATAAGTCAATTGTGACTCCATTCAGACTATTTGCTGATCCAGCCCAGGTGGTATGCCCTCCGCTTCGAATGGCCACCTTGGTATGGCCAGCTAACAGTGAGGAACGCATTTGATTCACGGCTTTTGCTACTTCGTCAACGTTGCTTGGTTGGACAAAGCAAATTGGAGACATTTCACTTTCAAAGGCTGTAAAATAAGACGATTTTCTCGCTGCGTACTCTGGAGAGCCAGAGAATGACACTTTCCCTGGAAGAATAAGTGCTAATGCTGCGCAGTCCGAGGAGCTTGGAGACATGGTTATGGGGTTCAGAATAGATGCCATGGTGATAGAAATGTACTGGGCAACATGGATTATCACCCAGAGAGCATGTCGAATAGGCATTGTACGTAATGTGGGAAAATGTTGGATCACGATGGGGATAGAAGTTTATTGGAGGGAAACAGATCATAAAGTTGTTTCCTGAGCGTCAGAACCACAGTTTGGATATTCTGTTAGTCTTTACTAGTGCTTGCAGGGGCTCCTCGATCACACATGGCAGTTGATTTATAGTCCAGCATTCATTGGAATTTTATTATTTCCCCTAAAATTACTCACTAGGTAAGTTTTCAACACGCGAGTAGCTTATGAAGTAATCTGGAGGCAGCGCTCCCAACTAGAAGTATATTCTATTTCTCATCAACTTGCTTCGCCATACTGCAAGAGCTCCACTGCAAGCTCTTCATACAGAAATATTTTGCACGGAAAACAGCCTACCACCACCATTGTAAATACCTTGTATTGTGGATACTACAAAGAGTACCTAGTAGTGCAAGGTATCTTTATACAGAATGCGAGTCGAAAGATTCGAGTAGCCGATCCAATTGATGTTGGTGTTGGCATAAATAACTGGCGTGGATAAATTGGCTGGAGCCGCTGACCCAGGCTGTTGGGAATTTTTGATGGAAGGCACCAGAATAAGCGTGAGAAAGTCTAGAGATGGCATGTTGTATTTTGAAATTCGGGAATTTGGACTTACATTGGCTCTAACTGCCTAGTTGCTAAGCATGGTCCCATGTTTGTAATTTCCCTAATTGTGAAGGGCTATAATACCGCAATCGCACATCACAATGTCGAGACAGACATACAACGTATGCTTCACCGGCATCAGCTCCTGGGATTCGGCCAGCAATGATCATTGAAACAGTTGAAGAGCCCACATCAATTCCGCTTTGCAGAACAATAAGAACATAAACAAAGTCGAACGGATTCCGTGTTCCAAAGATGTTTGATATTCGTGTAAACAAGGGGGGGCTGAGCAGTGGCGAGAAAATGAATGCGTTGGCGATGCATATATACTTTGCTCACAAATGTCCCTAACATTGGCTGGCAGCGCCATCACAATCATCATTGTATCCGTGCTACAGAGAAGGAAGTGAAGCAGAGTGCCAATAGCACGAGCCAGGTCTTTTTACATTTAGCTAGATAGACCACGAAGTTTGTGTATTACTCTGCTCAGAATCATCATCCCGGCCATCAAGAGCTTTCTTGGTCATACTGGATATGTATATGTAGTCGTCACCGACAAGAACGAGGGGCAAGTTAGAGAGATTAGCTCTTCAGATATCTTTAGAGGCTACATAAAGATCGTCGTAGAAGGTTATCGCAAGCCTTCGCTACGTTGGTGTTTGCGTACCCTAGCCAAGCCGGAGTGTTGTTGGATATTACCTAGAGTGGTACTCTGTAAACAGCCGTGTTTTTATAGAACTAAGTATGGTATGGATAGAACAGGAAGGTAGCACACAAGTGGGTCATATGACCCCCCTTTTCACTTTCGCTTACGCGAGATTTGTGTGGCGGTGGTTGGCTCCTGAAGAAAAGAAGACACATAATTGGTTAGAGATAAGTGTCGATCTAGCAAATAATGGGTCACAATAGTAAACTCTAGGCTGAAAATGGCCAATATGATTGAGTAGACACCTATGTGTTTCTTCTAATGCCACACCTACAGTGGAAACTAGGTAGGGTAGGCAACCAAATACGAAGTAGACTCAAAGTGTATCCGGCGAGTTCATTGCTGGAGGCAACCTTGAACTCTTCCTAATAAATGGTCGGAAATCCGCGACGCTAACTTGTGTTATCTCGTCTTTGTAGTTGTCTTGCTCCAACTACATGAGGAGTCATGTCTACGATCTCTATCAAGTTCAATGAAGTCGGGTATTTAGCGCCGAGGAATAACGTTACACTCTGCGACAATAACTCGTTTCTTTACAGCTGTGATGCTAGATTTGATTTTAGTTTATTATTCGAGCAATCGATCCTCTCCATTGGCCCATCGGCAATCTTGTTATTGGTCGCCCCTCTTCGCATTTTACAATTATCTCAGAGTAGCTACAAAGTTCGAAAACATCCGTCGAAATGGTCAAAGATTGTGAGTTCAAGCTAGAGCATGTTATGAAGTTGGATTTTAGTTCCTGACAATAGAACAGCTCACAGGTACAGTCCTTAGCGCCATCCAACTGGCGCTTCTTGTTCTTTTTGCTCAAGCACCCAGTAGTTCTAGATCGAAGGTTTCTGTTGCCTCGGCAGCGCTCTCATTCATTGACGCATTGGCTCTTACTCTGTTGACGCATACGGAGCATACCAAATCAGTTCGACCATCCACGATCATATGCATTTACCTTTTTGTATCATCAGCTTTTGATGCTGTTCAATGCCGCACACTATGGCTTTTAAACGATTCTGATGGCCTGGCAGCCCTATTTACTGCAATGCTGGGAGTAAAACTAATCATGTTTATTCAAGAAATCCAAGGCAAGCGTAACATTCTTCGAGCTGCATGGCAGCAATTAAGCCCAGAGGCAACCAGTGGTATCTTTAGTCGGGGTCTTTTCTGGTGGGTGAACGGTCTTATGAAAAAAGGATACAATACATTGCTTTCGGTTGAAGGGTTGTACGCCACAGATGAAAGCCTCAAGTCTGTGTGGCTGTTAAAAAAGTTGAATAGTTTGTGGGAAAAAAGAAAGGCGGACGGCGCTGGAAAGCACGCTTTATTCTTCTCTGTTCTGGCTTCTCTGAAAGATATCCTTTTGCTTGCGGTCTTTCCCCGCCTCTGTCTCACTGGATTCAAGTTCGCGCAGCCATTCTTGATCCATCGAATTATCAGCTATGTACAAGATTCCACCACAAATACTAGGAATGATGCTTTTGGGTTAATTGGGGCCACTGCGTTAATATATATGGGAATAGCTGTAAGAAATAACTTGTGTACTAGACGTGAAACTCCGCTAATCTATTGTAATCTCCAGATATCAATGGGCTTCTACCGACACATGGTTTTCAGATCTGTTACTATGGCCCGGGGGTCTCTCGTATCCCTAATATATACCAAGGTTCTCAAAATGGATGGTATATCCGCGGATTCTGATGGCTCTTCTACTTTATCTCTTACGAGTGCAGACACAGAGAGAATATGCTCATCTTTTGAAAATTTTCACGAAATCTGGGCTAGCCCCATAGAGGTATTTCTTGCTATTTGGCTTCTTGAGCAGCGACTGGGGTTAGCTTGTGTTGCTCCTGCAGTCGTAGTTATATGTATGTTTGCCCTTTGAAACGCCAGGGTTTGAATTATGCTGACGGGACGAGGCTGCACTTTGGCGACCATGCAATTGTCAAAATTTATGGGGCCAGCCATGAAAGTGTGGGGAGATGCCATACAGAAACGCGTATCTACTACTTCAGCTATTATTGCCTCTATCAAAGAGGTCAAGTTATTAGGCTTAGTATTTTCGTGGTCCAGAGACATCCAAGCATTGAGAGTTGTCGAATTAGACTTGTCTAAGAAATTCAGAATGTTTATAGTGTATATGAATGTTTTAGGCAATTTTTCCTTTGCAATACTTACGATCTGAACCAGTACTGACTTTCTATAGGAAACGCACCCTCCAGGATCGTTCCAGTGCTAACTTTTGGTATTTTCATGCTTATATCGAGAGTAAGAACAGGCACACCATTGACTGTTGCTACCGCTTTCACATCGTTGTCTCTTCTCGAGCTACTTATGTCTCCATTAGCAGAATTGATTACTTCAATTCCCAGTTTTGCCAGCTCTTTAGGGTGTTTTGAAAGGATGCAAAGTTTTCTCTTAAACTCGGACCGTGATGATTACAGAACTTGCCCCCGGGGCACATCACATGAACCTCAAACGCGCTCCGGAAGTGAAATCGAGTTATCAGTAGTACCCGGCGTACACGGAGAAAGCGAAGTCACTTCTGAAAGCGACTTCATAGTTGTTTCCAATGGTTCTTTTGGGGTTAGCGCTGAAGGGCCACCAATTCTCAAAGATATCAATATTAGCATCCCACGCTCTGTTATTACATTGGTCGTTGGGAGGGTTGGGGCCGGGAAATCAATCCTCTTGAAGGGCTTACTGGGAGAGATCCATAGCCTGTCCGGCTCTGCTTTTATAACATTTAAGGATGTTGCATTTTGTGACCAGCAAACATGGTTGATTAATTCCTCTATCAAAGATAACATCGTAGGACATTCAAGCTTTGACGCAGATTGGTACAATACGGTTATTACTGCTTGCGCACTAGATAAAGATTTTGCCCTGTTACTAAGAGGGGATCAACTCCCAGTCGGGAGTAACGGAATATCTCTGAGTGGAGGTCAGAAGCAACGGGTGGTAAGAACTATACCCCTCAAAATTCCTCGGGTTTGCTGACTAGAATAAGGGTTTGGCACGAGCAATATACTCCAGAAAAAGAATAGTATTAGTTGATGACGTCCTAAGCGGTCTTGACTGGAAAACACAAGATCATATTTGGAGTCGGGTGTTTGGTCCGACGGGGTTATTTCGTCAAAGTGGTACAACGGTTGTTCTTGCTACTCATACTCGTAAGTTTATTCCTAAATACATATGGATAGAAGAAACCAAAGGTGGCTAACACAATTAAGTACGGTATCTTCGAGATGCCGATAAAATCATTATACTTGGGGGCCAAGGAGAGATTATAGACCAGGGATGCCTAGATGATCTAGACCAAGAAAATGAATACATTAAGACCCTGTTTGTCGAAGATGGTTTGTATACAGCGCCAGAAGATGATTTACGACCAGATACAGCAGCACAACAAGCATTATCAACTCTACCCATCGACACCTCGCCAGAGACGGATGCACAGAGAGAACTCCTTAGAATGTCTGGGGACACATCACTTTATATATACTATTTCAGGTCAATTGGACTACTCTATAGTCTAGGACTCTTGGCTCTATCTTTAGCTGAGACCTTTTGTATAGCATTTCCAGGTAATAAAATTTCATGATGTTGTTTATAGCTGGTTCGCTGACCTTCCTGTTAGATGTTTGGTTGAGATTTTGGGCAGAAGCCGATGAAGCCAAGCCTGGGACCAGAACTGGGATGTATTTTGGAGTCTATGCCATGTTCGCAGTAGCTGGACTAATCATAATTGGTG
>Ga0247812_10001621_pt1 | contig 12685 bp, 18 predicted proteins | sample UWRJL149409B1_FD_178011 | JGI IMG/M metagenome (GOLD analysis project Ga0247812, IMG submission 178011) | Plant litter microbial communities from Arlington Agricultural Research Station in Wisconsin, United States - UWRJ-L149-409B-1 | ecosystem: Environmental > Terrestrial > Plant litter >...
CAGACATTACTACAGAAAATGCATCTAATGTTTTTTTAAGATAATCTATTTGCAGATTAAGCTTACTACGCAAGTCATTTGAAATATTGGTGTATAATTCTTTAATTGTTGGAATAGGTTTCATCTAAATTATTTTTTCAATTATTATTTCTTTTTTGGCATTGTCATAAACCAACTGCAACAATTTGTCCTGCTGATTTGTTTTACCGCTTAGATTTACAATTATTCTTATTCTATTTGTATCTAAAATTTCTACATTAACAGAAAAAGTAACAACAGCATTTAAGTAATCCAAATCCTGATAAACGGCCTGAATTATGCTAAGTCTACCAGAACTGTTCAATGTTGATGTTAAAATAGTTCGCTCGGTTTCTGAATTAAACTGTTTGGTTTTTACATCCTTCCAAATCAAACTATTCGCCCAATAATCATAACGATCTTCTGTCTCTAAATAAGAAGCTTTTGTACTGGCCTGAATATTGCCTCCAAACAAAGCTAAATATATTTGTTGAAACAAAGTTTCTCCCATTAGAAGATCGTTGTTTACAATGGAAAAATCGCCTCCGCTTCCACTTTCAAATAACGCTATATCTGTTGTAGCCATAATTTATCGATTACCTCCTGTTTTTGTTACTTTTACCGGAATACCTCCTGAGTTACTTTCGTCGATTGATTCAACCATTTTGCCTGGATCTTTTATGTTCAACGTAAGCTCTCCTTTTTTACCTCCAAAATCCTTCATCAAACTATCAACATTCAATTGTTTGCTACCTGCAAGGTTTTTAGGAGTTCCACTAGCCGCTTCATTCAACTGACTTCCATATACATTCGTAACCGGAACTGCTTTTCCCTGAGCATTAAAAATAGGTTGTGTTTTACTTAATGTCTGCATTGGAACTGCTGAAATCCTAGCTGCTTTAGCTGCCTGATCTTGTCTGTTTTGAGCCAAAATACCTGCGATACTAGCGTTAATTGGAGTCTTACCCATATTAGGATTGTGAGTTTCCATTAATTGCTTTTGCTTTTGAAGCTCACGAGCTTGAATCTTGGTGGAGTTCTCCCATGCTTTATTTGTTTTATCCAATCCGGAAACTTGTTTTGAAATTAATTCATCAGTAGAACCAATTGTATCAAACATTGCATAAGTAAGTAATCCCAATGCAGCAACTATAACCAATACTGGCCATGCAGTAGCCAAAAATGCAGCGGCACATTCCCACATTACAACTGCCAATCCCTGACCTGTCAAAGCAGCTGTCAACATAACTCCTTCATAAAAAGCCGTTACAGCCGCTACAACCTCAGTCACAAACGTAACAAATTGAATTGCTTTGGCTAAACCATAAAAAAGAAACGCTCCTACTTTGGCAACTGCTCCTAATACTAACAATGCAATTGAAACATTTAAAAGAGTGGTGGCCAAACCATCATTCTTTTTCATCCAACCTGTGATTCCGTCAATTGTTGGCGTAAGGCGATCAATAAAACCATTTATTCTAGGCAACAATTCATCTCCAATTTTAATAGCCAGAACCGTTATGCTATTTTTCATCCTCTGGAATCCGGCTGCTGTAGTTTTTTGTTGCTTCTCAAAAGACTCGCTTAACGTATCAGTGTTCCCAACCATATCTTTTATAACCTCCTCATATTTGCTTCTAAGTGGTCCTAAAAGTGAAAGCATTGCAGAGAAACCTTCTTTACGTCCGAATGCTTTAGAAGTCAGAATTCCCATTTCATCAGCTCGTTTACTAACAATCTCCAATGTTTTTACAAGTCCTCCATTTTTCTTAATAAACTCCGGAATACTTTTCGCTCCCAAAGAATCTAAAATAGCCTGCATGGATTTAGATGGTTTAATCAAAGCTGTTACTGCAGAAGAAACCTGCGTTTGTGCTCTGGATGCCGTCATACCTGTAGTTGTTAAAACAGCCGTTGTAGCCAAATATTCTGCCAACGTAACATTCGCATTTTTAACCAATGCAGAACTTGAACCAAATGATTCTGCTAATTGAGAAACTGTAGTTTTACCGTACTTAACTGCCTTGAAAACCATGTTGGCAATCTTTTCAGAATCTCCGGCACTAACATTAAATGAATTTATGGATGAAGTCAAAACATCTACACCTTCCTGAGTTGTTCCCAAACCTGCTACTGCAAGCCTCCCAGACGCACCTAAAACAGTCATTGCAAACTTGGCATCAATTCCGGCTGAAACAACGTCATACAAAGCAGTTGTAAGTTCAGAAATAGGTTTCGGAATCCGTTTGGACATATCCAAAACTTCTTCTCCCATTTTACGCATCATTTCAGGAGTCGTATTGTCAATTGTTGTACTGACTGTGGCCATTGCTTTTTCAAACTTCACAGCCTCGTTTACCGCATATCCAAGTCCGGTTGCAATAGCAGCTCCCGTGTAAAGCATTGTGGTTCCTGCTGCATTAAATCTTCTGGATGTTCTCATTGCAGCAGCTTCGGCAGTTCTTCCAAAGGCAGCCGTTGTAGCTGTCATTTTACTGACAACTCCGCTAAACCTATCTACAGCCGTAAAAATTGTAGGTACTCTCATTGTTGCAACTCCCATAATGTTCCTTGTTTAATTAAAAAATCCCCAACAGACTTTTACTGCTGTTGAGGATTTTTGTTTATTTTTTCTGCTTCATCTTTTTTTCAATTCGAATAAGCTCATCATACCAATAAACTATTCCCTTAAAATCAAAATCATCACAGAACATCTTATTTATTTCTGTCGGATTCCAGTGATGATAGTCAACAATACTCATAATCATATTGTCTAAACCATCTACCGACCATCTATGAAAAAACTGTTGCGATTTGATTGATTACATCATAGTCATATCTTTCAAATCTGTCTAACATTGCAACTGGCTGATCAATGATATACGAAACCATTTTCAATTGAAGTTTTAAAGAATCTTTTTTAAGGTCAATTCCACTTGCAATGTCTGCCAACGTTGTCGGCCTAATTCTGGTTTTAAAAGTAATCTCTGCGACAGAAACTTCATCTTTATCATTTTTAATCGGATCTTTCAGTTTTAAAACTGGAACTCCCATTCCATCAAAAGATAAATGTCCATCCATAATTGCTTCTAAAATGTCAGGATAACCTTCTTCCAATTCATCAACCGGAACTGGCTTTTTTACAAATCTGTTTACAAATTGATCCAGTTCTTTCAATGCGACTTCCTTACTAATCACTGTTTTTTTTTTTGAACTCATTTTTTATTGTATTTAAAATTAAATTTTTTCTAACTCTCTACTCCCTGCTACTTTAAGCGTAAGAGTTCCTGCATTAGAATCAGATGCAATGTCACCAACTGGCCTTCCTTCTCCTTTCAAAATAGCTCCTGAAATAAAAGAAAACTGCCAAATTCCCATGATAGGAGATGCAGCCATTAAATTTAAAGAAGCTTCCTCTGCACCACTGATTTGATCGTATGCAATTGGACCATCAATAGACCAACGAACCCTATTTAATTGCGACATCATCTGACCGTTTGAAGTCACCTGATTTGCATCGTCATTTGCTCGAACACCGCCTCTGTCTACATTGAAAGTTTCATTGGCTTTAGGAGCATATCTGTATGTATTTCCGTTGTGATTGCAAACGATTTCTAGTACATCTCCGAAAACAAAATTTCCCATATCTTTTTATTTTTAAAATTAAAATCCTGCAGTAGCAGTTGTACTTTCTATTCTTGCAATTCCGGTACGTTTGTATGGGAATGCTGTTTCAAATCTGTTAGGATTTGTTTCACTAATCTGAACCTGTAAACTTGCTTTAGAAAAAGAAGGATCTTTGATTAAGGCTTTTTCAGCTAATTCATCGAATAAACTGTTAACCTGACCTTTCCACTCTTTAGGCTTAACACATCCATCAACATCAACAATCTGATTGTCCTCAACCAATGTTTTATCTTTTAAATAAAGAGTCTCCATTGTTCTGTATGAATCACAAACATTCCAGTCTAAATTCAAATTACGTACATAAGAGTACTGTAAAGGAACTTCTCCAACTGGATGATATGTAGTTACCAAATCCTGAATAACATACGCTCCTGCGATTAATGATACTGTAGAACATCCTCTTTTTACAAGATAATCTCTGTTGTTGTATTCATTAAACTCTCCAATGTTTCCATCAGAAGGAATTGGCATATCTGGATATGATAAATTATTCACATCTAAATTTGGTGAGTTTTGATAAACCACAGATGCTAAAGCAACAACGTTTGCAGCGGCTTCATAAGAAAACCCTTTTGAATTTGGTGCAGGACATAACACATTTGTAACTTGGTTAATTCTTGCAGCAGCATCAGTAATTGCAATTAAAGCTGATTTAGTTGATAACTTGCTTCCAAAATATGCGCAAAATGGTTTGAAAACCAATCCTGACCATCTTCCTGTTGGATTTACCTGATCCGGAACACCATTGAATGCTTCTAAAACATCTAATTGAGCCTCGCCATAAGAATTAATCACCATTGTTGGCCATTCGTCTCCAAATTGAGCTAAAGCACCTGAAATGTCAACTGAACCTGCTCCATCTGTAGATGTTGTTTGGCTATACGCTAATCCGGCTGCATTCGTTCCGTAATTAATTGTAACATCCAATTGAGCACTTGTAGTTCCTTTCCATTTTGAAGTCATAGTAGCAACTCCTAAAGCAGAACTAGCTGTACATGGAGCTGATAACACTGCATTGATTGCAAGAGCAATTTTAGCTGCAACAGCAGTTGCAGTATCTCCAATAACAACATCAAAAGTATATTGTTGGAAATCTAAGTTTGTTCTGCCATTTACAACAACTGTGTGAGTTGCATTCGCTGTAGCGGTTCCTGTTACGGTCCAAGCTCTAACTGTAGCACTAGCTCCTCCTGCTGTAATCTGAGGATAAACAACAGTTGGAATACCTCCAACTCCATCACTTCCTCTTGGTCTTAAGATTCTAACCATTGAGTGTATTGGTGAACCATATCCAAATAATGCAGCAGCTTCGGCCTCGCTTGTAACCTCTACTTTGTTAACCGTTAATCCTGATTGATTGGCTGTGTTAGCCTCTCCAAAAATAGCGATATATTGCGGTAGATTCTGAGTCTCATTACTGAAAAACCCCTTTTTAATAACATAACCGCTAGTTCTCGAAATTCTGTCAAGTCCAACGGCTGTAGAGATTGTACCCATAATTATATTTTTTTAATTGTTAAAAACTAATTGTGTTCCTTTTGAAGTCTCTTCATAAGTAATATTTGTTGTATTTCCATGAAGTGGGATTCCCTCCCATAATTGTTGGTTTTCCTGAATCCTAACTATGAAAATAAATCTGCAAAATCTGATATAAGATCCATCATAATTACTGTGATTTCCAAAGTTTGAATAATCAGTGTCAACCATAAACTTTTTAATGTATTTTCCTCCTATTAATCCAGGGGGGAAACCTAATGTTGGTATTTTTCCTGAGCTTAAAATATAGCGAATCAAACCTGCATAACGATACATTTTATTTGCAGAAACTATACTTGGAGGAGTGTCACCTTCTCCATATCCAGAACAAAAAAGATCTATGAAAAACATTGCGCCTCCTTGTGAATCTTTTTGAGTATAACCATCAAAATTATCTTCTCTTAAAGCTACGGAAAACATTACATCCTCGCTTTTGTCAAAAGGCTCAATTCTTTCTAAAAACCCTTCTACTGTTTCAGTAAAACTTTGTTCTGTAACCTGATTTGCAATTTCAATTGTTAATATCTCTGCAATACGATTGGCTACTTTTTCAAATCCCTGTTTGCCTATTAGTTCAGTTATTATAGCCATGAGTTTTAAGGTTTATGGTCTCCTAATCCGATATTGACTAAACCAAGATTTTCATTAGGAAATTGCTCTCTTACAAAGTAACTTTTAAGTGTTCCTGAGCTATCTACAAAGTTTGCTTTTACTCCGGAAAAATCAACTTCTTCAATTCCTTTTTTATTAGTTCTAACTGGAAAACCTTTTGATTTTAAAACGTCCTCATCAACAGTGATGTGGACGTTTTTAGTATTTACTTGATTTCCATCAGAATCAAAAGAACCAGTGATTTTAACCGCCCATCCTGTGATATTAATAGTGAGGCTTCCATCTCTGGAAATCATTTGAATGTCGATTTGATAACCTCCATTGTTTATGAAATGTTTTGCATCTCTTTTAATAATATCAAATAAGCGACCGTTCATTGATTATTTTTTTTGTTGGAATTTTGATTTAATTTCATCCTTTTTAGAGATTTCAGGAGCAGGAGCATCTTCTTCTTTTTCAGAATCATCAACTTCTTCTTCCTCTTCTTCAATTGGATCTTCTTCTTCGACTTCCTCAACTTCCTGAACAATGTCAGAACCGTCTACTTTTTTAATAAATCCTTGATTTATCAAATCGGCAGCGTTAGTTGTTAATTGAGTCTCATCAACCTCGTCTCCGAATTCTGCTACTACATTATTTTTTAATGCATGAGCAATAACTAATATTTTATACTTTGCCATATTACTTAAGATTAAGCTAACACTTTAAGCGTATAAATACGATCAACTGTTATAGGTAAAACAATAGGAGCAGAAGACATTTTTATTCCGCTTGAGATAGTTCTTTCGTCATAGAAAGGTCTGATTAAGAAATCAGCTTCTATAGCTGCAGGAATTTTAGTAGCTGCACCACCAATTGTGCTAGAAGTTAATCCTGGCAACGCTCCAAAAACAGTTTTTCCTTGAAAGTTAACTGGCAAAAGAACAACGATTCCTGTGTTTAAGTAATAAACGTCAGCTCCGTTTTCGTCCTCATACATTTCATCATAACTCCATAAGTTAATTCTGAAATCTCCGGCAGCAAATTGTCCATTGAATGTAAATCCTGTGGCATCTGAAAACTCAGGCATTCCAATGTTCATTCTTTCAATATGTCTCCAATCAGCATTTGCTTTGAAATCATCAGTTGCCATTAAAGCAGCGATAGTTTCGCTTCTACCAACATAATTCAACACATTTCCTGTTGCAGTTCCTTTTGTTCTAAGGAATTTACCTCCTTTGGCAAGATCTGCTAATGGAGTAGCGGTTGTTTTGTTGCTCCAATAAGCACCACCACCAGAAGTAACATCCACAATAGATTCAGCTTTACGTCTGAAATCAATGTTATCTCCATTTACAAGAGTGATGATTCCGGTCTGTAAAACCTGAGCTTGTTGTTTACGAATAGCTCTTTCAATCATGTTTCTTTGCTCAACAAGATTGTCCAAAGCGTTTTGTGCAATCATTCGATTTGCATTAGGAGAATTAAGAGTTCCAAACTCTAAAGCTCTCATGTAGATTTCGTCATGATTGAAGAAATACTCAAGCTCGTAGTAAGGAGGAACGTACTTATTCTGTGTGACTTTGGTTTGTTTAGTAGCTTGCCCCTCAGTAAATCTAAGTACATCTACTGCGATTTTTCTGCTACCTCTTTTTACCCAAATATCAACAAAGAATGATGGTGTTGTTTCTCTTGGAAACCAAGATGAAAAACCTTCCGCTACTGGAATAATTTCTTTGAAAGCTCCAACAACCTTTGAGGTCATTAAGGGAGCATGTTCTATAATACTGATTGCCATGATTAATTTCCGAATTTAGATAGCTCAGTTACGTTTTTAAGAACGAAACCTAATGCCGTTAATATATCTTTTAAAGCTTTTGAACCAACGATGGTGTCTAAATTAACTCCTAATGGTAGGATTAACAAACTTGCATCAATATCTCCTGAAAGAGCATAATATGCATTAATTGAAGCTGCATCAGCTAAAGGAACAAGTCCATCAATTCTTAAAATTCCAATCACATTTGCTAAGTTAGCAGAAGTTGCAGGAGAAAAACCTTCGTCCACTCCGGCTGTTCCATTTGTAATTGTGAAAGTTGGATCTGCGCCAGTTCCCGTATCTGCTAAGTCAGTTTTTGGGCCAACTGTAGAAGCTGTAAAAACAACTTTGCTTCCCGTTTGAACTGCTCCTGTAGAATAACCTGTCAAAGTACCTGAATAAGCTCCAGTTGCAACTCCTGCTCCTGTAGTAGCTCCAACTGCTAAGTTAGCAAAAGCTGCTGCCAATTGAGCTTGTGTTGTAACACCTGTAGAAGTATAAGTTAATCCTGCAAGAATTGTAGTTTGACCTGCCGTTAAACCTGCTACATTAAAAGCAGCAACTGCAGTTTCAAAACTACCTGAATTTCGAACTACCAAAATTCCGTCCTGAGCATTCAACGCTTCTCCTAAATTGTTAACAAGGATTCCGTTGTTATAGCGATTTCCATAAAGGAAAATTTGATCGATAGAATAATCTACTGTAGATTGGTTTCTAGTGGCTCCTCTTTGATTTGCGTATATCATGATTAATTAGCTTTAAGTTTAAAGTCCATTGCTTTAGCAGCCTCATTACTTGGTGAATTTTCATCCACTTCTTCTGTTTGGCTTTCAGGAGTATTAACTGGTTTAGCATTATCTGCTACTAAATCAGCTACTCTTCCTTTGTTAGCCATAGCTACCATAAAACCATAAGATTCAGATTGCTTAATTTCGTTACCACTTGCAATACCTGCTGCAACTGCTGTTGGATCGGCCTCTTGAAAAACCATCCATGACGCTACTCTTTCCTGCTCGTTACTTACTCCCTCTGCTAAGATTTCAGAATAAAGTTCCGGATGAGTATTTTTTAATTCCGATTTTGTCATTTTATTTGAATTTGGATTACTATTATTTGAATTACTCTCTGTATTCGAACCTGTTAAAATCATTGAAACTACATCATCAAAACTTGCTATTCCATCGATAAATGTTCCAACTGCATCTTTTGAAAAAACCGTATGGCCATTATCATAATTACTTCCTTTTAAAATAGGTCTGTTTGAAAGAATACTTTGAAGGAAGTTTTCATTTACTGGATCTAAAAGATTGCTTATGATTAATTTATAATTGTCATTTTCAATTGCCTCTTCAAAATCTTTGTTTTTGGCTGTAGATTTAGTGGCATATAATGTGATGTGCTTTTCTCCATCCTGATCAACAGTTCCATTTGGCTTCCCAGAAAACTGTATCATTGTTCCGGCACTACCTACGATGTTCATTCCATCTTCTGAATAAATTCCTGTAGATGCAGAAATAATTCCATAAGCAGCAGATCCGGCCATTCCTCCTTTTTCAATAACTGAATATACTGGCTTTGCTTGCTTTACTTCATTTATTGCATCCTGCATCAATGTAACCGCTGCACTTGAACCTCCTCCGGAATCCGTCATAATAATGAATCCTTTTACTCTGGAATCTCTCGACATTTGAAGCATTTGTTTTGACAAATCCTTTGTTCCATAAGAAGAGGCTCCTCCATTTTTAGTAATTGGACCATTAAGGTTTATTACTCCAATACCTTCGAATGAATCAGTATTGTTTAAGTTCCAGGTGTTTCTAATTATTCTAGTTTCATTACTTACTTCTAATAAGCTAATTGAATTAAGTTTGACCTCTGGAATATCTAGCGCAACTCCGTTTTGAAGGTTTCTCAATATTGATGACAATGATGAGAAAGAAACTGCATCACATGACCACGGAACTCCGTATATTTCTTTTGCTAACTTATAGTCAAAACTCATATTTTTTGATTTAGATGTAAACGAAAAAACAGCCTGACCGCAATTAAGCAGTAGGCTGTTCTTTAATATTTTGTACCGTCTGTTTCACAACAATCGATTTTAGATTCAGTACAAAGATATATTATTTTTTTAAATAATAGATTTTATTTATTATTTTGGAATTTTAACATTAATTTTTACTGATTGTTCTGGATAAAAAATGCTGAGCAACCTGATCTTCTATATTATCTAAAACCTTCACAGCTTCATCTTCTTCCAAAGGAGCAATTTCTGTCATTGTAAGAACTAAAAATTGACCAATTGCTCCAAAGAAAGCATCTCTCAATTGTAACTTTTGTTCTGGATGCATCGTTTTTTCATTCAAAGCAACTCTTCCTAAATAAAGCTGATATTGCTCTTCTAAGTCTATTTTTTTCATAGTAATTTATTTAAAAACAACCAAAACACGCTTTCCGTATATTTAGCCAATAATTGCCAAAAAAGATTTTTTTAACTGATCTGTTATGTGTTTTGGTTGTTCTGGTTGTTCAATGTTACTCGATGTATTTCAATGCACCTCCTATCTCTTTTGCTACCTGAGAATTATTTACTGACAACTCAATGTAGGTTGCCTGCTTAAACTTCAAGTGTTCGGCCAAGCCTCGCCTGACGTTATTCATAATCTGCACTCGCTCCAAGTCTGTGAAGTCAAACTCTGCATTCCCGAGCAATTCTGCCAACACACTTTCTGTGCGCTTTTCAATTTGCTCCTCTCTGGTTTTCTTTCTTGGCCACTTAAGCATTTTCACGATGTTTTAACATTGCATCAGCCATCTTATATGAGGCGATAGATATAATTTCGTAATTATCAGAAACATCTCCATTAAAATTACTTATCAATCCTGTCATTGCTTTTGCAGCGAAATAATCTCTTAAAGTCATTCCTTGAAAATGCACCTTTCTGGAAATATCCATTCCTCCAATATCATCATACTCAGTTTTTGTACTTGGAAAAGCATTAATGTTTTGAGGTTTTTTATCTAAACTCATAACTCTAGTTTTAAATTGTTTTTATTAGAAGCATTATTTGATTGCTTCAATTTGTACTCCAAAGAAATCCATGTTTTCAAATCACGTCCATGAGCAACCTTGTGTTTGGACTTTGTGAATCCATGATGGAATATTAAACCTCCTTTTGATAAATCCCTGAAAACAGCTCCTATCACATTTGGTTGTTTTATCTCAGCACCTCCTCCTACGAAGTAAGCCTCCTTCAAATCGTCTGCACTAAATTGCTTAAACTGAGTTTTAATCCAATTTTCAGCGAAAGAGAATATCTTGCAATAATCCTCCTTGTTGGCAAACGTAACTCTTTCCAGAGCCTCGTCTTTTGTTTCTATGTATTTATCCATTTATTATATTGAATTAAATAGTCATGAAATTGTTTTCTTGTTATAGGAAATTTATATCCATGCTTGGTATTAATTAAGTAATAATCGGTTCCTATAACCCATTCTAGTTTTACTGGTTTCCCTGAAACAACATTCTTTACTTTACAATTAAATTTACTCATAGGCTACTATTCTAATAAAAGCTCTCCGGCTTTAATCATTCTTTTCTGCAAGAAAATTTTATCTTCGATAGGAACCTCGAATCTGAACTTTTCCATACTTGTAACATTAGAATGACTTGGAATGAATGCCAAATCATATAAATCTCTATCGCAAATAAACATATACTTAAAAGGATCTTCGTCTCTTAAATGCATTTTAATATAATCAGTTTCCGATAGTAACCTTCGCATTTCAATAAGTTGTTTTTCAGTTGGCATAAACGCAATGGCTTCTCCGTATTTTGTTTTATGAATACAACTATTGGAAACGATTTGCCAATATTCATTCGAGTATTTTGCTTTTAGCAACTTTACATCTTTCTGCTTTAAAACTTCTACGTAGTCATAGTGATTTGACATTTGATAACATTTCAACTCAGCAATACATCCTCCAACTACCTTTACGTTAAAATCCTGTGTTCCGGACCAGAAGGAATATTTTGGATGTATAGTGGTTACATCAACAATTATTTCATAATCACGTCCAAGCTCCCAATGAACAAATGGCTCCCAACACTTTCCCCAAAACATATCAGTTTTATAAACGGGGAGTTCAATTCCCCGTCCATATTCCAATTCTTTACGTTTCTTTTTGATGTAAGTCATTGCTCCTTCACCAAAACCATGAGGTCCGTTTCCAGAGACAACAAACAAATGAGCATTGCTACTTGTTAGCCTCGCTACTCTATTTGCCTTGTTGTTCATTTGCTTTCTTTAGTTGATGTAAAACCATATCATAGTTTTTTTCGTCAGCAGTATCAATAACATTTTGAATAAAATCAGAATCCTCTTTTAATAAATTGACTTTTAACTCCGAAAAAGATTTCTTAATGATTTCAATTTTATCATCACCGGACTCATCTGAATTTTGAGCATCATAAGCTTTGGCACTTTCCCCACACAATGCGAAATGAGAAATCAATTTAATGTTTTTTTGATGCTCCTTGCTCAAAGATTTCCAAAGAGCAGTAAGGGCAACTGCACCTTTCTCGCAAGTAAGCAAAGCCTCGGATTTTATCCTAGTAATTTCTGGATCTTCTTTTTCTCCCTGTTCTAGCCATTGCCTAATTTTACGTCCGGTATCAGTACCAATATAACTACTTCCATTTCCGAAAGCTGATTTTAAGAAAGATGGCATTTTAAGATGCTTTTGAGAATTTCCTTCGTCTCCCATCATGATAGAAGCTGTCATTTCAAACATGAAGTTTTTTTCACAAACAGGTTGTAATCCCTGATCAACAAATTCTTGTTTCCCATTTATTATTTCAACCTTAACTTTGTCTCTTGCTCGAATACAGCAAATAATATTTATTTTTGATTGTAACAATACATTCATAAATCCTCTATGCTCTCTTTTTGCCGTATTCCAATCAGCAACCTTTCTGGCTTCTCCGTTTGCTTTTGGAGCATTAGCAATATCATCTAGTCCACCTGTTCCTTC
>Ga0247812_10001623_pt1 | contig 12680 bp, 10 predicted proteins | sample UWRJL149409B1_FD_178011 | JGI IMG/M metagenome (GOLD analysis project Ga0247812, IMG submission 178011) | Plant litter microbial communities from Arlington Agricultural Research Station in Wisconsin, United States - UWRJ-L149-409B-1 | ecosystem: Environmental > Terrestrial > Plant litter >...
TGGTTGAACGGCTCATCGATGAACAGCTCATCGTCGGGAGACAGGCTGATGTCATACATCGTGCGGATCATTTCATCACGTGCGGCTTTGTCGTTCTTTGCCTGCACCTGAAGTTCGGCCCGACGGATCTTTGCGTCTTCGATCGCCTTCAGGGCTTGAGCCTTAACGATCGGCGTTTTTTCCTGAGCGTAGGCAGCGGCTTTCTCGCCAGCCTCTTTCAACACCGGCGCGGCCTTCTGACCGGCTTCAATCGCCAGGTCCTTGGCTTTGTTCAGGGCCTGTGCGGCCTTGGAGGCCAGTTCAGGGTTGGCATCTATGGCTTTTTGCTTCAGGTCACCCCAGAGACTCATGTTCGCTCCTTATTACTCACCCATGAAAAGGCCGCCCTCGGGCGGCCCATCAATCACTCGACTGCGATGGTTAACTCAGGGTTGCCGAACCCCTTGAGTTGCGCGTTCGACTTCTCAAAATAGAGACGCCAGAAACCTTCCAGGTTCTGGATCATCTTGCCGCTGCGGTAGCCGTTCTTGATTTGGGTCGGCACGAATGCCGCCCCGTGAACGTAGACCCGAGCGCCGGAGAAATCGGCCAGCAGGTTCTGCTTTTCGACCTTGGCCAGTTCGACGCCAGGGTTGATTTCACGTATGCCGTTGTTGGTGTAGAAGCTGCCGAAATCGCTGTACTCCAGCATGTCGGACATCAGCAAAATGACCTGCTCGTTCACACCCTCAGCCGTCTTGATGTCATCACCGATCGACTTCAGGCTGAACAGGATTTCACTGCGGGGAATGTCCGAACTCGATTTACCCATCGCACTTGAAAAGGCTTTTCCGAACCGCTGAAACAGTGCCGCGGACTGGCCTTTCAAGCACCCGTCGAACTTACGGCTGGCCATCATCGGCACATCGCCCAGGACCGCAGGGTCGATGGGTTTCTCAAGCTCGCCGGCGAATTGCAGGCGCGTGTAATGGCCTTCCAGGTAAGCGCTGAATGAGTACAAGCGCAGCTTGTCACCCGGTTGCATGAAGCGCTTGATGTGGCCCCAGGCGGTCTTTTGCAGGTCGGGGGTCAAGGGTGTTGTCTGGTCCACGACGACGGTCAGCATGCGGCCGGACGGCGCGCTGCGAAACGCTTCGATCTTGGCTTGGGCATAGCAGCTCGGCACGTCATTGCGCTCCGCTGCCATGAGGGCAGCGGGGGCAAATGCCAGAGCCAGGATCAGGCTCTTGAACTTCATCAGGCCTCCGACTTATCGAGCAGCTGGAGTTTGCGGGCACGGCGGATGATCGCAGCGTCCACGCCTTTTTTGCCGGCAACGTAGTCGATGTCGTCCTCTTCGTAACCGGTCAGATCACCGAAGGCGTTGTGATCGAAGGCGGCTGCCTGGGTCGGGGCGACGATTGGTGCTGGAGCTGGAGCTGGAGCTGGCGCCGGCACTGGAGCCGGAGCTGGCTCAACGGCAACGGCCACTTCGATGACGGATGCTTCGACCCGTGTCACGACGGGTGCTGGTGCTGGTGCAGCCGTCGGTTTGGTGTGGAAGATGCTCAGGCTGGCGAACTGCGTTTTGAAATCGGCCAGCGTAGGGTCGTTGGTGTCGATTTGATTAAAGCGCGGGGTGGCGACCGAGATCAGTTCGTTGATCTTGGCGTTGTCGCCCGCTTCAATGGCGGCAGACAGATCGGCCATGAGTTTCTTGAAGTAAGTCTCGATGACGTCGCGGCTCTTTTTGCCCCTGGCCTTGTTGTCTTCCTGAGCGATGTACGATTCGAAGGTTCGGTTCAGCAAATCCGAACGCAACGCATCCAGATCATTGCCGCCAACCCGGAATACTTTCATCTGCAAACCTTGAAGCATGCCCAGGGACGCTTGTGCATCGTTGGCCACATCGCGCGCCTTGCTGGCGTGGTAGCGCATGAAGTCGTCGGCGCTGGAGAACTTGTGTGTCCGTTCCCAGGCTTTGCGTGAATGTGTGCCGGCAAAACCGAAGATGAACGCCAGGTAGGTCGAGCTCGCCTGGATGAAGATAAACAGGCCGCTCAATACAGCGAAGGTCACGAGGGATGCGCGGTGCAACGCATCGATCTGATCCTGGGCCGATTTGCCGGCAGCACTGTCGGACAGGGCTTGCATGTCATCGGGAATCGGTACGCCGTCCGCTGCCGGGAAGTCGTCAGCCGACTGGACCTGCGCAGGCGGGTTGGCGATCAGGTCAGACTCCTGGGCGTTGAGTGTTTCGGTCCGGACCCAGAACGCAGCGACCGCCAAACCAACAATGAAAATGCCATAGCCAATCAGCATGGTGTAACGCTTGGCCGGCATGTCGCCGTTTTTATTCACTTTCATGCGGTTCAGCAACTGCTGATAAGGCGCATCACCGTCATCGTCATTGGTGTTGTCGATGGTGATGATGTGAGTGCTGATCATGTCGCCGCCCGAACCATTACGGCGCAGGTTTTCGTACGACATGATGTTATCGACCATGTGGTTTTTGTAGAGCGCGCGCCCGGCGAACTCGGACAGGAACAAACCAATAATCGAGATCACCAGACCGATCGCGAAAGCACCCGCCAATGCGGTGTTCGGAGTGGCCAGCGTCAGGGCGAAAGGTGCCAGTGCGAAACCGAACGCCGTGGCCTCGATCAGCATCAACACAATAATCAGTGCCCAAAGGCCCAGGCCTTTTTCCCGGCGATCCGCTTCCTGGACCTTGCCGAGGTAATTCTGACAGCGCCGGAAGTTGGCTTCCGAAGGTTGGTGGTCCCGGTAGTACTTGTCGTAGAACGAGCACAATTCACGTTCGGACGAAAGAAAACCGATAGGCCGGGTGTTGTTTTCGCTTGGCTTTTCTTTCTCGCCAGGATGCTTGACCCAGTGTCTGATGCGGCCAAATACCGGCAGTCGAATACGGACTTTCATCAACCAGTATTTAAAGGACGACCAGTAAACAATCACCGGGATTGAAAGCAGGACGGTAAAGACCACCGGGATGATCACGTACCAGTACGCCGTGAAAAACGAGCGGAAAATTTCGAGCATTGTGTGTACCTCTAGGCTTAACGGCGCTTGGGTGTGAACTGAGCGACGTAAGCGTCACCCTGTTTCGGGTAATAAATTTCGCCTGCGACCGCGCTACCAGCGCGCTTGTCGAAAACGATGTCCATGCACGTCACCGGCGACTTGTTCTGGTCGACAGCAAACACGCGGTACAGGATCTGGGTCTCACCTTCGTAGGTATTAGCGACAGCGGTGTAGGCCTGGCTTTGCTTCTTCTGCGGTGTGGCGTAGTCGGTGATGAACTGCATTTTTGGCGCTTGAGCGACTTTGGCGTCATCACGCAACACAGCGATCGGGCCGACGGTGACGGAGTGCCCGTTAACCGCAGTGGCCCACGGCTTGCCGGTCAGGCCTGGAAAGAACTCGTTGGTGGCGAACTCGTTCAGCGGCTTGTCATCGGCCAGGCTCTTCACTTGGCCCTCGATGCGGGGCAGATCAGCAACACACGAGCTCAACGGCGCAGCAGCGTTAGCCGTACCGATCAGCGCGAACGGTGAGCTTTTCGGCGTAATCCCCATCGCCAGAACCGAGCGCGTGGTGGTCACAGCACTGCCGCCGAAGTCGACACCACCCTTGCCGTCCAGTGGAACAGCGGGCGATGTAATGGACGCAGGTGTTTTTGTTTCAGGGGCCTGAGCAACCGGTTCCTGTGCGTCTACCGCAGGTTTCTTGCTGGCGATGACCACAGGCTTCTTGGTCGTTGGCGCTTTAGCCACCGCGGGTTTTGCCGAAGTCACGGGGGCTGTGCCGTGAGCCAGGTACTTGGCGTTGCTGCGCTCACTGCGGACGCGCTCGACCAGCAGTTTTTCATTGTCGACTTCGACAAACTCGACACGACGGTTCTCGGTACGACCTTGTTCCGTGGCGTTGCTGGCAAGCGGGCGGGACGCACCGGCACCCTGGTAATAGATGTCCTGACGAGCGATGCCCGCATCGGCCAGGATCTGGCCCACAGCTCGAGCGCGTTGCTCGGAGAGTTTCTGGTTGAATTCAGCAGCACCTGTCGCGTCGGTATGCCCAACCACCAGGATTTTCTTCAGCGCCTTAGGCGTTTGTGGCGCTGAGCCTGGTTGCTTGTCGGCTAACGTGGCAGCCAGGCGAGTCAGTTTCCGACGACCATCGGGTGTCAGCTCGGCCGACCCCACGGCAAACATTTCGGAAGACTGCACCTGCGCTTCGACACCAACGGCTTGCATGCTTGGCGCGGCAGTAGGCGTGGCGGCGACGTTGGCATTCAGCTCGTTGGCCTGCATCACCAGGCCTTCTTCTTTAGCCACTGCCTGCAGCTTCTGCACGCGATCGCGGTACAGCAGCGCAACGCCACAACCCGCACCCGCGCCGATCAACGCGCCTTTGGCATAGGCGTTGGCGTCACCTTTGCTCAAGGCAGCAACGGCCACACCCAACACGGCACCGACAGCGCCACCGGCCACACAGGCACTCGTCCCCGAGGACTGACCCATGTAATTATCGACGTGCGCGCAACCACTAAGGCCAACAGCAATCGCAACGGCGAGCGCAGTGGGTCTCAAGACACGATTCAAAAGCATCTGGCAACTTCCATGGAATTACAGGCAAGCAGAAGCCCGAGCGGTGTGCGATTAGCACGGCTCCAGGCGCAGGAATGAGATTTTTTGCGAGGCGAAAGCCCATGTCGGGAATATCCATATAAGTACAGGCATGACGCCGTGACACATCCGTGTCTTTTGGTGTCGCTCAGCGTGCGACGTATCGGGTGAAGCGGGAAAGCCTTTGGGGTGGGGCGAAGCTTCCTTGGGCATGATACTTCGGAATTGGGTGGTGATGGCACTGTGATATGCAGAAAAGCGGTGGAACTGTTCTGTGAATGCGGGTGGGAGAGGTGATGCGGTTCGGCATGCTGGGGCTAGGGTGGGGCCGAAACTGTGAAGCCCTCGTCGTTTTGCGAGGGCTTCGTTTTTGTAGGGTTGAAAAGAGAGCCGTCGCTTTTGTTTGCTGCGTTTTAGTCAATAGGGTCGAGTTGGTCGAGCGCCCGATTCACTGAGAGTTCTGCAACCATCAGGATCTGGTGAACACCCAGCAGAGAGTTGCGACTTGTCCCGGTTTCACGGTCATCCATGGTGATGACGCTGGCGGATGCTAGGGACTCGCTCACACAGCCCAAAAGGGTTTGGACGTCGATATCCGGGTTGACGATTAACATCGTGGAAGGTGTGCGCGGTGTGGCTTTGATATTGGCGACGCAGGAGTGTCGTTCATTGCAATTGCAGTAAGGGGCTTGTTCGAGCGTTTCAGATTTGGGGTTTTCGGGCTCGGAGGCGTTGCTGTTATTCGGGGGATCAGGTGTCAGCTTGCGCATTTCAAAGTTCCATAAAGGGTGCCATGCCTTTTCTTCCGCTAAGAGAAAAGGGTGGCAGCTGCACGCAGGTTAGCGGACCGGGGAACTTCGCAAAGCCGGTGCGCCCGAAGGCGCCCTGCGTACAGCCACCATCAAACCGCAGGTATGTGGAACACCTTTGGGATGGATGCACTTGCAAGCGAAATACCGCGAGCCGCTAAGCCCGACCACTGATGAGCAGCGGCAGGTCAACGATAGAACTCGGGGTATAGCCGCACAAGCCGGCGGATTCTGGAGTAACCGTAAGCAATGCCGCAAGGTTTTGTAGCTTTCTGGAAGTGACGGGGGGCGGGATTAAACAAACTGCGCTAATCGCGCGGTAGATATGTCATTTGAGAAATTCGGCGAACATTTCTGACAACTAATAAAGAAACTTCCTACGTTTTTTTATTTTCCAGATTATGGATTGAGTGTCGCGTTTTAATCTCTGCGTAAGCGTTCCGGGAACACACCTTCCGAAGCCGCTCCTATAGCACTCGCGTTACTCGTGACTATCCAGAACAAATGTATTGCCCCCAACTCTCTGTTTCCCCACAAACAGGTTGTGTACGTTGGATGCACTGCAACCCCATGAGGACGCCCCCATGCTCAATCGTTTGATATTGCCTTTTGCTTTGCTCTTCACCGTCAGTGCTGCCCAGGCCGCGGATGCCGAAAAGTGGTACCCGTCGAAATACGGAGCCAATGATGAAATCGGCGCGCTTAACCTGCTGAACGCCGACTCGGTGCTTAACGCCGCCAAATTGATCAAGACCGGCAAGACTTATCCGCTGGCCGTACCCATTGACAAGACTCTCCCTGCCTTCCGCCATCGCAGTTTCAACCTGACTAACGTCCAGCCGGGCGAGGCGGGCGGCACGACAATGGGCCCGAACAAATTCACCTTCAATGATGAACTGGTGGTGGGCTGGACAGGCGTTGGCACCCAGCTCAACGGCATCGGCCATATAGGCATCGACTACGTCTATTACAACGGCAATCGCGCCGCCGATTTCGTGACCGTAGAAGGCGTGACAAAACTCGGCATCGAGAAGGTCCCGCCCATCGTTACACGTGGCGTGGTGCTGGATATGACCGCCGTGTACGGCACGCCAATCGTGCCGGAGAAAACCGAATTCACCGTTGCCGACATCCAGAAAGCGCTCGACCTGCAAGGCATTACCATCCAGAAAGGCGATGTGGTGTTGTTCAACACCGGCTGGCTGGAACTGCTGGGCAAGGACAACAAAAAATTCCTCGCCGTAGAGCCGGGCATCGGCATGGCAGCCGCCAAATGGCTGGTGGATAAGCAGATCGTCGCGTTCGGTGGTGACACTTGGGCCTCAGAAATCTACCCGGCCAAAGACGGCCAGGAATTCCCGGTCAACCAGTACATGCTGGCCAAGAACGGCATCTACAACCTGGAACTCATCGACAGCCGCGCGCTGGTGAAAGACAAGGTTTGGGAGTTCATGTTTGTCCTCGGCCAGCCACTGTACAAGGGTTCGACCCAGGTCAACATTAACCCGGTCGCCATTCACTGACAGACCGTACGCCAGGGGATGACGGAAAAGGGGACGGATCTATTTTCGTATAAAAAATCGGGTGTCTGCGCGCGGCGATGCTAGCTTTGAACACAACATTTACCCGCTGATGCTTCGGTATCAATCCAGTACCCACCCCAAGGAAAAAGCCGTAATGGATCTACACCAAGAGTTTGAGAGCAGCAAATTCTTCCACCGCGCCCGTATCGATCGACGCGCCGCCGATGCTTTGGTGGGTTTGGCCGCCGGGATTACGGCTGACGGTACTGTAAACACCGCCGAAGCCTTGTTCCTGAAGCAATGGCTGGAAAACAATCTCGCGTATCTGGACGATCCGGTCATCAACCTCCTGTATTCGCGTCTGGCATGCATGCTTCAGGACGATGCGCTAGACAAGGATGAGTCCCTTGAGCTGCTCAACATTCTGCGGGGCTTTTCCGGCGTCGCTATCGAAAGGCCAAAGGTCGGGAATGCTGTCGCTACCGCACCAACAGACCTTCCTTTCAACTCCCCAATCCCCGATTTGGTGTGGGACAGCCGGGTGTTTGTCTTCACGGGCGTCATGGCCTATGGGCCGCGTAAGGATTGTCAGGCGCTGGTCGAGGAGCGAGGTGGTTTGATTGGGGGTGGTGTGAGTAAGAAGGTGCATTACCTGGTGGTGGGTAGCGTGGGTAATGAGCAGTGGCGCCATAGCACTTACGGGACGAAGATCATGAAGGCTGTGGGGTTACGGGAGGCGGGGGCTTCGATTGCCATTGTGGGTGAGGATCATTGGCAAAAGGTGCTGTTTGGTTGAGGTTGGTTTGTTCCAGGTGTCTTGGGTAGGGTAAACCAGTGTTTTGGTCGGCAGATTGGCGGTGGGTTTGATGGCCTCATCGCGAGCAGGCTCACTCCTACAGGGGGGCGTGGGTGGATAGAAATTGATATTCCAGAAACAACAAAGCCCCTGCATTTCTGCAGGGGCTTCGTTTTGTATGGTGCCGGCACCAGGAGTCGAACCCGGGACCTACTGATTACAAGTCAGTTGCTCTACCAACTGAGCTATACCGGCGTGTTGGGCGACGATTATAGCGATTGGATTGGTTCTGTAAACCCCTGAATTCAGACTATTTTTGCACATGCTTCGTGTCAGGCTCGGCGCAGTGCTTTCTTGAGTTTATGCAGGGCTTTCCAGGTGCGGCTGTTTTGGATGGCGTGCAGCTGCGCTTCGGCCTGTTCGGCGCGTGCCAGAGCGGCGGCGAGGTGGTGTTCGGCGTCGCTGACGGGGTGGCTGAACTTGTGGCCGCGGCATAACTGGAAGTTGTCCAGGTTGCAGGGCGGGATATCGAAAGCGGGTTTGAGGTTCAGGTGTTCGTCGGCCAGGTAGTAGGTGTTGATGCCGTCGAACAGGATGGCGTGGTAGCCGGCGTCGGTGACGAGGGTTTCCCAGGTCTGGTTTCGCTCCCAGGGCGTTTCGATGAGGATGATCCACGGTCGCCATTGGGTGAAGTCCATGCCGCGCAGGACGGTTTCTTCGTGGCCTTCGACGTCTATTTTCAAAAAGTGGATCGGACGGCCGTGTGCGTGTTCTTCGCAAATGGACGACAGCGTGCGGGATTTCACGGTGTGGGTTCGAACGTCCATGCCGGCGTCTTTGTGCAGTTGCGCCATGGCCGGTTCCAGGGTCGACAGGCCGGTGCCGGCGATGCCGTAGAAGGTCAGGTCTTGCGCGTTTTCACCGGCGACGCATTGCAGGTTGATGTCTTTGGGGCGCTGTTCGCAAAGCGCTTCGTAGTAATTGGGCATTGGCTCGACATTGATGCCGGTCCAGTCATTGTCGTAGAAGGCTTTGGTCACGGAGTCATGGGCAGGGTCATTGGCGCCGATGTCGATGTAGAAGCCGTTCTCTATGTTTCTGAGCGCGCGCCACAGGCGAATGTCTTCGAAATTCTGTGCGTAGGAAATAAACATCACTGTCGCCTCCTGCCAGTTGGTTTTCTTGTTTTTTGGCTGCGATGTCGGCGCCTGGTTGCTTGTATAGCAAGGGGAGCGGGTAGGCGCAATTTCCTGTTGATGAGGTCCTGTTTTCGGCGGTTATGTCCTTTTCACCAATTGCTTATGCACAACTGGCTTGTCCCGCGCCGGTGCTCATTACTGTTTCTGTGGACCCGTTCTCATTTGATCGCAAATGACTGTTTTACGGGTTTTTTATTCATGTGTACGAAAATTGTACAGTGGTGTTTCAACCCCGAAACAGCCGTAGATATTGGATCCACGAATATTTCATCAACAGAGTTATCCACAGGCTCGGCGGATTAGGCGCGTTCACCAAGCAACAGGAAGTTACGCGGTGTGAGGGCGCTTTCGCAGAACGTTCCGAGCCTGACGGAGTAGCCTTGCTCGAAAAGGAAAAGTGCCCGATCGAGCACCAGCCAAAGCTCCAGTGGACGTCGGAAAAGTCCGCGCAACAGCTCCAGGTTGCGCACCTGGGCCAGGCGCTGCCAGCCGGCGGCTTCCAGGGCGGACCAGTCCTGATCGCCGATTGTGGATAACTCCTTTAAGGCGGCCAAATGATGGCAGTACTCAGGGAAGGGTTTATCCAGCCATGCAGCAGGCAGCGAGGGAGTGGGCAGGTATTCATCAATGCCGCGCAGTTGCCGTTGCAGCAGGTCGAAGGCCAGACGGCGGGCCATGGATGTGTCGCGCTGGCGGCGGACGCGCGCGCCAGCGGTTACTGTTTCGCTGGCGGGCAGTGACAGGTCGTCGAGGGAGAGCCGCAGGCTGGGTTGGCTGGCCGCCGAGGACATTGCCTTGTAAGTCGGAAGGTTGATCCGGTTATAGCAGCACGGTGCAACGGCCAATTGTTTGCAGCCCACCGCGCTGGCGAGCTGGATCAGCCTGACGTGCAGATCGCCGCAGGCGTGTAGCGCAACGGGTGTGTGGGACCGATCAAGTAGAGACGCGGTATCAGGGTCGAGTACATCGCGTTCAACGTGCAGCGCATGCAGTTGATGACGCTGGCTGAGTGCCTGGCCGCTGATGACCAGTGCCGGGTCGTATTCCAGGCAGGTGAGTTGTTGCCCGGCTTGCAGCAGGCGTCGTCCCAGATGCCCTTTGCCTGAGCACCAGTCCAGCCAATGTGTGGGCGTTTGCGCGAACGTTAATCGACTGGCGAACGCCTCGATTTGCTGCCATTTACGCCCCGGTACATCGACGTTCAGCCGATGCCCGGCCTCTGCCAATGCTCGAGCCGGAAATTCGGCCACGGCGCTCAGTTCCAGTGACTTTGCGGCCAGGGAGGCGAACGGCTCGGGGGCATCGAGAAAAGCAGGGTGGTTGTGTGCGTGTTCCGCTTCGTCCAGGGATCGCTCGCGTAGCCAATGCGCGAGTTCCGGGTAGGACGTTTCCCAAGGAAGCTCAAGATGGGTAAACGGTCGGGGCTTCCATAGCGCTTGATGCTCGATCAGAAAAGCATCCAGCGCCGTGAAGCGGGCGAGTAGGTCCTCGCCCGTCAGCACTTCGCGATCAGCGCCCTTGGCAGGCATCGACGCGCAGCCAGCGCTCCAGCAGCTTGAAGCCGCGAACCAGCACGTAAGCCATCAGCAGATAGAACATGCCTGCGGCGAAGAAGATCTCCACCGGCAAGTACGTCCGGGCAATGATGGTGCGCGCCATGCCGGTCAGTTCCAGCAGGGTCACGGTGCTGGCCAGGGCGCTGGCCTTGAGCATCAGGATCACTTCGTTGCTGTAGGCCGGCAGGCCGATACGCGCCGCACGGGGCAGGATGATGTAGAACATCGCTTTGGCGCGGGACATGCCCAGCGCCCTGGCGGCTTCGATCTCACCCTTTGGAATCGCCTGGATCGAGCCGCGCAGGATCTCGGCGATGTACGCCGCCGTGTGCAAGGTCATGGTGGCGGTGGCGCACCAGAATGGATCGCGCAGGTACGGCCACATCGAGCTGTTGCGTACGGCATCGAACTGCGCCAGCCCGTAGTAGACCAGGAACAGTTGAACCAGCAACGGCGTGCCGCGGAAAAAGAAGATGTAGGCGTAGGGAAATGCGCGCACGTACCAGTGGCGCGACGAGCGCGCGATGCCCAGCGGAATCGCCAGCAACAAACCGGCAATGACGGCAATGGCGACCAGTTCCAGGGTCAGGGTGGCGCCTTGGGCCAGCTTCGGCAGCCACTTGATGATGACTTCCCAGTTCATTGGGTGCTCCTTGCGAAGCCGCGACTGGCGCGTCGTTCCATAAAGTGCATGCCGGTCATGGCGAGAATCGTCAGGCCCAGGTACATGAACGCAGCCACCATATAGAAGGTGAAGGGTTGCTTGGACACGGTCACGCCGATTTGCGCGTGACGCATGATTTCTTCCAGGCCGATGACCGAGACCAGTGCGGTGTCTTTCATCAGGATCATGAACAGGTTGCCAAGGCCCGGCAGGGCGATGCGCCACATCTGCGGCATGATCAGCTTGGTGAAGATGCGCCATTTTGACAGGCCCAGGGCTACGCCAGCTTCGCGGTGACCTTTGGGGATTGCGAGGATCGCGCCGCGAAATACTTCCGTGGCGTAAGCGCCGAAGCACAGCCCAAGGGCAATCACACCGGCGGCGAATGCGTTGAGTTCAAGGTCGGGATTGCCGAAGAACTCGCCCAGGGCGCGCATCAGGTTGACCGTACCGAAGTAGATCAACAGCACCCAGAGCAATTCCGGGATGCCGCGCACCAGGGTCGAATAAGTACCGCCAAGCCATTGCAACGGCTTGTACGGGGAAGTCTTGGCCAAGGCGCCGAGCAGACCGAGTACCAGCCCCAGGCACAGGGCCGAGAGTGCCAGTTTCACAGTCATCAGCGCGCCAGCGGCGAGCGCCGGGCCGAATCCGTAGAGGTCGATAATCATGGATTTCTTTTCAAATCGCGGCAGGCAAGGCCGGGGACCGGCGCCGTCAGAGGGCGGCGTCGGTCCGGCAGGTCAGGATCAATAGATGCTGAACGGGAAGTACTTGTCGTTGATCTTCTTGTAGGTGCCGTCAGCCACGATTTCTTTTAGTGCGACGTTCAGTCTCTCGCGAATCGGATCGTTTTTACGCACTGCGATTCCGATCTTGTCGCTTTCTTCCACCGGGTCGCCTTTGAACTCGTAACTGCGGCCGGCGTCGCTTTTCAGCCATTCGTAGTTGACGTATTTGTCAGCCAGGATGCCGTCCAGACGACCGGAGGTCAGGTCCAGGTAAGCGTTTTCCTGAGTGTCGTAGAGTTTGACTTCGACGCCTTCCATGTTGTCTTCCATCCAGGTGCCGGCGAGGGTCGCACGTTGTGCGCCGATCACTTTGCCTTGCAGGGAAGCCTTGTCGGTTTTGAACTCTTTGTCTTTAGGTGCGATGAACTGCAGCTTGTTGGAGTAGTACGGGTCGGTGAAGTCGACGGCTTGCTTGCGTTCGTCGGTGATCGACATCGAGGAGATCAGGAAGTCGAACTTCTTGGCGTTCAGGGCCGGGATGATGCCGTCCCAATCGGACGTGACCACGGTGCAATCGACTTTCATCTTGGCGCACAGGGCGTCGCCGATTTCCTTGTCGAAGCCGACAACGTTGCCGCTGGCATCTTTGTTGTTGAACGGCGGGTAGGCCGCCTCGATGCCCATCTTCAGGGTTTCGGCCATGGCACCGGCGCTGAACGCCAGGGTGACGGCGGCAGCCAGGAAGACCTTTTTGTAGTTCTGCATGCGGGTAGCTCC
>Ga0247812_10001625_pt1 | contig 12672 bp, 12 predicted proteins | sample UWRJL149409B1_FD_178011 | JGI IMG/M metagenome (GOLD analysis project Ga0247812, IMG submission 178011) | Plant litter microbial communities from Arlington Agricultural Research Station in Wisconsin, United States - UWRJ-L149-409B-1 | ecosystem: Environmental > Terrestrial > Plant litter >...
CTCCCGTGAAACGGAGTCTGGCGCGCGAGAGGTACAGCGACAAACGGTCGCCCGGGGCCGAGTCGCCGATCGTGGTGCGAATGGCCGACAGGTCGGTCGCGCCTGACTGATAGCGCTCGATGAGTTCGTCGGCGTCGGCGCCGCTCATCCGTGAGCTCTTACCCAACTGGGCAAGACGATCCCACTCCGGCTTTCGGGCTGAGGTATAGGCGTCGAGATCCATTCTGGTTGAATGATACGCATGATCGACGTCTCGCGAGTAGAAGCCGAACGATACGACGAGCCCGAGAACACGCTCATCACCGGTGAGGCGGTCGCTCTCGACCTGCGCCCGGCGAGCTTCATTCTTCGTGCGGCCGGCACGATCATCGACTGGTTGCTCTACCTCGGGTCGTACCTGCTGGCCTGGCTCACGGTCATCCCGCTGCTCATCGTGTCGCTCAACATCTCCGAGGGCGTCATCAACGCGATCGCTATCTCGTCGCTCGTGTTCATGATCGTGGTGGTGCCGACGGCCGTCGAGACCCTCTGCCACGGCAAGTCGCTCGGCAAGCTCGCGGTCGGCGTGCGCATCGTGCGCGACGACGGCGGAGCCATCGGCTTCCGCCACGCCCTCATCCGGGCACTCATCGGCGTGCTCGAGATCTACATGACCTTCGGTGGCGTCGCGGCGATCGTCGGCTTCCTCAACGGGCGCTCGAAGCGACTCGGCGACTTCGTGGCCGGCACCTACAGCCAGTACGAGCGTGTGTCGCACACCGACCGCGAAGTCTTCGGCGTTCCGCTCGAGCTGCAGCACTGGGCGTTGACGGCGGATGTCGCGCGCATGCCCGACGGTCTCGCCCGCCGCATCTCGTCGTTCCTCGTGCAGGCGAACGGTCTCACGCCGGCCACGCGCGATCGGTTGAGCCGCTCACTGGCTAGCGAGGCATCCGTCTTCGTCTCGCCGATTCCGCAGGCCAACGCCGAGATGTTCCTCGCGGCGACGACCGCGATCCGTCGTGACCGAGAACGCGCGGCCCTCGACCTCGAGAAGCGCGGCATCGACGCGCTCGAGCCGCTCCTCGGCGGCATGCCGCACCAGTTCCCCCGGCGCTAGTCCCCGCCCTCACTCCGACGGGGAAGCGAGGGGCGGGGCCGAGCGGCTTAGTAGCGGTAGTGGTCGACCTTGTACGGACCCTCGACCGGTACGCCGATGTAGGCGGCCTGTGACGCGCTCAGCTCGGTGAGTACAACGCCGAGGGCGTCGAGGTGCAGGCGCGCGACCTTCTCGTCGAGGTGCTTCGGGAGCACGTAGACCTTGGTGTCGTAGTTCTCTCCGAACGCGTAGAGCTCGATCTGGGCGAGCACCTGGTTGGTGAACGAGTTGCTCATGACAAACGACGGGTGACCGGTGGCGTTGCCGAGGTTCATCAGGCGTCCTTCGCTCAGAACGAGAACGCTGCGACCGGACGGCAGGCGCCACTCGTGCACCTGCGGCTTGATCTCGATCTTCTCGGCGCCCGCGAGCGTCTCAAGACCGGCGATGTCGATCTCGTTGTCGAAGTGACCGACGTTGGCGACGATCGCGAGGTGCTTCATGCCGAGCAGGTGCTCGACGGTGATGACGTTTTCGTTTCCCGTTCCGGTGACGAAGATGTCGACCTGGTCGATGACGCTCTCGAGCGTGGTGACCTGGAAGCCGTCCATGGCCGCCTGCAGCGCGCAGATCGGGTCAACCTCCGAGACGATGACGCGAGCGCCCTGTCCTTTCAGTGCCTCTGCAGCGCCCTTACCGACGTCTCCGTAGCCCGCGACGAAGGCGACCTTTCCTCCGATGAGCACATCGGTGGCACGGTTGAGGCCGTCGGGAAGCGAGTGACGGATGCCGTACTTGTTGTCGAACTTCGACTTAGTGACCGAGTCGTTGACGTTGATGGCGGCGAACTGCAGCTCGCCAGCCTTCGAGAGCTCGTACAGGCGGTGAACGCCGGTCGTGGTCTCTTCGGTAACGCCCTTGATCTCGGCAGCGATCTTCGTCCAGCGGTCGGAGCTGGTGGAGAGCGATGCGCGAAGGGTGTCGAGGATGACGGTCCATTCGTGAGTGTCGCCAGGGGCGGCATCCGGAACAGCGCCAGCGAGCTCGTACTCTCGGCCCTTGTGAACCAGGATGGTCGCGTCTCCGCCGTCATCGAGGATCATGTTCGGCCCGCTAAAGCCCTCAGTGCTCCAGTCGAAGATCTGCGAGGTGCACCACCAGTAGTCCTCGAGGGTTTCGCCCTTCCAGGCGAAGACGGGAACACCGGCGGGGGCATCGACGGTGCCGGTCGGGCCGACGGCGACAGCAGCCGCCGCTTCGTCCTGCGTCGAGAAGATGTTGCAGCTCGCCCAGCGCACCTGCGCGCCGAGGGCGACGAGCGTCTCGATGAGAACGCCGGTCTGCACGGTCATGTGGAGCGAGCCAGCGATGCGAGCGCCGGCGAGGGGCTTGGAGTCACCGAACTCTTCGCGGAGGGCCATGAGTCCCGGCATCTCATTTTCGGCGAGGCGGAACTGGTGACGGCCAGCCTCGGCGAGGGAAAGGTCCGCGACCTTGAACGGGAGCGTAGTAGTGGGTGACGTCGTCATGGTCCCATTCTCGCAGCATCCCGGTGGTGAAGCCGGTTCTCTGGTAACTCCCCGCAAACGACGCGAGCGCCCCCGACGAATCGGAGGCGCTCGCGGTGCGGACGGTGGAGGCTAACGAGCCTTCTTCGCCGCGCTGATCTTCGAGACGGGCGTGTAGCCGCTCTTGGATCCGGTGACCGTGAGGTTGATGCGGTGACCCTTGTCGGCCGAACGCACGGTGTAGGTCTTGCTCGATGCGCCGTTGATCGCGACGCCATCGCGGAACCACTGGTAGCGAAGCGTCACGCCACTCGGCTTCCAGGTGCCGGCGACGGCCGTGAGCTTCGAGCCCTTCGTGGCCGTTCCCGAGATTTTCGGGGTCGGGGTGGCGGTGAGCAGCTTGGCGATGATCACGTTGTTGCTCGACGCGATCACCGTGGTGAAGCCGTTCTGTGAACCGGTGAGGCGAACCGCGATGCGGGCCCCGGCATCCGCCTTCGTGGTCTTGTACTTCGCCGAGGTCGCACCGGCAATGGGTGCGCCGTTGCGCGTCCACTGGTAGCTGAGACCGACGGATGCCGGCGACCAGGCGCTCGCGCTGGCGGCAAGTGTGCGTCCGACGGCTGCAACACCGGCGATAACCGGCTTGGTCGCCGAGATGGTTCCGGCGCCGAGCGTGACAGTGTTCGAGCGGAACTTCATGAGGCCGGCAGCAACATCCTTGCCCTCGACGCCGTCGGCATAGAAGACGGTCGTTCCGTTGTCGGTCAGCAGCTGGATGTCAGCACCGATCGTCAGCGGAGCAGGAACCTCGACGATCGATTCGTACGAACCGGTGTGCTGAGCGTCGTCGCCGGTCGTGTTCGGCAGCAGCGTGACGAGGTATGGGGCGCTCGAGGCCTCGCCGTTCCAGCGGTACATTGCCCAGCCGGTCGACTGGTCGAGGTCATCCGGAACACCCGCGGTGATGAGGTAGTCGCCGTCGCGGTTGGCGCGGATCTCGCGGATGGTGCGCCCGCCGAGGTCGACCAGGATCGGGTCGGCGAACTTCGCCGTCGCGGCTCCGCCGACGAGGCTGGTGAAGTGGGCGACCGGCACGATGACAGCCTTACCGTCGACGAGAGGCGCGCGCATTCCGAGGAAGCCCGTGGTCTCGTCCGGGGCGATCTCGAGGCCCTCGATGTTGCAGCCCGCGGTCGTGTCGGGGTGGGTTCCGACGGTGAGCGAGCACGCCGTGGCGAGGTCGAGGCGGTTGTTGTTCTCGGCGTCCCAGGCGAGCAGGTCGTTGCGCAGGCCGGAGTACTTGCCGACGTAGCTCAGCTCTGTGTCTAGCCCGATACCCGAGATGGAGGTCTCGAAGAAGACGCTGCGCACCTCCTTGTACTCGGAGTCCTTGTTGTTGCCGTGCGAGGCGAACCAGTAGATGGTGTTGCCGATGCGGGCAGACGCCTCGAGGTCGACCTCTTTCGAGCCGAGCTCGGGGAAGTCGAACTCGCGAAGGGCCGGGCCGGTCTCGGTGCGGCTGTAGAGACGGATGACGTTGGTCTCGTCATCGGCGACGAGCATGTATTCGTCGTCGAGGGCGATCGCGGTCGAGGCGTCGGCCGAACCGAAGTGGTAGTTCACGCCGTCGAGGTCGGGCGTTGCCGCCGAGAGTCCGACGGTGAAGGTGGCGACCGCGCTGGTCTCGGCAGCCGGGTCGGTCACCGTGAGGGAGATCGACGCGACACCTACTGACTTCGGAGACACCGAGACCTGGCGGGTGGAGCCGCTACCGGTGATGACGACGTCGGCGATGGCCGCGACATCCGCGTTGGTCGTTGCGGTCGCGGTGACCTCGAACGTCGACGGGTCGGTTCCCTCGGCGCCACCGAGCTCGACGGTGGTCGAGAGTTCGGCTTCGCCGCTGCCGATGGCTGCGGAGGCCGCGGCCGGGCTGGCGTTGATGGTCGGAACGGGCGCTGGGGCCTCGGTCGACGGCGGGTTCCAGGCCGTTGGCGCGAGTGCGATGCCACGGATAGCGGTGTTGGCGGCTGCGACGCTGATGGTCGTTTCGGTGCCGAGCGCGATCGGCGAGACGGATGCCGCGGCATCCGTTACGGCGACGACGGAGTTGCCCGCTGCCGTGCCCTTCACGAGGAAAAGTTCGACGGCGCCATCAACGAGACGACCGGTGACAGCCTGGAACGAGCCGGCGGCGACGCCCTGGGAGACCCAGGTCGATCCGCTGAGCGCCCACTTGGCGATTCCGGTGTCTTCCATGACGACGTAGGCGGTGTCGGCGCCGGCGACCTGGTCGGTGTCGACGACGAACAGCGACGCTGCCGTGCCGGCTGCCGCCGTGATGATCTTGGTTCCGGTCGCGGCCGTCGTCGGGAGGCCGGTGCCGATCGTCCAGACACCGCGGTCGGCTGCACCGCTCGAGCTGTAGAGCTGGCCGCCGCTGATGGCGAGGTTGCGGGCGTTGATCGGGGTCGCCGCGATCGCGGTCGGTGCGGTGGTCGCACCGAGCTCCGCGCGCACGACACCGGCAGCCGGCGTCTTCTTCGAGCCGTTGCCCGACACGTAGAACGACTGGCCGTCGGCCGTGGCTACCGAGCGCGGGTGATCCTGGCTGTACGCACCCGCGAGCACGGTCGAGGTGTCGACGGCGCCGTCGGCATCGATCGACGCGACGATGCGCGGAGCGACGTCGGCGGTCGAATCCTTCGGGTCGCCGATCGGCGCACCCGGGATCGCGGCGTAGCCGGCGATGGCGAGCGAACCGGCGTCACCGGCGAGCGCGAGCTGGCCGATCGCGCTCGAGTCGCCACTGAGGGCGAAGGGGAGGTCTGCTCCGGATGCCGCGGTCGGCAGCGCCACATCGCTCGTGTCGGCGTCGGAGCCGTCAGAGTTGATGGTGCGGAGGAACACGGCGGTCGGCGCGGTCGCGAGAGCGGCCGATCCGTCACCGACAACGCTCAGAACGATCGGGGCGACGGCGGGAGCCGCGGCGACTGGACCCGCGGCGAGAACGATCCCCGCCGACGAGAGGGCGACCGACAGGACGGCTGCGATGGACACGGGGCGGCGAAGGCGCACGGGAAACTCCTGGCTGTGGGGAATAGCCGCAAGCTATCGGCGGTGGGTGAACCGCAGGTAGCCAGCAGGTGACTCGCCGCACACCCGCCGCATACCCGCACCGGCCCCAGAAGGCGAACGCGAACGCTCGTAGCTGGCCGCTAGCTTTGAATGCGAATCCAGCCCCGAATCGACGGTGCAAAATTCGGGGAGCTGATTTACCTTCATCGCATGCGCTCCACTGATTCGCAGCCATTCACCATCGCCCAACACCCGATGACCATGCCATCCGCCCGCGGCCCTGCCAGCCAGGCCGTGGTCGATTCGCTACTCGGCACCACGCCCGTCGACGACCTCGCGGCCGTTGTCGGGAACGCCGTGTCGGCATCCGACGACATCGTGTACGACGACGACCTCCAGCTCGCGCTGTTCTGCCTGTATGAACTGCACTACGGCGGAATCCGCGACGTCGACGATGCCCTCGAGTGGAACCCGGAGTTGATCGCAGCACGAGCACTCATCGAGGCACCCTTCGAAGCGGCCCTCCGCGAGCGGATCCCCACGCCGACTCTCGACGAGACCTCAGCCGATGCTGTCAGTGCGTTCCTGTTCGAGCTCACCAACGAGGATGCCGGCCCGAGCCTGTCGAGGTTCGTCGCGCGCAAGGCGACCGGCGAGCAGCTCCGCGAGTTTCTCGTGCAGCGGTCGATCTACACGCTGAAAGAAGCTGACCCGCACAGCTGGGCGATTCCGCGCCTGTCGGGCCGGGCGAAAGCAGCGATGGTCGAGATCCAGTCCGACGAGTACGGCGGGGGTCGCCCGCACCGCATGCACAGCACGATCTTCGCGAAGACGATGAGCCGTGCCGGGCTCGATACCCGCTACGGCGCGTACGTCGACGTCGTACCGGCGATCACGCTCGCTTCGCTCAACATGATGAGCATGTTCGGTCTGCACCGACGACTGCGCGGCTCTATCGCTGGCCACCTCGCGGCCTTCGAGATGACCTCATCGATCCCGAATAAGTTCTACGGAGACGGGTTCCGCCGCAACGGCTACGACTCCGACGCCACCTGGTACTTCGACGAGCATGTCGAGGCCGACGCCGTTCACGAGCAAATCGCCGGGCGCGATCTCGCGGGTGGGCTCGCCGAGGCGTACCCGCACCTGCTCGATGACATCCTCTTCGGCGCCGCCGCGTGCCTCGCGGTCGACGGCTGGGCCGGGCAGCACATCCTCGACGCGTGGACCGAGGAACGCAGTTCGCTCGTCGCGCCACTCACGCCACTCACGCCGCCGCGAGTCGACGCGTGAGCGACTCCGACGACGAGGTGTCGATCGTCGCCTATCCCAACGGACCGTTCCTGGTGCGCGGGAAGGTCTCGTTCACGACGCCGGATGGCGAGGAGATCTCGGCGGACCGCCGAACGGTCGCGCTCTGCCGGTGCGGCAAATCGGTGCGCAAGCCGTTCTGCGACGGCACCCACAAGATGATCGGGTTCCGCACGGAGCCCGAGCCACGGCCAGAGGACTGAAGATTGTCCGCACGATCGTTTGGCATCGAAGAAGAGCTGGTGTTTCTCGACCCGACAACTCTCAGCCCTCTCGGCGCCACCGCGCGAATGCTCACGAGAGACCTGCCGGAGTCGTTGCGCGACTATGTCACCGCCGAATACCTGACCTCACAGATCGAGTACTCCTCCCCCGTTCATCAGACGATCGACGACGCCGCCGCCAGGCTCACGGAGTTCCGGGCGTGGGTGAGCCGACAGACCGCTGACCTCGGCGTCATCGCCGCGGCAACCGGCGTGCCGTTCCAGATCGCGGGCGAGCCTGAGGTGGCCGCCGTGCCGCGTTACGAACTCGTCGCCGGCCAGTACGGTGCCGTCGCGACCGACCACCAGATCACGGCGATGCACGTGCACGTCGGTATCGCGTCGGCCGACGAAGGCGTGATCGCCCTCAATCGCGTGCGTGCCTGGTTGCCCGTGCTGCTCGCGCTCAGCGGCAATTCGCCGTTCTGGCAGGGCAAGGACACCGGATTCGCAAGCTGGCGCAGCATTCACATGCGGCGCTGGACGACGAGCGGATGTCCCCCGCTCTTCATCGACGGACGGGACTACTGGTCTCGGGTCGAGCGACTCGTCGGGGTCGGCGGAACCACCGACCGCGGCACAATCGCCTGGAATGTGCGGCTGTCGGAGCACCACCCGACGATCGAGTTCCGGGTATTCGACACCCAGCTGACGATCGACGACAGTACGGTGTTCGCCGCGCTTTGCCGTGCCCTCGTCACGACGGCGGTCGGCGAGCACGCGGCTGGCAGCGAGTCGCCGTCGCTGCCGCCGGAATTGCTCGACGCCTCGCTCTGGCAGGCAGCCCGCGACGGGATGGCCGGCGACCTGGTCGATCCCGTCACCGGCCAGCTCGCCTCGGCCGAGACCGTGGCGCAGGCGCTGCTCTCCCATGTGACCGACGCGCTCGAGGTGGCCGGCGACCACTCAGCCGTGACGACCGGGATCAACCGCATTGTCGCGAGCGGAACGGGCGCCGAGCGCCAGCGTTCGGCGTTCCGCCGTGGCGGCCCCACCGCCCTCCGCGCGCTCTTCGCCGAGTCGTTCCCTGCCCCCTGATTCGCCGGCCGTGAGGTCGAGCGTGTAGCGCTCCTTTCGTGAGCGGGTTGCTCCGAACCGGTCGTAGAAGCGGATCGCATCGACGTTCCACTCCGGCGTTTGCCACTGCAGTTCAGTCACGCCGAGTCGGGCAGCGAGGGCGTACCCCCGCTCGACGAGCTGCGGGCCGATCCCGAGTCCGCGAGCACCCTCGTCGAGATACAGGCAATCGAGATGAAGGAAGAAGCCGCCCCTCCAAGTGGACGCTTCGACGGAAAAGGTCGCGTATCCGGCCAGCCGCCGGTCGTCGATCTCCGCCACAAACCCGTGCAGGCGCGGTTCGTCTCCGAACAACAGGACGGGAAGCGAGTCGGCGAGGGTAGAGGGCGGCCTCGGAGCCCGCTCGTACTCCGTGTGCGCGTGGATGAGGCCGACCAGTCCCGCGAGATCGGACGGGGTCACCGACCTCACGATTGCGTCACTCACCCGCGCCACGTCAGCAGTCGCACGTGATCGAGTTCAGCGGCGCCGTCAGAGGGTCTTTCTCGCGGTCGATCCGGCCGGAATCGGTCTCGATGGGGTAGCCCTCGCGAGCCCAGTATTCGTACCCGCCGATCATCTCGCGAACGCGATAACCGAGCCTGGCGAACTCGAGGGCAGCGCGGGTCGAGCCGTTGCATCCGGGACCCCAGCAGTAGACGACGACGGGAAGGTCGATCGGGATGTCGGATGCCGCCCGCTCGCCGATCTGAGCCGTCGGCAGATGCACGGCCCCGGTGGCGCGCCCCTGGTGCCAGGCGACGTCTCCCCTGCTGTCGACGAGCGTGAAGACGATGCCATTCTCGATGTCCGCGTGGACATCTGACGGATCGGTTTCGTAGGCGAGTTTCGCGCTGAAATGGGCGATGAGATCGGGTTGTTCACGAGTGGTTATTGTCATTCCGCAACGATATAAACGGTAGCCGGGCACGATCCAGAGCCATCTCGCGGTGGATTAGCGAGCACGCCTGCACTCTCGTGCCATAATCGCCGGATGCCCGCGAATCTCACTTTTGCCGTCGATAAGGTCGACACCGTCATCCTGAGCGCACTGCAAGCGAACGGGCGCCAGAGCATCGCCGACCTTGCCCGCACTATCAACATGTCGCACAGTGCCGCGGCGGAGCGGGTGCGGCGACTCGAGGAATCGGGAATCATCTCCGGCTACGGCGCGACGGTCGACCCGCAGCAACTGGGGTTCGCGATCATGGCGTTTCTCAGACTTCGCTACCCGAGCAGCATCTATGAGCCGCTGCACGAACTACTCGCCGCCACACCCGAGGTGGTCGAGGCGCACCACGTGACCGGCGACGACTGCTTCATCATGAAGGTCGTGGCCACTTCGATGAAGCACCTTGAGCAGGTCAGCGGGCGCATCGGCACTCTCGGCAGCGTCACCACGAGCGTCGTCTACTCCTCCCCGCTGCCGCCGCGGCCCCTCCTGCCGCCCGCACTCCCCTAGCCCCCTCTTCCCGGGGTTCGTTGATCGACGCTGTTCCCGCGCTGGCGCGCGAGCGGGGAGCCGATCCGGCAGGAGGAAAAAGCGCTAGGCGCGGATGAGCGCCAGGACGGCGTCGCGGATGCGCACCATCTCGGCAGGGGTCGCGGCCTCGACGTTGAGGCGCAGCAGCGGCTCGGTGTTCGAGGGACGCACGCTGAACCACCAGAACGGTTCGTCCTGGTCGACAACGCCGGTCACGGTCAGTCCGTCGAACTCGTCGAACTCCGCGATGCCGGTGAAGGCGCCGACGATGCGCGCGTAGGCTTCCGGCACGTCCGTGACGGTCGAGTTGATCTCGCCGCTCTGGGCGTAGGGGGTGTACACGTTCGAGAGGGTCGAGAGCGGTGCATCCTGATGCCCGAATTCGGCCAGCACGTGCATCGCGGCGAGCATGCCGTTGTCGGCACCCCAGAAATCGCGGAAGTAGTAGTGCGCGGAGTGCTCCCCGCCGAAGATCGCACCGGTTGCGGCCATCTGGTCTTTGATGAGCGAGTGGCCGACCTTCGTGCGAACCGCGACGGCACCGGAGGCCTCGATCGCCTCAGGCACGGCGCGCGACACGATGAGATTGTGCAGCACGACAATCTCCGAGTCCTCTCCCTGCAGCGCGCGCACGCGAGCAATCTCGCGCACCGCGACGATCGCGGCGACGGCACTCGGGTTGACGGCCGCTCCCGTCTCGTCGACGACGAAGCAGCGGTCAGCATCGCCGTCGAAAGCGAGCCCGAGGTCGGCGCCGTGCTCGACGACCGCCTTCTGCAGGTCGACGAGGTTGGCCGGCTCGAGCGGGTTCGCCTCGTGGTTGGGGAACGTTCCGTCGAGCTCGAAGTACAGCGGGATAATCTCGATCGGCAGCGCACCGAGACCGGCGGCCTCGCCGAGCACCGCGGGAACGGTGAGTCCACCCATTCCGTTTCCGGCGTCGACGACGATCCGAATCGGACGGATGCCACGCAGATCGACGAGCTCGCGAAGGTACGCCGCGTAGTCGGCCAGCACGTCGACCTCGCGGAAGGTGCCGGGCTCCGCTACTTCGACGAGGCCGTTCTCGAGGTAGTCGATCGCCCGGTCGCGGATTGCGGCTAGCCCCGTGTCGATGCTGATGCCGCGCGCACCCGCACGGCTGAACTTGATGCCGTTGTAGGTCGCCGGGTTGTGGCTCGCGGTGAACATCGCGGCCGGGGCGTCGAGCGATCCGGAGGCGAAGTAGGTTTCGTCGGTTGAGCACAGCCCGATCGAAATGACGTTGGCGCCGCGCGCACGCGCACCGGCGGCGAAGGCGGCCGCGAACTCCGGCGACGAATCGCGCATGTCGTGGCCGACCACGACATCCGAGCCGCTTGCGCCGATCTCGTCCGCGAACCCTGCCGCGAGAGCCGTGACGACCTCGCTGGTCAGCTGGCTGCCCACGAGCCCCCGCACGTCGTAGGTTTTGACGAACTCGGTGAGGTCGGGTGAAGTCATGACCCCAAAACTACATGACGGATAACCTGCCACCCCTGCGGCACCGAGAGCCGCTCGGCGTGACGGGTACAGAGGTCGTAGCTGTGCGGTTCGGCCTTACCGCTCAGCGGGCCGAGAACGGCCATCGAATCCGCGTAGACGTAGGTGAGAGTCGCGATGGCGTCGTGATTGCACGCGACTTTACTGCACGGTCTACCGCTCATGGTGATTCCAGCCTAGATGGACTGTCTTAGAACGTGCGGCCGACACCCGCTGCCGCCTCGCCGGAATAGACTTTGCGAATGGCACGATCACGTTCGAGCAGCACGCGCACCTCGGTGCGCGCCGGGTGGCGCGACCGCCACGGCCGCGGCATCCGCGCCGCCGTCACCGGACCGCACCTTCCGCTGCTCTGGAGCCGCGCTGATATCTTCGACTCGGCGGTCGCCTCGACGGCCGAATACCTCAAGGATGTCTGGCCGTCCGAGCTCGCGAGGGTGAGCTTCGAGGTCGCCGGCCTTCCCGCCGAACTCGGCAGCTCCTCCGGCGTCGATCGCTGGCGGGTGTTTCCGTCCGAGCAGCGCATCGTGCTCTACCGGCTGCCCATCGAGCGCCTCTCGCGCCTGCACAAGTACGACGCGATGCACCGCCGCATGATGATCGAGAGCTGCGTCTTCCGCGCGGTCGCCGAGCTGCTCGGCAAAGACCCGTGGGATCTCGCTCCGGATCGCTTCCGCCACCTCTAGGCACACCAAAAACGGCACGCCCTACGGGTAGATGGTGATGCGCCCCGAGGTCGAGAGCGGTTCGCGCACCGGGTAGGCCGCGATCTTTCCATCGCCGGTGTACCCGACGGCCGCAACAATCGGCGCGGTCGGATCGAGCGAGTAGCTCGTTCGACCGACCACGGGAACGACGACGGATGCCCCGCCCTCCAGCGCCAGCACCTGCTCTGTTCCTCCAGCCTCACCGAAGGTCACCTCGAGCGCGGACGACCCGGGGTTTGTCACCGTGAGCTCCGGCGATGGTCCGTTGGCGACGGTGAAGACCGACGGCGTCGAGATCGGTGCGGGGGCCGCGAGCCAGGCGAAATCGGTCACGCCGATTCCGGTGGCGGCCTGCGACGCGGTCGACAGGCGCACGCCGGCGACCACGGGTTCCGGTGTGCTGACGCTGACCGTGTAGCGACCGTCGATGAGTCCCTCGATCGGCACGTCGGTCACGATGCCCGCCTCGAGGGCGATCGCGAACGACGATTCGGTGGCACCGGCTGATTCCGCGACGACCGTGATCGTCGCCTCAGCTGGTTCGTCGCCGGGAAGCAGCAGTCGAAGCACGGTGCGGATGTCGCTCGAGCCTTCCGTGCCGAGTCGCTGGTCGAGGTTGCTCGCGCCGACGACGTCGAGTCCTGGGATGAGCTGTTCCAATGCA